>ENA-UPSM01001048-UPSM01001048.1-activated-sludge-metagenome-genome-assembly--contig:-NODE-1048-length-37954-cov-6.837753_pt1 | contig 37954 bp, 28 predicted proteins | sample MGYA00238181_ERZ773283 | MGnify/ENA primary metagenome ERZ773283 (study PRJEB29023, sample SAMN05720199) | activated sludge metagenome | isolation source: Anaerobic digester | place: Japan... | reverse complement strand
CGGGCGCAGCCCGTTGGTTTAGCAGCCTGTCGGCGAAGTCCGACAGGCTGCTAGGTCTATTGAGTCTCGCTTAATGAACTGACGCCTTGTGGTAGGGCGGGACCGCTGGGCCCGCCGAGTGGACGGACAGCCCAGCGGTTCGTCCCTCAGTCAGTCTATCAGGCGGAGCGAGATTGTTCTTGAGCGGCGTGCCGGGAAACCCGGCACGCCGCTCCTGTTTCCGGGTGGCGGAGACGGCGGCGCGGCGACGCCGTCTCCGCGCTTGCGATTTGCCGTGAAGCGGGTTCCTGCGAACATGCCGTCCGCAACAGTCGGTCCCGCCGCCCGCCTCGCATGAACACTCCGGAACGCCATCCCTTCCTCCAGGGGCTCAGCCGCCACCGCGGCGCGCCGCCCACTGTCCTCGTCATCTTCGGCGCCTCCGGCGACCTCACCGCCCGCAAGCTCCTGCCGGCGCTCTACAACCTTGCCGCCGACAACCTCCTGCCGGCCGATTTTCACCTGATCGGCTTCGGTCGCTCGCCGTTGCCCGACGACGAGTTCCGCCGCACGGCCGCCTCTTCCATCCGCGAATTTTCGCGACGCGCACCGGAGGACGGCATCTGGAACCCCATCGCCGAGCGCACGCGCTACCTCGCCGGCGGCTACGACGAGCCCGCCGCCTTCGTGCGGTTGCGCGAGCTGATCGACGGGCTCGAGCGCGCCGCCGGCCGCGAGTTGCAGATCCTCTGCTACATCTCCACGCCGCCGACCGTCTTCCGGCCGATCCTCGAGAACCTCGGCGCCTGCGGCCTCGCCGCGCGCCGCCGCGGCACGGCGTTGGCGACGAAGGTCGTCATCGAGAAACCGTTCGGCCGCGACCTCGCCTCCGCCCGCGAGCTCAACCGCGCCATCGCCGGCGTGCTCGAGGAGCGGCAGGTCTTCCGCATCGACCACTACCTCGGCAAGGAGACCGTGCAGGACCTGCTCGTGCAGCGTTTCGCCAACGCGATCTTCGAGCCGCTGTGGAACCGCAACTACGTCGACTGCGTGCAGCTCACCGTGGCGGAGGAGGTGGGCGTGGGCACACGCGGCGGCTACTACGAGCAGAGCGGCTGCCTGCGCGACATGCTCCAGAACCACACCATGCAGCTGCTCGCGCTCACCGCGATGGAGCCGCCCGTGTCGCTCGACGCCGAGGCGGTGCGCGACGAGAAGGTGAAGGTGCTCCAGGCGCTCCGCCCGGTGCGGCTCGGCGCCGGCGGCGATGCCGTGCGCGCCCAGTACGCCGAGGGGCTTTCGGGCGGGAAACGGGTGCCCGGCTACCTCCAGGAGCACGGCATCCGCCCCGGCTCCGCCACCGAGACGTACGCCGCCATCCGGCTCTTCGTCGACAACTGGCGCTGGGCCGGCGTGCCGTTCTACCTGCGCTCCGGCAAGCGCCTGGCCCGCCGGGTGACCGAGATCGCGATACGCTTCAAACGCCCCCCGGGCGCGCTCTTCGCCGGCAGCGACCAGTACGACCTCGCGCCGAACACCCTCGCGTTCCAGATCCAGCCCGACGAGGGCATGACGGTGCTGCTCAACGGCAAGATCCCCGGCCTGGAGACGCGCATCCAGCCCGTGAAGATGCGTTACGGCTACCACACCACCTTCGGCTCCAACACCCCCGAGGCCTACGAACGCCTCGTCCTGGACGCCATCGTCGGCGACGGCACGCTCTTCATCCGCGGCGACGAGGCCGAGACCTCGTGGCGGCTCTACACGCCCGTGCTCGAGGCGTGGGCCGCCGCCGGCCGGGAGGGCATCGGCTCGTATGCCGCCGGCTCGTGGGGCCCGCCCTGCGCCGAGGCGTTGCTCGCCGCGCACGGCCACGAATGGAGGAAACCATGAGGCGCGCGCCAGCCGCTGTCGCCGGGGGCGGTGACCCCGGCCGTATGCCAGGTCAGTGCGTCTCCCCGAAGACCGGACGGTGCAATACCGGGAGGACGCGATGAACCGCGGCCCCGTGTCCGTCTTCGACGCGCTGCCCGGGATCGAGGTCCCCGTCGGCGGGATGCGGCGCGCGCTCGAGCGCATCTGGGAAAGCGATGCGCCGCCCGGCGCGGGCGCGCCCTCCGAGTTTCGCGCCGCGCAGCTCAACCTCGTGCTGCATCTCGGACTGCCGACCTCCGCCGCGGAGGCGGTGGCGCAGTTCGAACTCGCGCTGCGGTTCGCGCAGGCCCACCCGTGCCGCGCGATCACGCTCGTGCCGCTGGCCGACGCGCCGGCCGGTTCGCCGATGCGCGCGAAGCTCTACTCGCAGTGTTACCTCGGCGGTTCGCGCGGCGACATGAGCTGCACCGAGGCGCTCGTCCTCGCCTACCCGCAGGAGACGCGCGGCTTCGTCTCCGACCAGGTGTCGACGCTGATCGATCCCGACCTGCCGCTCTACTACTGGGCGCACCGGTTCTCGGCGTGCCGGAAGATTGCGGACTACCAGTACCTGCTGCGCGCCGCGCGGCGGTTTGTCTTCGACAGCGCGCTCGTGCCGGAGGAGGCGCTCACGTTCCCGTGGCCGCGACCGGAAGCGGTGCGCGACCTCGCCGCCGCGCGCCTGCTGCACGTGCGGCAACTGCTCGGCCAACATCTCGCCGGCATCGAGCCCGCGCGCCTCGTCGATGGCCTGGAGCGAGTCGTCGTGCGCGCCACTCCGGGGCTGCGGCAGGAGGGCCGCGCGTTGCTCGCGTGGGCGCTCGCGGCGCTGCGGCGCTGCGGCGAGACGGCGGCGCCGGCCACCGGGATGCAGGCGCCGATCGGGCCGGAAACACCGCCGGTGCTGGAGCTGGAGTTTGGGTACAACGGCGGGTGCTATTTCCGGTGGCGGGCCGACTTCGCGATGGGTGCGGCCGGCTTCGACTCCGATCTCGGGGGCGGCCGCCAACTGCATTGCGCCCCGGTGAAACTCGCGTCCCCGGAGATCGCCCTCGGCGAGGCGCTGCTGTTCTGAGCATGAAAACGTTCACCACTGACTATGGCACCGTGCGCGTCGGCGCACCGGAGAAGCTGTTCGCCGAGCTGGCGCGGCTCGGCTGCGAGGCGTGGCGTGGCGCGGAACGCGGACGTTTCGGCTGGGCGCTCACGGGCGGCTCCACCCCGAAGGCCTGGTACCGCTGGTGCGTGGAGCAGCGCGCGCTGCCGGCGGAACTGCTCGCGGAGACGCATTGGTTCACGAGCGACGAGCGCTGCGTGCCGCTGGCGAGCGAGGAGAGCAACTTCGGCAACGCTGCCCGCCACTTGCTCGACCCGCTCCGCGTGCCCGCGGACCGGCGACATCCGTGGGCGGTCGATCCGGCGCCGGATGCGGCCGCCTCGGCGTATGCTCGGGAGTGCGACTCGGTGCTGGGTGTGGAGCGGGGCTTCCCGTTCTGTGTGCTCGGGCTCGGCGACGACGCGCACACCGCGTCGCTCTTCCCGGGCAGTGCGCTGCTTGGCGCGGCGACGAACGCCTCCTTCGCCGCGCTGAAGGTCGTGGGCAAGGGGTGGCGCCTGACGATCACGCCCACCGGGCTGGCGGCCTGCGGGCAGATCGTGGTGCACGCGACGGGTGCGGCCAAGGCGGAGGCGGTCCGCCGGGTCTTTGCCGGGGCGGAGCCGGTCGTCGCCGTGCCGGCGAAGATCCTGAAGGTGCTCGGCCCGCGCACGACTTGGTTGCTCGACGAAGCGGCCGCGGGAGATTGTCCGGTACTGCGTCGCTGAGGCGCTTGCGCCGGGACGTTTCCCTCGCATCGGTCTGCGGCCATGCCCTCCTCCGCGCCGCGCAATGTCCTCGGTGGTCCGCTGAAACCGTGCAGCGACGCGCCGCGCACCGGTTTCTTCCGCGACGGCTATTGCCGCACCTGCGCCGAGGATGTGGGCAGCCACACGGTCTGCGTCGAGGTGACGGCGGCGTTTCTCGCGTACTCGCGCGAGGCGGGCAACGACCTTTCGACTCCGCGTCCCGAGTACCAGTTCCCCGGCCTGAAGCCCGGCGACCGCTGGTGCGTGTGTGCCGTGCGCTGGCTGGAGGCGTACGCGGCGGGCGCGGCTCCGCCGGTGGTGCTCGCCGGTACGAGCGAGCATGCGCTGGAGATCGTTCCGCTCGAGGCGCTGCAACGCCACGCCACGGCCTGATGGTGCATTGACGGGGCATCATGCTGTCGGAAAAACCTCGCGGGCTTGGCGCGGCGGCTTACTGCTCCGGCTTCGCCCCGCATGGGCGCGATCAACTCCGCCAACGTTTCCCGTTCGCATGAATACCCCCGCTCTGCTCGCTCTCGGCGTCCTTTGTTGCCCGCTCGGCGCGATCTTCGCCTCGCCCTCGAACCCCGCCTTCGAACGCCTGTCCGACGGCATCGTCGTCCCCTGCGCCGACGGCCTGCTGAAGGTGCAGGTTTGCACCGATGCCATCGTGCGCGTCGCCTTCGCGAAGGACCGCGCCTTCTTCTCCCGGGAGAGCTACATGCTCGACCCGCAGCGCCAGCTCGCGACCGCGGCCTGGTCCGTGGCGGAGGCGGCCGACGCGATCTCGCTGCGCACGGCACGGCTCGAGGCGCGCGTGGACCGGAAGACCGGCGCGGTCTCCTTTTTCGACGCCACCGGTCGCCTGCTCCTCGCGGAGCGCGCCGGCGGTCGCACGCTCGAGCCCGCCGAGGTGATGGGCGAACGCACCGCGCATGTGCGCCAAGTCTGGGCGGCCAACGACGACGAGTCGCTCCACGGCCTCGGCCACCACCAGCTCGGGCTGATGGACCTCAAGGGCTGGGAGCTCGAGCTCTGGCAGCACAACGGCACGCTCGCGATCCCCTTCCTCGTCTCGAACCGCGGGTACGGCATCCTCTGGGACAACGACTCGTACACGCGTTTCGGCGACATCCGCCCGCTCGAGTTCCCGCGCGCGGAGCAGCTGCGCGACAAGGAGGGCAATCCCGGCGGCCTGACCGGCTCCTATTTCGCCGGGCGCAACTTCGACCGGCTCGTCGCCACGCGTGTCGACCCGCAGATCGCGATCGGCCGCATGCCCGACGACGTCTCCGTCGGCCAGATCCCGGCGGGCGAGACCGCGGCGACCGTTGCCACGAAGCGCCTCAACGCCTGGGTGCATCCGGCGCTCGGGCACGAGGACGGCCCGGTCGCGGTGCGGTGGGAGGGCTTCCTCGAGCCGACCGAGAGCGGCGAGCACCTCTTCCAGACGTTCTCCAACTCCGACATCAAGGTGTGGATCGACGGCCGGCAGATCATCAACCACTGGCGCCAGGGCTGGCTGCCCTGGAAGGACGTGGCGAAGGTCGCCCTCACCGCCGGCCGGCGCGTGCCGGTGCGCATCGAGTGGGTGCGCGACGAGACGCCCACGCACCTGCGTTTCCAGTGGAAGACCCCGGCGCCGAACGCCGACACCTCGCTCTGGTCCGAGGTGGGCGACGGCACCGACTACTATTTCGTCCTCGGGCCGAAGCTCGACGAGGTGATCGCCGGCTACCGCCAGCTCACCGGCGCGGCCACGCTGCTGCCGAAGTGGGCGTTCGGCCTATGGCAATCGCGCCAGCGTTACGAGACGCAGCAGCAGAGCCTCGATGTGCTCGCGGAGTTCCGCCGCCGCCGCATCCCGCTCGATGTGATCGTGCAGGACTGGTTCTACTGGCCGGCCGACGGCTGGGGCTCGCACAAGTTCGACCCCGTGCGGTTTCCCGATCCCGACGCCTGGATCCGCGAGATCCACGAGCGGTACAACGCGCGCCTGCTGCTCTCCGTGTGGCCGAAGTTCTACGAGGGCACCGAGACCGGCAAGGCGTTCGACGAACGCGGCTGGCTCTACGAGCCGAACCGCACGGCCGACATCCGCGACTGGCTCGGCTACGGCTTCACCTACTACGACGCCTTCAACCCCGCCGCCCGGAAGCTCTTCTGGGAACAGATCGAACCGGCGCTGTATCGTCGCGGCGTCGACGCCTGGTGGCTCGACGGCTCCGAGCCCGACCTGCTGCCCGCCCCCGACCTGTGGCGCGGACGCGAGCACATCATGCCCACGATGGGCGGCACCGGCGCGCGCGTGCTCAACGTCTATCCGTTGCTCAACTCCCGCGCCGTCTACGAGGGGCAGCGCAGCGCCGATCCGGACAAACGCGTGACCATCCTCACCCGCTCGAGCTTCGCCGGCATGCAGCGCTACGCCGGTGCCACCTGGTCGGGCGACACCTCGTCGACCTGGACGGCGCTCGCCAAACAACTGCCCGCGGCCCTCGGCTACTCGCTCTCGGGCATGCCGTACTGGACAATGGACATCGGTGGCTTCTCGGTGCCGGAGCGTTTCCGCGTCGAGCAGCCGACCGAGGCGGACCTCGAGGACTGGCGCGAGCTCAACACCCGCTGGTTCCAGTTCGGCGCGCTCACGCCGATGCTGCGCTCCCACGGCGAGAAGCCGTTGCGCGAGATGTGGTTTTTCGGCGACGAGAACCATCCCGCGTACCGGACCCAGCTCAAGTTCACCCAGCTCCACTACCGTTTGCTGCCGTACCTCTACTCGCTCGCGGGCGACGTCACGCAGAAGGGCGCCACGTTCCTGCGCGCGCTCGTCCTGGATTTCCCGGACGACGCCAAGGCCCGCGCCATCGGCGACCAGTACCTGTTCGGCCCGGCGCTGCTCGTGAGCCCGGTCGTGACGCCGAAGACGATCTCGCGCCCGGTGTACCTGCCCGCCGTGCCCGGCGGCTGGTACGATCTCTGGACCGGTGCCGCGCTCGCCGGCGGGCAGACGATCGACGCGCCCGCGCCGTACGAGACGATCCCCGTCCACGTACGTGCCGGCTCGATCGTGCCGTTCGGTCCCGAGCTCCAGCACGCGAGCGAGAAGCCGGCCGACCCGCTCACGGTCTGGGTCTACGCTGGCGCGGACGGAGAGTACTCACTCTACGAAGACGATGGGGCGAGCTACGGGTACGAGCGGGGCGAGTTCACCCGGATCCCGTTCCGGTGGGACGACGCGCAGCGTACGCTCACCATCGGCGCCCGCGCGGGCAACTTCCCCGGAATGCTCGCCGAGCGCACCATCCAGGTCGTGCTCGTGGAGGCCGGAAAGCCGGTCGGTCACTCGCCGGAGCCGAAGATCGCAAAATCGGTGCGCTACACCGGTGAGGCGGCCGCGCTGCGGCTCTGAACACGTCCGATCGCGCTGACACAAATTGAAGCCCGCCGGCCTGGAAGGCCGGCGGGCTTGTTTTCTCAGCGTAGTCGGAAAGCGTTACCGGCGGGCGGAACGGCGATCATCCCGCCGATCGCGGCGGTCGTCGCGGCGGTCATGGCGCGCGTCGCGGCGGTCGGCTGCGCGGTGGTGGTCGGCCCGGACCACCACGACATTGTGGTGATGGGACGGCGGGCGCACGACGACCACCGGAGCCCGCGGCGGGCAGGGCGGGCGCACGACAACCACGTTGCGGTGCCGGGCCGGCGGCGGCGGGGCGTAGCAGACTGCGCGACGCTCGCAGCGGGAGTCGTCGTCGATCGCGCTGACCAACAGGCCGGCGAGGGCGCCGATCGCGGCGCCTTCGGCCGCGTGGTGGTGGTTGGCATCGCCGATGATCGCACCGGCGATGCTGCCGAGGATCACGTTGCGCGCGACCTCGTCGTTGCGGGCGTTGGCGGTGGTGGGAACTGCCACGGCCAGGCCGGCCGCGCAGGCGAGGGCGATAAGAAAGCGAGTGTTCATACGCCCACCGAGACGCGGTGCGCCGGGCCCGGTTTCCGCCGGCTGCAAAGTATATTTTCGCCGGGGGTGTAACCGCCGCGCGCCTTCATGCGTCCCGGCGCGCCGCTCGCGGCGGGATGGGTGGCCTCCCGGGCGGGGCCTACTCGATGCGGCCTTCGTCGAAGTCGATCAGATCGGGCACGCTGATGATCGTGTCGACGCGATCGGCGCAGCCCATCGCGGCGAGCGCCTGCTGCAGAAACTCGCGGCCGGCCGGTGTCATGCCCTTCTGGACGAGCTCGCGGTTCCACTTCGCCGCGCGGACGTCCGCCGGGAAGAGCGCGCGCAGGCGGCGGTCGACCTCGGCGTCGTCGGCGCCGGCCGCGCGCACGGCCGCCTCGACGGCGTCGGGCTCCACGCCGAGGTGCAGGCAGAGGAAACGGTCGCAGCCGCGCTTGTAGTTCTTCGCGTAGCTGGCCGGGAGCTTCCCATGTTCGGCCACGTAGCGGATCTTCGCGATGAAGCGCGGGAGGTAGAGCAGGCCGGTGGCGGCGTGGGGCAGGTAGGGCGAGGGCAGGCAGGTGAGAACTTCGCCGGAGGAGCCGGGGATCGGGCGGGAGGGCATGGGGAGCGGGGACGGTGGGCGGTGGACGGTGGGAGTAGGAGCGGGAGCTGGAGCCGGGGCAAGAACGCGTCATGTGTGGAGTTGCGGCCGGCGCACGGTGTGTGGAAGGTGGACGCGGATGCCGAACGGACCCCAAGCGCAGTGGCTGCCCAACGGCGAGACCGCGTTCCAGCGCATGCTCGCCGCGATCGACACCGCGAAGGAGTCGGTGCGGCTGGAGACGTACATCTTCGCGGCCGGTGTGCCCGGCGACCTGTTCCGCGCCGTGCTGGCGGGGGTGGCGAGCCGGGGTGTGCGCGTGGAGGTGCTCGTGGACGGTTTCGGTTCGCGGTCGCTGCCGGCCGACTACTGGAAACCGGTGCGTGCCGCCGGCGGCGACGTGCGGGTCTTCAATCCTCTCTCGCTCGACCGCATCGCGATCCGCGACCACCGCAAGCTCCTGCTGATCGACGACCGGCGTGCCTTCATCGGCGGGTTCAACATCGCGCCCGAGTACGTCGGCGACGGCGTGACGCGCGGCTGGTGCGACTTCGGGATCGAACTGCACGGCGAGCTCGCGGCGAAGCTTCGCGCTTCGTTCGAAGTGCTCTTCGGCCATCATGACTACCGCTTTCCGCGGCTCGGGCGCTGGCGGCCGACGCGGCAACGGCGTGCGCTGCAGAAGCGGCTGCGCGAACTGGTGCTTCCGACGGGCCCCGGACTGGGGCGGAACGTCTTCCACCGGCGGCTGCTGCACGATCTGGGGCGGGCGCGCGACGTGGAGATCGTCTCGGCCTACTTCGTGCCCGGCTACCGGTTACGCCGCGCGCTGCGGCTGGTGGTGCGGCGCGGCGGCGCCGTGCGGCTGCTGCTGGCCGGGCGCAGCGACGTGCCGCTGGTGCAGCGCGCCGGCCGGGCGTTCTATGGCGCGCTGCTGCGGGCCGGGGTGACGGTCGAGGAGTATCAGCCGCAGGTGTTGCACGCGAAGCTGGCGATCGTGGACGACGCGGTGTTCGTCGGCTCCTCGAACCTCGACGCCCGGTCTCTTTCGATCAACTACGAGGTGATGGTGCGACTCGAGGACCGGAAGCTGGCGGCGGAGGGCCGGGCCTTGATCGCGGCCGCGCGCCAGCATGCGCGGCCCGTGCGGCGGCGCCGCCGCGGCGGATTCTGGCAGCGGCTGCGCGAGCGGTGGGCGCGGTTCCTCCTCACGCGGGTCGACATCTGGCTCGCCCGACGGCAGCTGCGCCGGCTGGTGTGAGACCGTGGATATAAGTTGATCGGAGGGAAGCGGGAACCGGACCGAACAAGCCCGCGGCGGATCGGAGAATCTGGAACTCACAAACCCAAGAACGGACGGGAAACGCGCGAGCGTCTCGCTCCGGTGTGGGGCGGTGGTTTAGCCCGCTCCGCTCGCGTGGGTGTGCCACGGGAGCGCCGCCCTCACGGGCGGCGCTACGGGGTGTCGGTTGATCAACTCCGCCGCGCCGGGTTCGTGCGGGCTTCCTCCATCTCGAGCCAAGCCCACTGCTTGTCGACCTCGGCCTGGAAGGCGGCGACGACCTCGGGGTGCTTCTTGAGGTGCTTGAAGCGGCCCTGCGAGAAGACCCACTCGGCAACGGGCTTCACCTGCTTCGGCCGGTAGTTGATCGTGAACTTGCCCTGCTCGACCTCGAAGAGCGGCCAGAAGTTGCAGTCGACGCCGAGGCGGGCGCTCTCGATGCCCTTGTCGGAATCGATCTTCCAGCCGGGGATGCAGGGGCTGAGGAGGTTGATGAACGCCGGGCCGTTGTGGTTGACGGCCTTCTTCATCTTGCGGAAGAGGTCGCCCACGTCGTGGACGCTGGCCTGGGCCACGTATCCAAGGTTGTGGGCGAGCATGATCTTGGTGAGATCCTTGCGGTTGCCCTTGCGGCCGTACGACTCGCTGCCGACCGGCGTGGTCGTGGTGGCGGCGCCGAGCGGCGTGGCCGACGAGCGCTGCACGCCGGTGTTCATGTACGCGCCGTTGTCGTAGCAGATGTAGGTGAGGTCGTGGCCGCGCTCCATCGCGCCGGAGAGCGACTGCAGGCCGATGTCGTAGGTGCCGCCGTCGCCGCCCATGACGACGAACTTCAGCTTCTTGGTGAGTCGGCCCTGGCGAACGAGGGAGCGGTAGCACGCCTCGACACCGCTCATCATCGCGCTGGCGTTCTCGAAGGCGGTGTGGATCCACGGGATCTGCCAGGCGGAGTAGGGAAAAATCGAACTCGCGACCTCGAGGCAGCCGGTGGCGTTGCCGGCGACGATCTCGTAGTCGTCGGAGAGGCGCGTGAGCATCTTGGTGAAGATGCCGGTGGGGCAGCCGGCGCACATGCGGTGGCCGCCGGAGAACGTGCCCGGGCGGGCGCACATGGCCTTCGTCTCGGGCGAGAGCTCGGCGAGTTGCGGGGCGGTGGTGCTCATTGCTTGTCTCCTCGCACGTTGATCCAGCGGCCCTGGCGGTCGCCGACGGTGCCCTTGTCGATGCAGAGGCGGCTTTCGCCGATGATGTGCTCGATGTGGCGCAGGGTGAGTTCGCGGCCGCCGAGGCCGTAGGTCTGGCCGAGCAGCAGCGGGCGGTTGGCGGAGTAGTTGTAGACGGCGGTGGTGATCTCGGTGAAGACCGGGCCGTGGGCGCCGAAGCTCGCGCTGCGGTCGAGCACGGTGACGATCTTCGCGCGCGAGAGCGCCTGCGCGATCTGCGCGTACGGGAACGGGCGGAAGCTGCGGATCTTCAGCAGGCCGACCTTCTCGCCCTTTGAGCGCATCTGGTCGATGACCTCCTTGATCTCACCGGCGGCGGAGCTGATCGCGACGAGCGCGATCTCGGCATCGTCGAGCCGGTACTCCTCGAAGAGGCCGTACGCGCGCCCGAAGGTCTTCGCGAAGTCGTCGGAGACCTCCTGGATGACGCGGAGGGCGTTGCGCATGCCGTCCTCCTGGCTGCGCTTGTGCTCGATGTAGTAGTCCTGCAGGTCGAGCGCGCCCCAGGTGGAGGGGCGGTCGGTGTCGAGGATGCTGTGGTAGGGCTTGTGCGGGCCGACGAAGGCGCGCACGGCCGCGTCGTCCTCGAGCTGCATGGTCTGGATCGAGTGGCTGGTGATGAAACCATCCTGACAGACCATGAGCGGCAGGCGCACGTCGGGGTGTTCGGCGATGCGGGCGGCCATGACGAGGTTGTCGTAGGCCTCCTGATTCGTCTCGCTGTAGAGCTGGATCCAGCCGGCGTCGCGGGCGCCCATCGAGTCGCTGTGGTCGCAATGGATGTTGATCGGGCCGGTGAGCGCGCGGTTGACGAGCGTCATCAGCACCGGCTGGCGCATGGAGGCGGCGACGTAGAGCAGCTCCCACATGTAGGCCATGCCGGCCGAGCTGGTGGCGGTCATCACGCGGCCGCCGGCGGCGCTGGCGCCGATGCAGGCGCTCATCGCGGAGTGCTCGGACTCGACGGTGACGAACTCGGTGTCGACCTGGCCGTTGGCGACATAGGTGGAGAAGTCCTCCACGACCTGCGTCGACGGGGTGATCGGGAAAGCGGCGACGACGTCGGGGTTGATCTGGCGCATCGCCTCGGCGCAGGCGCCGGCGCCGGTGATCGGGACGATCTTGGGGGTTCCGGTGGTGGCGAGTTTCATGGTTCAGACCTCGTCGCGGACCATCTCGAGGGCCTTGACCTGGCCCTGCTGGTTGACCGGGCACTCGTGCACGCAGAGGCCGCAGCCCTTGCAGTGGTAGTAGTTGATTTCCTTGACGAATTTGCGCGTCGCGCCGGCGGGATCGAGGCCGTCCTCGAGCTTGATGGCGTCCTCCGGGCAGAATTCCCAGCAGGCGAGGCAGTGGGTGCAGTGCTCGCGGTGGGTGATCGGTTTCCAGGTACGCCAGGAACCGGTCTCGTATTGGGCGGCGCTGCCCGCCTCGGTGATGACCCCGCCGAGCGGGAGGTCCTGCCAGTTTTTCAGGGTGCTCATGTCGTGTTCCTCAACCGATCCGGCAGAGGTCGTGCCCCTGCTGGACGGCCTGCAGATTCTTTTCCACGAGCTCCTGCCCGAGCAGGCCGGCGATGACGTGCGCGGCCTCCTGCTTGAGCTTCTCGACGCCGATGATGTGCGGAGCGACCTTGGCGAAGGCGCCGAGCATGGTGGAGTTGGGGATCTCGCGCTTGAAGAGGGCGTGGGAGATGCGGTTGGCGGCGACGGTGACGACATGGTTGTCGAGGCCGAGCAGCGCGCGCACCTCGTCGGGCGTCTTCTCGATGTTGACGATGAAGATCGTGTGCTCGTCGATGCCCTCCTTGACGGCGGGCAGGGGGAGCAGGGTGGCGTCGATCACGATGACGACGTCGGGGTTCGTGACCGGAGTATGGATGCGGATGGGCTTCTCGCTGAAGCGGTTGAACGCCTTCACCGGCGCGCCGCGGCGCTCGGGTCCGTACTCGGGGAAGGCGACGACGTTGCGGCCCGTGCCCTGCACGCACTCGGCGAGGGACTTGGCGCCGGTGACCGCGCCTTGGCCGCCGCGGCCGTGCCAGCGGATTTCGAAGTACTCGGACACCTGTTCGGGGGTGCTGACCATCGGGGAAAGGGAACGGGGTTTACAGGGACGAAAGGCGCGAACGTGGGGACCGGCGCTCGCTAGACAACCCCGAATTCCCGGCGACACGCGAAAACCTGCGCCGTGCCTTCAGGCGGGGCCGGACGGTGCGCACCGTGGATCAGTTCCGCCCGAGGATGCTCTCGAGGCGGGCCTGCAGCGTCTCGCGCGTGAACGGTTTGGCGAGCAGGGCGGCGGGCTTCGCCTCCGCGAAGCGGTCGAAGTTCAGATTGCCGGCGAAACCGCTCATCACCACGACCGGCACGCCGGGGGCGTGGCGGTGCATCGCGCTGAAGGCTTCCACCCCGTCCATCTGCGGCATGATCAGATCGAGCAAGACCAGGCGCAGGCGATCGGAGTGTTGGCGGAAGAGGGCCACCCCTTCGGCGCCGTCGGCGGCGGCCACGGTGGTGAACCCGAGGCTTTGCAACAGGCGCTCGGCGATGCGTTGCACGGTCGGCTCGTCGTCGACGACCAGCACGAGGCCGGCCCCGCTCCAATCGGTGGGGGGCGGTGGCGCGGTCTCGGTGGGGACCGTCGGCTGGGCCAGCGGCAGGACGAAGCGGAAAGTGCTGCCCTGGCCGGGAATGCTGGTGACGGCGATCGCGCCCCCGTGGGAGGTGACGACGCCGTGCACGGCCGCCAGGCCGAGCCCGTGGCCGCGGGCCTTGGTGGTGAAGGACGGCTCGAAGATGCGGTGGCGAACCTCCGGCGGGATGCCCTGCCCGGTGTCCTCCACTTCGCAGAGCGCATAACGCCCGGCGGGGAGGGTGTCGTTGGCGAACTCCTGCCAGAGGCGCTCGCGGGTGAACTCGTGGGTGCTGGTGCGCACGCCGATGTGCCCGTTGGCGTCGCCGATCGCCTCGGCGGCATTGATCACGAGATTGAGGACGACCTGCTGGAGCTGCGGCGGCTCCGCCCGCACCACGACCGGTGCGTCCGCCAGCGCCAGCTCGACCGAGATCTTCTTGTTGATCGAGACCTGGAAGAGGCGCTGGGTCTGCCGGATCATCGTGTTGAGATCGACATCGCTCTCGGAGATCGGGCGCCGGCCGGCGTAGGCGAGCATCTGCTGGCAGAGGTCGGCGGCGCGCTGGGCGGCCACCTCGATCTGTCCGAGCGATTCCAGCACCGGCGAATCGTCCGGGAGGTCGAGCCGGGCCAGGCCGGCGTTGCCGAGCATGGCGGTGAGCAGGTTGTTGAAATCGTGGGCGATGCCGCCGGCCAGCACGCCGAGGCTCTCGGATTTCTGCACCAGGAGGAGTTGGCGCTCCCGTTCAAGCCGGTCGGCCTCGGCCTGCTTCTGGCGGGAGAGGTCGTGCAGGACGAAGGAGTACAGGGACGCCGGGTCGCCCTGCGTGCGGTGATTGAGCGCGACGACCGAGACCGGGAGTTCGCGGCCGGCGGTATTGCCGAAGCGGAGTTCGCCGGTCCAGTGGCTGGCGCGGGCGAGCTCGGCGATGGCTGCCTCCAGTTGCTCGCTACAGGCGCGGGACAGCAGGGAGCCGATCTGGCGGCCGCGCACGAAGTCGAGGTCGGGCTGCCCCCAGAAGTGCAGCAGCGCGCCGTTGGCGTAGAGGATGCGCCCGGCCGAGTCGGTGGTGACGACGAAGTCGGTGGTGGCCTCGATGATCTGGAGTTGGCGGTCGGAGATGAGCTTGGCCTGGCGGCGGTCGGTGACGTCGATCACGCTGCCGCCGAGCAGTAGGGGGCGGCCTTGCCGGTCGAAGGAGATGACGGAGCCGCGGGTGTTGATCCAGCGATCCGAGGCCGATCCGGGCGGAAGACGGAAGGAGGCGAAGAAGATCGAGGTTTTCCCCGCCAGATGCTCCTGCAGGGCGTGCAGCAGCGCGGGGCGGTCCTCGGGATGGATGTTGCCGTACCAGGCGGCGGCCGTGATCGACGAGCGTGCGGGGTCGAGATTGAGCAGATCGGCGCAAAGGTGGCTGTAGCTGACCTGCTCGGTCTGCAGGTCGTGTTCCCACAGCCCGACCTGGGAGCCGACGGTGATGCGGCTGAGGCGGGCCTCGTCGGCCGCGATGCGCTGCTCGACCGCCTTGCGGTGGGTCACGGTTGCGCCCAACCCGAGGCCGACCACGGCGGCGGTGAGTTCGAGGAAGAGGAAGCTGGTCGCCGACTCGGCGGCGGTGCCGGTCAGATGCAAGCCGAGCAGGGCGCCGATCGTGACGCCCAAGGTGGCGAGGGTGGCGCCGGCCAGTCCGTGCCGGAGGCAGATCCAGACGAGCGGCAGCAGACACAGATAGAAGGTTTGGCTGCGCGGGAGCGAGTCGACGGAGAAGACGACGAGGAGGCTCGCCGCAAGTGCGAGCATCTGCGCGCCGACCAGCAGCAGCTGGCGCGGTTGGCGGTCGGACGCCGACCAATCGGGTCGCACACCCTGCAGCCAAGGGCCGACGAAGACCATCGCGGCGGGCACGACGGTCAGGAGACCGGTGGCGTCGCCCAGCCACCAGTTGAGGACCGCGCGCAGGAAGGCGTCCCGCGGGAGCGGCTCCATCCCTGCCACGACCACGGTGCCGAGCGCGGCGACGGCCAGCGGGGCGAAGGCGGTGGCGGCGATGAAGACGGCGGTCTGGCGCGGCGTGCCGGGGAGCAGCCGGGGGCCGTTGGCCCGGCGCACGAGGCACGCCGCGGCGGTGTAGGTCCCGGTGATGAGCAGCGGGAAAAGGGGGATGGCCCAGCCGAGACCGAAGTCGGCCGTCACCCAGGCGCCGCAGACGTTGGCGGCGAACACCACCGGCGCCACGCGCGGTCCCAGCAGCACCAGCACGGCCAATGCGAGCCCGGCGGCCGGATACCAAAGGGAGATCCCCGGGGCGGTCTCGAAGAACCGGGCCGCGAGATGGGCGCCGAGGTGGAGCCCGAAATAGGCCCCGGCGACCAGCGCGGCGCGGGGGGGCCGGAACCCGGCCGAAGGCGGCCGGGCGGGGCGGGGGCGGGGGAGGCGTCGGACGAAGGGGTGACCGGCATCGCGAAGAAGGTACGGGGCGTGCGCGCCGCGCGGCGGCGCGGGGAGGCGGGGCGACCCGCCCACGATGACGCGGCCGCGCGGTGCCGCTCCAGCTCTTTCTTCCCGCCCGGGCGGAAACGCACAACGCCGGCCCGCTTTGGGGCGGACCGGCGTTGTAGGTGATTGGTGGAGCCAGCCGGGTTCGAACCGGCGACCCCCTGCTTGCAAAGCAGGTGCTCTTCCAACTGAGCTATGACCCCAAAAACGAAACTGGTGGAGGTGGCGGGATTTGAACCCGCGTCCCCCTGACCTTCGCACACCGCATCTACACGTTTAGCCCGAGGTTAGTCTCGCCGTCGTTGCGCTCCCGGACGGGCAAAACGACGGCCAGCCGCTGGATCGAAGTACGGCGCGCGGGCCATTGACGCCCCCGCGCGCTATGCCTGCTGTCGTCGCAACCGTCGGCTAGCAGGTGTCGCCGGGGTCGCGTGGTTGCTTAATTAAGCAGCCAGGGGCATTTCTTCGTAGGTGCCACTTATTGGTTTGGCCGTGGATTAACGAGGGAACAGCCGTCCTCGACGTGCAGCGCTGCACTCCGACCAAGGGTCGAATCCAGAACACCCCCGAAAAGAGAAGGCAGAACGCGGAAGGCAGAAGGGTGAACGCGAAGCGATCAACCCAGCTGGCTCCGGCGGGCGGCCGGGGGACTGGCAAGTGCGCCAGTCAAAGAACAGGGCGCGGAACGTGGCAGGCCTGATCGGGCTTGGCAAGCCGCGCCGGCGAGGAAGTCGTCCCCGCTCACCGTGGCGGAGCGGCAGCTCGCCGCGCGGGGCCCATGGCTCCGACCGGATGAGTTGACGGGCGTCAGCCTGGTTGGTCGGGCGGGAGCCCGTGGCAGAGCGGGCCTTGGGCGTGGGCGGACGAGGCGAAGATCGCGTTTGCGGGGCGGGGCGGCGGGGCGCGATCCTCCGTGGTTATGTCCGACTCCCACTCCGCGGCCGAGGCGCCGCGCGATCCGTATGCGGCGCTGCGCGTGCCGGCCTACCGCCGCTATCTCATCGGCAACACGCTGGCCAACATCGGCCGGCAGGCGCTCGGCCTGGTCGCGACCTGGCAAATCTATCGCTGGACGGAGTCGGCCACGGCGCTGGGGCTGGTGGGACTCGTCAACTTCCTGCCGTACATCGTGCTCGCACTGCCGGCCGGGCACTTGGCGGACCGGGTGAACCGGCGTCGCCTGATCCAGGTGACACTGGGGGGCTCGGCCCTGGTGTCGGTGCTGCTGGCGGTGGTTTCGGCCTGGCCGGAGCGGGTGCCGGCTTGGGCGGTGCTGCGGTGGTTCGATGCGGGGTTGCTCCGGGTGGCGAGCCTGGGCACGGGGGCCGGCGCGGTGAACGCGGCCGGGTTCGAGCGACCGGCGCTGGCCGCGGTGTTCATCCTGCTGCTGCTCGACCAGACGATCCGCACGCTGGGTACGCCGGCGCGGGCCTCGATCGTGCCGCTGTTGCTGCCGCGCGAGCGCATCGCCGATGCGATCACCTGGAACTCGAGCTCCTTCGAGCTGACGTCGATGCTCGGGCCGACGATCGCCGGATTCCTGATCGCGTGGCTGGGCTTCTCGGCGGTTTACCTGCTCGATGCGGTGACGGCGTTTGCGATGGTCGGGCTGTTGCAGGGCATCACGTACCGCGAACCGGAGCAGAAACCCGAGCCGCGCACGTGGCGCACGCTCGGTGCGGGCGCGAGCTTCATCTGGCGCAACAAGGAGATCCTCGCCGCCAGCGGCCTCGACCTGTTCGCGGTGCTGCTCGGCGGCGCGGTGGCGCTGCTGCCCGTCTATGCCGACCGGATCCTGCACGTCGGACCGATCGGCCTGAGCTGGTTGCGCGCGGCCCCGTCGATCGGGGCGGTGCTGATGGCGATGTGGCTCACGCACAGCCGGCCGATGCGACGCCCCGGCGCGACGATGCTGTGGGCGGTCGGCGGTTTCGGTGTCGTCATCACGATCTTTGGACTGTCGCACTGGTACTGGCTGTCGTTCGCGATGCTGTTTCTCTCCGGCTGCTTCGACAACGTGAGCGTGGTCGTGCGGCAATCGCTCGTGCAACTGCTCACACCGGACCGGCTGCGTGGGCGGGTGACGGCGGTGAACCAGATCTTCATCATCTCCTCGAACGAGGTGGGTGCGTTCCGCGCGGGGACGATGGCCGGCGCGTTCGGCCCGGTCGTGGCGGTGGTGGCCGGTGGGGTGGGCACGGTGTTGACGGTGCTCGGCATCGCCGCGCTGTTTCCGCAGCTCGGCCGGCTGGGGCGGTTGCACGAACTGAAGGCGCGGGAGTGACGGCGGGCGGGGCACTCCGGTGGGCTGGCGAATGAAGAAGGCAGGAGGAGGAGCGCGGAAGGGGCATGTATCCAGGGATTGAGGAGCGCCCGCGCCGAAGGGGTGGGCCGGGAACGAAGAGGGTGGCCGGCGGCGCACGCCGCAGTTGCGGCAATGGGAACACCGGGTAGTCGTTGGCCTGCTGTGGCACCGGCCTGTCGGCCACGTTCCCCTTACTCCCCAACAATCAGCTCAGTTGTGAATCCATGAAGGCGTCTTCTCTGCTCGTCACCGGTATCCTCGTCGGACTGGCCGTTCCGCTCTGTGCGGGCGCGGCGAAGAACGACCTCCCTGCCAGGCTCACGGTCACGACCGAGGCGAAGGCGTTCGCCGACGCCTCGAAGTCGCTGCGGGTCGCGCCGGCGGAGACCGTGGCCGATCTCGAGATCGATCCGGCGACGCGCTATCAGGAGATCCAGGGCTTCGGCGGCTCGTTCAACGAGAAGGGCTGGACGGCGCTGCAACTGCTGCCGGACGGCGGCAAGAAGGTGATGACCGCGTTGTTCGATCCCAAGGGTATGGCGAGGTTCAACATCTGCCGGGTGCCGGTGGGCGCCTCGGACTACGCGGAGAGCCGCTACTCGCTGGCGGAGACACCGGACGATTTCGCGCTGAAGGACTTCTCGATCGAGCGCGACCGCGAGCGGCTCATCCCCTACATCAAGGCCGCGCAGCGCCTGAATCCCGCGCTCAAGATCTGGGGGTCCGCCTGGTCGCCGCCGGCGTGGATGAAGACCAACAAGGAGCTCAATGCCGGGGCGATGCTCGCGGATCCCGCGGTGTACGACGCCTATGCGCGCTACCTGCTCAAGTTTGCGCAGGCCTATCGGGCCGAGGGGATCGAGATCTTCGCGCTCTGTCCGCAGAACGAGCCCAGTACGCTCACCGACTACCCGAGCTGCGACTGGACGGGCGAGCAACTGCGCGACTTCATCCGCGACCACATGGGGCCGGTGTTTGCGAAGGAGCAGGGCCCGGCGATCTGGCTCGGCACGATCAACAAGCCCGAGCTCGAGCGCTTCATCGCGCCGACGATGAACGACCCGGCGGCGGCGCGCTATGTCTCGGCCCTCGGCCTGCAGTGGTTCGCGCTGGAGATCCTGCCCGAGTGCGCGCGGCGCTGGCCGGGCCTGATGATCGCGCAGACGGAGACGGAGTGCGGCAATCGGCATTGGGAGCCCGGATACCGCCGCGATGCCGCGCCCAACGACTGGGCCTACGGCGCGTACACGTGGGGCAAGATCCACGACTTTTTCGCCGCCGGGGCCTCCATCTACGAGGCGTGGAACATGGTGCTCGACACGAAGGGCCGCTCGATCGGCTGGCAAACGCACTGGCCGCAGAACGCGCTCGTGACCGTCGACTTCGCCACCCGTCAGGCGCAGTACACGCCGGCGTTCTGGGCGTTCGCGCACTTCAGTCATTTCGTCGCGCCCGGCGCGCGGCGCGTCGCGCTCAAGGGTGAGGGGAAGGACGCCATCGCGTTCGCCAATCCCGACGGCTCTGTCGTGCTGGTGCTTTCGAACCAGGAAGAGGCGGCGCGGGAGTTGACCGTCGCCGTGGGGAGCGCGCGACGGGTGGTCGCGTTGCCGCCGAAGAGTTTCGCCACGCTGGTGCTGGGAAAAGCGGGACGGTGATTGCCTGCGGGGCGGGAAGGTGGGGCGGTCGGAGGGTTTCTCCGAAACCGCCGCGTTGCCGGCCCGTGTCAGTCGCAGACGAGGACGTCGCGGAGAAACGTTCCCAACTGTGGCGGGCGAAAGAAAACGGCGGCCCGTTGCGGGGCCGCCGTTCGGAAGCGAAAGGAATTCGCGGAGACGATCTCAGGCGAGGAGATCGGCGATGAGGGACTTCTCCTCGAGGAGCTCCTTCTCGGTCTCGGCGATCTTCTGCTTGGAGAACTCGCTGAGCTGCACGCCCTGGACGACCTCGAAGTTGACGCCGTCGTTGGTGCGGATCGGGAAGGAGAAGATGATGTCCTTGGCCACGCCGTAGTCGCCGGCCGAGTAGACGCCGACGGAGAACCAGTCGCCGGCGGGGGTCGGGTGGGTGAGGCAGTAGACGGTGTTGCAGGCGGCGTTGGCGGCCGAGGCGGCGGAGCTGAGGCCGCGGGCCTTGATGATGGCGGCGCCGCGCTGCTGGATGACCGGGATGAAGGTGTCCTTGAACCAGGCCTCGTCGGCGATCACCTGGTTGGCGGGCTTGCCGTTGATCTTCGTGTTGGCGAAGTCCGGGTACATCGTGGAGCTGTGGTTGCCCCAGATGGCGAGGTTGGTGATGGCGGTGGTGTCGACGCCGGCCTTGAGGGCGAGCTGGGCCTTGGCGCGGTTCTCGTCGAGCTTGGTCATCGCGAAGAAGCGGTTGCTCGGGACGCCGGCGGCGGCGGTGGCGGCGATGAGGGCGTTGGTGTTGCAGGGATTGCCGACGACGAGCACGCGCACGTCCTTGGCGGCGTTGGCGGCGATGGCCTTGCCCTGGCCGGTGAAGATCTTGCCGTTGATGCCGAGGAGGTCCTTGCGCTCCATGCCCTGCTTGCGCGGGACGGCGCCGACGAGGAGGACCCAGTTCACGTCCTTGAAGCCCTCATCGAGGGAGGAGGTGGGGACCATGCCCTTGAGGAGCGGGAACGCGCAGTCCTCGAGCTCCATGCACACGCCCTTGAGGGCGGGGAGGGCGGCCTCGAGCTCGATCATGTGGAGGATGACCGGCTGGTCGGGACCGAAGCAGGCGCCGGAGGCGATGCGGAACAGGAGGGCGTAGCCGATCTGGCCGGCTGCGCCGGTGACGGCGACGCGAATGGGAGTCTTCATGGGATCAGTTGGTTGGTTTTCTGTTGGAGGAGAGAGAGGGGGCGGAGCGGCCGCGTGTCAGGCGGCCGGGGCGGAGCGGGTGGGGCCGAGGGCGGCGTGGGCGGCGCGGAGGGTGGCCTCCGTGGTGGGCCAGTCGATGCAGCCGTCGGTGATGGATACGCCGTACTGGAGCTCGGCCTTCGGGCGCGGGAAGGGCTGGCTGCCGGCGAGGAGGTTGCTCTCGATCATGACGCCCATGATCGGCGAACGCGGGTTGGCGGCGAGCTGGGCGAGCACGTCGCGCAGGACCTCGGGCTGGCGTTCGGGCTGCTTGCCGGAGTTGTCGTGGCTGCAGTCGACGAGGATGCACTGGGCGAGCCCGGACTTGGCGAGCAGCTCGGCGGCGGCGGCGACGTGGGGGGCGTTGTAGTTGGGCCCGGCGGAGCCGCCGCGCAGGACGACGTGGCAGTTGGGGTTGCCCCGGGTGCGCACGGAGGCGGCCCGGCCGTCGGTGGTGATGCCGAGGAAGGTCTGGGGCTGGCGGGCGGCCTTGATGGCGTTGACGGCGGCCTGGACGGAGCCGTCGGTGCTGTTCTTGAAGCCCAGGGGCATCGACAGGCCGGAGGCGAGCTGGCGATGGGTTTGCGACTCGGTGGTGCGGGCGCCGATGGCTCCCCAGCAGACGAGGTCGGCGATGTATTGCGGGGTGATCGGGTCGAGGAACTCGGTGGCGGTGGGCAGGCCGAGCGTGAGGATCTCGCCGAGGAACTGTCGGGCGAGGTAGAGGCCGTGCTGGATGTCGCTGCTGCCGTCGAGGTGGGGATCGAGGATGAGGCCCTTCCAGCCGACGGTGGTGCGCGGTTTCTCGAAATAGACGCGCATCGCGATGACCATGCGATCGCCGAGTTCGCGGGCGAGGGCGGCGAGGCGCCGGCCGTACTCGCGCCCGGCCTCGAGATCGTGGATCGAGCAGGGCCCGACCACCACAAGCAGGCGCGGGTCGTCGCCGAAAAGGATGCGATGGATCGCGTCGCGGGAACGGACGATGCAAGCGGCCTGTTCTTCAGTTTTCGGGAGCGCAGCCATCAACTCGGCGGGCGTGGGGAGCGGCCGGGTTTCGATGACGTTGATGTCGGAGGTCCGTTGCACGAGTGGAGATAAAGCGGCGAAGTTGCGGTGCCGTTTCCGGGCTGGCAAACCGGATTTGCATCGGGATGCACGGGAGGGGGAGGCAGAGCGGACCAAGGGCACCGGAGCGACGTCTCCCCCCGGGAGCGGGGGACCGGGTGGAAGCCCGAATTTGGGCAAAGAAAAGGCCGGTCGCCTACCCCTAAGCGACCGGCCATTGCTTTCTTAGTTACCCCAAAACTCCCGCTAGGCGGGAGAAAGGTGTGAAATTGATGTGCTGGACGGTAGGGGCGGAGGGGGGCCGGTCAATGCGGATTTTTGCCAAAAAGGAAAATCGCGAACCGGATAACTGATAATCAACGATTAACGATGTGAAAAAGTCCGGCGCCGAAGCGCCTGTCGAACGGAATGGGGATGCCGGGGCGGGTCAGCGATCGAGGGCGGTGGGTGGGACCGGGGCGAGGAAGTTGTATTGGCGAATGGCATGCTGCCACCATTCGGCGAGTTCCGCTCCGGGGCGGGACCACAGGTCCCGGTGGAGCCGGATCATCGACTGGGCATCCATGAGCAGGGAGAGCTTCTCGCGCGGGGTGAGGGTACCCGGGCCGACCGTGATGAGTTTCTCCCGCAGCGTGGCGAAGCGGTCGCGATCCTCGGGTGCGGGGCGCTCCTTCTCGCGCAGGAGCGAGACGTGGATGGCGTTCACGTAGGGATCGAGGACCGCCTGGAGCAGGCCGTAGTCGGCGGCGAACTCGGGGGGCGGCGGGGGGCGGGTCTCGTTCGTGGCGAGGCGGTCGGCCACTACACGGGCGACGGTGGGCGGTGCGATCTCCTCGGGCGTGGCAAGCAGCCGGGATGGTTTTCCCTCATCGGGTGGCTGGGCCGTCACCAGCGAGAGCGGGATGCTGAGCACGGGGCCGGCAAGCACCGGCAGGAGCCAGAGGAAGAAGGCGGGATCGAGCGCCAGCGCCGCGGCGCCCCAGAGCAGCCCGGTGGCGGTGTGGCCGGCGTGGGTGAGGATGGCTTCGCGCCAATCGGGCGAGCCGTCGCCTCCGCGGCGTTGGGCGACCCAGGCGACGCCGCGGCCGAGCAGGTTCCACAGGATGAACTTGCTGTGGAAGAGCATGAGGACGGGCGCGAGGAGCGCGGAGCAGAACGTCTCGAGGGCGGCGCCGGCGAGCACCCGCGGCCAGCCGCCGAAGACGGCGGCGCCACGGCGCAGGAGGAGATCGAACAGGGCGAGGACCTTGGGCAGGAAGAGCAGCAACAGCGTGCCGCCGAAGAGCGCCGCCGCTTGTGTCCGGAATCCGAGGTCGAGGGCGGTGCAGAGGCTGTCGCGGGGTACGAGGGTGAGGCCGGTGGCGTGGTGGCGGTAGAGCAGGAGCGTGGAGAGCAGGAGGAACAGCAGCCACAGCGGCGATGCGGCGTAGGCGAGGATGCCCATCAGCAGGTGGAGGCGGCTCACCGGGCGCAGCCCCTCGGCGGCGAGCAGCCAGCTGTGCTGGAGGTTGCCCTGGAGCCAGCGACGGTCGCGTTTGGCGAAGTCGATCAACGTGCCCGGGCACTCCTCGTAGCTGCCCTCCAGCTCCGCGGCCAGCCACACGCCCCAGCCGGCGCGGACGAGCAGGGCGGCCTCGACGTAGTCATGGCTGAGGATGCGGCCGCCGAACGGTTCGCGGCCGGGCAGCTCGGGCAGCGAGCAGTGTTCGAGGAACGGGGCGAGGCGGACGATGGCATTGTGCCCCCAATAGTTGGATTCGTCGAGCTGCCAGTAGTTCAGCCCGGCCTGGAAGACCGGGCCGTAGAGGCGGCTGGCGAACTGCTGCCAGCGGGCGAACGGGGTGGTGCCGCGGATGAGGCGCGGGGCGGTCTGGACGAGGCCGGCGCGGGGGTGGCGCTCCATCAGGCGCACGAGCTGCACGATGGTGTCGCCGGCCATGAGGCTGTCGGCGTCGAGCACGACCATGTAGCGGTAGGCGCCGCCCCAGCGGCGGCAGAAGTCGGCGAGGTTGCCGGCCTTCTTGTTCGTGTTCAGGCGGCGGCGACGGTAGAAGAGGCGGCTCGCGGCGTCGAACTCGCGCACGAGCGCGGCCCAGGCGGCCTCCTCGTCGACCCAGCGGTTGGGGTCGGTCGAGTCGCTGAGGACATAGAAGTGGAAGGCATCGAGGTGGCCGGTGGCCTGGAGGGATTCGTAGATGGAGCGCAGGCCGGCGAAGACGCGACGGGCGTCCTCGTTGTACACGGGCATGACCACGGCGGTGGCGCCCGGGGGAAGCGGCTCGGCGGAGTCGATCGGGATGAGGCGCCGCGGGTCCCCCCGGCCGCGGCGGACGACGAAGCCGACGAGCGCCTGGGCGCAGCCGAAGGCGGCGAGGGTGAGCAGGAGGGCGAAGATCGCGAGGTGGGCCGCTTTCCAGGTATCGAAGCTGGTGCGCCAGTGCAGGTCGGCCATGAGCGCGATGGCCGGAAGGGCGAGGGCGGCGACCACGGCCGCGACGAGCAGGCGGCGGCGCAACTTGCAGGCCCCGGGGATGGTGGCGGTGGCGGCGTTCACCGGAAGGCGAAGAAGACGAGGGCGCCGAGGGCGGCGAGGAAGCCCAGGCGGGCGAGCAGCCGCACCGCGGTCCAGCGCTGGGAGGCCATCCAGATCCACGCGAGCAGATGGGCCACCCTGCCGAGCGAGATTGTGGGCGAGGCCATCTTGTAGAGCCGGGGCGCCGGGCCGGCGCGCAGGAAGGCGGCGCGCATGTTGTCGGTGAGTTCGCGGGGCGGGGGCGTGGGGGCGAGGAAGGCGCGGGGCCAGCGGCCGGGCGCGTCGGCGAGGGCGAGGGCGAGGCGCCCGCGCACCCCGAGGCGCCGGGAGTGCGGGCCGGGTTGGGCGAGGGCGCGGGCGAACCAGGCGGTGATGGTGTCGTCGGCCTCGCGGAGGGCGAGCGTGACGGGCGCGAGCGGCGTATCGCGAGAGTGGTGGCTCCAGGCCCGGGAGACGATGGCGTTGGTGAGCTCGCTGAGCGCGATCGGCTGGACGATGTGGTGGGCGCGCAGGTAGCTCTCGACCCGCTCGTGGGCCTCGTTCCACGCCGGGTCGTGGCGCGGGGGGAAGGTGGTCTGGGCGCGCGGATCGCTCATGGCATCCACGAGTAAACCCAGGTCTCGCTCACGGGGTTGTAGCCCTCGCGCAACCGGCACCGCAGCTCGACGGCGCGGCCGGCCGACTCGGCCTCGACCTCGAGGGCCACGCGCCAGGAGGCGTCGACGGGGTTCTTGCGGACGGACTGGCGAAGCAGCTGGGCGCCGGGCCCGAGGCGGACCTCGGCGTCGAGCGCGCCGTTGTCCAGGCGGGCAAGGGCGGGGCTGGCGAAGTCGATCCAGAAGAGGCGCCCGAGGGGCCGGGCCGGGAGAGCGCCGACATGCGTGGCCACGGTGGGCGCCAGCGCGCTGGCGGGCTCGGCGTCGGTCCAGTGCAGGCGGTAGCGCAGCTCGAGGGGCGTGCCCGGCGCGGGGAGCCGGTCGGGCACCCAAAAGGCGGTGACGTTGGCGTCGAGGCGGCCGCGGGCGGGGGTCTCGACGAGCTGGACGCGCCCGGAGCCCCAGTCGCCCACCGGCTCGATCCAGACGGAGGGGCGGCGGTGGTAGTCGGCATCGAGATCGCCGTAGTGTTCGAAGACGCGGTCGCGCTGCAGCAGGCCGAAGCCGCGGAGCGTGTCGACGGCGATGCCGGAGCCGAAGGAGCCGGGCGGGTTCTGCAGCGGCCGCCAGAAGCAGGTGCCGTCGCCGGCGCGGATGGCGAGGCCGTCGGCCTCGTGCACCTCGGGGCAGGGTTCGCCGGCCGGGCGGTCGGAGTTCTCGCCGTACCAGAACATTCCGGACAGGGGGGCGAAGCCCGGCTGGGCGACGACCGAGCGGAAGGCGATCGCGGCGCGAACGTCGACGCGGGTGGTGGCGCCCGGGGTGACGACGAACTCGTAGGCGCCGGCGGCGCGGGGGCTGTCGAGCAGGGCGTGGATGGTCAGCGTGGTGTCGCCGGGTTGGGGCCGGCCGATCCAGAAGTCGGTGAAACGCGGAAACTCCTCGGTTCCGAGGGGGCCGGCATCGAGGGCGAGGGCGCGGGCGGAGAGGCCGAAGTTCTGACCGGAGCCGAGCGCGCGGAAGGTGCAGTCGCCGGGGAAGACGATCAGTTCGTCGAAATGTTCCGGGCGGTTGAGGGGGCTGTGGATCCGGAAACCGCCGTAGCCGGTCGAGGCCGGCAGCTTGGGGATCGGGCGCAGTTCACCGTAGTCGAAGAAGGTCGACACGAAGGGGAGCACCTGCACATGCGTGGCACTGAACTCGCGAACCGCGACCGGTGGCCGCAGGGGCGAGGGATGGAAGAGTTGGAGGCGGAACGGCAGGTTCTCGGACGTCCAGAGCGACTGGTCGGGCCGAAACCGGAGGCGGTCGGTGTCGGCGGGGATCCGGTCGGCGAGCACGCGCGGCGGATCGGCCGGGGCGGCGTAGGGCGCGGCGGCGCGTTCCTGGGCGAGCCGGCGGACGTGGTCGAAATCGATCTGCGCCCGTTCGATCCCGGCGGACACGCACAGGGGCAGGAGGGCAAGCAGGGCGAGGCGAAGTGGCTTCATGCGGAGGACCGCCGGGGGTTCGGCAGACCGTATGTCAACCGGGGCGGGCAAAGGTTGCATCAACAAAGGGCGGGCGCGGCGACTCCTTTTCCAGCGGTCCGGCGCGCGCCGTGCGCCGGCGCTGGGACGTACGGCCCCGATAGTGGCGGTCGCGGTGCCCGCTTCCGGTCGCCGTGGGGACGCGACGGGCGGCAGCGGGCGGATACCGGGGGCGACGGCGCCCGCCCGGCGTGCTACTGGCCGAGATAGGCCGCCATCTGGCTGAACGTGAGGAAGACGCAGCCCTGGCGCTTGAGTTCCTTGATCACAGCTTTCATCTGCGTGGCGGTCTCGGGGCGCCACTCATGGAAAAGGATCACGGTGCCGTCCTCGATACCGGTGGTAGCACGGCGGAGGATCTCGGCGGCGTCCACGTCGTTCATGTAGTCGCCGGAGGCGACGAGTTTGCGGGGCGTGTAGATGCGGAGCCCGGCCTTCGCGACGCTGGCGCGCACGCGGTCGTCGATGGCGATATAGGGTGGCCAATACCAGACCGGGGCTTTTCCCGCCGCAGCGGTGATGGTCCGCTGTCCGTCGGCCACCTGGGCGTCGATCTGCTCGGCGGTGAGGTCCTTGGGTTGCTGATGCGAAGAGGAGTGGTTCACGACCTCGTGTCCGGCGGCGACGACCCGCTTGAGCAGGCGGGGGTTCGCCTCGGCGTTCTTGCCCATGGTGCCGAACGTCACGTGCACCTTCTGCCTGGCGAAGACCGAGAGCAGCTTCGGCGTCTGGGCGGCGTCGGGGCCGTCATCGAGAATCAATGCCACGTGGACCGGCTGGGCGGAGGCGGCCGTGACAATCGATGCGATGAACAGACAGAGGCTGGCGAGGGCGAGGCGGGGGGAGATCACAGCGGGGAAGATAGGAGGGAAGTGCGGGGATTGAGGAGCGGATCTTCGGGGGAAGCAGTTGGCTTGCACCGGGTGCCGCCTGGGCGGAGGGGCGAGTCAGATGAACAGGAAGACGTAGGAGGCGAAGAGGAGGGCCGCGACGCCGGCGGCGGCGGCGAGGGACCAGAGCAGGTTGCGCTTCCGGGCGGCGATCGCGAAGGTCGAGATGATCACGGCCATCTGCGCGCCGAGCATGCCGAAGAAGAACCGCTGGCTGCGGGCGTGGTGCCGCTCGGCGCTGAGGTTGTTCTTGCGGACCTGCAGTTCGTAGAGGTTGGCGATGGCCCGATTGAGATGTGCTTCCATGTCGTACCGGGTCGCGGTGAACCGCAGGCGCGCGGCGGTCAGGCCGCGTTGTGTCGCCGAAAACTGGCCATCGGGGTGGGCGAACGCGGTGTCGAGCGCGTCGATGAGCCGGCCGGTCGGCTGGAGGGCGGCTTCGTGGGCGTCGCTGCGCGCCTTGGCGGCGAGGAGCGCGTCGGTGAGCATCGTGTCGGTCACCCGGCCCGCCAGCGCCGCGGTCTCCGCGTCGGGTCGCAGGTTTTCCATTGCATCGAGCGCGGCCGCGATCGCAGGGGGGCGCGCCGCGGGCGGGGGTGGCGCAGGTGGTTGGCCGCGCAGAAGGCTTGCGAGCGCCACGGCGCCGTTTTCGGCGTCGAGGAGGGCGAGGGCGGCGGCGCCGTCGGGACCGGCGTCGAGGAGGGCCTCGCGGATCTCCGCCGGGGTGGGGGGCGGCACCGGGGCGGTGGCCTGCAGCAGATCGAGCGTGGTGCGCTGGAGGGCGCCACGCATGCGTTTGGCCTGGAAGAAACTCCATTGGTCGCCGGCCTTGGCCTGTTGCTGGGCGGCGAGCGAACGATCGTACTGGGCCTTGGTCATCTCGCTCGAGGCGAGGCCGGCCAGCATGGTGGCGATCACGGTCATGACGACCGGGGTGGCCCCGAGGACCTTGCCGAAGAGGTTCGGCGGGAGGTCGGCTTTGAGGGCATCCGGGATCTCTGTTTTCACGGGAGGAGTCAGGGGAGGAAGGAGGTGACTATTTGGGCGAACCCGGGGAGGGAGGCAACCCCGCGGGCGAGGCGGCCGACGCCCCGCCCGCCGGCGGGATCAGTGTCCCGCGGCGGCATCGAGCGCGGCCCGGACCGCCCGGGCCAGGACGTCGGGGGCGAACGGTTTCTGCAGGAAGGCCGGCGCGGGGCCAGGCCCCGGCGGTGCGGGGCGGCGGTGCTCGGTGTATCCGGACATCTGAAGTGCGGCAATCCCGGGCCGGAGGGCGACGATGCGTTCGGTGAGCGTGGCGCCGTTCATCTCGGGCATGACCATGTCGGTGAGCAGGAGGTGGATGGGACCGGGATGTTGTTCGGCGAGGCGCAGGGCCGCCGCGGGGCGGTCGGCGCAGAGCACGGTGTAGCCCTGGGCCGAGAGGCCTCGCCGCAGCAGGGCCAGGACACCCGGCTCGTCGTCGACGACGAGCAACGTCTCATCGCCGCGGAGATTGGACGCGACGGCGGATGCGGCGACCTCGGCGGGGCCTTCGTCGAGGAGGAAGCGGATGGAGAACGCCGTGCCGCGGCCGGGGGCGCTGTCGACCTGGATCGTGCCGCCGCTCTGGGCGACGATGCCGAAGACGGTGGCCAGGCCGAGACCGGTGCCTTTGCCGGGCGCCTTGGTGGTGAAGAACGGCTCGAAGATGCGGGCCTTGGTGGTCTCGTCCATCCCCACGCCCGTGTCGGAGACGCGGAGGAGCACCTGGCGTGGTGCCGGCAGGGCCGGATCCTCCGGAGCGAGGAGGGCCGTCTCGATCGTGATCCGGCCCCCGTCGGGCATGGCGTCGCGGGCGTTGACCACGAGGTTCATGAGGACCTGCTCGAGCTGTCCCCGGTCGATGACGACAAGGCAGGGCTGCGGGGCGGGACGGAACACCAGCTCGATGTTGGCCCCGACAAGCCGGCGGAGCATGGAGGCAAGGCCCGCGACGACGGCGGAGAGGTCGATGCGCGCGGGGGCGAGAACCTGCTTGCGGCTGAAGGCGAGCAATTGTCCGGTGAGTTGGGCGGCGCGATCGGCGGTCTGGCGGATGGCCTGCAGGTCGGAGAGCCGGGGGTCGCCGGGGGGCAGCTCGTCGAGCAGCATCTGGCTGTAGCCGGTGATGACGGTGAGCAGGTTGTTGAAGTCGTGGGCGACGCCGCCGGCGAGCCGGCCGATCGCCTCCATTTTTTGGAGCTGCCGGACCTGCTCCTCGCTGCGGGCCAGGGCGTCGGCCACGCGTTGGCGGGCGAGGGACTGGCCGATCTCCTCGGCGGCGGAGGCGAGGCTGGCGAGCGCCATGCTGTCGAGTGGACGGGCGGCGAGGGCGGCGAGCACCCCGACCGTGCGCTCGCCGTCGCGGAGCGGGTGGCCGGAAAGGCGCTGCGCGGGATCGGCGCCGAGGGCGAGATTGGCGCAGGGGCGGCCCTCGGCCGCGATGCGGCCGATCTCGCCGGAGCCGGCGGCGAGGCGCTCGGTCGCCGGGAGTGACTCGGGCGCGGCGCCGGCGAGGGCTGTGCGGGTGAGGGTGTCGCCATCGCGGGTCCAGACTCCGATGGCGAGGAGGCCGAGGTGCCGGGCGAGGATTTCCATGCAGGGCTGGAGCGAAGCGGCGGCGCCACCGCGGCCCAGGGCGAGGGTGAGTTCGTAGCGCATCGCCAGCGTGTCGAACTGGCGACCGAGCTGGCCGGCCATCTGGTTGAAGGAGTTGGCCAGATCCTCGAATTCGTCGCCGCTGGCGATCTGAACGCGGGTGTCGAGGCGCCCGAGGGCGAGGCGGCGGGTGGCCGCGTGGAGACGGTCGAGGGGGTGGAGGATGCGGCGGATCTGGCCGAAGCTCAGGAGCAGGACGAAGAGGAAGGAAAGGAGCGCGACGAGGAGGAAGGTGCGCTTGAATACGGCGATGGGGGCGAAGGTGTCGCGGGTCGGACTGGTGAGGGCGACCACCCAGCTGGGGGTGAGATAGCGGCGGCGGAGGAAAAGCGACCAGTAGCTGGCGAATTGTTCCTCGTCTCCGTCGCGCCAGGTGAACTGGCCCGAGGGCCCGCCCCTGGCCCGGCGGGCGACGCGTGCGGCGGCGGCGGGATCGAGCGAGGTGAGGAGCACCTGGCCGGCCTCGTCGAGCACGACGACGCGCGTGGCGTAGTCGAGCGCGGCCTCGCCCTCCATCGACCAGAGGTAGCCGGGGTTGATCTCGCCGTGGAGAAGGTCGGCGCCGGCGCGATGAGGGACGAGCGCGCGGCTCAGGTAGAAACGCGCGGGCCCTCCCTCGTTCGCGACGATCGAGAGTACGGCCTGGCCGTTGCTGAGGTGGTCGAGTTGTTCCCGGGTGAGCGGGGGGGGCGTGATCGGCTGGCCGGAAAGCGGAACGAGCCCGCCGGCGGCGGTGACGCGGACAACGCCGCGGAAGGGACGGGGCAGCCCCTCGTCACCGAGGGCTGGAGTCTGCGACTCGGGCACGCCGATCACGGACTCGAGGGCGAGCAGGCGCTTGTTCAGCTCAAGGCCCACGGCCTTGCTGGCGCGGCGGAGGCGCCGTTCGGTTTGGGTGCGCAGCTCGGTGGATACCTCGCTGAGCGAGAGCAGCGCGAGCGAGGACAACGGCACGAGGGCGCAGCACACGAAGAGCACGAACGTGCGCCAGGAGACTTTGCTCGTGAAGGTGCGAGGGCGGCGCCGCATGGTTCAGTACTCGGAGCCGAGGCCGAGGTAGCCGCCGTCGTTGGCGCGGATGATGTCGTCCTGGCTGGCCTTGGCGGTGAGCGGGCCGGCCGTCTGGCCGTCGCGGCCGAGGCTGTAGAGGTCGTAGCTCGAGTTGAGCGGCACGAGCGAGTGGTCCTTGCGGGCCTGGCCTTTCCAGTTTTTGCCGGCGGAGGCGAAACAGAGGTACTGGTACGGGCGTCCCCAAGGATCGGTTATGCCGGCGCGGCCCGCTTCGGCGAGGTCGACAGGAAGGCGGTTGTGCTCGAGTTCGAAGATGTCGATGTCGACCTGGATGGCCCGGAGGTCGGCGATGGCCCGCGCGACCTGGGCGCGGGCGAGGGAGTGCTGGAAGGCGGGGATCGCGATCGCGGCGAGCGTGCCGATGATCGCGACGACGATCATGATCTCGACCAGCGTGAAGCTGGCCAGTCGCTGCACCCGACCGTTCGCGTTCCCGCTGCGGCATGGCGGCTGCAGGCGACGGGAACGCGACGAGGGCGTCGGGCAGGTGGCCGTGGCTGGAGGATTGGGTCTCAAGGTGGAAATGGCGGCGATCGCTGGGTAGCTATCCGGGCCGCCCCCGCTCCGCCGTGGCTGGAGTGCTGACTCCATCTTCGGTGTATGGCACGCGAAATTGAAGATCATTCCGGGCGGCGCCACCGGGAGGGAAGGGAACAAACCCTAGCTGTACTGCGGTATCCGCACGGTGCGGCAACATGAGCAGCCGTGAGTATGCAAAAGAAATCCCGGCGTCAACGGCGCCGGGATTCGGAGGAGGAAGGATTTGGCTGAGCGAGCTTAGTTCAGCGCGACCTGGACGGTGTCGAGGCTGACGGCGATGAGCTGCATCAGCTTTCCGGGGGCGACGCCGAGGGCGGTGATCGCGAGCAGGAGCACGATGCAGGCGGCCTTGGCGGCGAAATCGAGGGCGATGGCGGGGCGGCCGGCGGCGTCGCTGAAGTAGGCCTCCTTCACGATCTTCAGGTAGTAGTAGATCGCGATGGCGGAGTTGATGACGGTCACGATGACGAGCCAGAGCCAGCCTTTGTCCAAGGCGGCGTTGAGCAGGCCGAACTTGCCCATGAAACCGACGAAGGGCGGGATGCCGCCGAGGGCGAAGACGCCCAGGCCGATCGTGAGGGCGAGCAGCGGGGAGCGTTTGTGCAGGCCGGCGAGGTCGGAGAGGGAGACGTTGGTGCCGTCGGGCGAGACGCGGCTGACGACGAAGAAGCAGGCGAGGACCATCAGCACGTAGCCGGCGATGTAGAAGATGGAGGCGGCGAAACCGGCCGAGCCGAGGGCGACGAGGCCGACCATCGCGTAGCCGGCGTGGGCGATGCCGGAGAAGCCGAGGAGGCGCTTCACATCCGTCTGCACGAGGGCGACGAGGTTGCCGTAGAACATCGACGCGGTGGCGAGGACGGCGAGCAGTGTCGGGATCGTGGAGTCGGTGGGCGAGGCCAGGCCGACGAAGCGGGTGAGGACGGCGATGGCGCCGAGCTTGGGCAGGGAGGCGACGAGGGCGGCGGTCTCGTTGGAGGCGCCCTGATAGACGTCGGGCGTCCAGAAATGGAAGGGGAAGATGGCGAACTTGTAGAGGAAGCCGGAGAGGGAGAGCGCGAGGCCGACGACGGCGAGGGCGTTGACGTTGCCCGTGGCGAAATAGGGCTGGAGGCGCTCAAGCATCAGCGGCAGCGAGGTGGTGCCGGTGAGGCCGAAGAGGTAGGAGAGGCCGAAGAACATGATGCCGTTGGCGGAGATGCCGAACATCATGTACTTGATCGCCGACTCCATCTGGACGCGCTGGCCGTCGCGTTCGCGGCGCATGGCGACCATGAGGTAGAGCGGGTAGGAGGAGAGCTCGAGGGAGATGACGATGGAGATGATCTCGATGGAGCTGAAGAGGAAGGCCAGGCCGCAGATGCCGAGCGAGAGGAAGAGATAGTATTCGGAGCGGATGTCCTGGCGGATGTCGTCGAGGCTGCGGCCGAGGAGGAGGACGACGATGTAGCCGAGGCCGAGGATGAGCTTGAAGAGCTGTGAGAAGGTATCGACGCGGTAGGCGCCGTTGAAGAGGGTGGCGTGGGTGCCGAAGCTCAGGATGACGGCGGCGACGAAGGCGGCCGCGGTGACGAGCGAGGCGATCTTCGACTGCCGGGCGGAGCTGCCGAGGGTGAGGCCGAAGAGGCCGAGGGCTCCGGCGAGGAGCACCAACTCGGGCAGAAAGGCGGTGAGGGACGAGGACATCGGAAATGCGGATTGCGGAATGCGGATTGCGGATCGGCCGGAGCCCGGAGGTCGGAGAGGCGAACCGCTAATGAACGCTGATGGACGCTAATTTCGGAAGAGAGAGGAGGAAAGGGCGGGCGGGTTGGCCGGGAGCGGCGAGGACGTTTCGGCGAAACGTCCCTACCTAGGTCAGCGGCCGAGCTGGGCGAGGACGTGGGCGAGGCTGTCGCGCATGACGTCGATGAAAGGCTGGGGGTGGACACCGATCCAGACGATGAAGACGGCCAGCGGGGCCAGCGTGAGGATCTCGCGGAGGTTGAGGTCGGCGACGGCGGAGTGGTCGCGGTTGGCCGGGGAGCCGTAGCAGACCTTCTGGAGCATGCGCAGGTTGTAGGCCGCGGCGGCGACGATGCCGGGGACGGCGCAGAGCATGAGGGTCTTGGAGACGGAGAAACCGGCGACCATGACGAGAAACTCGCCGACGAAGCTGTTGGTGCCGGGGAAGGCCATCGAGGAGAGGCAGGCGAGGCCGAGGAAGGTCGAGAAGACCGGCATGTACTTGCCCACGCCGGCGAGCACGCCGATGTCGCGGGTGTGGAGGCGCTCGTAGAGGATGCCGACGCAGACGAACAACGCGCCGGTGGTGACGCCGTGGTTGATCATCACCAGCGTTGCGCCCTCGAGGCCGGACTGGGTGAAGGAGAAGATGCCGAAGGTGGCGAAACCCATGTGGGCGACGGAGGAGTAGGCGACGAGCTTCTTGAGGTCGCTCTGGCCGAGGGCGGCGAGGCCGCCGTAGATGATCGCCACGACCGACATCACCATGATCGCCGGCGCGAAAGTGTGCGCGGCGTAGGGGGTGATCGGCAGGCAGAAGCGGAGGAAACCGTACGTACCCATCTTCAGGAGCACGCTGGCCAGGACGACCGAGCCGGCGGTGGGCGCCTCGACGTGGGCGGCGGGCAACCACGTGTGGAAGGGGAACATCGGAACCTTGATCGCGAAGGAGAGGAAGAACGCGCCGAAGATCCAGAGCTGGAAGCTGTGGCCGAAGCCGCTGCCGGCCGCCATCATGTCGGGGATGCTGAAGGTGCCGACCTGGAGGCGCAGGGCGACGATGGCGACGAGCAACATCACGGAGCCGGCCATCGTGTAGATGAAGAACTTGAGCGCGGCGTAGATCTTGCGCGCGCCGCCCCAGACGCCGATCAGGAGCGTCATCGGGATGAGCATGGCCTCCCAGAAGACGTAGAAGAGGACGAGGTCGAGGGCGCTGAACACGCCGATCATGGCGGCCTCCATGACGAGCATGCAGACCATGAACTCCTTCACGCGTTTGCTGATGTACGTCCAGGAACAGGCGACGCAGAGCGGGGTGATGAGCGTGGTGAGGAGGATGAGCAGGACGCTGATGCCGTCGACGCCGAGGTGGTAGTCGATCTTGAGGCTGGGAATCCAGGAGCAGTGCTCGACGAACTGGAAGCCGGTCTGCGTGGCGAGGTAGCCGGTGTAGAGCGGCACGGAGAGCGCGGCGATGGCGAGGGACGACAGGAGCGCCCACCAGCGCAGCACGCGCTCGTTGGAGATCGCGGCCGCGACCGCGGCGGCGGCCAACGGGGCGAAGATGAGAACGCTGAGGAGATGCTCTTTCATCGGGCGGCGGACTTAGGCGACGAAGTAGATGAGGGCCGCGATGACGACGGCGGCCACGGCGAAGGAGATGGCGAGGTTGGCCTGCACGGCGCCGCTCTGGGCGGAGCGGAGGCGCTGGCCGGCGGCGCGGACGCGCTCGGCGAGACCGTCGACCACGCCGTCGATGCCGAAGCGATCGAAGACGTCGACGACCTTGGTGGTCCACATCAGCGGGATGAGGCCGAGGACACGGTAGCACTCGCCGACGGCGGTATCGATCGCCTGGATCGGCTTGGAGGCGAGCCACTGGATGGCCTGGCCGCCGCGACGGTAGAGGATGTCGTTGTCGACGTTGATGCCGGCGTGGGGCTCGATCTTGTGCAGCTTCACCATGATGAAGAACGCGCAGGCGGTGAAGAACAGGATCTGGAGGCTCTCGAAGATGTGCGGCGCGTTGTACGGGTGGTACGCGGCGGCGACCTCGGCGTAGGGCAGGAGGCGGTAGAGGGGGCCGTAGGCGATGCCGAGGAAGATGCAGAGGAAGGCGGCGACGCCCATGGCGGCGAGCATGTTCCACGGCGGATCGCCGGCGCTTTCGCGGACCTTGTCGGAGCACTTGTCCTGACCGAACCAGACGAAGTAGGGGACCTTCAGGCCGTTGCAGTAGAAGGTACCGATGGAGGCCAGCATGAGCAGGAACGCCGCCCAGTAGAGGTGCGGGTTCTGGAAGCCGGCGGCGGTGATCATGGACTTCGAAACGAAGCCACTAAAGAGCGGGAAGGCCGAGATGGAGAGACCGCCGATGAGGGTGAGGAGGAACGTCCACGGCATCTTCTTGTAGAGTCCACCGAGCTGCGACATGCGCGTCTCGCCGGTCATGTAGAGCACGGAGCCGGCGCCCATGAAGAGCAGGCCCTTGTAGAGGATGTGGGCGAAGGCGTGGGCGCAGGCGCCGTTGATGGCGAGCGCGGTGCCGATGCCGGCGCCGGCGACCATGTAGCCGACCTGGGAGATGATGTGGTAGGCGAACAGGCGGCGCATGTCGTTCTCGATGATCGCGTAGACGACCCCGTAGAGGGACATGATCACGCCGAGCCAGATGAGCAGCTCCATGCCGGGGAACCCGCGGCAGAGGGCGTAGACGGCGGTCTTGGTGGTGAAGGCGCTGAGGAAGACGGAGCCGTTGAAGGTGCCGTTCGGGTACGCATCGGGCAGCCAGGCCTGGAAGGGCGGGACGGCGGCGTTGACGATGATGCCGACGAGGATGAACAGGCCGGCGGGAGAGTAGGCGGCACCGAGTTTGACGAAGTTGTCGAACGCGATGGCGTCGGGGCCCTTGCCGTGGGTCCAGAGGATGATGCCGGCGAGGAGCGAGAGGCCGCCGGCGACGTGGACGAGCAGGTAGCGGTAGCCGGCGCGGGTCGACTCGGGCGTGCGGCGGAACCAAACCAAGAATACCGAGGAGAACGCCATGACCTCCCAGAACAGGAAGAGCACGAAGAGATCGCCGGCGAAGATGGCGCCGAGCGAACCGGAGACGTAAACCCACGAGGCAGAGTGCTGGGCGTCCTCTTCGACCTGGAGGCCGTAGAGGGTGCCGATGCAGGCCATGCCGCTCATGATGACGGCGAAGACGAGGCTGAGCTTGTCGACGCGGCCGAAGGTGAGCGTCCAGTCGAGGAACTGGAACTGGCCGTGCAGGGCGTCGGGCCGGCCGAGCATCGAGAGCACGGCGGCGAAGGCCGCGAGCGGGACGAAGAGCAGGAACGCCTTCTTGAGGGCTTTCGGGATCAGCGGCAGGAGAACCGCGCCGCAGATCAGGATCAGCGAAGGATGAATCCAGAGATTATTCACTGTAGTAGTCCTCCCGCTTGGAGACGCCGAAGTGTCCGTAGGACTTGGAAACGACCACGAGGACGACGCAGCCGAGGAAACCGAAGAGCGTCCAGAAGGCTGGGACGTTTTCGGCAATGTGGTAAGAGGTGGCCCAGAAGCCGTGTGCCTCGACCGGCTCGGCAACCGCGGAGTGCGGCGCCGATCTGTGATCTGAAATCTCAGATTTCAGAGAGTCGCCGTGGGCGGGCGCGGCGTGCTCGGCCGCGGGGGCCGCAGCGTGCTCGCTGGTCGCGGCGTGGTGTTCGCCGGAGGCGGTCATGAGGCGGACGACGTCGGCGGCGACAACGAGCGCGAGAACGACGCAGCTGGCGACGACGACGGCCTTCAGGTTGCGGCGGAGCGTTTCGATGATTCCGAGGAGACTCATTTGGCGATGCCCTCCACGAACTGCAGGATGAGATCGGGATAGAAACCGAGGACGACGGAGATCACGGCGGAGATGCAGAGCGGGATGAGCATCGCGAGCGGGGCTTCGCCGTGGTCGTGGTGGCCGTGGGCGTCGCCATGGCCGTGGGCTTCAGCGCCGTGGCCGGCGACCGCGGCGGCGGGTTTGCCGAAGAAGGCCTGGTAGACGACCGGGGCGAAGTAGGCGGCGTTGAGCAGCGAGCTGACGATGAGGACCGCGAGGATGAAGTAGGAGCCGGCGTCGAGGGAGCCGACGAGCATGTAGAGCTTCGAGATGAAGCCGGCGACCGGCGGAGCGCCGATCATCGAGAGCGAGGCGAGGGCGAAGGCGCCGAAGGTCCACGGCATCCGGCGGCC
>ENA-UPSM01001047-UPSM01001047.1-activated-sludge-metagenome-genome-assembly--contig:-NODE-1047-length-37973-cov-9.902105_pt1 | contig 37973 bp, 32 predicted proteins | sample MGYA00238181_ERZ773283 | MGnify/ENA primary metagenome ERZ773283 (study PRJEB29023, sample SAMN05720199) | activated sludge metagenome | isolation source: Anaerobic digester | place: Japan... | reverse complement strand
TCCATGGTGGCCTACTTCCTGCTCACCCGGTTCTGGGTGATGCGCGTCGGCAAGGGAGGCTACAGAGGCTGAGAGGGTGACGCCCGGACCACCGGGTGACGAAGGACTGCCTGGGGCGGCGAGCGCATGCAGAGCGACTCGCCGCCCCAGTGCGTCTGCCCGACCCGTCGAGTCCGGTACCGTCCCCTGACTTGCCGGCTCGGCGGCAAGGTTGCGGGGCACGGGGGTTGTGGCATACTGCAAACCATGTTCGCAATCACGAAAGCGCTTCGCATCACGCCGCCGGCTCCGGCGGCCACGGTATGAACGGCGAGCCACGCCGGGCCGGCTTCACGCAGCGGCTCGCCCTCGTCTGCGCGCGACATCCCTGGTGGACCATCGGCGTCTGGCTGGTCGCCCTGGCGGTGTGCGGGGCCGTGTACCTGACCATGGGCGACGTGTTCACCTCGTCGGTCCGGTTCCTCAACGATCCGGACTCCAAGAAGGCTGCGGATCTGATCCAGCAGCGCGGCGGCGGCGGTGGCAGCCTGGTGGCCCAAGCGGGGTCGGCCGTGCGCGACCTGGTCGACGGCCTCGACGGCGCCGGCTCCGGCGCCCGGAGACTGGCCAAGGGTTCGAAGAAGCTGTCGTCCGGCGCGGAGGAGCTGCAGGGCGGTCTGCGCAAGCTCGCGACGGGGGCCGGCGAGCTCAGCCGAGGGACGCGCTCTGCCGGCGCCGGCGCCGCTCAGCTGAGCCGCGGCCTCAGTGGCGTCGCCCGGGGCGCGGACGGTTTGAGCTCGGGGCTGCGGCAGGTCGGCGGTGCGACGGGGAGTCTCAGCGGCGGACTGGCGCGGTTGTCCGCCGGCGGCTCCGAAGTCGCCTCCGGCGCCGGGAAGCTGGCCGGAGGCGCCAAGGACCTGGCCGCCGGCGCGCGGAGCGCCGCCCAGGGCGTCGACAAGGCGGCCGCGTCCGCCGAGCAGATCGCCGGCGGTGCGTCCACGCTCGAGCAGGTCGTCGCCGCATACGTCCAGACGCATCCTGAGGCCGCCCAGGACCCGGTGTTCCAGCAGATCATCGGCCTGTCCGGTCAGCTGTCGGCGGGCACGACGGGGCTGGCAGCCGGCCTGCAGTCGGCGAGCGGCGGCGTCTCCTCCGTGGCCGCCGGCGCCGACGCGCTCGCCGCCGGCGCGGCGCGTCTGTCCGCCGGCGCGGGAGGGCTCAGCGCCGGACTCGCCCGCAGCGCCGCCGGCGCGGCGCGACTCGATCAGAGCATGGGCGCATTGGCCTCGGGGGGGCAGGCGCTCGCGCGCGGGGCCGGCTCCGCCGCGGCGGGGTCGCGCCGGCTCTCCGCAGGGCAGCAGCGGCTGGCCGCGGGGTCGAGCAGGGTCGCCTCCGGTGTGAGCGGCGCGGCCGCCGGCGCCGGCCGGGTGGCCGGTGGGTCCAGGCGTCTCAGCGCCGGCGTGTCCAGGCTGAGCGAGGGGCTCGCCGATGCGTCGAGCGGCGCCGCCGAGCTCGAGAAGGCCCTCAAGCCGGTCGGCACGCTCAGCGATCACGACAACGAGATCGTGGTGGTCCACAGCCCGACGCTGACGGTAGACGACGCGGCGTTCAAGGCCGAAGTACTGCGTCTGCGCGACCGGCTCGCCGAGCTTCCCGCGACGGACGTCGTCGGCGTGCTCAGCCGGTACGACCAGGGGATCCCGGCCAAGGTCCGCGACGGCCTCACGTCGGACGACCGCCACACCACCCTGCTCAAGGTCGAACTGAGCACCGGGATCGACGAGTCGATGAACCATGTGGACGGCGTGTACGCGATCGTCGAGGAGGCCGGCGTCTCGCCGCAGTTCGAGGTGGCCCTCACCGGCGCCGCGACGGCGTCCCTCGACGCCCAGAACCTCGCCCGCAGGGACCTGCTCCGCGGCGAGATGATCGGGGTCCCCGTCGCACTGGTCATCCTCGTGTTGGTGTTCGGCGCCCTGGTCGCCGCCGGGCTGCCGCTCGTGCTCAGCATCTTCTCCATCGTCGTCGCCCTGGCGATCACCGTGCTGATCGGGCAGGTCTTCGAGCTCTCCGTGTTCGCGCTCAACGTCCTCACCGCAGTCGGGCTCGCGGTCGGCATCGACTACTCGCTGTTCATCGTCTCGCGTTACCGGGAGGAACGTCGGGGCGGCCTCGACAAGACGGCGGCGATCGCAGCGGCGTCGGCGACCGCGTCCAACGCCGTGTTCTTCAGCGGGATGACCGTGGTGCTGGCGCTGGTCGGCATGCTCATCGTGCCGTTGTCGATCTTCGTCAGCCTGGGGATCGGGGCGATGAGCGCCGTCTTCACGGCGGTGGCGGCGGCGCTCACGCTGCTGCCGGCCTTCCTGGCGTTGCTCGGCGACAGGATCGATGCGCTCAAGGTGCCGTGGCTGGACCGCTCCGGACGCACCCGCGGCGAGCATGGGTGGTGGGGCAGGACGGCCCGGCGCGTGATGCGCCGTCCGGTCGTCAGCCTGACCCTCGGGGTGCTTCTCCTCCTGGCGCTCGCGGCGCCGCTGCTCACCATGCGGACCGGCGGTTTCAGCGCCGACACGTTCCCGACGACGTACATGTCGAAGCGGGGGCTCGACATGCTCAAACGTGACTTCGCGGCCGGCATGAGCGAGCCCACGCTGGTGGTCGTCGACGGAGACGTCGCCGACGCCGGGGTGCGGCGTGCCCTGGAGGGCTTCGTCGACCGGCTCGAGGACGACGGCCGGTTCACGGTGACCGGCCTCTCCATGGATGCGGACGGATCACTGGCCGTGCTGCAGATGGTCCTGGACACCGACGCGCAGTCCGAGGAGGCCAGGGCGGCCATCCGCGACCTGCGCGAGACGCTGGTCCCGGCCTCCTTCGACGGTACAGGGGCGGCCGTGTACGTGGGCGGCGACACCGCCGCGCAGATGGACTCGACGGACATGACCGACGGATACATGCCCATCGTCATCGGCGTCGTCCTCTCGCTCAGCTTCGTCCTGTTGCTGCTCGCCTTCCGCTCGCTGCTCGTGGCCGTCACCGCGATCGTGATGAACCTGCTCTCCGTCGGGGCCGCCTACGGCGCCCTGACGCTGGTGTTCCAGCACGGCTGGGGCGATGTGATACCGGGGCTGATCACCGTCGAGTCGATCGAGAGCTGGGTGCCGTTGCTCATGTTCTGCGTGCTCTTCGGGCTGAGCATGGACTACCAGGTCTTCCTGCTCAGCCGCATCCGCGAGCGCTGGTACGAGACCGGGGAGAGCATGGAGTCGGTGGTGTTCGGCGTACAGTCCACGGCCGGCATCATCACCGGCGCGGCGCTGATCATGATCGCCGTCTTCATCGGCATGGGGAGCGGACAGATGGTGGTGCTGCAGGAGCTCGGGTTCGGCCTCGCGATCGCCGTGCTGCTGGACGCGTTCGTGGTGCGGGTGGTCGTGGCGCCGGCGATGATCGCGTTGATCGGCGACAGGTACTGGTGGCTGCCGCGCCGGCTGGAGTGGCTGCCGCGCATCGAGATCGAGGGCAAGGCGCCGGCGGCCGTGACCCCGGCCGGCGCCGGGCCGGTCCGGCCCCTTGGCTCGCCATCGGTTCTGCCGACGCCCGGATTCGAGTTCGGCGGCGGGATATGAGCGGGAACCGGGAGTGCTCCTCGGGCGGGTCCCGCGGCGCCGACGCTCCGGGCGGCCGCCGCGCCGCGCTGCGCGCCCGTACCAGGGACGAGATCCTCGATGCGGCGGCGGAACTGGTCACGGAGCGGGGCGTCGACGAGCTGAACCTGAACGAGCTCGCGGTGCGGGCGGGCTTCGCGAGCGCCGCGTCCCTGTACCGCTACTTCGCCGGCAAGCGGGAGATCGTGAGCCGGCTTGCGGCGCGTGACCTGGAGCGGCTGGGCGAATACCTGCAGCGCGTGCCCGCCGACCTTCCGCTCGAAGAACAGATCGTGGAGATCTGTCTCGCGTACCTGGACTACGCGTGTGAACGTCCCGGCACGCGCGCGCTGCTGCTGACTACGGCGTCGAGCATCGCCACCGAGTTCCGCGCGGCGGCGCTGCCGGCCGAGATCGTCGGCCGCATGTTCCGCCTGGGTGAGGCAGCGCGTGAGACCGGCGCGCTCAATCTGCGCGACAAGGACGACATCTTCGCCGTCCTGCACGCGGGCTGGGCGCTGGCGCACGGCATGGCGGAGTACGACAGGATGTACGAGGGGCCTGAGCGCGACGTGTTGCGTGAACGGCACCGGGCGGTGTTCAAGGCCTACGTGGCGGGCTTCAAGAGCGACTGGACGGGCTGATCGCGAGAGGCCGGGTCCGCCGGGCGACCCTGACGCTCAGGTTGACGGTGAACCCACGCCCGGGCCGGCGAGGGCGAGAGGGGCAGGGCGGCGGCTCCCGCCGTCCAGTCGCGGATCGTGGCGGCGCTCCGGACGACCGGCCTGCGTCGTGTCATGACGCGGGTGCGGTATGCTTACGAGGTCGAACGCGCGACCACCCCGGTATGCGCAGCTACCTCAGCAACGAAGCGAGACAGGCGTCATGGACCCCACTGAGTTCCACGCCGAGAAGGCCGGCAGGATCGTGACTTCACCGGAGGGGTACGCGGCCTTCGTGCCGGCGCCGCTCCCTCCACGGATCGCGTACACGAAGGATCTCGTGCTGGCGTTGTCACGCGCCGACGCCGCGCTCGGCGAGCTCTCCGGCGTCGGCGCCGGGCTGCCCGCACCTCATCTTCTCGATGCGTCGTTCAAGCGCCAGGAGGCGCTCTGCTCCTCCCGCATCGAGGGGGCCGACGTCAGCCTCTCGGACCTGTACCTCGACCAGGTCGGCGCTGCGCGTTCCACCGTCCCTCGCGACCATCTGCGTGAGGTGCGTGCCTGCGTCCAGACCCTGCGCTTCGGCGTGGAGCAACTGCGTCAGGAGCCGCTCTCGCTCGAGTTCATCAAGATGCTGCACGAACAGCTCCTTCGCGACGAGGTCACCGGCGCCCGCACGCCGGGTGAGTTCCGGACCTCGCAGAACTGGCTCGGCCCGCCGGGCGGCACGCAGGCGACGGCCATCTACGTGCCGCCCCCTGTCGAGGAGCTGCCGGAGGCGCTGGCCGCGTTCGAGCGCTTCATGCAGGAGCGCGGCAAGCTGCCCGATCTCGTCCAGTGCGCCATGCTGCACGCGCAGTTCGAGAGCATCCACCCGTTCGTCGGCGGCAACGGCCGGCTGGGGCGGCTGCTCATCACCCTCTTCCTGATCGAGCGTCAGCGTCTCACCCGCCCGCTTCTCTACCTCTCCGCCTTCCTCGAGGGGCATCGCGACGAGTACTACGCGCTTCTGCAGCGGGTGCGCACCCGTGGGGAGTGGACGCCGTGGCTCACCTTCTTCGCCGTGGGCGTCCACGAGACGGCGCGGCGTGCGGTCCGCCAGGCGCGCGCCCTCGTCCGTCACTACGAACGGGACCGGGACAAGGTCAAAGGCAGCGCTCTCCGGCTGGCGGACGAGCTGTTCCGCACGCCCGTGATGACGGTGCCGGAGGCGCAGCGCATCCTCGACGTGGCCCAGCCCGCGGCGCGCAGCGCCGTGCGCCATCTCCAGGCGCAGGGCCTGCTCGCCGAGTGGGCCGAACAGCGGCAGCCGCGCGTCTTCCTCGCCAGCCACGTGCTCGACGCCGTGATGCACCCGCTCGAGGATCTGCGCAGCGTGCCCGGCGGCGGCAAGAGCGCGCTGCTCAAGTCCGGGGCGCGGCAGGCGCAGAAGCCTCTGCGGCGCGCGGACCGGCTCATGGCCGAGGCCATGCGCATCGTCGACGTGGCGCGGGACGGCGGCGCGCAGCTGCGCCTCACCGGGGGGCTCGCCGTGCGCCGCTACTGCACCGACCTGGACTTCATGGACCGCGAGTACTCGGACATCGACTTCCTGGGGCACTCCGAGCAGAAGAAGGAGATCCACCGCGTCTTCGAGTCTCTCGGTTACACGGAGAACCGCTACGTCGCGCAGTCCACCGGCGCCGGCCAGCTCCAGTACATCAAGAACGAGGCGCTGGAGGTCATGAGGGCGGGTGCGCACGGGCGGGGAGCTGAGCAGACCTACGAGCCGCCGCTGGTGGACCATATCGACATCTTCCTCGACGTGATGCGCATGGACCACGACCTCGATGTGGGCGACCGTCTCGACATCGACGACTACGCCATCTCTCCAGCCGACGCGTTCATCGCCAAGATGCAGATCGGCAAGATCAACCAGAAGGACGTGCACGACGTCATCGCGCTCGTCAAGGACGTGCCGCTGCGCGGCGCGGACGACGACACGTCGCTCGACCTGCGTTACATCGCCCAGGTCTGCGCTCGCGACTGGGGCCTGTATCACGACATCATGACGAACCTCGACGTCGTGCTCGGCATGGTCGACGATTACGGGCTCACGCAGGCGCAGCGGGACAGGGTGCACGCCCGGCTTTCGGCGATCCGCGGGTCCGTCGAGAAGGCGGGCAAGAGCGTCCGCTGGCGGTTGCGGGCGACGGTCGGCGAACGGGTCGCCTGGCGACGGGAGATCGAGGAGACCGAGGGCACGCAGGTCATCGCGCCCGAATGGGACTTCCGCCGCGATCTGGGCTGAGGCCGCGGCGGCTGAGGAGAAGGAGGCCGTATGGCGGGGATGGTCCCACGGGATGTGTTCGCCCTGACCGCGGCGGCGGATCCGCGGCTCTCGCCTGACGGGTCCACGGTGGCGTTCGTGGTGGGCTCCGTCGACGGGGAGACGAACGCGTACCGGTCGGCGGTGTGGCTGGCGGCGGTGGACGGAGCGGAGCCGCCGCGCCGCTTCACGGCCGGCGAGAAGAACGACGCCGATCCGCGCTGGTCGCCCGACGGCTCACGGCTCGCGTTCGTCTCCGACCGCGCCGGCAAGCAGTCGCAGTTGTACGTCATGCCGACGGCGGGGGGCGAGCCACGCAAGCTGACGAGCCTCAAGGAGGATGTGACGCAGGCGGCCTGGTCGCCCGACGGCACCCGCATCGCCTTCGTCTCGCGTGTGCGCGACGCCGCCTATGAGGAGGACGACGCCGGGAGACGCCGTCCGCGCCGCATCACGCGCCTGCAGTACAAACTCGACACCGTCGGGTGGACGATCGACAGGCCGCGGCATCTCTTCGTGGTGCCGGCCGACGGGTCGGCCGCACCGGTGCAACTGACTGATGGAGACCACGAGGACCGCTCCCCGGCCTGGTCGCCCGACGGCAGGACCATTGCCTTCGTCTCCGCCCGTCATGAGGATTGGGACCTGGCGATGGTGGACGACGTGTACCTCGTCGACGCCGCCGGGGGAGAACCGCGGCGTCTCACCGGCGGCGGCGGCACGATCGGCAGCGTCTCATGGGCGCCCGACGGCTCGCGGCTGGCCGTGGAGCGCTACGAGGGCGTCTTCGACGACCCGCGGCACACCACGATCGCTCTGGTCGATCCGGAGACGGGGGACATCACGGCGCTCACCGGCGCCCTCGACCTGAACTGCACCACGTACCCGGGCATGCGTGAGCCGCTGTGGGACGGCGACGGTCTGGTCTTCGTGGCCGAGGACCGCGGGAGGGTGCACGTCTACCGGGTCGCGGCCGACGGCTCGGACGTGCCTCGCGTGATCGTCGGCGGCGAGCGCGTGGTGACCGGCCTCGACGTCGCCGCCGGACGGCTCGTGTTCGCCGCCGGCGAGCCGGCGCGCCTGCCGGAGGTCTACGACGGCGGCCCGGCGGCCGGATCCCCTGATCCGACCACGGTCGGCCGCCGCCTCTCCTCCGTGGGCGAGGACTTCGCCGCGGTCCGCGAGCTCGTCGCGCCCGAGCGCTTCACGGCCGTCTCGGCGGACGGGAGCGAGGTCGACGCCTGGATCATGCGTCCTGCCGGCTTCGAACAGGGCCGGCGATACCCCACCCTGCTGAACATCCACGGAGGGCCGTACAGCCAGTACGACGTCGGCTTCTTCGACGAGTTCCAGGTCTTCTGCGGCGCCGGTTATGCCGTCGTCTTCAGCAATCCTCGGGGCTCATCGGGCCGCAGCGAGGCGTGGGCCCGGGCCATCCGCGGGACCGGCGAGCAGAATGACGGATGGGGCTCCGTCGACTACGAGGACTGCATGGCCGTGGTGGACGAGGCGGTCCGCCGGTTCGACTTCGTGGACCCGGACCGGCTCGGCGTGATCGGCGGCTCTTATGGAGGCTTTCTCACCTCGTGGATCGTCGGCCGCACGGACCGCTTCAAGGCCGCCGTGTCCGAGCGCGCCGTCAACAACTTCGATTCGCAGTGGGGCTCCAGCGACTTCGGCTGGGATTTCAAGGGCTACACCGGCAGGTTCCTGTACGAGGACGTCGACCTGTACCTGCGCATGTCCCCGTCCACGTACGCGGCGGACATCCGTACGCCGCTGCTGATCCTGCACTCGGAGGACGACCTGCGCTGCCCCGTCGAGCAGGCCGAGCACCTCTTCGTGACGTTGCGCCTCCTGCGACGACCGGTGGAGCTCGTGCGCTTCCCGGCCGAGTCGCACGAGCTCACGCGCTCCGGCAGCCCGGTCCACCGTGTCCAGCGTTTCGAGCTCGTGGTCGAGTGGTTCGACCGCCACCTCAAGGACTGATCGTCAGAAGTCGATCGGCAGGATGTGGCCGTGGCGCAGGGCCTCGACGAATCGCCGGTCGCCGGCGGTGAGGTCCGACGTCCACTCCTCCAGCAGCCGGCCTGCCGCCCCCTGCATGGCCTCGGCCGCCTCGTAGAGAAGCACGTTGTAGGCGTGCACGGACTCCGCGTCCAGGGTCATCCCCTGCTCCGCTCCGCACTCCGGGCATTGCAGTTCCAGCTGCCAGCGATCGGCCTCCACCTGGACCCAGTGGGCGGGCTCCATCAGGCAGGATGAGCACACGGGACACCGTTCCGGGCGTCGCTGCCGGCCGCCTGATCGTCCGTGTCCGTCGCACATGGGTAGGCCTTTCGTCGTCCGGTGTCGAAAAGGGCATGGGGCCCTCCGCGGTCAGGGAGTACATCGGGCGGTCGTCGTCACGGCTTGAGCCCGGACCTCCCCCGGGCGTCGGACCGACCGGCCGTGAAGGGCGAGGGTCCATCTGGCAGCGTGCATCAGGACAGAGATCTGGAGGGGAACGGACATGCAGGCCGTGAGCGAGTTCATGCAGTTGGTGGAGGAGGCGGGAGCGATGCCCCCGACCCAGGCCATGTCGAGCGCCACGGCCGACCCCGTCGTGCAGATCGACGGACGGGAGGTCCTCGTCTTCTGCTCCAGCAACTACCTCGGTCTCGCCACGCACCCCGAGGTGAAGCGGGCCGTCGTCGACGCGGTGGAGAAGTACGGGCTGGGAGCCAACGGCTCCCGGCTGATCTCCGGGACGACCGACGTGCATCTCGCCCTCGAGGCCGCGACGGCGCGACTCAAAGGGACCGAGGCGGCGACCTCGTTCCCGACGGGGTTCATGGCCAACACCGGGGCGATCACGGGTCTCGCCTACCTGCCGTTCTTCGCCCGCATGACCGGCTTCGCGCTCGGGGCGGCCGTCCCCGAGATGGTCGTCGTGAGCGACGAGCTCAACCATGCCAGCATCATCGAGGGCCGGGACGCCGCGCGTGGCCGGCATGCGACGTACCGGCACTGCGACATGCGCAGCCTCGAGGAGAAGCTCGCGGCACACCGCGGCAAGAGACTGCTCGTGGTCACCGACGCGGTGTTCAGCATGGACGGCGACATCGCGCCGGTCCCGGAGATCGTCGAGCTGTCACGCGCCTACGGCGCGCAGTTGCTGCTCGACGACGCCCACGGCAGCGGCGTCCTCGGCCGGAACGGCCGGGGGACACTGGAGCATTTCGGCGTCGATCCCGCGCCGGACATCCTCCAGATGGGGACCTACTCCAAGTCGTACGGCGCGATCGGAGGTTTCGTCGCCACGGACGGCGCGACCGCCGACTACCTGCGCGTCGCCGCCCGCTCGTACATGTTCTCGGGCGCCGTGCCCGCCTGCGTCGCCGCCGGCGCCCTGAAGGCGATGGAGATCGCCGAGCGCGAGCCGCAGCGGCGCGTGCGCGTGCTGCGCAACCGCGACTACGTGGCGCACGAGTTGCGCGGGCTGGGGTTCGAGGTCATCGGGGACGGCACGCCGATCGTCCCCGTGGTGATCGGCGACGATCGGCGGGCGGGGCAGATGGCGGACGACCTGCTGGCCCGCGGGCTCCTCGCGCCCTGTGTGCGCTGGCCGGCGGTCGCGAGGGGCGAGTCGCGTATCCGGATCACTCTGACGGCGGCGCACGAGCGCAGTCACCTCGACCGTCTGCTCGAGGGCTTCGCCGCAGCCGGCCGGCGTGCGGGCGCGATCGCCTGAGGACGCCGCGTCCGTCGGCCTCCACGACATGGGCCTTCGCACGCACGCGTTGTTCAGGATGAGGGCCGTTCTGCCGATAGAGCCGTCGAGAGAGAGTCCCTCCTCGTAGACGGGAAGGGCGGGCGACAACGGCGACGTGGGCGAACTGACGACCGACAACGAGTACGCGGAGGGTTTCGCGGGCGACTCCACCTGGGCGCTCGCGCTGCGCTTCCGCGGCATCTTCTCAGTCTGGTCCGCACGGCTGCTGCGCGTCGACCACGACGATCCGGGGCGCCGCCGCCAGGGGCAGATCGTCGCCTTCCTGTGTCTGCCGCTGGCGCTCATCGGTGTCGGCTTCTTCGTCGTCGATCTGATCGGATGGCTCATCCCGCCCTCCGAGCATCCGCTCTACCACATGACCACCGACCTTCTGTTCGCGGTCTTCATGGGGCTCGCGTGGTTCCTCAACCGGCGCGGCCGGGTGCACACCGCGGCCGTGCTGATGCTCACGGCCACGTCGCTCGGCCTGATCCTGTTCTTCTTCTTCACCGCGCCGCACCGCATCGCGATCATCTTCGTGGCGCCGGTGCTCGTCTCGGCGTTCGTGCTGCCCGCCTGGACGGCCTTCGCGTTCGCCGGCGTCTCGAGCCTGTCGTTCGCCACGCTCGTCGCCATCCACGGCGAGGAGCCGAGGCTGAGCCTGCAGGTGGGTCTGTCGCTGTTCGGGCTCGCCATCATCGCGGCGCTGGTCGCCACCGTGCTCGACTGGGCCATGCGCGCCTTGCACCGCACCACGCTCGCGCTGCAGGAGGACATCGCCAAACGCCGCGAGGCCGAGGAGGCGCGTCGGCAGGTGGAGGCCGCGTTGGAGTTGACGCGCCAGCGGAGCGAGACGCTGTTCGAGAAGTCGCCTCTCGGGGTGTTCCTCTTCGACCGCGAGTTCCGTCTCACGGAGTGCAACGGCCGCCTCGCCCGACAGCTCCAGGCATCGGTCGAGGAGCTCGTCGGTACCGATCTGGCGGCGCAGGGCGAGGGCGACTGGAGATCGACCATGCAGCGCGCCCTGGACGGAGCCGTCGGGTCTTTCGAGGGTCCCTGGAGCACGTCCGGCGGGGACGAGTTGTGGGTCAGCCTGACCGCCTCGCCCCTGCGCGGCCCCGACGGCGTCGTCGTGGGCGGGATCGGGGTGATGACGGACCTCACCGACCGCAAGCAGGCCGAGCTGCTCGTCGACAGGCTCGCGTACCGGGACGGACTCACCGACCTGCCCAACCGGAGCCTTTTCAACGACCGTCTCGGCCAGGCGATCGCGGCCGCGCAGCGTCGCGACCGCGGCCTCATCGTGGGCGTGCTGGACCTCGACCGGTTCAAGGCAGTGAACGACACGCTCGGGCACGAGAGCGGCGACGAGCTCCTCATCGCGGTCGGTGAGTGCCTCAGCGGGCTCATGCGTGACAGCGATTCGGTGGCCCGCTCGGCGGCGGACGAGTTCCTGCTCCTGTTCCCGGACGTCGAGCCCCGCGCCGCCGCCGCCATGGCGAGCCGCATCCTCACGGCGATCCGCCAGCCATGGCGGTTGGGGGACGATCGCGTCTTCGCCTCCGCCAGCATCGGCATGGCGCTCTATCCGGACGACGGGACGGATCCGTCCACCCTGCTGGAGAACGCGCACACCGCCATGCGGCGATCCAAGGAGCGGGGAGGGGGCGGCTTCTCCTTCTACGACGCTGCGCTCGGCAGCATGGCGCAGGAGCGCATGCGGCTGGAGGCCGAGTTGCACACGGCCATCGAGGAAGGGCAGTTGTGCGTGTACTACCAGCCCCAGTTCGACGTCCGCAGGCGCGTGATCGTCGGGGTGGAGGCTCTCGTGCGGTGGCGGCACCCGCGTCTCGGGCTCGTGCTGCCGGGTGAGTTCATCCCTCTCGCAGAAGAGACCGGACTCATCGTGCCGCTCGGCCGCCAGGTGCTGACGGCCGCGACGGCGCAGGCCGCCGAGTGGCACAGGTCCGGTTCCCGTGGCCTCAGGGTGGCGGTGAACGTCTCGGCACGTCAGTTCCTCGATCCTTCGTTGACCACGGACGTCGAGATGGCGCTGGAAGCGAGCGGGCTGGACCCCGCCCAGCTCGAGATCGAGGTGACCGAGACCGCGACGCTGAAGCACGCGCGTGAGGCCGAGGCCGTCCTGGCGCGCCTCGAGAGCATGGGCGTCTGCGTCGCGCTGGACGACTTCGGCACCGGGTACTCGTCGCTCGGGCAGGTGCTGGCGCTGCCGATCGACCGCCTCAAGATCGACCGGTCGTTCATCTCGGAGGTCGAGAGCAGCGAACGGAGCGCGGCGGTGGTGCGCGCCGTGATCGATCTCGGTCGCGCCCTGCAGCTAGGGGTCGTGGCCGAAGGAGTGGAGACCCCGGGCCAGTTCGAGTTCCTGCGCCGTCACCGCTGCCCGGAGGCGCAGGGGTTCCTGCTTGCCTCGCCCCTGTCCGCCGACGAGTGCGAGCGACTGCTCAAGCAGAGTGCGGCGGCGCCACCGCGGGCCAGGCGTGTGGCCGCCGGCGCACCGCGGTCATCCTCCTGAGCGCCCTGACCGGGGTCGGGACAGCCGGACCGGTTTGGCTCAGGCCCGTTCCGAGTACTACGGGACATGGACGACGCGGCTTCCGCTGCGCCGCGAGCCGACGAGGGAGGTCGACATGACCGACGGACATCTGCCCGACGTGTACCTGGGCTTTCGGGACCAGTATCCGGAGGTGGCGAGCGCGCTGGACGCACTGGGCGCCACGGTCGACGGAGCCGGACCGCTCGACGAGCGCGTGGCGCGTCTCGTCAAGCTCGGCCTCGCCGTGGGCGCATCGGCCGAGGGCGCCGTGAAGTCGAACGCCCGCAAGGCGCTGGCGGCCGGCGCCAGGCCGGAGGAGATCCGGCAGGTCGGCATCCTCGCCATCACGACCTGCGGGTTCCCCGCCGCCATCGCCGGCCTCGGCTGGATCGACGAGGTGCTCGAGGCCGGCTGAGCGCGGCGTACAGGGGCGGCCGCGCCGGCCGCTCATCCGCTGCGCCGGGGTCCGTCGTCCCGGGGACCGGCCGCGCGGACCCGGGTCATGGCGACGCGGACCGCGCCGGCCGCGAGCCACCCGACCGGAGTGGCCGGGCCGGCGTACGCGAGCGGTCGGCCGCGACCCGTGCAGGCGACCACGACGGCGTCGGTGGAGGTGCCGCTCGCGGGTGCCCCGTCGGCCGTGCGGACGTCCCACTCAGCGAGCGTCGCCGTCTTCGCCTCGGTCACCGTGATGACCGCGTTGACCATCGCCGCCCGCGTGAGGGCGCCGTCGACCACCAGGACGATGTTGATGGTGCCCGGCGCCGGGGTCGGCGCGTCGACGGGTGGAGTCAGGCCTGCCGACGATGTGTTGCTGAGGCCGATCGAGACCACGGCCGCGACCGCGAGGTCGCCCCGCGACCGCACGTCACAGCGGGCAGACTCCGTGTACGCCGCTGTCATGAGGCCCACGAACGGTCCTCTGACGCCGAGTCCCGCGGCGACTGCGACCAGGTCTTCCTCGGGCCGCTCGCCGTCGTACCCGTCGTCGACGTGCACGTTCACGATCTCGCGGACGCTGGCCCATCCGCCGCCCACCACCGCCGAGCTCAGGGTCGTCAACGGACGCTCGCTGCTGACCCGTACGGCACGACGTCCGCTGGAGACGGTGATCCCGGGCAGTATGCGGCGGCTGTGCTCCATGCCGCTCCCTTCGATCCATGTGTGGCCGGGGTGTGTGCCCGACATGCTACCCGACCCCTCGGCCCACGGCGTCGGGGTCCGCGCGAGCGCCTCCGCGGGCCACACGGTTCGGTTCCGCCCGTCCACAGTCGTGCATGAGTGGGTATATACAAGACCGTATCAGTCCACTTTATGCTGCGAGGTGACCCATGAGCGCTGGAGGAGTGCCCACTGTCGTCGCACCGGCCGCCCTGTCGCTTCTGCTCCAGGAGCCGCGTTATGAGGTGATCCCTGCGCGGGGGATCGAACAGAAGACGGCCGTGCTGCCTGCCGGGACCACGGTCACGGTCACCGCCTCCCCCTCGCTCGGTCTTGACCGCACGCTCGAGGCGAGTGTCGCTTTGGCGGCGAGGGGTCTTCGGGTCGTGCCGCACTTCTCGGCGCGCATGGTCGCCGGACGTGACCATCTCCGGCGACTGGTGGGCCGCCTCGAGGGTACGGACATCCGGGAGGTCTTCGTCGTGGGTGGCGACGCCGACCCGCCGGCGGGCGACTTCGTCGACGCCGGCGACCTGCTGGAGGAGCTCGCCGCAATGACGCATCCCTTCACCCGGATCGGCATCGGCGGCTATCCGGAGGGCCACCCGCTGATCCCCGACGACAAGCTGCTCGCGGCTCTGAAGCGCAAGCAGCCGTACGCGACGCACCTGGTCACGCAGCTCTGTTTCGACGCGGGCGCCCTCGCCCGCTGGGTGGGCGCGATCCGGGCCGAGGGCATCGAGTTGCCCGTCGTCGTCGGCCTGCCCGGGGTCGTCGAACGACGCAAGCTGGCCGAGATCTCGCTCAAGGCGGGCGTGGGTGCGTCGCTCAGCTACCTGCGCAAGCACGGCCGTCAACTGGTGACGCTGGCGCGCTCCCGCAGATACGACCCCACCGGCCTTGCCCGGGAGGTGGCGGAGTACGCCGCGGACGGCTCACTCGACATCCGCGGCGCCCATCTCTTCACGTTCAACCAGGTGGAGCCGACGCTGGACTGGGTGCAGCGCTTGTCCTGACGGGCCGGCCTCGGCGGTCTCGCGCCGGAGACCGCCCGCGTCGGGTGGAGCGACGGTGCCGGCGGCGCGGACGGCGGGACGTCACGCCTGTGGCCGGTCCGCCTGGGTGATCGGCGTGTCCGCGGTCGCGCAGCGCGGCAGCGGACGTCGCGGCGAGGGCAGCGTCGCGAGGACCGACCCCGCGACGATCAGCGGCGTGCCGAGGGCGATGCCGAGAGTGAACGGCTCATCGAGCAGGGCCACTCCGAGCAGGACCGCGACCAGAGGGTTCACGTAGGTGACGACCATGGTGCGGACCGGACCGGCCTCCCGGATCAGCGCGAAGAAGATCAGGGAGCCGGCCACCGCGCACACCACGGCGAGCGTCGCCACCGACAAGACGGTCTCCACGGAGACCGAGGACGGGAGGGTCGCGATCCCCGCCGGCGCGTAAAGCGCCGCCGTGATGAACAGCGACGCCGTGATGACGCCGAGCGCCGGGAGGTGGCTGAGTCGGCGACTGACGACGATGGGCCCGGTCGCCCAGCAGAACGCCACCGCGACGGTCTCCACGATGCCGAGCAGCCCGCTCCCGGCGACGTCCAGCCCGACCAGGGCGGCCACGCCGGCGAAGCCGATCAGGAGACCAGTGAGGCGTCGTGTGTCGAACGGGTCGGCGACACCGGTCGCCCGGCAGAGCAGTGCGCCGATCAGCGGGCTCATCGCGATGAGCAGGCCGGCCAGCGAGCTCGACATGCGCTGCTCCACATGCGACACGAGGAACCACGGGATGCTGAGCTCCACGAGCGTGTAGAGCACGACCCAGGGCCAGCTGTGCACCAGGCCGCGCCAGGCGCCGCGACGCAGCGCGAGCGGGAGGAGCAGGAGCGCCGCCGGCATCGTGCGCAGCAACACCAGGGCCGGGGGAGACAGCTCGCGCACCGCGATGCGGATCAGGAGGTAGGGGATGCCCCAGATCACGCACAGGGAGATGAACAGCAGCCAGCCCTTGCGCGACACGCGGTCCCTTCCGTCGGCGGGTCCCCGTCATCTTATCCCGCGCGTGCGGCGGACTCCCGGGACCGTCCCGTCACACAGTCGTCCCCGGTCGGAGCTGTCGTCCTCCACGACGACCACGGTCCGGGCGCGGCGCCCGTGGTAGGCTCGTGTGGCGGCGGCGAAGGAGGAGGTCGGCATGGACGTGTTCGAAGCGATCGAGCGGCGCTACAGCGTGCGCAGTTACAAGCCTGACCCGGTGGAGGACGAGAAGCTCTCCCGAGTGCTCGAGGCGGCCCGGCAGGCCCCGACGGCCAACAACCAGCAACCGTTCCGCATCCTCGTCGTGCACACGCGCGGCCGCGAGGAGGAGTTGCAGCGCGTGTACGGACGTCGTTGGCTGACGCAGGCGCCACTGCTGATCGGCTTCGTGGCTCTGCCCGGCGAGGCCTGGCGTCGCATGGACGGCAAGCCGTACGGTGAGGTCGATGCGGCGATCGCCATGGACCACCTCGTGCTGGCGGCGACCGCCCTCGGTCTCGGCACCTGCTGGATCGCCGCCTTCGACCCCGCCGCTGCTCGAGAGGTGTTCGGCCTTCCGGACGAGGCGGAACTGGTGGCGCTCACCCCGCTCGGCTACCCCGACCGCGGGCCGGCGGCCACCAGTCGCCGGCCGCTCGAGGAGCTCGTGCGTCGCGAGCGCTGGTGACCCGCGGTCGCGTTCGTCGCGGACGGGTCGTCACGGCCTGACGTCGCCGGGTCGCGCGGAAGGAACCCCGCCGCGGGCGGCGAACCCCTGCTTCGGGGTCGCCGGCCACACCAGTGCTCTTTGGCTCGCTCCGCTGGTCTTTCTCAGCTCACGGCGGCCCCCGTTCGCCGCCCGGAGGCGGGAGGATGCGCGTCCTCGCGGATGCGGGCCCGGGAGTCGGGTTGAGGGGTGCCGAGGCAACCCTCATACTCGTGGCTTGGCCGCTGACGGCTGACAAGGGAGAGTCCGTCCCATGATCGTCTTCGAAGACGTCACCAAGATCTACGACCCGGACGTGGTCGGCCTCCAGGATTTCACCTGCCATATCGGCAAGGGCGAGTTCGTCTTCCTGGTGGGCGCCTCGGGTTCCGGCAAGTCCACACTCATCAAGCTGGTGCTCAAGGAGCTCCAGCCCGACTCGGGGCGCATCCTCGTGGCCGGCCGCAACCTCGGCACCCTGCGTCACCGGAAGGTGCCGCTGCTGCGGCGCAACATCGGCTGCGTGTTCCAGGACTTCAAGCTGCTGCCCAACAAGACGGTGTACGACAACGTGGCCTACGCCCTTGAGGTCGTCGGGGAGCCGCGGCGCAGCATCCGCCGCAAGGTGCCGGAGATCCTCAGTCTGGTCGGTCTGAGCGACAAGACCGCCAACTACCCGCACGAGATCAGCGGCGGCGAGCAGCAGCGGGTCAGCGTGGCGCGTGCCTTCGTCAACCACCCGCCGCTGCTGCTGGCGGACGAGCCGACCGGCAACATCGACCCGGAGACGGCGGTCGGGATCATGCAGCTCCTGGTGCGCATCAACCGCACCGGCACCACGGTCGTCGTCGCCACTCACGACCGCGACATGGTGAACCGGATGCGCCGGCGCGTGCTGCAACTCGACAACGGACGCCTGGTGCGTGACGAACGTCGGGGGGGATACGACCAGGTCACGGAGGTCGAAGAGCAGGAGGCGCTCACATGAGGCTCGGCTTCTTCCTCTCGGAGGCGTTCGGCTCCATGCGGCGCAACTGGGTCATGGCCATGGCCGCCGTGATCACCGTGTTCATCAGCACGGCCATCCTCGGCGCCGTGCTCGTCACGCGCGACAACCTGAACCAGGGCGCCACCAGCCTCAAGAACCGCGTCCTCATCGAGGTCTTCATCAAGGACGGAGCCACCGACGAGCAGAAGGCCACGCTCGAACAGCGCATCCAGTCCATCCCCGAGATCAAGAGCTATCAGTACATCAGCAAGGACGAGGCGCTGCGCCGCTTCCGCAAGCGTTTCGGTGAGCGCATCGTCCAGAACCTCCCCATCAACCCCCTGCCCGCCAGCTACGAGATCCAGGTGAAGGACGCCAACCAGGTCGACAGGGTGGCGCGCCAGTTCTTCGACGACCCGGCGGTGGACAACGACCCGGGGACGCACAACGGCGTCAAGTACGCGCGCGAGACGGTGCGCAAGATGCTCGGCACCATCAATCTCGTCGGGATCGGCATGTGGATCGCCACCGGGGTCTTCGCGCTGGCGGCCGTGCTGCTCATCAGCACCACCGTGCGGCTCAGCATCTTCGCGCGGCGGCGCGAGGTCGAGATCATGCGTCTCGTGGGCGCCACCAACTGGTTCATCCGCTGGCCGTTCGTGCTCGAGGGGTTCATCACCGGCCTCATCGGCGCGGTCGTCGCGGCGGGCTTCGTCTGGCTGTGCAACTGGGCGCTGGCCAACTGGCTCGAGAGCAGCGACATCGACTTCCTGCAGATCCGCGTGTTCAGCATGTGGTGGCAGAGCGGCTCCTGGCCCGCCGGACTGCTGCCCACGCTCGCCGTCCTCGGCGCCGCGCTCGGCGCTCTGGGCAGCATGGTGGCGCTGCGGCGCTATCTCAAGACGTGAGGCGCGCCGGGGCGCGCCCCTGAACGGCGGCCAGGCCCGGCACAGGACGTCGGCGCCGGCCGCCGAACAACCTTCAATGCCATGACGCATCAGCGCACACCGGCCGCCGTGGCCGGCCCGACGAGGGAGGCGCCGAGGGCGCGCCGGTCGCCCGTCGTCGCCCTGGCGATCCTTGCCGCCGTCATCGCGCTCGCCGGCACGACCGCTGCCGCCGTGCACGCGGCCACTGCGGCCGAGATCCAGCGCAAGCTCGAGGCGGCGCGCGAGAAGATCCACGCCGCCGAGCAGAAGAAGAAGACGCTGGGCGAGCAGATCGGCGACCTCGACGGACGGCTGACGACCATCCAGAAGCGCCTCGACGGCCTGGGCGACCAGATCGCCGCCGTCGAGGAGAAGCTCTCCGTGACGCGCGAGAAGCTCGCCGTGCTCCGCGAGGAGTTGCGCATCAAGCGGATCGAGCTGAAGGAGGCGCAGGACGAGCTGGCGCTCGAGCAGAGGAACCTGGCCAGGCGCGCCGTGCTCAGCTACAAGAGCGACGACCTCGGCTACTTCGACGTCCTGCTGGCTGCAACGAGCTTCGAGGACCTGATCAGCCGCGCCGGTCTGATCCGCAACCTGCTGAGCGGCAACGACAAGCTGGTCGGCGACCTCGAGGCCGTGCGCGACAAGGTCGACGCCGAGAAGGTCGCGATCGCGAGGCGCGAGAAGGGCGTCGCGGACGCCGTCCGCGTCCTGCAGGAGAAGAACGACGAGCTCGGGGCGCTGCGGGCCGCGCAGGCGGCGGACCAGGCGTCCGCGCTCGCGCTGCGACAGGAGAAGCGCGGAGTCCTCAAGGCCGTGAACAAGGACCTCGCCGAGCTCGAGCGCCAGGAGGCCCAGCTCCTCGCCGAGAGCCGGGCGCTGAGCGGGGTGGTCGGCAGCAGCGGCAGCACCGGCTCCGGCTCCGGCGCCCTGAGCTGGCCGGTCAGCGGAACCGTGGTCTCGCCGTTCGGCTGGCGCATCCACCCGATCCTCGGCTACAGGAAGCTCCACACCGGCATCGACATCGCCGCAGGGTACGGTACGCCCATCCACGCCGCCGGCGCGGGCGTCGTGATCTACTCCTCGTGGATGGGCGGCTACGGGAATGTGAACATCATCGATCACGGTGACGGCCTTTCGACCCTGTATGCGCACCAGTCGAGCCTGGCCGTGGGCAACGGCGCGCGTGTCTCCCGCGGCCAGACCATCGGTTACGTGGGTTCGACCGGTTTCAGCACAGGGCCTCATCTGCACTTCGAGGTGCGCGTCAACGGCAATCCGGTCGACCCCATGGGCTACCTCTGAGTCGTTTGCCGCCCCTTTCCGCACCGACTACCATCTACGCGTGATGCGCGTCCTCCGCCTCGTCATCGTCCTCCTCCTGGTCTCGGTCGGGTTCCTCGGCGGCTACCTCGCCGGCTGGTTCATGCACGGCGAGAACACGGTACGCCTCGGCCCCGTCCAACGGACCTCGGCGCGCGACGCCGGCAAGCTGCAGCAGAGGATCATCGAGGAGCTGCAGGGCCGTTATTACAGGCCCGTGGACGCCGGCAAGCTCTCCCGCGCGGGCGTCAACGGGATGCTCGACTCCCTGGACGACCCGTACACCGTGTACCTCACGCCGCGGGAGGTGAGGGACTTCGAGGAGAAGGAGCGTGGCACGTACTCGGGCATCGGCGCCTCCCTCCAGAAGACCAAGGAAGGGCTCGTCATCACCGCGGTGTTCGAAGGATCGCCGGCCAAGGCCGCCGGCCTCAGCCCCGGTGACGTCATCGCGGAAGTCGACGGAAAGCCGACGGACGGGGTGGCGATCGAGACGAGCATCGCCCGCATCAAGGGCGTCGAGGGTACGAGCGTCACGCTCACGGTGCGGCCCAAAGAGGCCCCGCACGAGACGCGCGAGATCAAGGTCGTGCGCCGGACCATCGAGATCCCGGAGACCGACAGCCGCCTCATCGACCGCAAAGGGATCAAGGTCGGTTACGTGCGGCTCTTCCAGTTCGGGGGTCTCGCCGGGCGCCAGGTCCGCCAGGATGTGGAGGACCTGGCCGGCAAGGGGGCGCAGTGGTTCATCCTCGACCTGCGCTTCAACGGCGGCGGCCTGCTCGAGCAGGCGGTGACCGTCACCAGCGTCTTCCAGACGGGCGTCGTGACCTCCACCTCGGGTCTGCACTCCCCCAGAGAGGAGCTGGAGGCCAGCGGTCCGGTCGCGACGAAGCGGCCGATGGTCGTATTGGTCAACCGCTTCTCCGCCAGCGCCTCGGAGATCGTCACCGGCGCCCTCAAGGATCACGGGCGGGCCACCGTGATCGGGACGCGGACCTTCGGCAAGGGGCTGGTGCAGACCGTGGTCGGCCTCGGCAACGGCTCGGCCCTCAAGCTCACCACCGCGGTCTATCTCACTCCCGACGGGACGGACATCAACAAGAAGGGCATCGCCCCCGACATCGTCGCGCCGGACAAGCCCAGGACGAAGAAGGACGAGACCCTGCAGGCCGCGCTGCGCTACATCGCGCGTCAGGAGAGGTAGCGCCGTGAGCGCCGCGCGGCGCCAGGAGGGTCCCGGCGGCGGGGGGAGAGGGGGAGACGACCCGCGTGGAGGCGGCGTGCCGTCGCGGAAGTCGGACGCCAGGGAGGCGGCGCGCGACTCTGGTCGTCCGCTGCCGTACCGTGTCGCCCGCTGGGGCAAGTTCTGGTCGCTGGAGCCGTTGTTCGCCGACCTGCGTTCCTACCTCGTCGCCAAGGGAGGGCCGCGACCGAAGCTCGACGACCTGGTGCTGGCCGTGCCGGCACACGGCGACCGCAGGAGGATCGTCGAGGTCCTCGGCCGGGCCGACGACGTGGCCGCGGTGCTCCGCGCTCTGCTGTGCGCCACCGGTGTGCGGCAGGGTTTCACGGACGCGGTGCGGGAGGAGGCGGCCGCCGTCGGGCCGCGCGCGATGCGCGTCGACCGCGACCGCCGCGACCTGACGGCGCTGCCGACGTTCACCATCGACCCCGAGACGGCGCGCGACTTCGACGACGCCGTCTCGGTCGCCCGCGAGGGGTCGGGCTTCAGGGCCCACGTGCATATCGCCGACGTCTCGTACTTCGTGGACGTCGACGGCGAGATAGAGCGCGAGGCGCGTCGTCGCACGTCGAGCGTCTATCTGCCGCTGTTCGCCGAGCCCATGCTCCCCGCCGCGCTCAGCAGCGGCCTCTGCAGCCTGGTGCCGGGGCAGCCGCGTAAGTGCGTCACCGTGGAGTTCGTCTTCGATGCGCAGGGGCGACGGACGGGCGTCCAGTACTACCGGTCGCTGATCCGCAGCGATCACCGTCTCACCTACGGCGTCGTCGATGCGGTCATCGGCGCGGATGGGCTCGCGGGTGCAACGCCGGCGCCCGGCGTGCACGAGACGACCGTGGCGGCCGATCCCGTGCTGCGTCGACAGTTGCTGCTGGCGGCGGAGCTGGCCGGCCTGCTGCGCCGCCGCCGGCTGGCGCGCGGGGCGCTCGCGCTCGGGTCGTTCGAGCCCGACTACATGTTCGACGACTCGGGCGCGCTGAGCGGGGCGGTGGCGCGCCCGGAGACACCTTCGCACGCGTTGGTGGAGGAGTTCATGCTCGCCGCGAACGAGGCGGTGGCGGAGTTCCTGCTGCGCAAGCGGGCGCGGGTCCTCTACCGTGTCCACGAACCGCCGGAGCCGGCGAGCGTCCGCGGACTGCTCGACCAGCTCGAGGAGCTCGGCGTGCCGACGCCCGCCTTCCCGTCCGGAGAGGCGCTGCCTGCGGCGGCGTTGCAAGAGGCCTACGGTCGTCTCACCCGCTTCATCGCCGAGACGAGCGCCCGCGAGCGGCGCGGGCAGCTCGCCTGGCCCGCCCTCGTCCTGCGTTCGCTCAAACAGGCGCGCTACGCGCCGGTCAACCTCGGCCACTTCGGCCTCGCCAGTCCGGCGTACCTGCACTTCACGTCGCCCATCCGTCGTTACCCGGACCTGGTCGTCCACCGGGCGCTGCTGTACCACCTGGGAGAGGGCGGTTCCGAGCTCGGCGACGCCGAGCTGGCGGCCGCCGCCGAGGAGTGCTCCGCGCGTGAGCGTGACTTCGACCGCCTGGAGCTGACCGGCGACGACGTCGCCCTGTGCTTCCTGCTCGACGAGCATCTCCGCCGGGAAGGCTGGGATCGCGTCTTCCCGGGCGAGATCACGGGCCTGCTGGGCGGGGGCCTCTTCGTCCGCTTCGGTGGGGTCTACGAGGGCTTCCTCTCCTCGCGTCGTCTCGGCGGCGAGCGGTTCGAGGTCAGCGAGCACGAGACCGCGCTCGTCGGCGAGGCGACGGGGACGCGCTACCGGCTGGGGGACCCCATCGACGTCAAGGTGGAGCGCGTCGACCGGCTGAGCGGGAAGGTCGACCTGGCGCCGCCGCAGCCGATCACGTCGCGCCCGGCGGCCGGGTCCGAGCGGCGCCCTGGACGGCGCGGCGCGGGCTCGCAGCCGCCGCGGCGCCGCGCCCCCGGCAAAGGGGTCCGCCGCAGGAGACGCTGACCGTTCCCCGCGCGCAGGCAGCGCGCGGGCCGGTGTCTGCCCGGGGCATGATGGGGTACGCTGGCGGACATGCCTCGAGAGACCGGGATCAAGCGTGTGGCCGACAACCGCAAGGCGCGGCACGACTTCTTCATCGACGATGTCTACGAGGCGGGCATCGCCCTGGTCGGCACGGAGGTCAAATCGCTGCGCGAGGGGCGCATCGCCCTGCGCGACAGCTATGTGGAGGTGCGGGGGAGCGCGACGGCGCCGGAGCTGTACCTCGTCGGCGCCCACATCAGCCCCTACGACCAGGGCAACATCTGGAACCACGATCCGGTGCGGCCGCGCAAGCTCCTGTTGCACCGCTCCGAGATCGACCGTATCGCGGCCCGGGTGAGGGAGCGGGGGTACACCGTCGTCCCGCTCAAGGTCTACTTCAGGGAGGGGCGCGCCAAGGTCGAGATAGGCCTGGCGCGCGGCAAGAAGCTCTACGACAAGCGTCACGACCTGGCCAGACGGGACGCCCAGCGTGACGTGGAGCGTGCGTTGCGGGGCCGCGGGGAAGACAGAGGGTGAAGGGGCGGCGCGGCCGCGCCCGCCGGGTGAGCAGGGGGAGGCGTCCATGGATACGCTCAACCACGAGCAGATCGAGGCGGCGCTCGCGGACCTCGACGGCTGGGGATTCGCGGACGAGGCGTTCACCAAGACGTTCCGCTTCGCCGACTTCGTCCACGCGGTCGAGTTCGTGGAGCACGTGGCCGAGGTGGCCGAGGGTCGGCAGCACCATCCGGACATCGACATCCGCTTCAACAAGGTCACGTTGCGTCTGACGACCCACGACGCCGACGGCGTGACCAAGCGGGACGTGGACCTGGCGGAGGCGGTCCAGGGTCTCCTCTGAGCGGCGCGAAGGAGCGCCGCAGCACGGCTCCGACGCCGTGCTAGAATGCGCATCCGTGCCCTCGTAGCTCAGGGGATCAGAGCGCGCGCCTCCGGAGCGCGAGGTCGCAGGTTCGAATCCTGCCGGGGGCACCACCGGCTCCCACCGCCTGCAGGAGGCTGCAGGTCTCCCTCCTGTCCGCTTCCTGCGCGGAGGCACGGCGTGCGCGAGCCCGACCGTGTCGCAGCGCCGTGTCCGCGGTCGACGGCGCGAGGGTGAGGAGGACCGCCGGGCCGGTCGCGGGTCCGGGATGGGATACTCTCGCCCGATGGACCAGCGCCCGCCCGCCTCCGCCTACGTCGCCGCCGTCGGCATGACGCTCGCGTTCGCGCTCTCGTATGTGGCCACCAAGACGGCCCTGCGGGGGTTCGAACCGCTGCTGCTCGCGTTGCTGCGGTTCACGCTCGCCGGTGCGATCCTGTGGACCGTGTGGCGCCTGCGGCCGGGGCGTGAGCGGCTGACGCGCGCGGAGCTCGGCCGGCTGGCGCTCATCGGGTTCATCTCCCTGACGGTCTACTTCAGCTTCGAGAACACGGGGATCGCTCGCACCAGCGTCTCCGAGGCGGCCATCCTCATCGCCGCCATCCCGATCTTCGTGGCGCTCATCGGCGCCTTCCTGCCCGACGAGCGCCTTGGCGGTCGCCAATGGACGGGTATCCTCCTCTCGTTCGCCGGCGTCACCGCGATGGTCCTCGCCGCCGGGGGAGCGGAGGGCGGGACGCTGGTGGGCAACCTGCTGGTGCTGGGCGCCTCTCTCTCCGCCGCCGTGTACAACATCCTCGCCCGGCGGCTGCTCGTGAGCCGCTCGGCGCTGTACGTGACGGCCTGGCAGAACCTGTTCGGAGCCCTGTTCATGGCGCCGCTGGCGGCGATCGAGGCGCTGGTCGCGGGAGTCCGCCGGCCCACCGTGGAGGCGGCCGGCGGCGTCGTCTTCCTGACGCTGATGTGCTCGATCGTCGCCTACCTGCTGCTCAACTACGCGTTCCGCTTCCTGCCCGCCACCCGGGTCGGGGTCTTCGTCAATCTGGTCCCGGTGGTGGCCGTCGCGAGCGCCTACATCCTGCTCGGCGAGCGGCTCACGGTGGTGCAGGCGCTGGCCGCGGCGGTGGTGGTCGCGGGCGTGTGGGTGACGAACAGCGGGAGACGCGCCGGCGACGCGTCTAGAAATCCATCGGCAGGATGAGGTCGCGGCGCAGGGCGTCGGCGATCCGCTCGGCCTCTTCCTCGAAGTTGCGGCGCGTGAGGCGCTCCGTCTCACGCGCCAGCGTCCGGGCCGCCTCGTGGAGGCTGCGGTTGATGCGCTCGACGGCGGCGCGGCCGACGGTGACCGCGCGCCGCGTCTCGCACTCGGGACAGCGCAGGTGCAGGGTCCAGCGCGCCGTGCCGGAGCGCTCCCAGTCCTCCGGGTAGACGAGGCCGCTGCCGCAGACCGGGCAGGCCTGGTCCTGCCGCGGCTCGAGCGGCGGGGGAGGCGGGGCGCAACAGGAGGGGGCGACGGGCCTTGAGGCCGCGGCGCGGCGCGGCCTGTCGAACACCATCATCTCGACGGACGTCCCGTCCGGGAAGACGAACAACTCGATCTTGAACGGTTCCTGGTCCATCTCTGCTCCGCACTCACCGGAGGTCGTGCCGCACACTGCTCCGTATCGGACGCCGACCGGCGACCCTTGAGTGCCGCGTCTCGTCGGCCGATCCGGCGCGCGGTCGTCTGGACAGTGCCGCGCGTGGTGGGGAATACTACCCGGACTTCCCCTCGGCCGGAAATGACCGTGTCTCTCGCCCACGACCAGCAGACATCCACCGCCGCCCTGCCCATCGGGATGTTCGACTCCGGCATGGGCGGGCTCACCGTGCTGCACGAGTGCCTGGTACAGCTCCCCGGGGAGCACTTCGCCTACGTCGGCGACACGGCGCGCTTCCCCTACGGGGAGAAGAGCCGCGAGCAACTGGAGCTGTACTCGCGGCAGATCACCGCCTTCCTCGAGGCCGTGCCGTGCAAGCTGATCGTCGTGGCCTGTTACTCGGCCACGTCGGCCGCCCTCCCGGCGCTGCAGCGGGAGTTCCGCACCCCGATCATCGGGGTGGTCATGCCGGGGGCGCGGGCGGCGGTGGCGACCTCCCGGTACCGCAAGATCGGCGTGCTCGCCACGGAGGCGACGGTGGCGAGCGGGGCCTATCCGCGGGCGATAGAGGGCCTGGACTCCGGGGCGGAGGTGATCCAGCAGGCGTGCCCGGGCCTGGTCGACTTCATCGAGGCCGGGGACGTCGCCAGCCAGGCGCTGGCCGATGCCGTGAGCGGCTTCACCGAGCCTCTCAAAGCACGGCGTCCTGACGTGGTCATCATGGGCTGCACGCACTATCCCCTCATCCGGCCGATGCTGCAGCGCTTCCTCGGACGCGACGTCACGCTCATCAACCCCGCCGCCGAGATCGCCCGCGAGGTCGAGGCGGCGCTCGTGCGACAAGAGCTGGAGCGGCCGGGCGACGTGATGGGTTCCTACCGTTTCTACACCACCGGCGACGTCGACCGCTTCCGCGAGACGGGCGCCCGGTTCCTCCAGATGCCGCTGACGCGCGTGCGCGCGCTGCCGCTCGAGCGGCTGGGCGGGCTCGTCGCGCCGTGAGCAGCCGCTCGCTGGTACGGGCGGCCGTGTATGCGGCCCTCTATGCGGCGCTCACGCTCGCCCCCGGATTGAACGCCCTGGCCTACGGACAGGTGCAGTTCCGGGTCGCAGAGGCGCTGCTGGTGTTCGCATGCTTCGACCCGGCCGCCGTGCTCGGGCTCGCCGTGGGGACGGCGGCCGGCAACCTCGGCAGCCCGATGATGCCGGTGGACGTGCCCGTCGGCGCGGCTTTGACGCTGGTCTCGGCCGTCCTCATGCACGCCGTCGGACCACACGTGCCCGCGCTCGCCGTCCCGGTGGCCGTCAACGCCTTCGGCGTGGCGGGCATGCTCGCCCTGATCCTCGGTCTGCCGTACTGGGCGAGCGTCGTCTGGGTAGGTATCGGAGAGGCCGCGGTGCTCTGGACCCTCGGCCTCGTGTTGTTGCTCGTGGTGCGTCGCAACCGCGAGCTGTTCGGACTGCCACGACCGGCCTCTTGAGGCCGCTGCCGCCGGGAGCGGCGAGGAGGACGACCTTGAGAAAAGGACGCAGGGCCGAGGAACTGAGACCGGTGACGATCACGCCGGCGGTGGCCAAGTTCGCCGCCGGCTCGGCGCGCATCGAGCTGGGTGACACGCACGTCTTCTGCACCGCGTCGCTCGGCGAGGGGGTGCCGGGCTGGCTGCGGGGCTCCGGTCGCGGCTGGCTCACCGCCGAGTACAGCATGCTGCCGGGAGCCACGCCGACGCGTGGCGCGCGCGAGGCCGTGCGTGGCCGCCAGAGCGGTCGCACCATGGAGATCCAGCGCCTCATCGGCCGCAGCCTGCGCAGTGTGGTCGACCTCGGCATCATCGGTGAGCGCACCATCGCGGTCGACTGCGACGTCCTGCAGGCAGACGGCGGTACGCGCACGGCGAGCATCACCGGCGCCTATGTGGCCGTCTACCAGGTGGCGCTCAAGATCAAGGACCTGCTGGGGCTGAACGAGCTGCCGCTCTTCGACTCCGTGGCGGCAGCCTCGGCCGGCGTCGTCGACGGGGAGGCCCGCCTCGATCTCGATTACGAGGAGGATTCGGCCGCCGAGGTGGACCTGAACGCCGTCGTCACCGGTGACGGGCGCCTCGTCGAGGTGCAGTCCACGGCCGAGGGTGAGCCGTTCTCACGGGCGGCCCTCGACGGGCTGCTGGACCTCGTCGTGGCCGGCGCCGTCGCGCTCGGCGCCGTACAGGCGGCGGCGTGTGCCGAGCTGGAGCGTGCGTGAGCGGGCGCAGCGCCCGACGACCGCGGGCGCCGTCGTGAGCGCACGCGACGCGCGGGGCGGCGAGACCGGGGCGGCGCAGGCGCCCGCCGTCCGGTTCGTGCTGGCCAGCGGCAACCGGCACAAGGCACGCGAGTTCGGCGCCATCCTCGCGCCCTTCCGCGTCGACGCGATGCCGGCCGGCGTCGAGTTGCCGCCTGAGGGGTCGGAGTCGTTCGCCGCGAACGCGCGGGCCAAGGCGGAAGCGCTGGCGCGGGCGGCGGCAGCCGACCCCGCGCTGCTCACGGGGCTCGGCCTGGAGCCGGGTGGGCCGGTGCTGTACCTCGCCGACGACTCCGGCCTGGAGGTCGAGGCGCTGGGCTGGGCGCCGGGCGTGATGAGCGCCCGCTACGCGGGCGTGGACGGGCCCGGCGCCGACCGAGCCAACTACGAGCGTCTGCTGCGCGAGATGCGTGGTCTCGTCGGTCCTCTCGGCCGTCGCGCCCGCTTCGTGTGCTCGGTCGTCGCGGTCACGCCGGCGATGACGTACCACACCGCGAGCGGGCAGTGGTGGGGCGCCATCGCGGAGGCGCCACGCGGGGAGGGCGGGTTCGGCTACGACCCCGTCTTCGTCCCCGAGGGCTCGACCCTCTCCGTGGCGGAGTGGCCGCAGGCGGCCAAGGACCGGTCCAGTCACCGCGCGCGGGCGGGGAGGGCACTGATCGACGTGCTGCGAGGGGAGGGGCTGCTGCATGCGGAGCCAGGCCCGCGACCAGGCTGACGCCATCCTTCCGGCCGACGATCCCGGCACGCACCGCCGCAAGACGCGGGCGGCCGCGCTCTCGATCGCGTCGAACGCGGTCCTGATCGCGTTCAAGCTCGTCGTCGGGCTCCTCTCCGGGTCCATCGCCATCATCTCCGAGGCGCTGCACTCCGGATCGGACCTGGCCGCCGCGCTCATCGCCTTCTGGTCTGTCCGCCAGGCGGCGCGTCCGCCGGACGAGCGGCACCACTACGGCCACGAGAAGGTGGAGAACCTGAGTGGCGTCATCGAGGCGCTGCTGATCATCGCTGCGGCCGGCGTGATCATCTACGAAGGCGTGATGAAGATCATCGACGGTCCCGCGATCGATCGTATCTGGCTCGGCGTCGGGGTCATGGTGGTCTCCGGCATCGTCAACCTGTTCGTCTCGCGCCGCGTCCTGTACCCGGTCGCGCGGCGCACGGAGTCGGCCGCGCTCGAGGCCGACGCGGCCCACCTGATGACCGACGTGTACACGTCGTTCGGCGTCGCCGGCGGCCTCCTGCTCGTCCGCGTCACCGGCTGGGAGTACTTCGACCCGCTGATCGCCATCGCCGTGGCCACGCTCATCATCCACACCGGCTACCGGCTGGTGACGGAGTCCACGCGCGTGCTGCTCGACGAGACTTTGCCGGCGGACGAGCTAGAGCTCATCCGCGCCTGCGTGCGTGAGCACCGCGGCGACCTGATCACCGACTACCACAAGCTGCGCGCACGGCGGGCCGGCAGCCGCCGGCATGTCGACCTGCACGTGGTCGTGGACCCGAGCCTGACGGTGGCCGAGGCGCACGACATCGCCGAGCACATCGAGGAGGACATCCGCACCTGCCTCCGCAACACCGACGTCCTCGTGCACATCGAGCCGCAGGCGCCACACCGGTCTGAGGGCGACTGAGTCCGGGAGCGGCGCCGTGCCGCGCGGCCGCGCCGCCTCCGGCGTCAGCTGCCGAAGACGAGCGGCGACAGCACGAGCGTCACGGAGAGCCCCATGAGGGCGATCGAGAACGCCCACGCGACCGCGTTGTGAAGGCGCCCGTTGACGTGCTCGCCCATCACCCGGCGGTCGTTGATGATCCTGAGGACGTAGATGAGGATGACCGGCAGCAGCACCCCGTTCACATCCTGGCTGAGCAGCATGACCTTGACCAGCGGCAGGCCGGGGATGACGGCGACCAGGGCGGGGACGGCGATGAACGCCGTGAGGATCCCGTTGAACGCCGGCGCCTCGCTCCAGTCCCTGTCGAGGCCGCTCTCGAGGCCGAACGCCTCGCACACCGCGTAGGCGGTCGTCAGCGGCAGGACGGCCGCGCCGAGGATCGACACGTTGAGCAGGCCGAAGCCGAACAGCAGTTCGGCGGCCCGGCCCGCCACGGGCTCGAGGGCGCGGGCCGCGTCCTGCGCCGTCTGCACCACGATGCCCGACTTCCACAGCGTCGCCGCGCAGGCGACCACGATGAAGAGGTCGATCACGTCGGTGAACACGGCGCCCAGGTACACCTCCACCCGGGTGTAGGCGTAACGCGTGATCGAGATGCGCTTGTCGACGATGTAGGCCTGGATGAAGAACTGGCCCCAGGGGGTGATGGTGGTCCCGATGGCGGCGATGGCCGTGAGGAGCCAGAGGCTCGAGGTGTGGACGCGCGGCACGAACGCCCCATGGACGGCGGCGCCCCAGTCGGGTCTGGCGAGGAGGCCGGCGATCACGTAAGCGGCGTAGACCGCCGTCAGGGCGAGGAAGACCCGCTCGACTCTCCGGTAGTTGCCGCGCGTCACGAGTATCCACACGCCGAAGGCGACCGGGGGGACGACGACCCACGAAGGCAGGTTCGCGAGGCTGAACGCCGCGGCGACGCCGGAGAACTCGGCGATCGTCGTGCCGAAGTTGGCGACGAGGAGCGCCAACATGGCGAAGGCCGTCATCCTCAGGCTGAACTGCTCGCGGATCAGCGCCGCGAGCCCCTTGCCCGTGACGGCCCCCATGCGCGCGCCCATCTCCTGCGTGACGGCCAGGATCGGCGTGATCAGGAGGAGCAGCCACAGCATGCCGTAGCCGTACCGCGACCCGATCACCGACCAGGTGGTGATGCCCCCGGCGTCGTTGTCGGCGGCGGCGGAGATCAGCCCCGGGCCGAGGACGGCGAGGAAGACGAGCAGGCGGGTGCGGCCGACCCGGCCGGCCGGCCGTCCTCCAGCGAGATGCCTGGTCCCGTGCGCCACCTGTCACCGTCCACGACCGTCACGTGAACAGGGGGGACAGCAGAAGGACCGCGCTCAGGACGACGAGCGTCGCGGTGAATCCCCAGGCGACCACGTTGCGCACCCTGCCGTTGGTGTGCTCCCCCATGATGCGCGGGTCGTTGATCATCAGCAGCGTGAAGACGAGGATCAGCGGCAGCAGGACCCCGTTGAGCGACTGCGCGACGAGGATGACGTCGACCAGGGGCAGGCCGGGGATCATGGCCACGCCGGCGGGCACGAACATCAGGAACGTGATCAGCCCGTTGAACACCGGCGCCTCGCGGAAGGTATGGTCGAGGCCGCTCTCGAAGCCGAAGGCCTCGCAGACCACGTAAGCGGTGGCGAGCGGCAGCACGCCGGCGGCGAGGACGGAGACGCTGAGCAGCCCGATGCCGAAGAGATACCGGGCGGCCGCGCCGAGGAACGGGACCAGGGCCATGGCCGCCTCCTCGGCGGAGTGCACCACGACGCCGTCGCCGTACAGCGTCGCGGCGCAGGCGAGCACGATGAAGAAGTCGATCAGGGCCATGAAGACCGACCCGGCGTAGATCTCGTACTTCGTGTAGGCGAACCGCTTCCACGGCACCCTCTTGTCCACCACGGCGGCCTGGATGAAGAACTGCCCCCACGGGGTGAGCGTGGTCCCCACGGCGGCGACGGCGGTGAAGACCCAGATGGTGTCCCACGCGATGTACGGGCGCGTGGCGCCGTGGACGGCGGCCTCCCAGTCAGGGCCGGCCATCACCCCGGACACGACGTAGGTGAGCAGGACGAAGCCCAGCGCGAGGAGGACGCGCTCGACCTTGCGGTACGAGCCCCGTGTCACGAGCAGCCACACGGTGACGGCGACCACCGGCACCGCCACGTAGCTGGGCACGTGGAACAGGCTGCTCGCGGCGGCGACGCCGGAGAACTCGGCCACGGTGGTGCCGAAGTTGGCGATCAGGGTGGCGAGGATCGCGAGGGCCGTGACCTTGAGGCTGAAGTTCTCGCGGATGAGCCCCGCCAGGCCGCGTCCGGTGACCACGCCGACGCGGGCGTTCATCTCCTGCACGACGGCGAGGATGGGCGTGATCGCGACGAGCAGCCAGATCATGCTGTAGCCGTAGCGGGAGCCGATCACCGACCAGGTGGTGATGCCGCCGGCGTCGTTGCCGGCGTTGGCGGCGATGAAGCCCGGCCCCATCATCGCCAGGATCACCAGCAGCCGGCTGCGGCCGACCCGTCCGGCGAGACGCAGACTTACGCGGCGGGACGCCCGCGCCATCGAGGCCTCCTCAATGGAAGACCCTCGGCAGGCGCTTCTTCCACGCCAGCGGGAGCACCAGGTCGATGGCGTCGTCGATGGTGATGATCCCGTGCAGCACGTCCTCCTCGTCCACCACAGGGAGAGCCAGGAGGTTGTACTTGGCCATCACGTTGGCGATCTCCTCCTCGCTCGCGTCGGTGCGCACGGAGACGGGGTTCTCCGTCATGAAATCGCGCACCCTCCTGTCCGGGGGCGTCATGAGCAGGTCGCGCAGCGAGAACACCCCGCGCAGGTGGTCTGAGCGGTCGATCACGTAGATGGTGTACACGGTCTCGGCTTTGGCCTCCTGCTCGCGCAGGCGCTGGACGGCGCGCTCGGCGGTGTCGTCGAGGCGCGCCCAGGCGTAGTCCGGCGTCATGATGCCGCCGGCCGAGTGCTCCGGGTAGCTGAGCAGTTCGCGCATGTCGTCGGCGTCGTCCTTCTCCATCATGGCGAGGAAGCGTCGCCGCTTCTCCTCCGGAAGGTCGGCCAGCAGGTCGGCGGCGGCGTCCGGCGACATCTCGTTGAGGATCTCGCTGGCCTTCTCGTCCGGCAGGTCGAGGAGCAGCGAGGCCTGGTACGACGGATGCAGCTCCTCGAGCGTCTCCGCGGCGAGCTCGCCCTCGAGGACGCCGAACACGGCGGCGCGCTCCTCCGGCGACAGCTCGTGCACGAGGTCGGCGATGTCGGCCGGGTGCAGCAGCTCGAGCTTGGTCTGCGGTACGGCGAGCCGCACCGCGGCGTCGTCGGTCTGCTCGATGTCGACGTTCTTCCAGTCGATCAGGTGCGGCCGCGGCCGCCGCCCACGGGGGACGATGCGGTCGCCCACCTTGGCGAGCCCCACGCGGCGGAGGATGGCGTTGCTCGAGACGTCCACCGCCGCGACCTGCACCACGGGCCCGTTGCGGACGAGCTGGATGTCGTTGACGCGGATGACCTTGCGGCCCTCTGTGTCGACGAGCTGTTTGTCGAGGAAGGTGGCCGACAGATGCAGCTCCCCGGCGCCGAGCTCGCGGTCGGCGAGCGCCGCGGCGGGCACGTGCAGCAACGTGCCGGACTCCTCGAAGCTGGTCACGGCGTCCCACGGGGCGTATACGACCCTGCCACGACGCTTGATGCCGACCGCGGTCAGCACGGGGTAGGCCTGCCTCGTGTTCACCACCAGGTCATGGAGTGTCCCGGCTGGTTTGTTCTCGACGTCCCGCACCGGGCTGCCGAGCAGCTTGCTCAGATAGAACACAGGCCTCACCTCCCTTCCGTCGCCGACGGTCGCCAGACGTGCGAAGACCACTCCTCGCGGGGAGGCTCCGAGCGCGCACGCGGAGGGGGTGATCCTCACTCGTCGCAGCTTTGGCACAACACACCGTAGAGGTCAGGGCCTCAGCCGTTTCGGGCAAAACCTTGTGCCGGTAGTGCCTGTCCTACCCGTTGGCGTCTCTGGACGTTTCCGGGCAACGGCCTCTATGTGTGCCGGAGCCTCACCTAACGAGGAACGTCGCGTCTGACCGACGCCTGCTGAACGTACCGCCGCTTCCCGGCAGTGTCAAGGCGGGTGCGGTGCTATACTGGGCGGCGCCGAGGGCCGGCGCTGCGCGGCGCGCCGGCCTTCTCGCACGGGCCACTTCTGGAGGGCAGCCGTGATCATCACCGTCACGCCCAACGCCGCGGTCGACAAGACCCTCACCGTCCCCAACTTCGAGACCGGGTTCCGGCACCGCGCCAGCGAGAGCCTCACCCTCCCGGGCGGCAAGGGCGTCAACATCGCCCGCGCGCTCAAGACGCTCGGCGAGCCCGTCGTGGCGACCGGACTGGTCGGCGGACGTGCGGGCCAGCTCATCGTCGAGGGCCTGCAGCGCGAGAACATCCTCAACGACTTCGTGCACATCGCCGGAGAGTCGCGCACCTCGACCGCGGTGGTCGACCCCACCACGATGAAGCAGACCGAGGTCGTGGAGTACGGGCCCGTGGTCACCGAGGACGAGACCGCCGCCCTGCTCGACAAGATCGACTACCTCGCCCGCGGCGCCCGCTTCATCATCCTCGCCGGGTCGTTGCCGCGCAAGGTCTCGGAGGACTTCTACGCGACGGTGCTGGGCCGGATCCGCCGGCACCGCTGCTTCATGGCGCTGGACAGCGCCGGCGAGCCGCTGCGTCGCGGCGTGCGGGGGCGGCCCAATCTCGTGGCGCCCAACCTCCGCGAGGCCGAGGACCTGGTCGGGCACGAGTTCCACGACGACCACGACCTGGTCGATGCCACGCGCATCGTGTGCGAGATGGGGGCGCGCAACAGCATCATCAAGACGCGGCACGGGTGCGTCGCCCGCTTCCAGGTGGGGCGCAAACAGCGCGTCTTCCGCGCCTCGGTGGTCCGGCTCGAGCACGTCGTCAGCACGGTCGGCTCGGGCGACGCCTTCCTGGCGGGGTTCGTGAGCGCGCGCTTCCGCAAATTGGACCTCGCCGAGTGCCTGCGGTACGGGCTGGCCGCCGGCGCCGCCAACACGCAGCGCTACGGCGCCGGCGTGCTCGACGCGGCGCTCGCGGACGAGCTCCTGGAGAGCGCGGAGGTCGAGGAGCTCAGCCCCGGGTCCTGATCACCGCCGGGCGGTCGTGCGATCGTGCCACGCCGGCCCGGCAGCGCGTTGACCGTGGGTTTTGCCGCTGGTAAAGTCGATCCACGTTGTCACCGCTGCCGGCGAGACACGATTCACGGAGTTCAGAGACCCGGGGACGTCCGTGCCCGGGTCTTTCTCATATCCCGCATCGCGCCCCTGTCAGGAGGATCGCATGGAAGTAGAGATCGGCCGTGGCAAGAAGGGCCGCCGGGCGTACGGGTTCGACGACATCGCCATCGTGCCCAGCCGGCGCACCCGTGACGCCCAGGACGTGGACATCACCTGGAAGCTCGGTCCGCACACCCTCGAGCTGCCGTGTCTCGCCTCGGCCATGGACGGCGTGGTCGACCCCGCCTTCGCCGTCACCATGGGCCGGCTGGGCGGCCTCGCCGTGCTCAATCTGGAGGGCGTCCAGACCCGCTACGAGGACGCCGACGAGCAACTGGACCGCATCGCCGCGCTCCCCACGGAGACGGCGACACGTACCATGCAGGAGATCTACCGGGAGCCGATCAAGCCCGAGCTCATCGCGCGGCGCGTCAAGGAGATCAAGGAGGGCGGCGTGCTGGCCGCCGCCTCCCTGACGCCGCAGCGCGTGGAGGAGTTCTACCAGGTCGCGCTCGACGCCGGCCTCGACGTGCTGGTCGTCCAGGGCACCGTCGTCTCGGCCGAGCACGTCAGCGCCAGGACGGAGCCCCTCGACCTCAAGCGCTTCATCAGGGACTGTCCGGTGCCGGTCGTCGTCGGCGGCGTGGCGAGTTACGCGACCACCTTGCACCTGATGCGCACGGGGGCCGTGGGAGTGCTCGTCGGCGTCGGTCCGGGCCACGCCTGCACGACACGCGGCGTGCTCGGCATCGGCGTGCCCCAGGCGACGGCGATCGCCGACGCCGCGGCCGCGCGGGTGCAGCACCTGCTCGAGACCGGCGAATACTGCGACGTCATCGCCGACGGCGGCATGCGCACCGGCGGCGACGTGAGCAAGGCCATCGCCCTCGGCGCCGACGCCGTCATGATCGGTTCGCCGCTGGCGGCCGCCGACGAGGCGCCGGGCCGCGGCTACCACTGGGGCATGGCGACGTTCCATCCCGAGCTTCCGCGGGGCACCCGTGTCAAGGCCGGCCGCAAGGGCACGCTGCGCGAGATCCTGCTCGGCCCTGCGCACGAGAACGACGGGACCCGCAATCTGTTCGGCGCGCTGCGCACGAGCATGGCCACCTGTGGCTACGAGACGCTGAGCTCGTTCCAGAAGGCCGAGGTCATGGTCGCCCCCGCGCTGATGACCGAGGGCAAGAAGCTGCAGAAGGAGCAGGACGTCGGGATGGGCTGAGCCCGCCCGTGCGCAGGTCGCCCGCTCCGGCCTGAGACCGTCGAGGAGACGCAATGACAGAGGGTCCGCCACAGGTCAAGGGGTTCGACACCGTACTGGTCCTCGACTACGGGGCGCAGTACGGACAGCTCATCGCGCGCCGTGTGCGCGAGTGCCGGGTGTACTCGGAGCTGATCCCGCACGACGCGTCCCTCGACCGCATCAGGAGCTACGCTCCCAAGGGCATCATCCTGTCCGGCGGACCCATGGGCGTCTACGTCGACGACGCCCCGCGGGTCGACCCCGGCCTGTTCGAGCTCGGCATCCCGGTGCTCGGCATCTGCTACGGCGCGCAGAGCCTCGCCCTCGAGCTCGGCGGGACGGTGGCACGCACCGGGACCAGCGAGTTCGGCAAGACGACCCTCACGGTGCACAGGAAGGGCCTCATCCTCGAGAGCATGCGCTCCGAGGAGCAGTGCTGGATGAGCCATCGCGACAGCATCACGGCGGCCCCGCCGGGCTTCGAGGTGTTGGCTTCGACGCCGGGCGCCCCGGTCGCCGCCATGGAGGACCGGGAGCGCGGCTTCTACGCACTGCAGTTCCACCCCGAGGTGGTGCATACCCCGAGGGGCATGGACGTCCTGCGCAGCTTCCTCTACAAGGCCTGTGGGTGCGAACCCACCTTCACCCCTGACGCCGTGGTCGAGGAGGCCGTCCGCGGGATCCGCGCACAGGTCGGCGACGCGAAGGCCATCCTCGGCCTCTCCGGCGGGGTCGACTCGTCGGTCGCCGCCCTGCTCATGCACAGGGCCATCGGCGACCGCCTCACCTGCGTGTTCGTCGACCAGGGCATGATGCGCATGCGCGAGGCGGAACGTGTGATCGAGACCTTCTCGGGTACGTTCGGCATCCCGCTCGTCGCGGTCGACGCCAGCGACAGGTTCCTGGCCAGGCTGCACGGCGTCACCGACCCCGAGCAGAAGCGCAAGATCATCGGCGAGGAGTTCATCCGCTGCTTCGAGGAGCAGGCGCGCAAGCTCACCGACGCCAAGTTCCTGGTGCAAGGGACGCTCTACAGCGACGTCATCGAGAGCGGCACGCGACAGGCGGCCAAGATCAAGAGCCACCACAACGTGGGCGGCCTGCCGGAGAAGATGGACCTCGAGCTGGTCGAGCCGCTCCGCTGGCTGTTCAAGGACGAGGTCCGGGCAGTGGGCGAAGAGCTGGGACTGCCGGAGCACATCGTCTGGCGCCAGCCGTTCCCGGGGCCGGGCCTCGGCATACGTATCATCGGCGAGATCACCCGTGAGCGCGTGGACGTGCTGCAGCGCGCCGACGCGATCGTGCAGGACGAGATCCGCAAGGCGGGGCTGTACCGCGAGCTCTGGCAGTGCTTCGCCATCCTGCCCGTGATCCGCAGTGTGGGCGTGCAGGGCGACGAGCGCACCTACGGCTATCCCATCGCGATCAGGGCCGTCACCAGTGACGACGCCATGACCGCCGACTGGGCCAAGCTCCCGTACGACCTGCTGGAGACACTGGCCTCACGCATCATCAACGAGGTGCCCGAGGTCAACCGCGTGGTTTACGACGTCTCGAGCAAGCCGCCCAGCACCATCGAGTGGGAGTAGCGTGCGTAGGCAAACCGCCTGACGGGCGCCGTCGTCCCGCTACCGTGGGGTGCGCCGCCAGGCGCCCCGCACTGTAGCGTGCGTAGGCAAACCGCCTGACGG
>ENA-UPSM01001046-UPSM01001046.1-activated-sludge-metagenome-genome-assembly--contig:-NODE-1046-length-37984-cov-13.659838_pt1 | contig 37984 bp, 28 predicted proteins | sample MGYA00238181_ERZ773283 | MGnify/ENA primary metagenome ERZ773283 (study PRJEB29023, sample SAMN05720199) | activated sludge metagenome | isolation source: Anaerobic digester | place: Japan... | reverse complement strand
TTACTGGATAACGTATTAATTTCAAATGAGCAATTTCAAGCTGATATCAATCGCAATACTATTTGCAGCCGGATCCCTTTTTGCGGCCATGAGCAGTGATGTAATTTTAAACACACGAAAATTACTTAATTATGCCGACAAATATCTTCCCGAAACTGCTGAATCTGAAAAGAAAGATAAAAATTCTGAAATAACTGATATTGGTGAAGAAAAAAAACAAGATGAAAACTTTTCATTCATCCGCATATTTAAGCCGGAAAAAGATGAAGAAGAAAAACAGCAATACCCTTCTATTTTGACAGACATCGATATCAAAAACACTTTTTCTTACGGCAAAAGCTATTTCACTAAAAAAAGCTACAAGCAAAGCGAATATGACGAACCCGAATCAAAAAACATCAAACAGGGTTTTCTGAATGAAAACCGTATCAAGCTGTATGCAGAAGGAATGCTGAATCCCAGAATAAATCTGCTAATAGATTACAATAATGATAGAGAGGAAAGTGAAAACAGTTACTCCGTCAACTATCATGCTATTGAAGAAGATGAAATTATCCGCGAAATTAATCTCGGTGATGTTGACTTCAGACTCGGAGGCTCAAAATTTGCAACTTATGAAAATGTTTCCCAGAAATCCCTCGGACTCAATGCTCACCTTAGAAAAAACAATTTCAGCCTAAAAGGATTTTTCTGTCTCACTAAAGGTATTTTTGCAGTAGATCATTTTAAAGGGAAAAACTCACGCCAGTCAATCAACCTGAGAGAATACCAGTATGTCCGGAATAGATATTTCCAGATAGAGCCTTTTAAACGCTACGATAATCTTTCTTCCCCTCCAGTAATAGTTTCTCAGAATAATTACATAACATTTTCATCAAATCCGGCAAATCCCCAAAATTACAAGGCATATCCTGTTAATATTCTTCCCGGCTCACTTGAGATCTATCTTGATGACCAGATTTCAAGCAACAATCAAAATGCGCTTATTCTGCCGGTTGACGGAGGCTATTACAACAAACTTTCGGAAGGGAAGGATTATTCCGTTAATTATCAGACCGGCTGTATTACTTTTTTAATCAGCATCGAAAAATCAAACCGTATTTATGCACTTTACCGTTTATCTTCTTCTTCATCGGATCCTTCTGTCAGAACAGATGTAATTGCCGGCAAATATTTCGTTTTCCTGAAATACGGAAATCTTTCTGACGAATACGCTCTGGGATATGACGCAAACGGAGATGGAAAAATAAATTATGATATTTATGAAATACGTTCAGTTTACTCTCTTAGCGGAGGAAGTATTTCAACTTCAGATTTCTCAATTCAGATATATGATAAAGAAAACCAAATCAACACGGATTCGCTTTCTAAACTCGGCCGTTTCAATGTCGACTATACAAGCGGAAATATCTCTTTTGTCCTGAGAGAACCCTTCAAACAAATTCTTCCAACATCAGCGAAAGGAATTATTTATTCTGCTTCAATATTCGACAACACCTATGACTATTCCTCTTACTCATTTGCAGCCGAATTTAATTCAAATTCTACATTATGCCAGCTTTCAAAACAAAATATTGTTAAAGATTCTGTTATAGTAAAAATCGATGGAAATATAATTCCTGATACGCAATACACCGTAGATAACACTATCGGTTCAGTTGAATTTCCAAATTCTTCATTTATATCCGAAATCTCCGACATAGAAATAGAATATCAATATCAAAACGATAATTCAAATGACAGGAATCTTTCGGCAGGAGGCCGGGCTGAATATAACTTTACACAATGGCTCAAAACAGGTGTAGGCGGAGTTTATTCAAAAAATCCTAGTCTTGAATCTGCTCCCGAAACAGGAAACGAATCAATTTCGAATTTTGTAACTGAAGGAGACATTACATTCGATTTCAACAAACGGTATTTCGGCAATATTCTAAAAGCATTATCTGCCGGAAATATCCGGAACAATAAACTCGCACTGAGAACATATTATGAGTATGCTTACTCAAGGCTTAATCCGAACATTTACGGAATTGCGATTCTTGATGATTTCGAATCCGCTTCGGATTCTTCAGGAATTGATCTGTCTGAAAATTTGTGGATTCTTGCGTCCCCAGCGGTTTCAGCGTCTCAAAATACACGCGGAAAACTATTATATAGATATTACAGAAATCCGGGAAGCAGTGATCTTCGCGGAGAATTATTTAATCCTTATTCTTCTGTTTATGAAGTGAAGCCTGGACCTTATAATGTAGAATCCGGAACCCTGCCGGATCCTGAAGACAATAAATCATTGGTGTTTGACTTTATTTTCACACCTGCTGAAGATTTCATTTCCGCAGCCATTCCATTAAGCGGGATGGATATTTCAAGTGCGGAATATGTCGAAATTACCTACAAATGCAAAGACGCCGACGGTTCTGTTTCTTTAAGCATAGACACCGGACGAATTAGCGAAGACAGTGACGGTGACGGTATTCTCGACACTGAGGATAAAAACGGAAATGGCGAGCTTGATTTTTCAGCAAACTTATCATCATCCGAAGATAAAGGATATTTATTCAATCCCTCATCTTCCTACAGTACAAGAGTCGGAGCCGGAGTAAATCTTTCTGCTGATACCGGAGGAGACGGAATTTTAACTACTGAAGACTTTAACTTAAACGGCATCCTGGATACTGCAAACGATTATTTTACTTTTCCGTCCGCGAAGGCTATGACAAGTTCTTCAAATACAGTAATGACAATTTCTTCTGCAGATACTTCTTGGAAAACAGAAAAGTTCTATCTTCGCAATGATCTACTGACTTCGAGAGAAAGAGAAGTATTAAAAAGCCCCCAAGCTCTGCGGATAAGATTAAATAAAATTTCTGCCAGCCGAGGCAAGATATACATATCTTCATTGAAAATTGTTTCCGGAAAATGGAAAACTCCGGATGACGACAAAGCTAAAATTAAATCATCTTATATTAATAAATACAATGATTCAGAATATTCTTCAGATTCTTTTGAAAAATACAATCCGTCCTTATTGAAAAAGTTTTATGATTACGGTTCTGATGAAATATATGCGGAAGAAGAAAATTCTCTATGCTTAAATTATGATTCTCTAGCTTCAAGTTCAGCATCTGTTTTCAGAAATTTCATAAAAAGCAACAATCTTTCAATTTACGGAAACTTAAGCTTCTTTATTAATCCAAGATCTTTCAGTCCAGGAGACTATCTTTCAGTATCTCTGGGTTTAGATGAAACAAATTACTTTTTCTACAACATACCCATATCCGGATTAAACTCATGGCAGGAAATTAAACTTAAACTAAATTCCGGCTCTGTTACAGGAATATCCGGATATCCTGATTTTAAAAGAATAAAATATGTCAGGTTTTCTATAAACGGATCTTCTTCAGGAGAAATATGGATTAACAACATTTATCTTTCATCACCGCAAAAAGTCAGCGGAACAGCGTATTACTTTGAAACTGAAATCTATTCTGATGAACCGCTTTATACCGATGAAAACGGCAATGGATATTTTGATGATTTTTCACTGAAGTTCGTTAAAAAGAAAACTTCTTCTGATTTTATCTCAGCCGGAAGAACGGATTATGGAACTGCGGAAAATTACTACGAGATATCTTCTTCTTCAAAAATCACTCAGGCTCTTTATTCGGCAGTATCTTATCAATGCAGAAAAACAGATTCTGACTCTTTTGACGAAAGATTAAGTGAAACAGAACGCGGCTCTACACAAACTGATAAATTTTCTTTCAGCTCAGTCTATTACAATCCCAAAAAAGAAACTCCCAAATTTGACATACTATATTCATACGAGAAAAAGGAAAATTATCATGACAGTTTTTTAAACGGAAATATCACTGAAAAAAAATACTCTTACAAAAGTCATTCTCCGCGTATAATTGCCGAGAAAAATATCGATACTCAATATGGAAATTTCTCTTTCGGCGGGGTGCTTGACACAAGTTTCCGTGAAGAACAAAATTCAATCCCTTCCGCTGACGGATTATATTATGATAAAAAGAAAAAATTATCACAGTATGAACTTGGGTCATTTAAAGCTGCTTACAGCAATGATTTAATATTTGCGAACTGGCTGAATAAAGTGAAAAACAATTCAATAGTCAATTATGACAGATTTTCTGTTGCAGATCAATCTCTAAGAAATAATGTAAATGGTTATTATTATTTTCCGTTCTTTTCTTCTCCGGAAGATATAAAGTTTGAAGCCAGGGAGAAAAACTTCTCATTTAATTTCGGCGCAAGAGATTTTAAAGGCTTTTCTCCTGAACAAAACTTTTCTTTTACTTATTCTGAATCAGGTTTTTCCGATTATTCTACGGATCAAAACAGCGGGTACTCACGTTATTCGAGAAGCAGAGACTCTCTTACTTCGTTCGGAAATAAAATTTCAATTCCATATGAAAACAAGAAATTATTCCTTAAAAACGCAACTTTGTCTTTTGACCGTTCTCTTGCCATGGAAGAAACTAACTCCCCTTTTGAAGGAGAAAATTTCAAAGGCTATTTCAGCCAATATCACGAAGACTATGGTCTCAGCAGATCATTTAAATCACTAGGTTCAATCGGAACAAATTTCTTCAAATATCCATTTTGGAAATTCTTTACAGGAAGCGGAAACTATTCCAATGGAAGAAAAATTCTCGAGAAAACACTTAACAGCAAAATTGATAATCATGACGATTATGACAATTCAATCGCGTTACGTGATGCAATTGATCTAGCAAACACAACCGAATATTCTTTTTACAAGGGAGATTACAATTTTTCTATCTGGCAGAACATAAACAGACAAAATCTATCCGGTCTGCCCCAGCAAACAGTAAATTTCAGAGCGGAAACAATAATCGGATTAAATCTTGCTGATTTATTCGGAATCAATTTTAAGGAACCTGAGCGTTCAATTGTAAAAAAGGAAACATCATTTTCTCTAGAACCAGGATATTCATATGAAAGAAATATGATCATCACACAGAACGTACTTGAGCAGAAAAACTCACCGTCACTCGGAATTTCACTCACACAAAATGACTCTTTATACAGAATAAAAATCGGTGTCGATCTGATTAATAGAAAAACGCATGATTATATTAAAGACGAAGGAGAAGACGCGAAATATTACGCTAACATAGGCGAAACTAAACTTGATTCAAAAGAAAGAAGCTGGAATTTCAATGCCGAATATTCAACAGGACTGCTTATTCTTTACGACTATTTTTCCAAGTACTATCCACTGCACAGTTATCCGATTCTCAAACTGTCATACGGTTTTACTCTCAACAGATATGACTACAGATTTGAAACCGAACCGGAAGGATACGACAGTCACATATTTTCCGCCGAACTTCTCCTTGATATTCATGAAAACATCAAGGGAAGCATCAACGGCAAATGTTCTCTGGAGAAATGGCGCGAAAGAGAAACCGGAATGGTCAATAGAGAAATTATAAGCTACGAGTTATCTTTCAGCCTAATAGTTATATTCTAACCAGACTTTCTTCACGGACTCTAGCATTGAGCTCTTCCGGATTAAAAGTACGGCGGTCTTTAAATTCTTCTTTTTTACCGTCATTCCACTGTTCTACCGGACGAAAATATCCGACTACCCTTGAATAGACTTCTGCGGGAACTCTTCTGTTGTTCATGTATAAACTCCCGAAATTGAATGTATGAGTTCAGTATTACAATGAGACATAACATGTCAACATCTATTTAAACTCATCACTGTCTTTTTCGGACTAATTATGATAAATATAAGTAAAATAATCCTCAAAAATCACATTATCCCGAATACGTTTCTTCCCTAAAAGGGAAGATCGTAACCAAGATTAAGCTTATCATTAACAAACTTGAAATCCTTTTTCAGCGGATCATTAAAAGGAACACCCTTATCTTTGCGGTAAAGCCATATCTCATGTTCTTTTTCACCGGCCGTATATATTCTTTCAGCACCTTTAGCCTTCCGTGAATTTCTAAGTGCCCGGCAAACATCACCTGCATGCTTTTTAAATTTATCAAGTTCAACAAAAGCTTCTATATCGATAGCCATGAAAAAATGACCCAGCTGAATCGGAATCTTTTTCCCATCAGCATCTACTCCCATCAGCATTTTGAGATAATTTGCCTGGGAAAGCGCCGTTGAAAGAAGTTCAACAACAGTTGCGTAACCGTATCCCTTATAACCGCCGAGATCCTCTCCCAAACCTCCAAGAGGAGTAAGCGCAGCTTTATCCTTTGTAAGATCAACCAATACCTGCTTTGTGTCAGTTCTATAATTACCGTCTTCTCCGATTACCCATCCTTCAGGAAGTTCTTTTCCGATGCGCTCATATACTTCAAGCTTTCCCCTCTGGGTCACAGATGTCGCGCAATCAAGCATAAAAGGAAAATCTTCATCAGTCGGCATCCCCCATGTCATAGGATTGGTCCCGAGCATAGGTTCTACTCCCCAGGTCGGCGCAATTGAAGGACGGGCATTTGTACCGGTCAGACCTATCATTCCTTCCTGTATTGCCATCATCGGATAATAGAATGCGGCTCCGTAATGAGTTGAATTTCTGACAACAGTCATGCCAAGTCCGAATTTTTTCGCTTTCTCAATTGCCATCGCCATCGCCTTATAAGCAATAGCGTGACCCATACCATTGTGCCCGTCAATTACCGCAGTCGTCGGGGTTTCTCTTGTTATTTCAAAATTTGTCTTCGTTTCCTGAGTACCTGCCCAGATGCGGTCAAGATAGATTGGCTTATATCTTCCGACACCATGAGAATCAACGCCTCTTTTATCTGCGGCAACAAGAACATCCGCGCATATCTCTGCATCACTTTCAGGAACACCTATTGCAATAAATCCGTCTTTCATGAATTTTTTAACGGAATCAAAACTCCACCATGTAATATTCTCGCTCATAATTCCTCCTGATAATTAAATAGAAAAATTGCATTTAAACAACATCTTAGATATAATACAGGTAATCAATTTCTAACCTTTTTATGAAATTAAAAATTATTCATTCTATATATTCCCGGCAAAAATCAAGTCAAGACATTTCATCATTTAGTGTATTTGGAAGACATGCTATTTCGGCAGAAATCAAAGAAAACAGTTGACGTTTTGTTTAGCTTCTATACTATTAGCACATGAACAATGATCTCGATAAAATGTCTGATGCTTTCAAAAGACTGATTCATTCACTGACTGCAGGGAACAATTTACCCTCAGATTATGCCGGAGTTTTACTCTTCAGATCGGAAGTGCACATCCTTGAAATAATAGGAAAAAATCCCGGTATAACATCGTCCGCCATTACAACTAAAATGAATGTGACAAAAGGAGCTGTTTCGCAGATTACGTCCAAACTGTTTAATAAAAATCTTATCAAAAAAACTCCGAGCAGTCACGACGCAAAAACTCTCGAATTGAACCTGACGATTAAAGGAAAAGATGTTTTTGATTTTCATAAGATAAAAGAAAACACTCTCAAGAATAAAATTCTGACTGAAACAGGAAATCTCAAACCGGAAGATATAAAACGCCTTACTTCAATTATTGATATTATGACTGATTTCATTAATGAATAATTTTAGCATTTTGTTTAGCATCTATACTTACTAAAAGGAGATAACATGAAAAATCAAAAACTTTTACTTGGATTGAGCGGATTACTTGCCGTTCTCGGCGGAACGGTTATTATTACCGGCGTAACCGCTCTTAAACACTTCTTCGGATATCCCGATATAATTAGAGCTGATCCGGCTACCATTCTAGAAAAGCTTTACAGCACATCGCATATAGTACCGTATCTATATTATTTCGGCGTAGGAGGAGCAGGATTATGCCTTACTCTATTTGCTGCGTCTTTTGGAAAAACTCTCAATAATTCGGGAGAAGAAATATTTTCATCACTCGGAAAAATCTGCGGAATCACAGCCGGAATTCTTCTATACGCGGGAATAGTCCGTTACAGTTTTCTTTTTCCGCGCCTTGCGGAAATGAGACACTCAGGTTTATACAATGCAGAAACAATTGAATTGATCTTTAAATCAATGAACACATACATCGGAGATTCAATAGCTGAACACGTGCAGTTCACTTTCACATCTCTGATGTTCATCTTTTTCGGTTTATCAATCAGAAAGACTGATGTTCTACCGAAATGGACGGCTTACTTAGGTTTCATAATAGCTGCTGTAATTATAATCGGAAATCTAGAACAATTCGGATTTAAGTTCGCATTCATCTTTAACCGGACAGGAGCAAAACTTCTCGCGCTCTGGCTTCTCTCTTCCGGGATAATTCTTCTCTATAAATCTTTAAAAACAAAAAAAGTGATCTAAGCAGGGAATTTATGGGCAAATATATCGACATAATAGATGTTCAGTCGCATTTTCTTCCAGAAAAATGGATTAAAGCGGTTTCAGAACGTAACGAGTATCCGATTGTAGAAAAGTTTGATGCTGAGAAAATAATAATACACGGTGCAGTGCATGATAAACTTCCGTATCATACAAAAAAAAGCGCCGTCAATATCAAAGCGAAACTAAGAGAAATGGATGAAGCGGGAATTTCTTTGACTCTGTTGAGCCTGAGTCCTCCGGGACCGGAATGTGCGTACGGCAATGACTCCGATGAACTTGCCGTCATTGCAAATGACGGAATCGCCGAAATAGTTACAGCGTTTCCTGACCGCTTTTCAGGAATTGCAAGTCTTGGATTTTCTGACATGAGAAAATCAATACCTGAATTATCAAGATGCTTTGATGAACTGAATTTTGCAGGGCTTCAGATGTTTCCTTATGTAAGAGGAAAAGGAATTGAAGGAGAAGAGTTTTATCCCGTATATGAGATTCTTGAAAAAAGAAATAAGCCCCTCATTCTTCATCCCGGATCGCCAGTTAATAAGGATTACAGTAATTATAATACAGGCGCATTGATGGGATACTGGTTTGATGACGCGATTTGCATTATCAAACTGATTCTGAGCGGCATGCTTGATAAATTTCCGGATCTGAAAATATTATGCCCTCATGTATGGTCATTACTGCCGTACCTTGTTGAAAGAATCGATATTCAGACATCCCGTTTTCCGGAATTCTTTTCCGCTAAGATCAATAAAACGCCCGGAGAATATCTCGAAAAAATATACACAGACTGCAATAATTTCTCACCGGAAAATATTTCATTTTCCATCAATAAAATGAACGGAATCGGCAGAATGATGTTCGGAAGCGATTCTCCTTTTGTAAAAGCTTCCTTTATGGTTGAAACGTTAATGAAAACCGGACTGACGGAAAAGGATTTAAACAAAATATTATTTGAGAATGCCGTCAAATTCTTCAATATTAGTCTATAGTCAGCCAACGTTGCAAAAAAACTTTCAGATGTTTTATTTACTTGACAATATGTATAGTGCGTTATACATATTGTCAAGTATAACATACACGAGGTTTTTTTTTGAAACAAAATAAAAGCTTTAAATTATACAGCAGACTTCATGTTCTGCGCGCCGAAAAACGGATAACTCAGCAGGAACTCGCCGATGCAGTCGGAGTTACCAGAGGAACTATCGTTTCCATTGAAAAAGGAAACTACAATCCGTCGCTTGAACTCGCGTTCAAGTTATCACAATATTTTTCAAGCAATATCGAATCAATTTTCTCTTATTCGGAGGACTCTCAATGATTAAATTCAACAGAATTATTTCAAAATATCTGCTTTTCTCATTCCCGGCAGTTATCGGAATCGTCATCTGGGGCAACATTCAATCACAGGCGGAAATATCAGGTTTTTTCCCGGCAGTAGTCTTAAGGGAAATTCTTTCCTTAAATATTCTATTATGGTTTATTCTGCTTACATATTTTGTAATCGCTTTAGTTTTTTCATCAGAACTGAGAAATAGACTATTAAAAAAAATTCTCAGAGTAAAAGAAAGGGATGAACGTGAAAGCTACATAGTAGGAAATGCCGCGCGTTTTACTTTTTTTTCAACGCTGGCTGTTCTAATTTGTCTTCTGTTCTTTTCGATCATTGACGTCAGGTTCAACAGGATTACAGATGAGAAACAGATAAACGGCAAAAAGCATGAAATATCGCTGTCTTTGCATTCAAATTTATTCGATGAAAAAATTGAATCTGATGACAAGTCAACATTCTCTGTTAAAGCAATTCCTTTCTCTAAAGAAACGATTCTGATGTTTTTAATTGTCTTTCATTCTGCTTCATTCTTTATTTGCATCAAAAGAAATCGGATTTGACAAAATACTCAATCTGATTAGTTTCACAAAACTATCAGATTGAGGAAAAACAATGCAGATTAAAAAATATACCGCCGCAAATAAAGAAGCATGGAATGAAGTCATGCCGAAGCATCAGAAAGCATCAAAAGACTATCTTGACAAACTCTTTTCTCAAAAAGGATTTATCATTCAGTCCGATGCTGACCTGCTGAATTTATTCAGCGAAATATCCGTAAAAAATAAAAACGTGATTCACCTTTGCTGCAATAACGGAATTGAACTTCTCTCAATTAAAAACATGGGAGCCGCAAGATGCGTGGGCATTGACATTTCTGAAATTGCTATAGAAGAAGCAAAAGAAAGAGCAGAAAAGTTTTCCATCGAATGTGAGTTCATATGCTCTGATGTTTTCGATATTCCGCACGATTATTACAACAGTTTTGACATTGTTCATATTACTTCGGGATGCCTCGGTTGGATACCTGATACAAATCTCTTTTTCAGCATTTGCAGGAAACTTCTGGTTAAAGGCGGAGTATTTTTAATTCATGAGATTCACCCATTTTCCGAAATGCTTCCTTTCGATTCTAATCCAATAGAGAACAAAGCTCAGATAATAGAACCGTATTTCAGAAGTGAACCTATTGTGGAAAACTCCAGTCTGGACTATATAGGGAAAACGCAGTATGAGGCAAAAACCCAATACTGGTTTGTGCATACTATTTCAACATTAATAAATTCTTTATCCGGCAATGGTTTTCTTATAAAAAGGTTTATTGAAAGTACTTCTGATCTCTCAGCAGGTCATGGCGAAATAGAAAAGCTTAATGCGGGAATACCCCTAGGAATGATTATTTTTGCCGAAAAACTATAATAAAAACAAAAGGAAGCCGAAGCTCCCTTTTGTTTTTATAAAATTAGTCTTTAATGAACTTCATCAGAATGAGACGAACAATTGAAGTGAAAACCGAAAGACCGGCAATCATTCCCCATATTGCTCCGTCATAAATCGGCTTCGTGTTGAACACAACATTTAACGCAGGAACATAAACAATAAGCCCGATTGTAGCCAGCATAAAAAGCGTAAATACTTTCAGGAGCTTATTAGGTGCTGTAAACTTGCGGATCAGGTTTCCGTCACGAAGAATGAAAACGTATATCTGAGGAGAAAGTAGAGTTGTTGCGAATGCCACTGTCTGAGCCAGTACCTGATCATTTGTCATATGATAAGAAACGAGATATCCAACCGTAATGAGAACACCGAAAATTACACCGTCAATCAGCATATGAATTCTGTCGCGAACGGAAAGAATAGGCGCATCGAGCTTGAAAGGTTTCTTCTTCATTACTTCATCAGTTGAACGGTCAGTAGTCAATCCGACTCCCGGAGCAGTTTCCATTACAACATTCGACCAAAGAAGCTGAATCGCCGTCAGCGACGGAGCCGGACCGAAAATCGGCGACAAAACAACAGTAATAACTTTTCCGACATTATTCGTAATGAGATATTTAACCAGTTTACGGAGATTATAGAAAACAGTTCTTCCTTCCTTAATTCCCATTACAATAGTGGAAAAATTATCATCTGTAAGAATGATATCTGCGGCTTCCTGACTTACCTGGCTTCCAGCACGACCCATAGCAATTCCGACATCACTTTTCTTAAGCGCCGGCGCATCATTAACTCCGTCACCGGTCATTGCGACAATGTGTCCGTTTTGTTTGAGTTTTTCAACTATGCGGAGTTTATCGATTGGAGCAACACGTGAATAAACATGAGCGTTTTCAACCAGTTTTGAAAAATCTGCATCACTGATGTTTTCAATCTCGCGGCCTTCATAAGCCTGAGAAATATCCGAAGCGATTCCGACATGTTCGGCAATGCTGAAACCTGTCTGTTTTGAATCCCCTGTTATCATTACAAGATTAATTCCGGCACCCTTAGCTTCGGCTATAACCTGCTTGACCTCATCCTTCGGAGGATCATAAATCGCAGCCGCTCCGAGAAAAACAGAAGACTTAACCGCGTCATGAGAAAGAGAAGAATCAGACACATCATCTCTTTTGAAAAATCCGATCAAACGGAAACCCTTTGAAGAACGGGAAACAAGTGCTTCATGAATGTCTTTGCGGAGAGAAGAATCAAGCGGAAGAATTTTTCCGTCATTATAACAATGAGAACAAAGATCAAGAATCTTATCAGGAGCTCCTTTCGCTATAATTTCTTTCTTTCCTTTATGGTCTTCAACTAATGATGCTGAATACATTATGTCAGAAGAAAATGGAATGGAATCCAGAAGTTTATATGAAGAAAACTGATCTTTCTTAAATCCGCAAAGAATCCCCGCTTTAATCAGAGCCGTTTCAGTCGGATCACCGCTTTCTTTTGTAATATTTCCGTCTGTTTCCTCAACAGTTGCGGTAGAACAAACGTTTGAAATATGAAAGATATCATGAACCAGATGCGATTCACCTTTTGAGATAAGTTTAAAAAGATCTGAAACCGGGTGAAATTCTTTTCCGACAAGAAATTCTTTTACGGTCATGTTATGCTGTGTAATGGTTCCTGTCTTATCAGTGCATATATAGTCAACGTTTCCAAGAGTTTCAACAGATGACAGCTTCTTTACGATAACTGAGTTTTTTGCTAGACGCTCAACCGCAAGAGAAAGAGCAATTGTAATTGAAGCAGGAAGTCCTTCCGGAAAAACCGCAACAACTATGGTAATAGCTATAAGAATGGCGCTTTGGATAATTTTCCAGTCAAGATGATCCATATTCTTTCCGAGAAAAATTGAAAGAACAAGAATCGCAGATGCGAATGCTAAACCGACAAGAAATTTGATTTCTGTATTAAGCCTTTTCTGAAGAGGAGTTTTTTCTTCTTCGGCAGACTGAATATTGTCTGCTATTAAACCCATTTCAGTGGCTGAACCGGTCTTAACGACAATTGCTTTTCCGAAACCGTTAAGAATTTTACTCCCGGCAAAAAGAATATTTTTCATTTCATAAAGGCGAAGGCCCTCTTTAGCGATCAATGCATCTTCCTTGGAAACCGGTTCGCTTTCTCCGGTCAGATGAGCTTCATCAGAAAGTATATTCTTGCCTTCAAGCACTCTTACGTCAGCAGGAATAATATCTCCCGATTCAAAAACGATCACATCACCGGGAACGATATGTTTAGACGCAATGATCTCGATGTTGCCGTCACGGATAACCTTAAACTGCGGAGACAGAATCTTCCTCAGCTCTTCTACGGCTTTTTCGGCCTTGCCGTCCTGAATCAGACCGATAATAGTATTTATTATTACAACTCCTAGAATTGCGGCGCCCTCGATATAATCGCCTATTGCGAAAGAAAAAGCAGTAGCAACAAACAGAATGAGAACCATGGGCTCAATAAGAGAATCGAATATTTTTCTAAAAATTGATTTTTTCTTCGCATCTGAAAATTCATTTAGACCGAATTTTTTAAGCCGCTCTTCAATCACGCTTTGCTTCAATCCGTCGGAAGAAGAATCCAGCTTGGATAGAGATTCCTGAACCGTAACGGAGTAAAACTCCTCAAGTTTGTAATTCATTTTGACCTCATAATAAAAATAAGAAAACCGGATATCAGTTGCTTATTAAGCCTGATTTTTGCAAGCCGAAATTGATGATAATAATTACGTAAAAACCGGTTTAATCTATGTGATCCCGGAACCGGACATGAGCAGCATCTCACACTTATCACAGTTGAATCTCAAAGCAAACCGGTTATTCCATTGATCTTCAAGATAAAGATCCGAACCTTTTCCACACAGACCAAACGAATATTTCAGACAATGCTTTGTCCGCATGAGCATTTTACCGTTCATATCAAGACCGCTTTCAGCAGCAGCTTCCAAAACATTAACACCATGTTTTTGATAGAAATTTCTTGCTTTGTCATTCAAGACGTTTGCTGAGAAATCTGCTTCCGCAGAAATATATTTATGATAAGTCGGAACTATCTGTTTTCTTTCATACCTATACTCCGACAATCTTTTCGTACGTAATTTGTCAGTCAGATCCCTGCGCAGTGAATTCAATATGGACATTTTTACAAATGGAACCTTTCCCGAAAAAGAGAATGAATCCAGCCGGAATTCAGTGTCTTTCAATTTGGAAAATGAAGATCGGATATTTTCAAGAGCCATATCCTGATTTTGCGCGGCTTCAAATTTATCGTCCGGAGAAAAAACTATTTGAATACTTTCTTCATCATTTACGCTGAAACTCAAACGCAGTAATCCTTCAATTTCTTCAGAAGTTGCACTTATCGAAATTGATACATACCTACTGCATTCAGCGGTTCTGACAGAATCTTCAAACTGTTTGTCATAATTTTTAAATATGGAAGAACCCTGCGCAATTAAAGAATAATCATTTTTACTGAGTTCTATTTTGTTTCCGGCTACCCCGTTCACATATGCTCCGGATAGAGAACCGTCTTTCATATAATAGGAAATTCCGTCTCCGCAAATATACTTTCCGTCAACCGTAAGATAATTTTTACCGACTGCTAATACTTTACCGGCTTCATAACCGATTGCCTTAGGCGTATCAAAAGATGTGATTTCTTTATTTCTGCCATTAAGAAAATAATTAGAAAAACCGCGGTTAAATGATTTTTTAATATCAGCATCGAAAGCACAGAAGGATTTTCCGAGTGAACTTCTTGTAAGTTTTTTATCTTCAAGAACCGCATCTATTTTCTTACGGTAATATGATGTAACATTTTTGACATAGGATTCGTCTTTCAGCCTGCCTTCAATTTTGAAAGATGAAATTCCTGCAGAAATCATTTCTCCAATATATTCCGAACGGTTGATATCCTTAAGCGACAAAAGATATTTATCAGCACAGATAAGACGGTTTTTTTCGTCGAACAAAGAATATTTATTTCGGCAGGGCTGAGCGCATTCTCCGCGGTTTGCGCTTCTTTCTCCTATAAAATAACTCATGTAACAGTTTCCGCTGAATGAAACGCATGCCGCACCGTGAACAAACGCTTCAAGTTCAACTGATGTATTTCTGCTGATTTCCCCTATTTCTTTTAAACCAAGTTCTCGGGCAAGAATAACGCGTGAAAAACCGCAGTCTTCTAAAAATTTTACTTTTTCAGGTGTGCTGTTTTCAGTTTGAGTACTTGCGATCAGCTTAACCGGCGGAAGAGAACATTCAAGAAGTCCCATGTCCTGAATTATTATTCCGTCAATCCCCGCATCGTAAAGCTTATGAACAAGCTTTACGGCATGTTCAATTTCTTCATTATTAAAAATGGTGTTTACCGCGGCATAAACTTTCGCGCGGAATTTATGCGCATAAGAGACAAGACGTGCAATGTCTGCAACTGAATTTGACGCATTTTTTCTGGCTCCGAATTTATCCGCGCCAATATACACGGCATCCGCGCCGCAATTAACCGCCGAAATTCCAAAATCGGCATTTTTGGCAGGAGAAAGAAGTTCTACTTTAAAGTTTTTTGTCATCGGCTGAAACTTTCACTTTGAACCGTCAGTTACAAAATCTGTCTGTTCAGAAAGTCTGCGTGAACGCTTCTCTCTTTTAACAAAATAAAGATGATTTAACGCCATATCAATTTCTATGGCAGCCCAGTACTTATTTTCTATTTCTGCCGCACGAACAAGATCAGGAATAGCACTCGTCTCATCCAGCAAAGAAAGATTTCTTGCCGACCAGAAGCGTGCATCAGGATTAATGTCCTTTAAAAGGTCTTTAAGCATCTGAACATTTTTATCGCGGTCAATATTATTGTTCGCAAGAAAGAAAGCGGCTGCTGAAGTAAAAGCTGTATCCTTTGAAGTGTTTTTAACATTTTCAATTTTTCCGGCAAGAGAAGTATCTCCGGAAACAGAACTTGTCAGAATTGCCTGAAACTTTACATTCTCATTTTCTGAATCAAGAGCAGAGGACAAAACGGGAATGATATCAGGCGACTTATAGAATGACAACGCAAAGAGTATTTTAGCTTTGACGGTATCGCTTTTTTCAACAGAAAAACGTTCGGTAAGATATTTGATTGCACGTTCATCTTTTATTCTTCCAAGAGCTTCAGCTGCGGCACATCTCGCCATCACAATATCATGCGAATCATTTTCTTTCTGTGAATAGTTGAGATACTTAACATAATACCAGAAACCTGATTTATTTCCGGCATAACCCATATGAAGCATGGCTTCAGTTTTCTTTTCAAGCGGTCCGTCAGCCAGAACTTCAAGCATATTCTGAGCTGAAAGAGGAGCCGATATAACGGCGATAATCAATAAAATGTTTTTCATAAGCAGAAGATACAAACTACTTTCAATATTTCAAACATTTCTTGCCGCAAAAGAAAATTTTTTAAGCCGTAATTTATTTTAACTTGATTTAATACGGTGAAAACTATTACTATTAATCAACTTCAGCTTGATGCCGGTGGATTATGAAGAAAATTTACATTGCAGGACACAAAAATCCGGATACCGACTCTGCCGTTGCGGCTTACTGTTATGCAAAATTCAAGAGCAAAACCGATCCTTATTTTCAGTATATTCCCGCTGTCTGCGGAACTGTTAATGCACAGACGAAATTCATTTTCGAAAAGGCAAAAGCCGAAATACCGGTTCTGCTGAAGGATGTCTATCCCCGTGTTATAGATGTCGCAAGAAAAGACGGAATGCGTCTTTATATGAATGAACCCGTTTTTGAAGCGGTAAAGGATCTCGACGAAAACACACTGAGCGTAATTCCTGTTTTCGGCGAAGATGATAAATTCAGCGGCATCGTCGGAATCCATGAAATCGTAAACTACATGATGACATCAGGTAAAAGTGAAAAGCAGATATACACATTCAGCCTTGATAACATAGAAGCGGTAATCCCAGGAAGATTTCTTAAAAAAGGTAATCCCGAAGAATTTTCAGCCACGATAATGATCGGTGCCATGGATCTGGATTACCTTTCTACGAAAATTTTCACGCTTAAGGATAAACCTCTTCTTGTTGTCGGAAAACGTGAGAAAATAATCCAAAAAGCACTAGAATATGACCTTCCTGCAATTATTCTGACTAATGTAACAGATAATTCTTATTTCGAAGGCGATATTGAAAATTACAAAGGCAGCATCTATCTATCACAAAAAGATACTGCTGAAACAATCCGTCTTCTATGGCTTTCGGCACCGATCAAACACATTGCAAACACTAATCCTTTTGTGTTTCAGCATGACGATCTTTTTGACGATGCAAAAAAAATTCTGCTTTCGTCAGAACTTAGAGGTGTTGCCGTACTCGAAGACGGAAAATTCGCAGGTGTCGTAACAAGAAGAAGTTTTATAGAAAAACCGAGAAAAAAAATCATACTTGTAGATCACAATGAAATTACACAAAGCGTTAACGGAGCGGCAGAAGCCGAGATATGTGAAATCATCGATCATCATAGACTTGCGGCAGAAAAAACAATTACCCCTATTTATATATTTTCAAAACCCGTCGGAAGCACTTCAACTCTGGTTTATCAGCATCACAAGATTTACAATGTACCGATAGACCGCGAATCGGCAGAACTTCTTCTCGCAGGAGTTCTTGCTGATACGCTTTTTCTCAAGTCTCCGACTACGACTGCTGACGATATTATCGCCGCCCAGGAATGCGCAACTGCGATTGGAGCAGATATCAAGGCATTCGGTTCCGAAATAATGTCAAAGATGCCGCTTTTAAAAAACGCCGATCCTGAAAAAACAGTAAACAGCGATCTTAAAATCTATACCGAAAACTCATTTTCTTTCGGTATATCACAGATTGAAACCGTTGCACTTTCTGATCTTCCTGATGTCGCAGACAGTTTCCTGCAGGCACTTGAATCACTGAAAACCGAAAAGCATATCGACAGTGCAATGCTCCTGGTTACTGATGTAATACATGGGGATTCTAAGCTTATAATTACTGACTGGCCGAAAATTGAAGAAAATCTGATTTATAAAAAAGAATCATCCGGCTTATACGATCTGCCGGGAATTTTATCCCGCAAAAAACAGCTTCTTCCCGAAATACTGCGATGCCTCGCGTGATTATTAACCTCAGCGTATTTTATTATTGATTATTTATTGACCTGTTTTATTATTGAAAGACAATTCGCCGATAAAGATATAGAGGAAATATGAGCGTCAGATTAAAGATCATTTTGGGTTTCGTCGTTATTCTTGTGATGGTTTCACTCCAGTCGATTCTTATTATCACTATGAATAACAAGAAAGATGCCCTGTCCAGTGAGGCCCAAACCCTTTATAGAATGAATGTAACTCTTAAAGACCAGATAATCGACATTAAAACATATCAAACTGATTTTCTTAATACGATAATACGAAAGCTCATTGTTCCCAAGGAAACGGACAGACAGACACCGACAAGCGCTAATATAATTTTTGCATTTGATGAATGGGTTGATGAATTCATAAAGAATCCTGATTTTCAGATGCTTGATAAAACCCGTCAGGATCTCATCAAAGAAATGAAACCTGATATCAAGATTATGAAATCGGCAGTAAACGATCTGCGCGAAACTGATGTTGAAAAAGAAAGCGAGAGAATGGATATTTATACTGTACGCGCTTCAATATCTGCGCAGAACATCATTAACAGCTCAACAGAATTCGTTAAACTGAACTCTCTTGTTTTATCAACTAAAAACGCAAAATTACTCGAATACTCGAAAACAATAAGTTTAGCTCAGTATATACTGATCGCAGTAGCTCTTCTTCTAATCATATTCATTATTTTCTACTCTCAGTTTCTTTTGACTCCGCTGAACTGGCTGATAGAAGGAGTCGGCCATATTACAAAAGGAGAACTTTCTTACAAGGTAAAGAAAAGATATAATGACGAACTCGGAAAACTTGCCGATCAGTTTAACCTGATGAGTGATGAAATAAGAAATTACAGAGATCATCTTGAATTGCTTGTAAAACAAAGAACTGAACAGCTCCTTGAAGCCAAGGAAGAACTCGAAAAAAGCAATGAAAATCTCAGCGTAACAAACAGGAGTCTTGAAGAAGCGCGCCGGATAATGGATCTCGACATGAAAATCGCTTCCAACGTACAGAGCAGTCTTTACGCTAAAATGCCGCCTCTCTCCGAAGAATGGGATATCGCTTTCTACTTCAGACCGATGTCAGGCGTATCTGGAGACATGTATGATTTTTATCAGGACAATGACGGAAACCTTCTCGGTCTTTCTCTGATGGATGTTTCAGGTCACGGTATTGCTTCCGGACTTATAACAATGATTGCAAAATCAATATCGACACGAATTTTCACTAAAAATTACCGTAAGCCTTTGAATAAAATTCTTGAAGCTATCAATGAAGAATTAATAAACGAACTCGGCAATATCGACAATTATCTCACTGGAATAATGCTGAAATTCAAAGGGGATCTTATTGATTACGTTAACGCCGGTCACACAGAACTTATTATTCGAAGAGGTGATCTCGGACGCTCTGAAATAGTAAAAACTACTGATAACACAAATTACAAGGGACTTTTTCTCGGACTTGAGGCGATGAAGACCGACTTCAGCCTTCTCACTTTTAAAATGCAAAAAGATGACACCCTACTTATTTTCTCAGACTGCTTGAATGAATCATCCAATGCTGAAGGCGAAGAATACGGAATCGAGAGAATCGTCAATTCTCTTAACGAAGCTCCGCGGAATGATTCTAAAAACATTCTGAATCATGTTGTAACAAAAATGTACGATTTCGCAGGCACGGATGTTCTTACTGATGACCTGACCGTAATCTGCGTAAGAAGAAAATCATAGCCGATTATTTATCGGCTATGAAAAATTCCGTTCTTCGGTTCTTATTTCTGCCTTCGGCAGTTTTATTGTCGGCTATAGGATTTTTCTCTCCGAATCCCATGCCTTTAATTCTTTCCGGAGAGATGCCGTTTTTTATCATATAGTCGGTTACGGCATCAGCTCTTTTTTCTGAAAGCCTCTGATTAAATTTTTCATCTCCGACATCATCTGTATAACCTCTGACCTCAATTCTGAGTTTTGGGTTTTTCTTCATGGTATTGACCAGATTATCAAGAATATTAAGCGACTCTTTCCGTAAATGAGCTTTACCGAATTCAAAATTGACATTCTCAACCACAAATGATTTTCCTTTTTCTATCCGCTCCAATGATTCGTCAATCTTCCGGTCATCCTTATTGACGATTACTTTTTTAGGAATATAATCACCTGACTCTATCAGAACTTCAACGTTATCGCCTTCAGGAACTCTGATTAAATGATCATCAGCGCTCTCTCTGGATTCAAAAATCAATCTACCTTTATCATCGTATTTTGTTATTTCAACAATAGAAGAAATAGGTTTGCCTGCATCATCCGTTACATTAATAGCAACTTCGCGCGTTTTATCCGTTTCAGGTTTTGAATCATTAACAACTTTTCCTTTATTGTCCGGAGGATTATTCTCAGAGTTATTAGCGCTTCCGCCTTTTACAATTTTCGGATAATAAAGCGCACCTATCGCATAAATATAATTCCCTGCGGGAAGAAAAAGAATACCATTTGATGCTGACGGCTGTCCGACTGCTCCCGGAAATGGAGTTTTGTAATGCCAAACAATTGAATTATCAGAAAAATCGGATGCTTTGACATTACCAAATGATCTTTTATCAGAATCAAGTGTGTTATATGCAACATAAACCTGATCACGTACAGTAACAAAAGACGGTGAAGACTGCTCCGGATTTTCAATCTCACGGATTATCTCTCCGTTATCAGGATCAACCACTGCAACATTGCGGTTATCGATTGTAAAAAGAATAGATCTGTCGGTGAACGAGGGATTGGAAGTAATATATCTGCCGTATTCTTTTTCGAAAATCAATTCACCAGTTAAAAGATTCAGCGCATAAAGTTTCGTCGTCGAAGGTATATAGACTTTTCCTTTATACACAACCGGAGGAAATATACGGACTGGAGCCTGAAGCGTTTTTTCCCATACAGTCTGTCCGCTTTTTGAATTCATGCAGATAACTGAAAATACATTTTTCGAATAATCCATTGACTGTGTAAATATATACTCGTCATAAAATGTAGGAAAAGCCGAAAAGCTCTTGATTGAAGAATTATTCCATTTAGATCCGCCGTTTGACAGGGAACGCGAATGAAAAGTTTCCCTTGTCCCGTAATATATTTCATCATCAAGAATTACCGGATCTGAGTATATACCGTCCACAGCGGGTCGCGTTTTTTTACCAGCAAGACCCTCAATTTTGAGATCATCTTCCCTCATTCCGGTTCTTGCCCATAAAGCCTTTCCGGTATATTTATCAAGCGCATAAATTGCTACAGGATCGGAAAGAAAGAGAGTATTTCCTTTTATAAGGGGATATTTGATTTTTCCTGCGGCTTTATGAAGTGTGGCAAACTGAGATGAAATATCTCTCATGTTTTTCTTCCAGATAATCAGTCCGGTCTCCTCATCAAGACAGTAGACCTGACCCCGTATATCCACAAAAAACAAAAGTCCGTCCGATGCGACAGGATTGAATACCCTGTCATCAGCCTGAAAAAGCCATTTTAGATTAGCGTTTTTAACTGTAATCTCGTCATTATTGCCTGTGAAATAAATATTGCCTTTATATAGCGGCCAGTCAGAAGAAAATAGAAATGCCGGAAAAAGAAAAATAAAGATTATTTTTTTCATTACCCGCCTCCGGCAAAACGGTAAATCACTTCATTAAAAAAACAAGCCTTATTTAAACTGCAATCTGATTTCATCAAGAAGCTTCATTAGCTCAATGCTTGAATTCAGACTCCAATCCGGAGATTCCGTCAAATCCTGATCGAGGCATCTCATAACTTCATCTGCCTCATAATTATATCCATTACCTTTGAAATTAATATGTAGTGTTTCAGTCTCATTTTCTTCGGAAATCGTAACGGAAGTAGGACAATGAAACATTCTATTAAGTGTAATCTTCCCTTTGTCACAGAAAATTCTTGCTTCGGTATCAAGATTTACCGCAAAAGAACTCATCAATGAAGAAACTTTTCCGTCTTTGTATGAAAACAAAATTCCGTTTGTATTGTCTGTACCGCTCGGAGATTTAATTGACAAAGCAGAAATATTATCAGGATAACCGAATAAGAACAGAGAAATAAATACCGGATATATTCCGATATCAAGAAGCGAACCGCCTCCGAGAGAAGGATTGAAAAGTCTACCTTCGGGATTGTATTCAGAAATAAAACCAAAATCCGCCTGAATTACATGCGCTTTGCCGAGCTGTTCTGTTTCAATTAATTCCTTAACTTTTATCACAGACGGAAGAAAACGCGACCAAAGAGCTTCCATAAGAAAAAGCTTTTTGCTTCTGGCTAATTTAATCATTTCTGCAAGCTCTTGTGAATTCAGAGCAAAAGGTTTCTCGCATAAAACATTTTTGCCGGCAGACAGAGCCGCAATAGTATTCGAATAATGAAGATTGTTAGGTGTTGCTATATATACAATATCCACATCGGGATCATTAAGCATAGCCTCGTAACTTCCATACGCCTTGCGGAAACCATATCTGGAAGCAAACGCTTCTGCTTTTTCCTTATCTCGAGAAGCGACTGCATAGCATTCGGCTTTGGGAGAAGATTTCAATCCTTCAGCAAATTTTTCCGAAATCTTTCCTGCACCTATTATTCCCCATTTGTAAGAATCTTTCATTTAGACCTCCGCTTAATCAAGAAACGTCAGACTAAAACCGTGCAGAATAATACTGAACGGTTTTACATTGCTCTGTAATATTTACAAAGCAAGCTTTAGAATTTCGGCTACATCGGAAGTTTTAAGTTTAACAAAGTTTCCGACTGCAAAGCTGTCTTTCTGTGTAGATTTTGCCGCCATTTCAGAAATTTTATCATCTTTAATATTCATCTGAGAAAGTCTTACCGGAAGACCTATACTTTCAAAAAACATTTCAAGTCTTCTGATTCCTTCAAGAGCAGTCTTTTCGGGATTATAAAAATCAATTTCTACATTAAAAACACGCGAAGCAAACTGTACAAATCTGTTAACATTGTGTTTGTAAACATATTTCATCCATGCAGGAAAAACTACCGATAGACCTGCTCCATGTGCCACATCATATATGGCGCTGATTTCATGTTCGATCATATGAGAACCCCAATCTCCCTCTCTTCCGGTACCGAGGATATCATTGTGAGCCACGCATCCCGTCCACATAACCTCCGCGCGCGATGCATAATCATCCGGCTTTTTCAATATTTTCGGAACATTATTTATCAATGTTTTCATTGTCGCTTCACACAGCCTGTCTGTGAGTTCGACATCTGTTGTATTGGTGAAATATCTTTCCATTATATGCGCCATAATATCGGCTGCACCGCAGGCAGTTTGATATTCAGGAAGAGTATATGTCAGTTCAGGATTCATTATAGAAAACACAGGGCGTATTATTTCTACAGTCAGACCTCTTTTAAGCTGTTTCTCGTCGTCTGAAATTACTGAACTTGGGCTGGATTCGCTACCGGCCGCAGGTATAGTAAGAACAGTTGCAACCTTAAGCGCTTCTTTAGGCGTACCTTTCCCGTCATAAAAATCCCACACATCGCCGGAATAAGGAACACCGACAGCAATTGCCTTTGCAGAATCAATTACACTTCCGCCGCCGACTGCGAGAATAAATTTTATACCGTTATCCCGGCATATCTTTATCCCTTCTTTTACCAGACTCAGACGAGGGTTCGGTTTTACTCCTGCTAGTTCAACAAAAACAACACCGCTTTTTTTAAGAGATGCCGTCATTCTGTCATAAAGCCCCGACTGTTTGATGCTTCCGCCGCCGTAGTGAAGGAGAACTTTATCTGCGTGGAGTTTAGTTTCTTCTCCGACATTCTCTTCGGTACCTTTTCCGAAAATAATCTTTGTAGCATTTTGAAAGCTGAAATTGTTCATCTGATTCTCCTGTATTTATAATTTAACAATTTTCACAATAAGAACTATTATATTATGACCGGTTAAGCAGATATTTCAAATGATTTTCTAACTGCTTATCCGGAATAAATTTTAAACCGAAATCTTTTTCTATCTTTGAAACATCGAATAAAGAAGGTTCATCCGGATATCCCTTGTCTTCAAGCTTAAGCCTTAGAGGCTTTGAAGTAATTGATGCTGCAGTCATGGAAATGCTTTCCCATGTAATGAATTTCGATCCAAGTCCGAAATATATTTCATTGTGTTTTTTGCTTTCTAAAACAGCCCTGAATATTTTTGCAAGGTCTGCGGCATGAATAAATTGTGTCCCGTCATTTCTTGTAATAACAATTTCAACACCATTTTTTAAATTTGAACATATTTCTACAAAACGTTTATCATTTTCAATAGATCCGCCTTCAACGACAGGTTCACCGAAAGTATATCCCGGACGGACAATGTTTAGATTGAGATCAGGATATTTTGCAGAGTATGCCGAGCAGAAAAGTTCAACAGAACCTTTTGTTGCCCCGTAAAAATCCTCCGGAATTCTCATCGATTTTTCGGATGTAATTAAATGAGAATATCCCGTTGCTGCAGTTGAAGATGTGTAAATAATATTTCGGATTCCGCATCTGACGGCAATGTCCAAGAGTTTAACCGAAGCAAGTGTTTCATTTAATATCATTTCGGGTCCTGAATCACCCCAACACAGAGCCGCATGAATAAGAGCATCACATCCGGAAACAGCAGAAGAAAGAACCTCTGCATCATTCATTCCAGCCTTTACAATTTCAATTCCTTTTACAGAATGAAGAAACGGTACTTTGTCCGCATTTCTTGCAAGAATCTTAATTTCATGACCGGAAGAAAGCAATTCCATGGCAATGTAACTTCCGATAAATCCCGTTCCCCCGGTAAGTGCAACTTTCATGTTCGACCTCTCTCGATGTTTACTGAAAACGTTTGCGCAAAGGTTTGTCAAGGAGATTCGCGAATTATTAATGACAATTTTATTATATTTTTCTGAATGATCCTAATATAGGACAAAACCATGAATTACCCAGGCATTATCTTTTTAACTCTAACTTTATACACTTTAATCTACAGGATCTGCGTCTGCATTTTTATGCCGAGATCAATTCTTGCTTTAGCTGACTACAGATTCTTCATCAAAGAAGTTATTGCTATCGCATTACTCTCCGGACTCATTTACCTATCGGCAAAATACGTTAAATATTTTTTAATCAGACTGACATTCAATCTTATTGCTTCAGCTATAGTTGTGTTTTTCCTTTTGGTAAGAACCATTGATATTGTTTTTTCTATGATTTGGAAATCTCATTTTCAGATACCAATACTTTTTCTGAAAAATGATATGAACAATTTCTGGGACATTGTTTTATCTCTTCAGGGAATTCCTATTCTTCTATTTTTTATTACAGCAATTTTCTCCATTCTGTTAATATTCAGAACAAAAAGCGCTCAGTCAAAAAATATTTTCGCTAAGCGTCATATAAAAAAACTGATCTATGCGGCGATATCCATTTTTTTTCTTGCCGGTGCTTCATTTTTTACACCGAACGGAGGCAATTCCATTTTTCCCGAAAAGGAATTTATAACGCAGTTATATTATTTTAAAAATTTCGGAAAAGACAATCTCACACAGGAAGAGCTTGATCTGCTGAAAAAACACAAATTGATTACAAATGCGTCCAATGAAAATCCATTCTTAAAGAAGAGTCTTTTTACCGCAAAAATTGACTTCATGAATAATTCCAAACCTAATATTATTCTTATAACCGTTGAATCATTATCAGACATCTTTGTCAGCAATTATGATGACTTAATGCCAAATCTACGAAATTTCAGGAAAAAATCTTTTTCATTCAACAATTGTTTCAATTCGGCTTATCCGACTAACAACGGTCTTTTTTCAGTTCTTGCATCACAGAAAACCGTATCAGGAGTTAAGCGCCCATACACTAAATCAGTTACCCAATATCTCAATGAAGCTGGTTATAATTCCTGTCTTGTTACATCAAGACATCTGTACGGCTTTGAATCTGATTATTCAGAATGCTTTAGTTTCGTGACAGACAAAAAACTCTCAGGAAGAATACTTCCAGGAGGAATAACATATTCTGATTCAATTTTATTCGACATAGCGGTTAATTATTTAGCATCAAACAAAAAGAATCCTTTCTTTCTTCACATAATGACAGAATCAACTCATCATCCGTGGAAGATTGATTCCAAGCTTCCGAAATACCGTAACGACGAAAACAGAATTCTGACGGCATATTTTCAAACTGATCAGTCGTTAAAAATTCTTTTTGATTATTTAGATAATTCTGAATTAAAAGATAATACCATCGTCATTATAACAGCAGATCATGCAACACCTTTCGCAGAAGGGAATATTGTATCAAAAAATATCGACAAAATTCCGCTTATAATAAATTTTCCTGATAAATTCAATAAAACCGGCAAATCGGATACTCTCTGTACATATCTCGATGTTGCACCGACAATACTTCACCTTTCCGGCATAAATGCTGAAAACAGTTTCGAAGGAGAATCTTTATTTTCGCCGAATCACAGTGAAGTCCAGATTTCATTGCACCTCAATTTCGGGCTTGAAGTCAGAAAAAACGACAAAGTTATTAAATCTGATTTTTTAAAATCAGATGAAAGTATATCCGACAAACCGCTTCTCATCGGAACGGATATAAGTCAGAAATCGCTTTTTCTTTACATGAAATTAATGAGCAATCTGGATTACTACGGAACACCGATGAAAATAAGAAGAAAAATGTAGCAGACTTTATTTACTTTTATATTTTTCAATTAAAGAAGTAAATCTCGGATTTTTTTTCAATTTTGCAAAACGCGGATCGGAGTCAATTTTGTCAAAATCCTTGAATCCAAGGGCAAATGATTTTTCAAGATAGTTTAAGGCTCCTGCATGATCACGTCCGCCTGCTTTTATGCAGGCAAGCTTAAAATAAGGAATAGGATCAGATGGATTTTTTGTCAGAGCTATTGTAAAACATCGCTGAGCAATTGAATAGCCCCGCAAGTTCTGAAAAGCAATCCCCATATTCACATAAACATTGATAGTGTGATCTTCTTTTATTGCCTTACTGTAATAACTTATAGCTTCACGGTAACGGTTTTCCTCAACGCACTGATCTCCAAGAAGTGCATATGCCGAAGCAGAATGATTTTCTCCCGGAACAAGAAGAAGTTTAACTATAGCTGAATTCTGATTTTTTACTGCGTAGTCCATGGCGTTTTTGCCTGAATAATCTTTTAACTTCGAATCTGCCCCGTTTCTAATTAAAGCTTCTACTGTGCGCCTGTAGCCTTGTTCACAGGCAATCATTAAGGCAGTCCGTCCTGAACCGTCTCTCATATTCAGATCAGCTCCTTTTGAAGATAAAAGAGCAATCATTTTCAAATGCTTCGGAGAATCGGTAAGTGCTGAAAATACCGGACCGGCTCCTCTTGAACTTTTACGGTTTACATCTGCGCCGTTAGAAATTAAAAAAGCGGCATCTGTTTCCGAACCCGATTCAACTGCGGCAATAAGAGGAGTTTTTCCGGTTGAATCATAAACATTAATATCAGCTCCTTTTTCAACCAGAAGCTTTATTATATCGGTATCTCCCTTCTTGATGGAAATAAGAAGCGGCGTTTCGCCATTTTTAGTAAAAACATTAACTGAAGCTTTTTTATCAAGAAGAGTTCTGACTACCGAAATTTTTGAATTTTCGCAGGCTGCGACAAGTGCCGTTCTGCCCTTCTTGTCCTTAAAATCATAATCATCAATTTCAGAAAGAATCTGTTCAGCAAAAACAGAATCCCCCTCATAAGCAGCTTTGATCAATTGATTCTTTTTTATAATTATATTCTGCTCCGCTCTAATCCGTGCACCTGATTTTTCAAGAAGATCAATTATTTTTCTGTCGCGGTTGATGTAAGCAATCATCAAAGGAGTTAAGCCGTCATAACCGGCCCAGTCAAGTATGGCTCCCGAATTAATCAGTTTTTCCGTAATTTCATAATTTCCGCAGTTTACTGAATGAGACAGAGGCGACCACCTGTTGTAATCTGCTCTGTTCACATCTGCACGTGCTTCAATTAGGGAAACAAAAGTTTCATTATTAGAATTAAGAATTGAATATATAAGAGGGGTAAATCCTGCTGAATCCCTTTTCCACAAATCTCCGCTTTTTGAAATAATAAACTTTACTCTTTCAGAATTTCCAAAAGCAGAAACCGTCATTAAGGGAGTAATTCCGTTCGCAGAGGAAAAGTTTGAGCCTCTTGCTCTGAAAAGAATGGAAAGTACTTCAATCGGAGTTTTTGTGAAAAAGTTTTTATTCATTTCAACTAGTGATTGGTCATAACTCTTAACAGAATATGCGAATGAAAAAAATGAATCATTCGAAAGAAATAAATCATAAAGTTTTTTCTCGAAATCAGAATCGGATGCTTTCAGATAATGCGAAAATATTACTTTAAAAACTGCATAATCTCCCTGACACGCAGCGGCAAGTAAAACATCCTCTGAGATAATTCCGTCATCAGAAGTTAAAGGAATAAGCTGTCTGATATAATCGATGTTTCCATTAGAAACGGCTTTTGCTAAAATAATCTGATTGGAATTTTCAGAAGAAACGGAACGGCGGGCTCCATGCTTAAGAAGCAATAGAGCTAATTCTGTATTATCGGATTTGAGAGCTATGTCATAAGGCGAAACTCTCACATTGTTCAGAGCATTAACATCGCATCCGAGAGAAATCAGAGTTGAACTCCGCACAGAATCTCCTGCTGTTACCGCAGCATGAAGAGGAGTATTTCCGAATTTGTCACGTGCATTTATTTCAGCACCCTTTGATCTGTAATATTGAATTAAATTTTTATCGGCCTGAGCAATATGAATAAGTGATTCGCCGTTTTTATTTTTAACCTTGAAATTTGCTTTCCATTTATAAAGGAAATTAAGATATTCAAGTGAAGGAGGATTGTTTTTTTCTATGTAACGCATTAGAGGCGTTCTTCCGCTGTAATCCGCGGCGTTAACCGGACTTTTCCGTGAAAGGAGAAAAACAGCCGTATCATATCGTCCGTTTTCAACAGCTATATGAAGTGGAATCGCTCCGGATTGATCTTTAACATTAAGATTCATTTTTTTGGATGCTAAATAAAACAAAGTATCTTTTGTTCCGCTTTTCGCTGCAGCATGAAGCAGATTCTTTATTAAATACAACTTAGCACCCGACTTATGAAGAAATATAAGAATATCCGTCTTACCGTTTTCAACTGCATTTAAGGCAGGAAAATCCGAAGAATTAACATTTCCTTTTTTTGAGACTATAAGCTTAACAGTTTCTATATCCTTCGCTGATGCATAATACAGCGGCGTCTTATTTAAAGAATCTCTTACGTTGGGATTAGCGCCTGAAGAAAGAAGAATTCTCGCGCAATTCCATTTTCCGGATTTACATGCGGCAAGAAGAGGAGTTTCTCCATGAAAATTTTTTTTATTTATATCAGATTTTAGCAGAATCAATGTCCGGAGGGATTCTTCCGAATTCTTTGCAGCAAAGGTCAAAGGAGTCTCTTCCGGATCATCCCATGAGGAAATAAGCCCGGAATTTATTTCATCTGTCTTACCTTCAATAATGATTCTTTTGATATCTTCCGAAGAAGCATTCAAAAAAGAAAAAGCAGTAAAAATGCAGAACAATAACGTAAGCATTTTCACTGGAACAGCAATATATTTTTTGACGTTATAAACAAAATTAATCATTAATCGGCTCTCATAAGATCAGCTACTTCTTCTTTAGAAAGATTACGCCATTGTCCCGGCTTTAACTTTCCGGCAGTGAGTTTGCCTATGCGAATTCTTTTCAGTGATAGTATATTGCAGTGAACTTTACCTGCCATTTTGCGGACCTGACGGTTCATACCCTCTGTAAGCGTTATGTTGTAACTGCGCTTACCTGTTCTGACACACACCGCCGACTTTGTCTGTTTTCCTTCAATCTGCATTCCGTTCTGCATCTTAGCAAGATCAGCATCAGAAATAAAATGGTCAACCGTAACAGAGTATTCTTTTTCTTTTTCATTATCAGGATTGGCTACATGATAAATAAAGTTTCCGTCATTGGAAAGAATAATCAATCCTTCCGAGTCTTTATCAAGCCTGCCGGAATATGTAAGATTTTCAATATTCGGGACAAGATCAAATACAGTTTTACCTTCGTATTCATTCTTTGTTGTAATATAATCTACCGGTTTATACAGAAGAATATATCTGTAAGAATCGGTTTCTTTTTCAGCATCTGAACTTATCTCAACTTTATTGACAAGGGGATCTATTTTTGTTCCAAGATCAGTAACAACTTCCCCGTCAACACTGACAAAGCCTTTTGCAATAAATTCATCTGCTTTGCGCCTTGAACATAAACCGCTGTCGCGGAGATATTTATTGAGTCTGACTGTCATAACAGAAAATTCTACCTGGCTCTACTAAGCGCAAGCAGTTTTTATGCAGCGAGTTTAATAATATTTTTCCTGCATACATCAGCACATTTACCGCACTTGATGCACTCCTTGTGCTCAATTCTGTTTTCACCGTCGTTCACCAGTTTAGCGACATTAATACCTGAAGGACATGCTTTGCTGCAGATTTTGCAATTGAGGCAATCGGCATGAGAATGAAGAGTCATATGTCTGTCTAAAATCTTCTTTTTTGAAAGATACACTTTAAGTTCATGCAGATGTCTCTGAACAGAACCCATCGGACAGAAAGAACACCATGTTCTTGAATGAATGAAAATCGAAAGAATAAGAGCAATCACCGTCGTCGCGGCACACATCATCACTCCGGCCATACCAAGCTTGTCAGCAAAATCTGCAGTACCGTATACCTGAAATGCTTTATAGACATTTAAGCCGAAAACAGAAAACATGGCTGTCAAAGCGGTAAAACGAATAAACTTAGACCTTAAAATTCCGCTGATTTTTCTATTTGGTGATATTTTATGGGCAACGATATCAAGAAAAGCTCCGCGCGGGCAAATGTTGCCGCACCAAAACCTGCCTCTAATAAAACCTGATACCATTATTAGTAAAAACATCGGAAATAGAATCAGACCCAGTTTAGGATAAAAAAATCCTCCGAATGAGACAATAGGAACAAGCGGCCATATAAGATTTTTCCACAATTTCATAATTTACTCCTCAAATTCCAGTTTTATCATGTATGATATTACACTGTTATTTATTATTAGTTTTCTTTGTATTCTGCTTAGTTTCCAGCATTCGGCTTAGTGCTTTGTTTATAACAGAAATGCTGTTTCCAAGATTAGCTGATTCTTTTTCATCCATTCCGGAAAATAGTTCCGATGACAGCTTAACCGCACATTTGTTAAAATCATTAAGAACACTTATTCCTTTTTGTGTTAAAACAGATATCAGCTTTCTTCTATCAACCGAATCTTCTTCTCTCTTTATCATTTTTTCTGACAAGAGTTTATCCGCCATCTGAGTCACGGCTCCGTTTGAAAGACCGAAAGCCCGTGCGCATTCTCCCATTGAAACAGATCCTTTTTCCGAAATCATACGCATCAGCTTGAGTTCAGAATATGAAAGATTTCCGCACGGAAAACATTCCTTAGCGTTTCGTGATATTCTTGAACAAAGCTGTATTAAATCCGTCAGTTCAGTGCTTAATTCCATCAAATCCTGCTTTTATAATATTATAGTAACTATAACATTATAAGCTCAAAGCGTCAACCTGATTTTTTTATTCAGATACGAAAATAACTTGAGACTATCACCCTGATCGGGTTTAATGGTATTGAGGAAAATAAATGTTCGAACAGAAAGAAGAACTGTCCGTCAAAACAGATGAACTGTTTGAAAACTATAAACTGAAAAAAAACGAATATTACACCTCGCTTTTCCGCGAGCAGGATAAACTTCTGCTTTCTCAGATTTCAAAAATTCCGGATTCTTGGGATACTTCCGCTAATCAGGATATAACCGAAGAAAGCAAACGCAGACTTAGCGATATTAAGCGTTACAAATCATGGGAACTGCGTCTTGAAATTTTCTATATGTATTACCTGGTTGATATAGAAGATTCTTTTCTTAAAACGATTAACTGCCGCAATATTGATCCTGCGGATATTGATGAGACCATTGATTCTTTAAACAGCATTTTGACCGAACTCGAAAGCAATCTCATTGATTTCCGGTATCTTCTTCTGAGCATCGCGAAAAGATCAATTAGCGATTTGTATTATCTCGCTGCCGCTTACACTAAATTCTTTTCTGGACGTGAATTTGATTATGAATCTGATTTTCCGGTTTTTATGAAAGATATTCTTTCTCAGTTTTCGAGATACAAAAGTATTATCGCATCAATTTCGTTATTCAATTCACTTTCTTCAAAAATCGACATATTCTTTATGCGGACTTCAAATTACACCGGCTTACGCCTTGATGAAAATTTAATCAAAAAAAACGAAACAATGCTGAATGAAAGTAATGGAATAATTCCCGATCTAGCAAAAATGCTTCCAATAGCTTTTTCGCTTAAGACAAAAATAAAAAGGAATTATGATTTTTTGAAATTCTATTACAATAAGGATTCCGGAAGACTATTCCGTTACAATTACATTTTAGAAAACATGAAAACAAAAGTCGACAGCGGAATAACCAAAAGCGAAGTATTTGAAAAATTTACTTGTATGCGTACGGCATTCTGCGATATCAAATACACATATGACATGAATGGATTTGAATATTTCGGTTTCAATGGAATGCAGTATGGTAAACTTGTCGATTTTATTTATAAAGGCTCAAAAATTCTCGAATACTTTTATCTCAGAAATTCAAAGTATGAAGATCTTCAGAACTTAAGAAACAGCATTCTGGTTTACATTGAAAATGAACATCATAAAATCGGGAACATTCAGGCAAGGTGATCAACATGGAAATATTATGCTTCGAAAACGGTCCTTTTTCAGTAAATACTTATCTGATAGCAAACGGCAATTCTTCAATAATAATTGATCCCGGTCACGACTGTACCGAAGTTAAAAATTACATCAATACTAACAAACTATCCGTTGAAGCTATTCTATTAACTCACGCTCATGTAGATCATGTTGCCGGTGTAAATGATATCAGAGATGCATACGGAAATCCTGATGTTTATATGGGAAAGGACGACACAGATCTTCTTGCCAATCTTACATTTCAGGCAAGAATGTTCGCTCTTCCGGCTCCTAAACCGGTTGAGATAAACAAAGTGATTCGGCACAAAGAAGAAATCGAAGTAGCCGGCTTAAAAATTGAACCTCTTCATACGCCCGGGCATTCTCAGGGTTCATTTTCATTTGTAATCGAATCTTCCATTTTTTCCGGAGATGTTCTTTTTCTTCAAAGCATTGGAAGAACAGATCTATTCGGGGGAAATTTATCTGTTTTGATGAAATCAATAAATGAAGTTCTTTTAACCCTTCCGGAAAATTACACAGTTTATCCCGGACACGGAGAAAAAACATCAATCGGCTACGAAAAAGAAAATAATCCTTATATTAAGAATAAGAATTACCGGTAATTCTTTATACGGCTTATCCGTTTTTATATGTAAAAATACGAATAAATGATAATAAAAGCAAGTATGAGCACCAAAAAAGAAAAATACACCGATTTCGCAGAACATTACGACTATGTCTTAAAAGACATAGACTATGAAGAATGGTTTCTTTATCTTAAAGAATTAATGCTTACATACAACCCGCAAGCAGAAAGCGTTCTGGAAATAGGATGCGGAACAGGAAAATTCGGGGCAAAATTTTCTTCTGAAGGTTACAATATAATCGGAGTTGATTATTCTCTCGAAATGCTTCTATCTGCACGAAAAAGGGCAAAAAAAAACTTCAAACTCGTATGCGCAGATGCTTCTAAATTTTCATTTAAGAAAAAATTCGACTTCATTTTCTGTGTGCATGATACATTAAACTACATTCTCGATATGAAACATGTCGAGCTATTATTGGAAAACGCAGCCGCATGCATGCATCAGAACAGCATTTTTATTTTTGATTCAACAACGGAGTATAATATACTCAGCAACTTTGACAAGCAGAGAAGCGACTACTATCATAAAGGTTGTTATATCAAATGGGAGAACGTCTATGACAGGAAAAAGCGCATAATCACATCAAAGCTTCGCTTTCTGGATGAAAATAAAGACACCACAGAAGAACATCTTCAGAGAATTCACAGCGAAAATGAAATTCTTTCTGCAATTGAGAGATCACCGCTTGAACTGATTACAGTATTCGGGGACTATACTTTTGAAAAACCAATTGATGAAACGGTTATGGTTAATTACATCTGCAAACTCAAGAGATGACAATATTTTCTTTGTTGTATTTAAATCTTTTTAACAAAAACTCACATCAATAGATATTTTGTCATTTTTGTTTTTCACTATACTAGACTCTTAAACTAATTATTGACAGTTTTTTCTTTTGAATTTTACTGATTATAGAGGTTCTTATGTTTACATTTACCGATTCTGAATTTTCTTCCCGCTTAAATATTATGAAAAACCTGCTTTCCGAAAAAAGAATCTCTGCCGCCGTTTTCAACCAGCCGTCAGAGCTTTATTATTATTCAGGTTCGGTCATTCCGCTTTATCTCGTCATACCGGCAGAAGGCGATGCTTTTATTCTTGCGAGAAAGGGCGAACAGAAACTCAGAGAAAATGTTTCACACATAGAGACTCTTTACTTTACAGGAAGCAGTGATCTTAAAAAGATCTGGGCAGACAGAAAACTTGATGCCGCATCAAAACTCGGATTTACCCTTGATTCGACATCATATTCATCAGTCGAAAGAATCATGAAACTTTCTCCTTCAGCTTTGCCGTATGATCTTTCATGGGATGCAAGATTTATCAGAACTAGAAAAAGCCCTGCAGAAATAGAAATTATGCTGCAAGGCGGCAAAATTGCAGCAAGAATTCCTGAAATAGTAAAAGAGAATTTTGTTACAGGAATGACAGAACTCGAAATCAGTCTTTTCATCGAAAATTATTTCCGGCTGAACAAATCAAGCGGACTAAACAGCAAACAGGAAGCTCTCGTAGTTTCACCAGGTGTTTGTTCATCCGGAATTAACACGCTTTCAGGCAATAAATTTGACGGAATCTGTTCCGGGAAAGGAATTTCACATGCCAATCCATTCGGAGCATCTGATGACATCATAAAAGAACATGATCCTATTATTTTTGATTATGCCTTCATTCTCGAAGGTTACCATCTTGACATCACAAGAATGGCAAGCATTGGAAAACCGGCCGATAAAGTAAAAAAAGCATACGAGGCAATGCTCACTATCCATAAAGAATTAATTTCCATGATAAAACCCGGAGCAGTATGGGAAGATATTTTTCTTCATGCGGAAAAAAGAGCTTCTGAATTCGGTTATTCAAATGAGTTCATGGGACTCGGTTCCGACAAGGTTCGTTTCGTAGGTCACGGAGTTGGTCTTCTTCTAGATGAACCTCCGTTTCTCGCTCCGAAAATGAAATATGAAATAACAGAAGATATGACAATCGCTATTGAACCAAAAGTATCGCTCGAAGGAATCGGTGTTGTCGGAATTGAAGATACTGTACTGGTAAAAAAAGAAGGTGCGGAAATAATTACTCCCGCACCTCATGATTATATTGCATTGTAAAATATATTCAATAGAATATATTTTTTTATTAAACAAATACGTTACAATTATTTAAGAGAAAAGTATGTTTAAAAAAATAATTTTTATTATCTTCTTTTGTTCGCCGCTTTTAGCCGATGATGATGTTCGAATAGGATACGGAATTTTTACAAACGCGGGTTATTCAAGCAATCATAGAGGCTATCTTGGAACTGATTTATATTTTCGTCTGATTAACGTATCAACTATTGTAAAACCAGGAATAGACAATGAAACAGATTATGATTTTTCAGCCGGAGTTGGTCTTTTCAATATAATTCAATTTCAACATGGCTGGGGATCAAAATCCAAATTTGTAAAAATTAATTGCGATCTGCCTTTATTTAATTACATAGAAGGAAAACCCCGTTTGACATATATGTATGCTCGGGAATATTTCTATCGCAGAATCAATTTGAATCTTAATTATACTTGGTACTATGAAAAAAAAGAAAAGATTTTTTCCCTTGGTTTGGGTTATCTTTTGCTATAATAAATTGATTAATTCTGCTATAGTTTTTAAAATCACAAATCGATCAAATATAATCTTTCAAGAATTTACACCACTAGTTTGTTACAGTCTTGATGCCGTGATAAAGCGAAGCAAAAAAAAAGATTACCATGTCAATTATACAAAAAGAAGATTTCAAATCACGGGAACCTTTTTTTGATCAAAAAAATGAAACAGATTTTCATCAGTCACCTAAGCTTTATCAACGGCATTCATATATTTTTCGATTTTAGCAGGACAGGACACTGAGGCATGTGCAACCGTGTTTAATCCAGCCTTTGCGATACTTGTTTATTGATGCTGTTCAATCTCTTTGAATCAATAAAATTTTACCAAAGATAATCCGTAGGTATAATTTTCACCCCAGTCCTTGAACACAAGAAAAATTGATCCATCATTACTAATTGCATTTAGATAATCGACCGAATAAGACGAGAAGCCTTGACCTCCGACATAATTCCATTTTCCGGATGAATATTTCATACACGAACATCTTAGGCTTCCTCCGCCGACCTCTTCTTTAAAGAAAGCAAACAAAGAACCCTGACAGTACACTAGCTCTCCGTTTGTTGAAGACATATTTCCATTGCATCCCAGAGAACCTAAATCATCCCAGTTTCCATTTTTGAAAAGTTTAACTGCAGGCTTTGAATTAATTGTTCCGTCTCTGTATAAAATAGCCATTCCGTCATCAGTTTCCGCAAGTTTAGGATATGTGCCTATATCAGAAGAAATCCCCCTGCTGCCCAGATATTTCCATCCCGACACAGAATCATAATATCTTACTGAAGTTTTTCTACTGAAAGATTCATCACAATATGAAATGTAAACAGTTCCGGATTCTGAAATTAAAAGATCAATATCAGAGGCATCTCCCTCGCTCGCAACGGAATTTCCAAGAGCTTCCCAAACACCTGTTTTCAGGGAACACATGTAAACAACAGCCCCGCCTAAACCATAATCCTTGCAGGCAGCGTACATCTTGCCATTATGAATTTTAATGCTGACATAGTTTGCGATGTCGGAAGAAATTCCGTCAGCTGAACCAAGATAGCTCCAAGATGAAGTTGATCCGCTGTATTTAAGCACTACGAGTTTTCCGCCTACAGCAGCACTCCTCATTGCAAGATAAACATTTCCCGAATCATCTGTCGTAATTGATGTAAACATAGCCTTGTCAGAAGAGGTATAAATCGTTTCCCAAGTTTCTCCCGAATCTTCAGACTTCAATACCAATGGCGAATATTTTGTTCTTGATGATGAATATTTTTCAGAAACATAAACACCGCAGGCAACATACATTGTTTTACCGTAAACAGCTATTGTCGGATGCTGTGTTCAATGACTAAGCGCAATTAATATAAACTTCTAACGGTGTTAGA
>ENA-UPSM01001044-UPSM01001044.1-activated-sludge-metagenome-genome-assembly--contig:-NODE-1044-length-38008-cov-5.149105_pt1 | contig 38008 bp, 29 predicted proteins | sample MGYA00238181_ERZ773283 | MGnify/ENA primary metagenome ERZ773283 (study PRJEB29023, sample SAMN05720199) | activated sludge metagenome | isolation source: Anaerobic digester | place: Japan... | reverse complement strand
AATAGTCCGCGCAGCGTTGTGGGGATGCTCGGCCGGAAGGGCGGGGGAGAGGCCTGATGAATCGCGATCGTGCAGCTATTCGTGCTTCGTTGACGGGGCCTATCGCGTCCATTTCAACGCCATTTACCAGGGATGGCGCCATTGATTTCTCCGCGTTGCGTGTCATTGTTGATTTCTCGATTGATGCGGGAAGCCCAGCGATGCTGCTCACGTACGGCGATAGTCTGTACAGTCTGCTGACGGACGAGGAAGTGGCCGAGGTTACCCGCGTCGTCGCCAGGCACACCGCCGGGAGGGCTCTCGTGGTAGCGGCAGACCGCATGTGGGCCGTGCCCAAAGAAATCGAGTTTGCACGGTATGCCCGCGACGCTGGCGCAGACGTGGTGATGGTGTTGCCGCCGGACTGGGCCCAATCCTGTACCCTCGAGACCCTTATCGAGCACTACACGGCCGTGGCACGGGAAATCCCTGTGATGGCCGTCACGAATTATCTTGGCCAGCGCCCCATCGAATTTGGAATCGAACTCATGTTGAGACTGGCCGCAATCCCCGGTATGGTGGCCGTAAAAGACGACGTTTGCGGCGAGTTTGCACAGCGCCTCGGCCAGGAGCTCTACGGCAAGCTTGCCCTCGTGTCCGGCGGGCAGAAACGGAACCACGTGGACATGCATCCGCACGGATGCGACGGATATCTCTCGACGTTCATACGGTTTTATCCGCAAGTCGCGCATGCATACTGGAGGGCTATCGAGGCGAACGATATCGATGCTGCCCAGAGGATAATTCGCGAATATGACGTGCCGCTTTTCGACCATATATTGTCTGCGCGGGGCAGTTTCGACGCGGCGATTCACGGCATGCTCGAACTGTTCGGCATCGCCCCGCGGTGGCGGCGCAAGCCCTACCATAGCTGCACCGACGCCGAAATAGATCAACTCGCAGCGTTCCTTAACCAACTTGGGATAACTCCCTAGGAGAGGATACACGGCATGGAGATCCTGAAGACTGGCCTGATCTTCCGAAATCCAATCCCGCACGTGCACAGTGTCCACGCTTATTTCCCTTCGGTGGTCAGCATGGACAACGGCGAGATGCTGGCAACGGCTGTGTTGGGAGAAGCGTTTGAATCGCCGAATATGTGCACCCATGTGTTCCGCTCCACCGACGGCGGGGCGGCCTGGAAGCATGAGGGCCCCCTTTATCCGGGAGTTCAAGGCCGTCTCGTGTCCGATGCTTCGCGCGTAACGGCGCTTGGCGGCGGAAACCTGGTTACGTTCACCGTTCGGCATGACCGGACCCAGCATCCCGACGAGGGACTTACCAATCCCGAGACCCTCGGTTTTGTCCCGACAGAACTGTGTTTGTTCCGTTCCGCGGACTATGGCCGCTCCTGGAGGGGACCGGACGTGTTCAAGCCGCCTCTGGAAGGGCCGTCGTTCGAGTTGTGCTGCCCGATTACCGTGCTGAGCGATGGACGCTGGATATTGCCCACTTCCACCTGGCAGGCATGGGACGGCTACTGTCCCAACGGGATTCGCACTATCGCGCTGGTTTCGGAAGACGCAGGCAAGACCTGGCCCGGCTACTGGAATGTAATGGTTGATCCAAACGGCGCGACTTACTTCTGGGAGTCGAAGATTGTTGAGTTGCCTGACGGCACGCTGCTCGCCATGGCGTGGGCTTACGATGCCGCGGCAAAAGAAGATCGGCCAAACCAGTATGCCTTAAGCTGCGACGGGGGCAAGACTTGGACCCCGCCGGCATCCACCGGGCTCGAAGGACAGACACTCACGCCCATGGCGCTCGGCGGCGGGCGTATACTCTGCGTCTACCGGCGCATTGACATGCCGGGGCTGTGGGCATGTCTCGCGCACCTGCAAGATGGCGCGTGGGTGACGCAGGAGCAGGTTCCGCTGTGGGGCGCCGGGGCCTGTGGCTTGACAGGAACATCGGCCAATATGTCGCAGAACTTCAATGTGTTGCGATTCGGCGCGCCTTGCCTGACGCGAACCCCCCAGGGAGAAATCTTCGTGGCATTCTGGTGCTACGAAGACTGCGTGAGTGTAATCCGCTGGTTCACGCTCGCCGTGGCACACTGAGGCGCGAGGCCGAGAACAAGAATATGCTGCGCGGCCCATTTCTGGCACACGCGCTCAAGAGATTCGGTTGTCTCCGCCAAGGACAAAGCGGGCAACCTTTGCACGAGTGTGCGAAGGTCTGTAAGAAGGTGAAAACCCCGGAACAAATGTGCTAAGCTCAGTTTGAGAAGTTGCTGCTATGTTTGGATCCTCTGCCGCGGGTATGTATCATCCCCCATGGGGTTAGTGCCAAAGCCGAAGACGTGGAGCACTGTGTTGGCTGAAAGGCTGATATGAAAACGCTTATTGACAAAGTCCTTTCCCTCGAAAGCGAAGCAGAACGTATCCTCGAGGACGCTCGCAAGGAAGCGAAGAAGGCCGACCAAGAGGCGCATGCCCGGATCGCGCGCCTCCAGGCGGAAGCCGCTGCCGCGCTTGAGCAGCGCATAAGCGAATACCGCAGCACTGCTGAAAAGAAACATCGGGAGGAAGTGGCCGCCGCGCAGGTCTCGATTGCGCAGGAGATTGACAAGGTGAAGAAAGTCCCGGACAGCGCTCTCGCTGGGCAGGCCGCGAGAATAGTCGACCGGTTTCGCGAGTTGTAGCCATGGCTATCGATCCCATGATGAAGTTGGCGATTCTCTGCCCGATAAGCGATGGGCAGAGACTTCTTCGTACGCTTTACGGCCTGGGCACTGTCGAAGTGACCGATGTCAAAGAACACGAAGAAGCTGCGGGAGACCACTTGGAGCGTCCCCAGGTATCGACTGAGGAGATAGACCAGGTTCTCCAGAAGATCCATCTTTTGCTCGGGCTGATCGACACGCTGGCCCCGGAGAAGAAGGGATTCGTGGCTGGCCTTGCCCCGGTGCCCCTCGTGATAGAGCCTGGGGAATTGGACGAGGTCCGCAAGAACTTCGACTTGGAAGGGTACTACGTCCGCGCCCATGATCTTGATGCGGCGTACCGGCATGCTGAACGGCGCATCGGCGAAATCCAGAATTTGCTCAAGGAATTGCTCCCCTACGAGTCCTCGCCGCTGCATGTGGGGGACCTCGCAAAAACGCGTTACACGCGAGTTCTCTTCGGAGAAATGCCCCTTGCCAATCTTGCGGCCGTCTGCGCGGATGACAGGGCCCCTGAAACCCTCGTTGTCGAGCGCCTGTATGAAGGCCGCTACTATCGTGAAGGCGCCCCGCCGCCGGCCGATTCAGGAAATCCCAAAGAACCGGTTCCCGTTCTCGCCGCGTTCCCCGTGAAAGACCAGGACGCTGCCCGGGGTGCTCTCTCGCGGCATGGCTTTACTGAGGTTGCCCTGCCGACGGTACCGGGAACCGTGCGCGACCGGATTCGTGAGTTGAGGCTGGACCGAACGTCCCTTGAGGAGGAGATTGCTGATATCCGGGCCGGCGCTCAGGAATTGGCGCAGCACCGCAGGCAAATCCTCATTCTCAAGGCATTCTGGGATAGCCGCAAGAACCTCGCGACAGCCCGCCTCAAGAGTGCCCATGGCCGCTGGGTTCAGGTTGTGACCGGCTACGTCCGCGAAAAAGACGTCGAGCAATTGAAGGAGGCGCTCAAGGAACACGAAAGGGCGGAACTGGTCTTGACGAAGCCTTCCCCCGATGAGGTGGTGCCGATAAGCATTTCGCTGCCGAAAAGCGTGCGTCCCGTCCGCATGCTCGTGGACCTTTTTGGGCTTCCGGAGTACACGGCCTTCGATCCGTCGCCCTTCCTCATGTTCGGTTTCTTTCTCTTTTTCGGAATGTGCTTTGGCGACGTGGGTTACGGCCTGATGCTCCTCGTTATCAGCGGGTACATCATGCTGCGAACCAAAGCCTACGAGGGCCTTTATAACTTCGGAAAACTGCTCCTCATGGCCAGTATTCCGACCATTATCTTCGGATTCATCTTTGGTTCCTGTTTCGGGGACCTGTACAAGGCAGCGTACCTTGGCGAGGGCAACCTTCTTGAGAAGGTGTTCCGTATGACCACCCTGGTGGACCCCGTCGAGAACCCCGTGGTGGTCCTCGTAATGGCGCTCGTGATTGGCGTATGCAATCAGTTTTACGCCATCGGCCTGAAGGTTTATGGCCATGTGAAACAGGGTGACAAAGCGACCGCCGTATACGACGGGGTCCTCTGGCTGATTGCTCTCCCTGGATTCATTCTGCTGGTATGCAGGATGTTCGCGACATTGCCCTCATGGGTCAATACTCTCGGGCTCGTACTTTTTGGCGTGGGCGCGCTCGGCCTCATCCTTACCCAGGGCCGCGACGTGCGCAACCCTGTGGGCCGTTTCTTGACCGGCGTCTTGAGCCTGTACGGCATCGTGGGAAGCTACGGCATCACCGCGTTCATCGGCGACACGATGTCCTACTGCCGTCTTCTGGCTCTTGGGCTTACGACGTCCATCGTGGCCATGTCGTTCAACATGATTGCCGGCATGGTTCGCGAGTCGTTGGGCGTTGTGCCGTTCATTTTAGTGTTGATTCTCGTGCATATGTTCAATTTCCTCATTAGCGTAATGGGCGCGTTCGTGCATTCGATGCGTCTGATTCTGGTTGAGTTCTTTGGACGGTTCTACGAAGGCGGCGCGAAGCCGTTTGCCCCGCTGGGTTTTGACTCGGATGCCGCTATCCTTCGGAGGGAATAGGGCCTGGGAAAGAACCGTCACAGTATAGGTTGGCACTAAGGAAACGACCGATGATGCCGGCACCCGAGACAGGGTGGCGGGGAAAACCAAGATCGATAACGGAGAACGAGTATGGACATCGTGCTGGCAAATCAGATTGGCTGTGGATTGGCGATTGCGGGCGCGGGGCTTGCCGTAGGGTTGGGTTGCGCCGGGTCTGGACGGGGCATAGGCATTGCCTCTCATGCGATGGCCGGCGTCTTGAGCGAGAAGCCGGATTTGTTCGGCCGTCTTCTCGTGCTGCTGGCGCTGCCGGGGACCCAGGGTTTCTACGGGTTTATCACTGCGCTGATGGTATTCATGCGCTTCAAGCTGACGGGCGGCACGCCTCAGGTTTCGATTGCTGCCGGCCTGGCCATGCTTGTCGTGGGTTTCGGGGTGGGATTTGCCCTGATGGTTTCCGCGGTCTGGCAGGGAGAGGCGTCCGCGGCAAGTATCGCCCTCGTAGCGCGCCGGCCCGAGCAGTACGGCCGTTCGATCATTCTGCCTGCCATGGTGGAGACGTACGCGGTTGTTTCCTTGCTGGTCGGCATTCTCACTATCAACTGGCTCACGAGCATGACGTTCGGCTCGTAACCACTCGCAGCCGGCTGTTCTTCACATGAACAGGATGAGGGTTCTCGACTATGGCGTTTACGCAGATTACACAAGCCGTTCTTGAAACGGCGCGCGTTGAGGCCGAGCGCGTCCGGAAAGCCGCGGAGAAAGCGGTGGGCGAAAAAGTGCGCGCCGCACGCCAGGCCTCCGAAACGGAGTGCGAGAGGCGTTACCAGGCGGCCGTCCGCAGCATCGACGAGCAGCACCATCGGGAACTTATGCAGGTAATCGGCGCGGGGAGGAAAGAACTCCTTGCGCAGAAGGGCCAATGCATAAAGCGGGTGTTCGACATGGCGCGGAAACAGATCCTCGACCTCCCGGAGGACGTGCACATGGGAGTCATGCAGCGGCTCCTGGAGCGGGCCTGTGAAGCTTCCAGCGGGCGGGTGCGGGTTCATCCCGGCGAAGCCGCCTCGTTCAAGACGCTTCTGGATGCGGTGAACGCGGCGCACGGCGGAAAGCACTGGGTATCGCTTGACGAAACGGCGCCGCTTCCGGAGCGGGGCGGGTTCATCTTTGTCAGTGACGCGTATGAGGTAGATCAAAGATTGAGCACGCTGCTCCAGGATCTCGAGCACGAGCTGGCGCCGCATCTGGCTGCCCAAATACTCGAACAATCAGAGTGGAGCGGAGTGGGTTCGTGATTGCGCTCACAAAAGGCCAGAGCAGGTGGGGATTCGCATGCGGCCGCATCAGCGTGCTGACCGGCCAACTGATGCCTTACGATTACTACCTTTCCCTTGCCGGATTGGAACGGGTCGAGGAACTGTTTCACCGCTTGCAGGATACCTCGCTGCGCGAACACATGTTCCCCGGGGCGATCACCTGGGAGGATTGGAGCACCATCATCGACGTGTACGTCGATGAGCTGATAGCCTCTCTGCGCCGGGACTGTCCGGCTCCTGTTCTTGCCGACATGTTCGCGCTGTCCGAGGACTACCTCAACCTCAAACGCGCCGTTCTGCGCATGTCGTCGTTCCCGTTTACGCCCCGGGTGTTTTCGGAAGCCCGTTTGCTCGAGGTGGCATCGGGGGCTGCGAATCTGTTACCGGACGTTATCCGTCCCGCGATTGCGCAACTCACCGCGTTGGGCGCGGACACCCAGGACCCGGCGGTGGTGGACCTCGTGCTGGACGCGGCATACCTGCGTCACTATCTGGCGCTTGCTCGCGGGGTCGATGCCCCCATGGTCCTGTCATGGGCGACGGAACGCGTGCTCAACAAGGCGATTTCCGCCCTGTGGCGCGCCTTCCGTGCGAGAATCAACCGTAAGGATTTGCAGCAGTATTTTCTGCCCATTGACGGCATCACCGGCATCCTTGCCGATATGATCGAGGCCGGCGAGCCCCACGCGTGGGGAAACATTATTCCCGGGCGCATCGGCGACGTGTATCGGGAAGCGTCTGAGAGCCCGGAGGAAGAGCGGATCTGCCGTTTCGAGCATCTTGCTTCGAACTATCTGACCCAGATGGCACGCCTTACGAAACTGCAGACGGCTGGTCCGGAACGAGTGGCGGGTTTTCTCTGGGGCGTGTGGGTTGAAGCGTTCAACATGAAACTGGTGATCAGCGGCAAGCTCAACCATATTGATCCGGATGTGCTCAAGGGCCGTGTAAGGGAGACCTATGTCTAGAGCGGTTGTGGTTGGAGAAGAATCTCTCGTGTTTGGCTTCAAGAGCGCAGGATTCGAGATCGTTGACGTGCCCGACGGCGAAAAGCTGGCCGCCGAGCTGAACCGGCTCGCGCGGGACCCCGAGGTCGCGCTCGTCCTGGTTACTGAGTCTGCTGCCGCGCAGGCGCCGGACGCATTGCGGCAGTTTCGTAGAATGAGCCGGGCAATCTTGACCACCATCCCGACTCATGAGGGGAGTGAGCATCTGGGCTTCAAGAGCATGCGCGCCGTGGTCGAGCGGTCCATCGGCGTGGACATGTTGGGTAAAGAGTAACGTATTCGTGCGCTGCGTGCGGCGAGTTTGGTATCACGAGGAATGACATCATGAACAACAACCAGGGTGAAGTGGTCAAAGTATCCGGGCCTCTCGTTGTGGCCCGCGGACTGGCTGGCGCCCGAATGTACGAAATGGTCCGGGTAGGCGAAAGGCGCCTTTTTGGCGAAATCATTGAGATTCGCGGCGGCGATTGCTCTATCCAAGTCTACGAGGAAACCGAAGGCATCGGCCCCGGACAGCCCGTTTTCCGAACGGGAGAGGCTCTCAGCGTCGAACTCGGGCCTGGGTTGATCCGCTCGATCTACGACGGTGTCCAGCGGCCGCTCGATACGCTCAACGCCAAGTTCGGCGACTTCATCGTTCGCGGCGCGGAAAGCCCTGCGTTGAGCCGGGAAACCCAATGGACCTTCCAGCCGGTTGCCAAGGCGGGGGATAGCGTTGTCTCCGGCGACGTCCTTGGGACGGTGCAGGAAAGCAAACTCGTCGTTCACAAGATCATGGTTCCTCCCGGTGTAGAGGGCAAAGTGACCCGCATCGGACCCATAGCCGGCAATGTGGACACACGGGTGGCCGTTGTCCAGACAGCGAACGGTCCGGTTGACGTCACCATGGTGCAGCGCTGGCCCGTTCGCCAGGGACGGCCCGTCAAACGGAAGCTCCCGCCGACCGTGCCCATGATCACCGGCCAGCGGGTCATCGACATGTTCTTTCCGATCACTCAGGGTGGTACCGCGTGTGTGCCTGGCCCGTTTGGCAGCGGCAAAACCGTGGTCCAGCATCAGCTTGCCAAGTGGGCTAACGCCCAGGTGATCGTTTACGTGGGATGCGGCGAGCGCGGCAACGAGATGACCGACGTGCTCATGGAATTCCCCGAACTCAAGGACCCCGAGTCCGGCGAACCCTTGATGGAGCGCACGGTGCTCATCGCAAACACCTCGAACATGCCGGTAGCCGCGCGTGAAGCCAGCGTGTTCACCGGGATTACCATCGCCGAGTATTTCCGTGACATGGGTTACTCCGTGGCCCTCATGGCTGACTCGACCAGCCGCTGGGCTGAAGCCATGCGCGAAATGTCCGGCCGTCTGGAAGAAATGCCCGGCGAAGAAGGTTATCCCGCGTATCTTGCATCCCGCATTGCCAGTTTTTACGAGCGGTCCGGCAACATTATCTGTCTCGGTTCCGATGGCAGAGCCGGCTCTCTATCGCTTATTGGCGCGGTTTCGCCCCCCGGAGGCGACTTCTCGGAACCGGTGGTGCAGGCCACGCTCCGGGTGGTCAAGGTGTTCTGGGGGCTGGATGACAAGCTTGCCTTTGCACGTCATTTCCCTGCCATCAACTGGCTGACCTCCTATTCGCTCTATCAGGAAGCCGTGGACCAGTATGCCAACGAGCACCTCGATTCCGGATGGCAGGAAACGCGCCGCCGCGCCATGGGCATTCTCCAGCGCGAAGCCGAGCTGGAGGAACTCGTGCGGCTCGTCGGAATGGACGCGCTCCCAGTAGACGACCGGCTGCTGATGCAGGCGGCCAAGATGATTCGCGAGGATTTCCTGCATCAGAATGCCTTTGACGAGCGGGATACCTATACGTCCCTTCCAAAACAGTTCCGTCTGCTGAACCTTATCATTCACTACTACGACGAGGCGCGCCCCGCGCTCGCTCAAGGCGTACCTCTCAATGCCCTATTGGGACTGGGCGTCCTCGAAGACGTCGCGAGGGCAAAGCTGATTGCTGAGGATAAGTTACAGGAGTTTGACCGCCTGAAAGAGAAGATCACAGAGGCCGTGGCGGCGTTGCCGCGCTAAGCCCGGCGCGGACGGCGCGAGCCCGAAAGAAAGGCACACGTTACGACTATGGTCACGCGCGAGTATCGAACAGCAAAAGATATTATTGGACCGCTCATCCTGGTGGAGGGAGTAGAAGGCGTCTCCTATGGTGAACTGACCGACATCAAGACCGCCGGACAGGAAACTCTCCGCCGCGGAAAAGTCCTCGAGGTCAACGGCGACAAAGCCGTGGTGCAGGTGTTCGAGGGCACCAGCGGTTTATCTCCACAGGATATCTCCGTCAAGTTCCTGGCCAAGAGTCAGGAAATCGGGGTCTCCGCGGACATGCTTGGACGCGTCTTCGACGGCGCCGGACGGCCCATTGACGGTGGTCCGCCGATCATCCCCGAGAAGTGGCTCAACGTCAACGGCAGCCCGATGAATCCATATGCCCGCGACTATCCCAACGAGTTCATTCAAACCGGGATCTCGACCATTGACCTTCTGAATACCCTGGTGCGCGGCCAGAAACTTCCCATTTTCTCAGCATCGGGGTTGCCCCATTCCCGCATGGCCGCGCAGATTGCCCGCCAGGCCAAGGTGCGGAAGACCGGCGAACGGTTTGCCGTGATCTTTGCCGCCATGGGCATCACGTTCGAAGAGGCCGAGTTCTTCATCGCCGACTTCCGGCGTACCGGGGCCATCGAGCGCGCGGTGCTGTTCATGAACCTGGCGGACGACCCCACCATCGAGCGCATCTCCGTTCCGCGCATGGCTCTTACCACCGCCGAGTACCTCGCGTACGACAAGGGCATGCATGTGCTCGTGATTCTGACTGACCTGACGAATTACTGTGAGGCCCTGCGCGAGATTTCCGCCGCGCGAAAGGAAGTCCCGGGGCGCCGCGGCTACCCGGGCTACCTCTACACCGACCTGTCATCCATTTATGAGCGGGCAGGGCGCATCAAAGGCAAGCCCGGCTCGATCACCCAGTTCCCGGTGTTGACCATGCCGGAAGACGACAAGACCCACCCGATACCGGACCTGACGGGCTATATTACAGAAGGCCAGATTATCCTGAGCAGGCCGATTCACGCGCAGGGCATCTATCCGCCCGTCGACGTGCTGCCGTCGCTGTCCCGCCTCAAAGACAAAGGCATCGGGAAAGAAAAGACCCGCGAAGACCATGCGGACGTCATGAATCAGCTGTACTCGGCGTACGCCCGCGGCAAGAATGCCAAGGAACTTGCGATCGTGCTCGGCGAATCCGCCCTAAGCGAAGAGGACCTTCTCTTTGTAAAGTTCGCGGATGCCTTTGAAGACCAGTTCATCCGCCAGGGAGAAGATGAAGATCGCCCGATCGAGGAAAGCCTCACCTTGGGATGGCGTCTGCTGGGTATGTTGCCGCGCGAGTCGTTGAAGCGCGTTCGCGACGCGTTCATCGAGAAGTATTACCCGAAATGAGCTTTGGACCGGCGCGGCTCGAAGAAGGAGGTTTCGCAAAGCCATGCGTCTTAACGTGAACCCAACGCGCATGGAAATGCTGCGTTTGCGCAGGCGCCTCGCAGTCGCGAGGCGCGGACATAAGCTGCTCAAAGATAAGCTTGACGGCCTTATGAAAGATTTCGGCGAAATTGCGAAGTCTTACAAAGAGTGCCGGCTCGCCGTCGACGAACAGCTGCCGCGCGTGTTGAAGCATTTTGTGCTGGCCGAAGCGACGTCCTCCCGCGCTTTCATCGAAGATGCCCTGGACTTGACCCGCCAGGACCTGATCATCGAGGAACAGGTTCGCCGCGTGATGGGCGTAGCAATACCTCATATCGAAGCTACATTCGGCGAAACCCTTGGCGGGTATTCGCTGATTCATACTTCGCCCGAACTCGACAGCGCCATCGACAGTCTCAAGAAGTTCATACCCGAGTTGTTGCGCATGAGCGAGCTCGAGCAAACCGTTCGCCTGTTAAGCGAGGAGATCGAAAAAACCCGCCGCCGTGTGAACGCCCTCGAGCATACCCTTATCCCTAACATGGCTGAGAGCATCAAGTACATCAAGAGCAAGCTCGATGAAATAGAGCGTTCCACCACCAGCCGGCTCATGAAAATCAAGGCTGACCGCATGGCAGGGGACGCCATCTAGAGACTGCGGCGATTATGCGTTGTCCGCTCCATGAGGCCCGTCGCTGTCCTTCGTCCTGCTTCTCCCTGCGCTGGGTTTTCGACGATCTGAATGCTGATTGCGGGGATATGCGGCGATCGTATAGCGTATGGGAGTACAGGCGGCGCGGAACAGATGGAGATACCAGCATGAGAAACCACAGCATGTTGACCAAGTGCTCGGCTTTGGGATTGTCGGCCTTATTCGCGGCGGTTCCGGCGCTGGCAGCTACCCTGCACGTGGGGGCGGCGGCCGTCAGCATAACCCCCGACAAACCGGTAGCGTTGTGCGGGCAGATGTCTACGCGCATTGCGCGCGAGGTCCAAAGCGAATTGCAGGCCAACGCGTTGGCCATGGAATCGCGCGAAGAGGAGAAGGCTCTGGACCAAGCCATCTTCGTCGCCTGTGACGTGGCCTACATACCGGAACCCGTGCGCGCGCGCGCCATCGAACTCCTTGGCCCGCGTATCCCGGATTTCGATGTCACCAAGCTAGTCATCAGCGCCACTCATACCCACACAGCGCCGGTGCTTATGGAGGGTGTCTATATCATTCCGGATGCGGACGTAATGCGGCCCGCCGAGTTCCTCGAGTTCTTCGCTGTTCGCATAGCCGATGCCGCTGAGGCCGCATGGAAGGCGCGCAAGCCCTCCAAGGCCGGATGGGGCATGGGCGATGCCGTAATCGGCTACAACCGCCGCTCCTTTTTCGCGGATGGCCACGGGCAGATGTACGGCAACATCACCGTCAACGAGTTCCGCGGCATTGAAGGTCCTGAAGACCACGCGGTCGAAGTGCTCTTTTTCTGGGGCGAAGACGACAGCCTGCTCGCGACGGCTGTAAACCTCGCTTGCACCGCCCAGGAGGTGGAGGGCCTCAGTGTCGTCAACGCCGACTTCTGGCATCCCGTCCGCCAAGGCCTCAAAGCGAAGTATGGCGACGGCTTGGTCGTTCTCGGATGGATCGGCGCGGCGGGAGACCAGTCGCCCCATATCCGCTACCGGCAGGCCGCCGAGGACCGCATGCGCGAACTGCGCGGTCTAAGCCGGCTCGACGAAATTGCCCGGCGCATCATTCGCGCGTGGGAGGAGGCTTACGAGGGCGCGCAAAAGGAGAAGTTCGCCGAGCTGCCGCTGGTTCACGTCGTGAAATCTATCGAACTGCCACGGCGTCTTGTTACCGAAGAAGAATACAAGAGCATTCAAGCGGAGATTGCGGCGTGTTCCACCGACCCCAAGGACTTCAGACGTATCGCCTGGCACCAGGAAGCGGTGAAGCGCTACGAACGCCAGCAAGCGGGCCCCGTTCCGCCCTATATCATGGATCTTCATGTTCTTCGCCTGGGCGATGTGGCGATTGCCACCAATGATTTCGAACTTTACACCCAGTATGGCATCCAGATGAAAGCGAAGAGCAAGGCATTGCACACCTTCGTTATCGAGCTCGCCGGGCCGGGCACGTATGTGCCCACGCCGTTCGCCGCGGCGGGCGGCGGCTACAGCGCGATCGTGCAGAGCAACGAGGTGGGGCCCGAAGGCGGCCAAGTGCTGGTTGATGAGACCGTGGCTGCCGTGAACGCTCTGTGGCCTGATAAGTAGTGCTTGAGAAGAGAGCCCGGGAATGGAGATTGAGATGCATACCATCGCGCGGCGGACCTTTCTCTTGGCGGGAGCGTGCGCCTTGGCCGGTCTATCCCCCTGGCATGCTCGCGCCGAGACCTCGGGCAGGCGTTTCCGCTTCATGGTGTGGAACGATGTTCATGTGCGCGACCCGCTCGTGTCGGGCCGCCCGCCCGGCTACCCGCGCGCCAATGACAAGGCGGCATGGCTGGTATCCTGCGCTCAGGGTTCCGGGAAAATGGAGGCGCCGGACTTCGTGCTGTCGGCAGGGGACATAGTTGATGGCGAGATTTCCGACATGAGCCGGGATTTCCAGTGGCTCAGGGAGAACGTGCTGGCGTGTTTGAGCGTTCCCTTTCTCCCCTGTGTGGGCAACCACGAGAACGGGCAAGGCGAGGGTCAGTCCGAGACTTACCAGGCGTATGACCTGTGCTTCGGGAACGGTTGGCGCAATTACGTCTTTACGGTTGGCGGCATAGGGTTCATAGTGGTCGACACCAGTGGCGGGCACCGTTCACCCGACAGCGTAACCGCGGCGCGAAACGCCTTCGTTGAGCGTGCGTTCGAACGGCTGGGCGGCATGCCCGCCGTCCTCGTGAGCCACGTGCCGTTGATCGCAATGCGCGAGGAAGAAGTCTTGAAGAAGAGCTTCATGTGGCCAAGCTGGCACGTGGTAGACCCCCGAATGGCCGAGATCGTCGAATCACACCGTGACACCGTAGCCGCGGTGTTGACAGGCCACTTGCATCTTTCTGCCGCCAAGGAGGTAAATGGGATTCTTCACGTGACCTCGACGGGGACCGCCAGCTATCCAGCGGCCTTCATGACAGTGGACGGTTACGGCAACCGGCTCGAGATCCAGATGCATCAGGCGCCCGATGACTTGCAAGACCGCGGCGCCGACATTCACGGCAAACCCCTGCACGACGTTGACTACGTTGATGCCGAACATCCCGCCCATGAGGCCTACGTGGGGGGCAATGCAGCGGAGCGTGCCGTCACAGTGCGCCTGGAAGGCGCCAAGCGTCCTGCAGACGCTGCGCCTGGCGACCTGCGCGTATACCATGAGGCGGGTCCGGGTGAATGGCAATCCGTCGCGTACCCGGCCGCTGCGGCTGAGATTCGAGTCTCCGGGCGCGACGCCGCCAATCGCTCGAAGGTTTAGGTGTTCCGCTCCAGCACCATGCCGATTGTCACGACGCCGCGAGCGGGCACGTCCACTACAAGCGTATCGCCCTGGACGGCTATCGGAGCAACGCGCGTCTCAGCAGGCGTGGCGGTATAGGCTTCCTTCAACCGGAGTCCCCGGGGCACATCAAATCGGAGCCTGCGCGGTCCCGCGCGGCCGTCTAATTCGAGTAGCCTCACGATCACGTCATCGCTCGATTCAGCCCTTTTCACGCACGTCACGGCCACGGGTTCACCGTCGGTCTGCGCAATGAATTGACCCGTCATCGGGGGGATCACTGCCTCAGCCCCGGCGGGTCTCAAAGGCAGGAGCGGACTGAAGGCCCGCTGCGACCAGGCGAAGGCGTCCGTGGCACGAATGGGCGTTGGGAGGACTTGGACACGGTAACGGAAGCGGATTTCGCCGTCTTGGCCGGCGCGAAAATTGGTGGTCCAGCAGTTGTTCATGACGAGCGAGTAAACGTGTCCGCGGTCGAAGGTCAGCTTGTCCGCCCACCGGTACATGTTCAGGTCACTGAAAGACACGAGCAGCGCGTCGATGGGCGACCAGAGTATTGACACCTCATTGTCCCCTATGGCCGCCCAATGCTGGATCGAGTAGAAGTCGTAGCAGGAATAGGGCAACTGCTCGACGCCGGGCCGCATGACCGCGTCGGCAACCTCAACATGAATCACGGGGCTTGAGATCGCGAAGGGGAAGGCAAGCGAGATGGCTTCCGGCTCGATGACCTCATCTTTCTGGAAGATGTTCTCGATGTCCAGAACCTCGCCGCACAGGCGATAGGTCTGGCGGATGCGTGGGCACCCCGGCAGTGCGGTCTCGAACGTGAGACTGTCGTACACGGGCCCGGACCGGCGGCCCGCCAAACGGCACGGTCCCGCGGGCGTGCGCTCGAAGTCCACGGGCTGCTTCTTATCGATGGCTTCGCGGCCGCCGTTCGGGATTTCCCGGATGGGCTGGTTCCCGCGCCATGCGCTTGTGGCATCGAGCAATTCGCGCCCTGTCCGCTTGTCTTGAAAGGAAACCCAGGCGCCGGTTTCCGGCGAGAAGGCCAAGCGATAGGATTCGTTTTCGAGAACATGATCGTCCGCAACGTCCTTCCTCTGCGGCGCGGAACCGGTTTCGAGCCGGTACACGGAGAAACCGTACGCCGGCACGTTCGACGCCGCGAAGAAGAGCGTCTCGGTTTCCGGTTCCCACTGTGCCGGGGACGCCCCGCCAGTCTCGGCCGAGACAATCCGTGTCGTTTCGGCTGAGACAGGGAATCCGTCGGCGCGCTTCAGTGCGACAAGGCCGTTCCCGGGCGTGCTTGTGGCGTTCCAGACAGCGGCAAGATTCTCCGGGGATGCCGGGATGCGCGCCGCCAGCAGGCCGAGAACCTCCTTCTCGAGTTCTTCGGTCAATGCCGTGGCTTGATAGGCTTGGCTCGCTTTCCATTGCCACTGGACACGCGTTGCCTCGCCGTGCGGGTCGCTTATACTGCCGCTGGCGCCCCACGTGTGCTCGTCGAAATGGATCATGTAGTCATAGGCCTGCCGAATGCGGCCGCGTGGATACGCCGTGTCGGGCGCCCACAGTGTGGCGAGCGTCCATAGCGCTTCGACGGCCAAGAGACGGTCGTGAGCAAGACGGGCTATGCCCGTTTCGGCGGCGGTGCTGGCGGGGCCTTCGGCCCACCAGCTGGGGATGTCTCCCCGAACGACGGGCGCCTGAGCCCCATACTTCGCTTCGAGGACCTCGAGGAATTCGCGGTTGGTGGCGACCGTCACGCGGGGCCAGAGGTACTTGTCGTTCCACGCCCGTGCATTCGCGCTCGCATCAAGGTCGGGGGGGAGATTGTCGCCGCCCATCCGAAGCTGGATGTCGGTCACAGATGTGCCCGTGGCTTCGTTCTGGCGAATGATGCCGAGGAAGTGGTCCTCGTACAGGCCGGGCTCGCGGAAAAAGTTCCCTTCGCGATAGCTGTCTGTATACCAGGTGAAAAGACGTTTGCCCGCCGGGCCTTCCCAATAGAATGGCCGCGGTACAGCGCCTTCCCGGTACCATAGGAATTGCCCGCGAATCGAATTGGCCCGGAAGGCGGCACGCGGCATTCCCGCGTCCACAAGCAGGTCAGCGAGGGCCCAGGTATACCCCGGCACGTCGTCGATCATCACCGTGTCGATCCGCACGCCGTAGCGTTCGCGCAGCTCCTGAGCGTAGTAGAGGCAGCGGATGGTCTCCTCGTGACCCGTGAGTTCCGTGGGCATGTTGAGATAGAAGCCGCAAATCTCGATCCGGCCCTCGTGTACAAGTTTCATAAGGCGGTCGACTTGTTGCGGGTATTGTTTGATGAAGTGGTCCGCGAGGCTGGTCACCTCCAGGGTCCACCGGTACCGGCTTTCGGCTGGCCAGTCCGCGGTATCCTCACAGAACTGTATGGCGTCGTTGGTTTCGTGCGCAAGCCGCTCGATGACTTCAGGCTGCGGCTCGGTATAGCCGATATCGTAGTGGGTGTGCGGGGTCATGTAGAACGTCCATTGTTTCGCGGGTTCGAGCTGGAATTGAGCTTCAAGACGTTTGCCGGGTTCTGTGTCAAATCCGACGTGCAGCAGCACCGGCGCGGCCGGCTCCGCGACGCGCAGGGGCCATCCGTCAGCCGTGTAGTCGCTGGTCTTTACGGCATATTCCCGGGGGGCGCCTTCGTAATCAACATGGACCATCCCGTTGACCGGCGTGGCGTTGCCGTCAAGCATGGTGCGCAGGAGAACCAGGCGCGTTTGATCGTCACGAAATACCAATGGTGTGGGTTCGATTTCCAGCGTGAGGCCCTCAGACATGTGAGCAAGAAACGCCTTGTGTTCTGCCTCGAGGTGTTGCCGAAGCTCATCGACATCCTCGCCCCAATCCACGCGCACGGAGCGGAAGTCCGCATGCGTGCCGTCGTGGGCGGCCAAGGCGACAAGGCCGGGCTCGGTGTCTGGGTACTGCGCCCGGACCTGCCAATCCGGCTCCACGCCGCCCGCGGGCCAACACTTCGCCAGGACCAGGTCATCTACCGCAGCTGCCTTGAAGCGGTACCATGCGCCCGGCTGAATGCCAAGACCGCCGTTACCGCTTTCAATGCGGACGGGCGCATCTTTCTCGTAAAAGATGATCTGGAGTGCGTCGTCGCGGTCGTAGTACCGGATCACGACGCGGGTGTGGTCGGCTTTCACGCGAAGCGCTAGCCCGAAATTGCGTCGCGGCGATTCCCCGCAGCGGGCATCAACCTCCATGACCACATCGCTTAAAGGCGGGATGTCCGCGGCGCGGCCCGCATATTCCTCCCCGCCGCGTGTGGCCAGTATGCCGCCGCTGCACGACCAGTCCCCCTCGGTGAAATGGGGTTTCCACCGGCTCAGGCCATCCTGGAAGTCGTCTTCGAATCGTGTTTCAGCACCGGAAAACGGGGTCACCAGCGCAAGAAGGAGCGAGAGAAGCTGGAATTGCATGGGATTCACCTGTTCAAGTGGAGCCGCATTTCACAACCCGGAGAAGCCTCGAACGAACAAGGCACGGTAGCAGTTTGGGCAATCGAAGGCAAAATGCGCGCCGCATCAAACAGCCATTCGTAGAATTCGGAGCGAACGCTGTGGCAGTTTCCAGACCGAGGAACCCGCGGCCGAGGGGTCGTCGCCGGCGAGGTACGTCGCCGCAGTCCGTATTTCCACCGGTGAACGCCCGAAATTGGCTATGACCAGGTGCATGTCGCGGTTTGCGAATGCCGACGCCACGACGTTCTCAGGCAGCGGCGCAGCAAACAGCGATGAATCGCCAATTTCGAGCCATGCCCAAGTGCCTTCCTCGACGAGCGGCAGGTAACGCTTCAGCCATCGCGCGTGCACCGGGCGCGTCTCGGCACTCCCCGGGACGGCATCCCACGCGCTATAACAGAAGAGCTTGGCCGGGTCGGCCTGGAACTGCGCCCATGCCTCGCGGCACCGCTGTATCCAGAAGTCATCGTTGTACTTCACGCCGGCAATCATGCCGCGCTCGCCCGTGAACTTTCGCCCGCCCATGAGCACGGGAAACTGCAGGTATGGAATCGAATGAAGGAAGGGCTCGTCCTCGGACTCGACGCTCGCGAACCCCATGTCGATGCACGGAACTACGTAGGGGGGATAGTCTTTGACGGCCTCGCGAAGAGGATCCACCTGTTTTACGCCTTCCCCTACCCATAGATAGTCGTAGACCTTGAGCCCGCCGCTCTGTGGCTGCTCCGCGCCGTTGACGTGCAGTTTCAAAATGCCGCCGCGCCGTTTCACTTCGGCGTAGACGAGGGCGATGAGGTCGACGAACGCACCGTCATGCCGCGGCGTTTCCTCAAAGGCAACGACCTCGTCTTTCGCAAGCGGCATGGACTGTTTTGCGGCATGCTGATTTGCGAGGTATCCCCCATCCATGTAGATGCCGTCCGAGCCATATTCATCGAGGATGCGGGCGATGCGCTGAAGCACGAACGCGCGCCACCCCGGGCTTGCGGGGGAGCAGCGCGCCATGTCCCAGTACCCCACGACCAGGAAGTCGCCCTCGCGGCTCCACTCCTGCCGGAACTCCGGATGAGCGCGCTCGATGAAACAGGGGGAGGTGTACGTGAGCACCTTCATGCCTCGCCGGTGAGCCATTTCAATGAAGCGATGGTACCCGGCCGGGTTGCACGCCGTGTACTTGTCTCCCCCAAACAGTCCCAGGGAATCGTTCCAGTCATCAAACACTTGCAGCACCTGGATACCATGTTCTTTGAGGCGATCCAATTCCTGCTCGTCCTCCTCGCCGGGGTCGTAAGGGGCGCGGCCGGGGTATTCGCCAAGGTTGTAGCAGCATTGGGCGGGCAGATAGTCCGTCACGAGATGTTTGCGCATACAGGACCGGATGCTTTGCGTGCACCGGCCGATGTTACGCAGCCGCCTGCGGTGGTCTTCTTCCGTATAGTCCCGCAACAAAGAAAGCCGTCGACTTGCGGCCTCTGCCCCTGCTGACATCGCGCTCTCGGCTGCCTGCGCGGCAAACGCAGAACGCGAAAAGATGGCCCCCGCCGCTGTTGTTCCGGCGCCTAGCCTCAAGAAATGCCGTCGATGCATCGAAAAGCTCCTCTGATGCAACTGAGTTCATGCCCGGGATCATTACATCGCCCGCCCCCGGCAATCGCGCGCGGGTCTTCCACAAAGATATGCAAGGGAACAGTTGCCGTCAAGGCCGGTACGGTCTTCGAACGCATTTGGATTCCTGGCCGGCCCAATCCCGTCAAGCGCGGAACCGGCGCCAGTCTATACCCAGTTTCCGCATCCGTGCGCGAAGGGTGTGCGGATTAATGTCCAGAACAACGGCGGCTCCGCGCGGGCCCTCGATTCTTCCGTTGCATTGCGCGAGCGCGCGCTCGATGTGATGCCGCATGGCGCTGTCCAGTGATGGTGTCGGCTCCGAGGGCGACTGTTGTGAACCTGACGGTGCGGCAGCGGCTCTCGGGCCGAGTGCACCGCCAAGCGCCTTGGCAATCTCCAGCGATCTTCCGTCGCCCAGGATAGCGGCCCGGTCCAGAACGGACGCGAACTCGCGGACATTGCCCGGCCAGTCGTAACCAGACAGCAAAGCAATATCCTCTGGTGTCGGGTCTTGCTGTTTAAGGCCAAAACGCCGGGCCGCGCGCTCAGCGAAATGAGCGGCGAGTCCGGGAATGTCTTGTTTGCGTTCGCGAAGGGGTGGCAAGACAACAGGAAATACAGCGATGCGATACCACAGGTCTTCGCGAAAGGTCCTTTCCTGGACACGGCGCGCCAGGTCGCAATGGGTGGCGGCAATAATCCGCACGTCGACGCGCAACGCCTGTTCTCCGCCGACTCGCTCGAACATGCCCTCCTGAAGAACGCGAAGCAGCCTGATCTGGGCTGCATGAGGCAGTTCGCCGATCTCATCCAGAAACAGTGTGCCTTCGTCGGCCCGTTCAAACCAGCCTCTGCGCTCGGAAACCGCTCCGGTAAAACTCCCGCGCTCGTGTCCGAACAATTCGGAGTCTATCAGCTCTGAAGGGATTGCTCCACAATTCACCCGGATGAAAGGGCCTTTTGCCCGGAGGGAACCCTCATGAATCGCTCGGGCGATCACTTCCTTGCCCGAACCGGTTTCGCCCAGAAGCAGGACGGGGACGTCGGACCGGCTCACGAGAGCTACCCGTTCCATGACGGCTCTCAATCCCCCGTCCGCTCCGATGATCACATCCTCAAACCGTTCGCGCCCCAACCTGCTGAGCAGCTTCCGCTTGTCCGCCTCGGCCGCCTCGCGCAAGGACACCAATTCATGCATTCGCCGGTCATTCTCGAGAGCGACCGTCATAGGTTCCCGAAGCAGCTCTGCCAGCTCCTGTTCACGCGGTTCAAAAGGGCTGCCTTGCGTGCCCAGAAGCAACATGCCCAGCGTACCGTATTCCGAACGCAGAGGGACGGCCAGCACGTGACGCCCAAGTCCGCAGAGAATACTTCCCTTCAGCGGCGCGGGCGGTTCCGACGCCGAAAAACCCCGGGTCGATGACAAACGGCACCACTCGGCCAGACTCTTCACCCCTTCGGGCTCGAGTTCGACCTGCCCAAGCGGAGCAACGGGGTCTCCTCGAGGCGAAACGGAACCCGGCCGCTCGACGGTTCCCTTCTGTAAGTCAAGGAAATACAGGGCCATCGTATCGAAGCGAAGTTGGTCTGACACGAGAGACGAGATTCGCGTCAGCAGATTATCTATTTCGGTATGACGGCACGCCTCCCGCCAGACTGCCAAAAGCAATGAATGGTAACGTTCCATAGAGATACTATATAGCAGATATACTGGATTTTTCCAGTATATTTTATACCAGAACTGGTAAATATCACGGAATCTAGCACGGCATATCGCCCCTTCCCGAAATCAAGCTGCTGCTACAAAGGACTTTTCCGGAGCGGGATGAATATGTAAGACGATTATTTTCAGTTGTTTAGCTAAACGGAGACGCGCTGTTCCTTGATCCCTCGTCTTGATTTCCAGACTTGGCACGGTCCCTGCTCACTTCGCGGAAGGAAGGTAGCTTTGTCTGGTTCAAAGAGCAGTAGGGGTGTTGTCGTATCCGTATGAGCAGCAAATCAGCAGGCACTCTAGACTCCGCGATAGCGGGCCGTTTTGCGCCACTGGACGCTTCCACCGCGGAAGCGATCTTGGCCGCAGTAGCCAGTCTTCGGTTCGGCTCCGTCGAAGTGATCGTGCATGACGGCAGGGTCGTGCAGGTCGAAAAGCGCGAGCGCGTTCGGCTGAGTATCCCATGAATCTCAGCCCGCATGTAGTAACGTTCTCGGCCTACCGCATGCGCGGCGGCCGCGTACAAAAACGCAATGCGAAAGGACCTGACCGGAACGCCGGAGGTGTCCACACGCAGTGAAGAGACCGGAATCATGAGACACAGAAGATGGTTTTGGGCGCTGTTTGTGAGCTTGGCCACAACCCTCGGGGCGTGGGCGCAACCACCCAGCCCGGCAACGGCCGAAGAGATAGCGGCATTGCGCGAACAAGTGCGCCAGCTCTCCGAGCAATTGAACCGTCTGGAAGCGCGGTATGCCGAGGACAAGGCGAACCAGGAAAAGGCCGCGGAGGAAGCTGCTAAAGTGAAGGAGAATGCCCCGAAGGTGACTCTTGACGGCGGCGGCCTTCGCGTGCGGTCGGCTGATGGTGCCTTCGAACACCGGGTGCGGCTGCGCATCGCGCACGACTTTGCGTGGTTCAACCAGGACGACGAGCTGGAAGACGTCATTGGCGATGAACAGGACGGCACGGGCTTTCGCATGGCGCGCATCCGCCTGCAAGGGAAAGTCTGGGACGATTTCACCTACGTGGGTGAGTTTGATTTCGCCGGCGAAAACGGCGAAGACACACCGAAATTCCGGGATGTGTACCTTCAGTACAACGGCATCCCTTACATTGGGGGCAATGCTTTTGACCTGAGGATCGGGCATTTCAAGGAACCGTTCAGCCTGGATGAGTTGAACGGGATTACGACAGGCCGGCAATTCATGGAGACCCCGCTGCTTAATGTCTTCGCGCCCTCGCGCAACGCGGGCCTCCAGATTAGCGACGCGCTGCTCGGAGAGCCGAAAGCGGAACGGTTCACTTGGGCCCTGGGCATTTTCAAAGAGACCGACGACATCCCGAGCAGCGATGATTCGGATGAAGATCAGGGTTGGCAGATCACGGGCCGTGTGACGGGGCTGCCTTACTATGCGGATGAAGGGCGAAGGCTGCTGCACGTGGGCGCCGCGGCAAGCGTCCGCAACCCCGACGGCGAGCCATTGCGTTACGGCGTAAGGCCCGAATCGCGCCTTGCGCTCTTCCGGTACGTGGATACCGACGATCTGCCGCTCGGATTCCGGCTCCGCGATGCCCGCGCCGACGACGTCAATCTGTACGGTCTGGAATTGGCCGGCGTTCTCGAGGGGTTCTCGTTTCAAAGCGAATACGTGGTGTCGGACGTAGATACGACCTTCGGGGGAAATCTCGATTTTGACGGGTGGTACGCTCAGGCGGGCTATCTGTTGACGGGCGAGCACCGTCCCTACCGGCACGAAAGCGGAATATTCGAGGCGCCGGAACCACTGCACCCCTTCTCCTATCGGGGCGAGAACCGGGGATGGGGCGCGTGGGAGCTGCTGGCCCGATACGGCGCAGTAGATCTGAACGACGGCTTCATGCGCGCCGGCGAGCACGAAGCTCTTACCATTGGTTTGAACTGGTACGTGAACGACAACGTCCGCTGGTTTGTAAACTGGACGCGCAATGACATCGAACACGACCTGTACGACGGTCACTTCGACGTGTTGGCCACGCGCCTTCAGTTGGAGTTTTGACGTTGATTTCGATATGTCAATTATCAATAGAGCGGCAATACAACCAAGAATCACAGAAGGAGAACATGAAATGAATCACGTAAGACCAGCCACCCGAATCACATTGCCGCGCGTAGCGGCGTCCACTCTTGAGGTCCAGCAGAAGGTTGAGATCTTCGGCGAGTTCGCGGCGGCGCTCGGCACCCTTGGCGAAGCTATCGGCACATGGCTTGGCCTCCGCTAGGGCTGAAGTCACGCACATCAGGCAGATGAAGGAGATCATCCCATGTTTTCCACACTCTCGGTCAAAAGTTCACTTGTAAAGCTCGCCTCAGCGGTAATCATCGCCATTGTGGTGTTGGCAGGTCCCGCCGCTCGGGCCGCGGACATCACACTGCTGAATGTTTCTTACGACCCGACGCGCGAGTTGTACCAGGAGTATAACCCTGCGTTTGCCGAGTACTGGAAGGGCAAGACGGGCGACACCGTGACGATACAACAGTCGCACGCGGGCGCGGGAAAACAGGCGCGCGCCGTAATGGACGGGCTGCCCGCGGACGTGGTGACGCTGGCGCTCGCTTACGATATCGATGTCATCGCGCGCAAGACGGGATTGTTGCCCGAAAACTGGCAATCCCAGCTGCCTAACAATAGCGCGCCATACACAAGTACGATTGTTTTCCTCGTGCGCAAGGGGAATCCCAAAGGCATCAAGGACTGGCCCGACCTCGTGAAACCCGGTATCCAGGTCATTACCCCGAATCCGAAGACCTCGGGCGGCGCCCGCTGGAACTATCTTGCTGCCTGGGCCTATGTGCTCAAGCAGGAACTGGGCGATCTCGCCAAGCTCCAGGACCCGTCCGCGGCCGGCGAGATCACTGCGGCCGAAAAGAAGGCGCAAGCATTCGTCACCGCACTTTTCAAGAATGTGCCTGTTCTCGATTCCGGCGCGCGCGGCAGCACGACCACATTCGCGCAGCGCGGAATCGGCGATGTGCTTCTGGCGTGGGAGAACGAGGCCTTCCTGGCGGTTGAGGAACTTGGCCCCGACAAGTTCGAGATTGTCGTGCCGACTATCAGTATCCTGGCCGAACCTCCGGTAGCCGTGGTGGAGAAGAATGCCAAGGAGCACGGCACGTACGAGGTTGCCCGGGCATATCTCGAATACTTGTACTCGCCGGTGGGCCAGCGCATCGCCGCCAAGCATTACTACCGGCCGGTACACCCCGAATACGCTGACCAGGAAGATCTTAAGCGCTTCCCGGAAGTCAATCTTATCTCGCTCAATGCCGTATTCGGCAATTGGGACCAGGCGCAAGCAAGACATTTTGATGATAAGGCGCTCTTCGACCAGATTTATACCCAGGGCCGCTGAACTTGGCTGAGCGGCCGGTTCCGGGCCGCTGCTTTCGCACCAACACGCAGGGAAAGAGCCGGAAAGAGAATACCGTTGAGTTACAGATGGAAATCGCACAGCGTATTGCCGGGGTTCGGCCTTACCCTTGGCTACACTGTCGTATACCTGAGCCTTGTGGTGCTCATCCCGCTGGCGGCGCTGTTTGCGCGCTCCGCGCACATGGGATGGGGGCAGTTCTGGGAAACCGTCACTTCGCCGCGGGTGCTTGCTTCCTACAAACTGACGTTTGGAGCGGCCTTTGGAGCGGCGCTGATCAACAGCATCTTCGGATTCATCACCGCCTGGGTGTTGGTGCGTTACGCCTTTCCGGGCAGGCGCATCGTCGACGCCGTGGTTGATTTGCCCTTCGCGCTGCCTACCGCGGTGTCCGGCATCTCGCTGACAGCCATCTATTCCCAGAACGGCTGGATAGGGCGGTATCTGGAGCCCCTGGGAATCAAGGCCGCCTTCTCGCCGCTTGGGGTGGGCATTGCCCTTACCTTCATCGGCCTGCCGTTCGTGGTGCGCACCTTGCAGCCCGCGCTTGCGGACCTGGACCGCGAACTCGAAGAGGCCGCGGCCAGCCTTGGCGCCTCCAGGTGGAAGACCATAACGCGGGTGCTGTTGCCGCCGCTTATCCCGCCTTTGCTCACCGGTTTTGCCCTGGCCTTCGCTCGAGCCATCGGTGAGTATGGCTCGGTGATCTTCATCTCGGGCAACATGCCCATGCGCACCGAGATCACCAGCTTACTGATCATCGCGAAACTCGAGGAGTACGACTACGCAGGCGCGGCGGCTCTGGCAACGGTGATGTTGGTTGTCTCATTCGTGTTGCTGTTGTGCATCAACCTGCTGCAATGGTGGAGCGTGCGTCAGTATCAGGGAGGGGGCGCCTCATGACTGAGCACACGGCTGAGTTGTCAGGAACCATTGCGCCGCGCCTTCGGGCCGCTACGACCGAGCCCCTCTGGGTACAATGGGGGCTTACTCTGGCCGCGTTGCTCTTCCTCGCCTTGTTCCTGGCCGTGCCGCTTGTGGCAGTCTTCGCGGAAGCTCTCCGAAAAGGCGTTGGCGCCTATTTTGAAAGCGTTCACGAACCGGACGCGTTCGCCGCAATCAAGCTTACGCTCCTTGTGGCCGTCATCGCGGTGCCCGCAAACCTTGTATTCGGGGTAGCCGCAAGCTGGGCGCTGGCCAAGTTCCAGTTCCGGGGCAGGAGCGTTCTGATCACGCTCATCGATCTTCCGTTCGCGGTATCGCCGGTCATCTCAGGCCTGGTCTACGTGCTTCTTTTCGGTATGCAGGGCTGGCTCGGACCGTGGCTCGCGAAGCACGATATCGAGATCATTTTTGCCTTGCCCGGGATCGTGCTTGCCACGATCTTCGTGACCTTCCCATTCGTCGCGAGGGAACTCATCCCCCTGATGCAGGAACAAGGTACTGAAAACGAGCAGGCAGCGCTCACCCTGGGTGCGACAGGTTGGCAGACCTTCTGGCGTGTGACCCTCCCAAACGTGAAGTGGGCCCTGCTCTACGGCGTCATCCTGTGCAATGCGCGGGCCATGGGGGAGTTCGGCGCCGTCTCCGTCGTGTCGGGGCATATTCGCGGCCAGACCAACACCCTGCCGCTGCACGTCGAGATTCTCTACAACGAATACAATTTTGTCGGGGCCTTCGCGGTGGCCTCGCTGCTCACGCTGCTTGCCATGGTGACATTGGTGCTCAAGAGCATTGTCGAGCGGCGCGCGAAGGTAACCTCCGCGGATGCGGAAGAAGTGGGCCTCGATAAGATGCCGGAGAAACAGATATGAGCATTGAACTGCGCCACGTCTCCAAAAGCTTCGAGACATTCAAAGCCGTCGACGACGTCTCGCTCACCGTCGCCACCGGCGAACTGGTGGCGCTCCTGGGGCCGTCCGGCTCCGGCAAGACAACGCTCCTTCGCATCATCGCCGGACTCGAGATTCCCGATCAGCACGACCAGACTCGCATCCTGTTTTCCGAAGACGACGTAGCCAGAATCTCCGCGCGGAAAAGGCGGGTCGGCTTTGTCTTCCAGCATTACGCGCTCTTTCGCCACATGTCGGTTTTCGAGAACATCGCCTTCGGACTGCGCGTGCGGTCGCGAAGAGAACGCCCTTCGCGGGCCGAGATCCATAACCGGGTCCAGACGCTCCTGCGCCTGGTCCAGCTCGAGGGCCTTGCGGGGCGCTATCCTCATCAACTGTCTGGCGGCCAGAGGCAACGGGTTGCCTTGGCGCGCGCCCTCGCCGTAGAACCAAAGGTATTGCTCCTCGATGAACCCTTCGGCGCCCTCGATGCGAAGGTGCGCAAGGAACTGCGCGCGTGGCTGCGGCGCCTGCATGACGAATTGAACGTCACCAGCGTCTTTGTCACGCACGATCAGGACGAAGCCCTCGAAGTCGCGGACCGAATCGTCGTGATGAACCAGGGACGGATTGAGCAAGTGGGCACGCCGGACGAGGTGTTTCACCATCCCAATACCGAATTCGTAATGCGTTTTCTGGGCGAAACCAACGATTTCCACGGCCGCGTGAACGGCGGCACCATACAGTTCGGCTCAATGCAAATCCCTTACCCGCAAGATCGGCAGCAGGTGCTCGGCGACGCACGCGTCTTCGTTCGACCCCACGACTTGACCATCGACACCAAGACCAGTGGGCTCCCGGCACTGGAGGCACAGATCGTACGCATCCAATCGGCCGGCCCGCTGGTGCGTATTGAACTGCGAACCGGCGACGGCCAGGAACTTGCCGCGGAAATCTCTCAGGAACGTTTCGCCACCATGAATCTCGCTTCGGGCAGCACCGTCTACGTGCGTCCGCGGCATATCCGCGTTTTTTCAGCCTGAGGACGCGAAATCGCGCGGAGGTCTCCCTTCCGAGACCCTTCGATGCTGAGCCCACTCACGGCGGCTCGTGCTGGACCCTTGGTTCGCCACCGGCCAAAGAGATGGCAACTTAACGCTTGTGTGGCACTCGATAGCGACAACTATCTGCTGTCAAGCGCCAGCCGGCTATTTCACTCTTCCTCTTTGCCGTTGTTGGATAGCCGCAGAAGCATGCTCTTGATGTCCATAGCACCGCGAACGGCGACGTAGATTGTGATCGTCGAATACCAGACCACGCACAGGGCCGTCGCTAACCACCAGAACAAGTGTTCGGGCATGGTTTTCTATCCTTTCACCGCAAGGGGTCTTGTTTGGGGCTTCAGCAGCGAGCCAAGCACCATGGCCGTTGCGGCTATGATGTAGGTCGCAATATTGGAGTACTCCGGCCCCAAAACTTCTTTGGCGAAATGCCGTGTGCTGGGAAGTTGCTCCATGACAAGGAACATCACCGGAATCACAGCCCCGCAGATGATGGCTCCCGCGGCGCCCCAACTGTTTGCGCGCTTCCAGTAGCAGCAGGCTACCAGAAGAACCGACATGCTCGACAGATAGATGTTGCCGGTAAGTCTAAGGTAGTCCCACAGGCTGCCTTGCAGCGGATACCACAGACCGTAAACCAACAGGAAAATGCCAATGACCGCGACGATTGACCGGCTGACTACCAGGCCGCGCTTCTCAGACCACTGGCGCTTGTGGACCGGCGCCAGGATGTCGTTGTAGATGACGCTGGACCACGTGAGCATGTAAGAGGCATCGGTGGACATGTCGGCCGCCAGCATGGCGGCGATCAGAATGCCCATGAGGCCCATGGGCGTGATCCGGCTCAGCATCATCGGCATAGCGAGAAGCGTGTTGTCGCCGACTTCCTGAGGCGTGATTACTTTAAGCGCCGCGATGCCCCAGAGTACGGGAACAAGCCAACGGCACAGGAAGAACACACTGGTGCGCGTATATACCTGACGGCCGGTCTTGGTGTCCTTGGCGGCCAGCAATCGCTGGATGGTAGTCTGCCACGTCAACACCATCGCCAGGCTGAGCAAGGCGTTGTCAACGATGTACTTCCACCCCATGTCGGGTTTCGCAAAGGGGTTGAACCCGCCTTCTCCGTACTTTTCCTGCACGACCGCCACGAGCTGGTCCCAGCCGATGTTGACGAGAATCAGGATGGTCACCGCCAGCAACCCCGCGCTCATGACGACGAACTGCAGGAAATCGGTGACAAGCACGGACAACATCCCGCCCAGTACGGTGTATATGGCAACAAACACCAGCAACGCGGTCATGGTGATCTCGAGATACTTCGGGTCGAACCCGCAAACGGCCACGAGAAAATCGCCCCCGGTGCGTAAGAAGACGCCCATGTTGAGCAATCCGCCTAGGACAATGACAACGCCGGCCGCCCAGCGGATGCGCGGGCCGTAGCGCACCTCGAATAACTCGGGAATGGTCATCACGCCCGCGTCGCGTAATGGCTTGACGCAGAATCCGGTATAGCCCACGAAGAACATGGCAAGCATGGCCAGGATGCCCGGCGTGGCGCCGGCGAACCCGTTCCGGTATCCGTTCTGTGACGTGTACATGCACGTGACGATGCCGAACTCGGTAGCCGCGAGCGACGCGATCCCAAGATACAGGTTCATCTCGCGTCCGGCGATCAGGAAATGCTCGACTTTGCCCACGTACTTACGCACCGCGATCCCCGCAACCATCGTGGCAACGATATACAGGCCCACGATGCTCCCGTCTATCCATGAGAAATTCGTCATGATCGTCCCCTAAATCTGTGTGGTTCCCGGTGGCAGCCGTTTCGGCTGTTGCTGCCGGAAAGGTGTCTCCCCCCGGTGGGAAACTGCCTTCATGGTATACATTTTGGAGGGCGCGGAGCAAGCAACTTGATACCCCTTCCGTACCTTCTGATCTCCCTATAACCCCGTAGCGGAAACGCGCAGGTTGCGAGCAGGCCGTGCGGCCAAAATGGCTAAAGAGACCGAGATTTGGTAGAGTGGGGGGGCGATGGACCCTTATGGCGGCGCCAGACACTTCGCCTTTGGGGAATGTAAGGGCAGCCAAGCCGCCGGGAGTGTTCCAGGCTCCAGACACATAGAGAGGCAAACCGTATGCAGATTGTTCTTGGGTTTGACATGGAAACCGATGTCGGAAGCTGGACCCCGTTCTACGAGGGTGTCGCGCATGGGACGCCCATCATTCTGGATATCCTTGATAAGCACGGCATCACCGCCACATTCTTCTTTACCGGAGATGCCGCCCGAAAACACCCGGAAACCGTCCGCAATGTCCGGGCCCGGAGACACGAGATCGGCGCGCACACGTTGTTTCATGAGACGATCGGCGATTCCCTGTTCGATATCCCGGGGATGATGCCGATTCTAGCGCACGAGGTGCCGGAACGGTTGCGGCTGTGCACGCAATGGCTCGAAGACGTCGCGGGGGTGCGTCCGGTGTCGTTCAGATGTCCGCGCCTGTTCGGTTCGACCGCGGTAGTGACGGCCTTGGATTCTCTGGGCTATGTCGCGGACGCGACCTATCCGATGTATTACTTCCGCGAACGCCTGCGGCCTTATCATCCCAGCCGGGAGGATTGGACCCAAGAGGGGGATTTGCGAATCGTCGAATTGCCCGCGTTTGCCGATCTCTCCATGGAATCGACGGACCCCTATGGGCGGGATATGGACCAGTGGCCGCTGTTCCGCACGGAGGGCGCCGGCGCGCTGATGCGGCATATCGACGGTTTCGTGGGCTATTGCGAAGCCCGGGGCGTGGACCCGTTCCTGTGCTTTTACTTCCATCCCTGGGAGTTTCACCCCATGCCCCAGGGGGAGATATCCTACGGCGAGGGCGCGGTGCGCCCCGATCCTTTCATTGTTAAAAACTGCGGTGCGTATGCCGCGGAACAACTTGACCTGCTGATAGGAACGCTCCTTGGACGCGGAGCGCAATTCAAGCAAGCACAACAAGCAGCGAAGGAGATATGACATGCAAGCGATCGCCAAAACCGAATACAACGATCGGCTCGAAAAGTTCCAGCGCAATATTCGCGCGGCCGGCCTGGATGCGGCGCTTGTGCATTCCAACGAGGCCGATTTCGCGAATGTGCGGTATCTCACCGAGTATTGGCCGACGTTCGAGTCGGCGGGCGTATTCGTGCCCGCGAAGGGCACGCCCGTCCTGATCATCGGGCCGGAAAGCGAAGCCTACGCGCAGGGGCGCAGCGTGATTCCCAACATCGCCATGATGGTCGAATACCGCGAATCCGCCGATCCGGAGTACCCGGGCATTCCCGTGGCGCATTTCAGCGATGTGGTGCGCAAAGCCATGGGTAAGCGGGCATTGAAGAGGCTCGGCCTTGTCGGCTTCTCGATCATGCCTCTTCCTGTTTATTTCAGCCTGCAGCGCGAATTGCCGGGCGTCGAACTGGTCAAAGCCGATGACACCCTGACCAGCCTGCGCGCCAGCAAGAGCGCGAACGAAATCAGGCTCATGAAGAAGGCTTACAAGATCAGCGAGAAGGCTATTGCGGCCATACTCGCTGAGATGAAGCCCGGGATGACCGAACTCCAGGTAATCGGCATTGCCCAGCGAGAGATCTACAAACACGGCGGCGAATATGAAGGCCACGCCCTCTATTGTTTCTGCGGCCCAGGCACCAAACACGCCATCTCGCGTCCCACCCACAACAAGATCAAGCGCAACGAGATCATCCAGCTCAACATCGGCGCGCGCGTCGGCGGCTACTCCTCGAGCGTCGGGCTGCCGTGTTCGATCGGCAAACTGCCCCCGCGCAAGAAACGCCTCGTCGAGTTTGGTCTTGAAGCGCATCTCAAGACCTTCGAACTGATGCGGGGCGGCAAGCCCGCGGCGGAGGTTGTGCGGGAATACGAGGAATTCGTCGAGCGACGGGGTTTCAAGAAGTACATGCTCTACGGTCCCTGTCACGGAATCGGCATGATGGAGGTCGAACGCCCCTGGATGGAGTCCACCTCAACCTACGTCCTTCAGGAGAACATGACGTTTCAGGTGGACACGTTTTTCCAGGACAAAGACTTCGGCCTCCGCTGGGAGAACGGGGTTCGCGTCACCAAGACGGGTATCGAGAAGCTGTCGAAGGAGTTTGCGCGGCTCGTCGAACTCTAGGCAAGGCTCGAATCGCGCGGGCTCAAGCGCGGCCAAGCCACAACTAGTCCTGGCAAGGGCGGGTTGGGTGGACGGGCTGTCCGGAGGGGTGGACCAATAGCCGGTTAGGGAGGGTCAAGACGCATGCTAAGGCTGGAACGTGCACACATTGCGCCGCTGGCGGTGCTGCTATCGGTGTTGATCCCGTTCAGTGTGTATTTTGGATACCGCAAGAACTACGAGTTTCTTTTGTATGTGGCAGTGATCATCTTCTTTATGGTGGTGATTGCTCTGACCAACGACCGTGTCCGATACCCTATCTCGATTCTGTGGGGCCTCGTGGCGTGGGCTATCCTGCACCTCTGCGGCGGAGGCATTCGGGTAGGCGACGGCGTGCTTTACGGCGTGATGCTGATGCCGCTCTCGAAGACGATTCCCGTTCTTCGCTATGACCAGTTCGTGCACATCGTCGGGTTTGGCGTGTCTACTCTGGTCATGTACCATCTCGTGCGCCCCATGCTTCGCCCCGGTGTGCGCCACGGCGCAGCGCTCTCCATCGTGGTGGTCATGGCGGGGCTGGGTGTAGGCGGGCTCAATGAGATCATCGAGTTTATCGCGACCGTGGTGATGCCCGAGACCGGCGTGGGCGGGTACGTCAACACGGCGCTTGATCTGGTTTCCGACCTTGTGGGGGCGGTCATTGCTGTAGTTGCCCTACGCATGGGCTACCTGCTCCCAGCGCCTTGACCAGGTTGTCGGGAGATGGAGATAGCGGTTGCTCCGGTGGCGGAAGTGGAGGCCTTTTCGTTCCTTGGGTGTCTTGGGTCGCTTCTCAAAGCCAGGTTCGGGGCAATGTCCACGAAGCCAGCAGCGCGCCCCGCGTGCGTCATGGGGCGAAGCTTATTGCAACGACGCCGAAAGCTGTCCGCATTTCCTGATGATGTAACTGTGCAACGCCCGGCGCAGCCAGGCGTAATGTCCCGCCTCGAGGGCTGCCCGGATGTCTGCCTCCATCCTGTCCGCGCCTGTGGGAAGCTGTGCGTTGGCTGCCCGCAATCGCGCGATCTGTTCCAGGGCGGCTTCCGCGTCACTCTTGAGCCGGGCAACGATGTGATCGGGCGCCGATGCCGCGAAGCCGGAGACCTTGGCAGTGTTGTCCAGCATAAAGGCTCGCAGTTCATACGGTCCCAAGGTGACCGGCCACTGGGGCTGAACGCCCGCAGCCTGTTGCGTGGCCAGATCCGTCGCCTGCGCGGCGTCCGTCAGAGCGAGTTCAACGGCGACAGAATAATACTCACGATTGACGAGATAGAGGTACTGCCGCCCGTTGTACGTCAGGCTGCGAACGGCCACTGGGTCCGTTGACGCGCTTACCGTCTCAAACTTCTTCGCCGGCAGGGCGCGATACGCGCGCGCGAACTGCTGAAGCTGGCCGGTGTTTACCGGGTCCAGGAAGAGGCCGCCGCGCGTGATCCGGCATGCGTCGAGTTCGGCAAGCGCATGCGCGTAATGCTCCATGAAGTGGTCGCCGCCGGGCAGCGGCGGGGTGATTCGGAGTTGCGAGTCCCACCAGAACCCGTCTTCGGGATACGTCGAGTTGATCCGGAAAATCCCCTCAGCCGGTTTTCCGCTCATGACGGCAAGTTCCTTTGCCTGCGCGTCGTTTTCCTCGCACGGGAACCACTTGTGAGTGCCCCAGGCTTCGACCCAACTGTTGAAAATGTATGCTCCTGGCGTCTCCTGGGCGTACGCGGCCTTCAAAGTTGTTTTGTCCAGGAAGTCATGGTCGCGGAACATGGAGGTTTCCTCGACAGTCATATTCACGCCGGAGGTGCCCCAGCAATCCCGGTCCCGCGCTGGCGTGAAACAAAGGTCAACTTCGATGTTAGGATCGTTCTGGAACAGAGCGATGTCGAATCCGCCGTCGCGATACAAGTCGATCGTGCTCTGGCGCGCATACAATTGGTGTCCCGGCGTCTTCGGAAAACCGAGCATCTGAGACACCGTAGTCTCCGACCACAGCGTGATCGTGACGCGGAGATCCGGCCGCCGTGCAACGACCTCGTCGCGAATGCGGCAGAACAGCTCGTGGATTTTCGCGCACCGCCAGTCAATCCATTCCTTCCGCCGCTCTCCCGTCAAAAAGGCATGGCGCTTCGAGAACCGGTCCGGCGCGACGGGCTCCACGGGCACTTCAATGCCCGTTTCCTTGCTGAACAGGCTTACCGTGTAATCGTCGTATCCCGCATCCAGCGAGGCGTACCACAGAATCGTCGCGTGCCACATGTTGAATGAGATGCCCTTGAAGGAGGGATGGCCTTTGTACCGCTCGGCGATTTCCGCCGCCAGACCCACCACGGCATCTTGAACGACCGGATGCAGGGGGTTGAAGATGGGCCCGGCGTGGTAGGGTTGTCCGCTCAATTCGCCGTAGGCCCAGCCTTTAGACGTACCTGCAACCTGGTCGGGGAAGTTCATGACGTTGTAGAGCGGCGTCCAGTCCTGGGTGCCGGCCTGCACCTGGCCGCTCCCCAGCATGTTGTTAATGGTGTCCTTGCCGGCCTTGATGGATTCCAGATCGATGTTCATCGACTTCATCAGGGTCCCAAGCCGAAGGAGCGTCACCGCTGCCTGGAAATCCAGTCCTTCTTTGTCGAATCGTTCGAGGATTTCTGCGACCCAATCGGCCGGCTGGCTCGTCCAGCGCGCGTATTGTTTGCGGTCGGGCGCAACAACCGTGTTGAAGTTGCCGGCTGGCTCGCGTTCACTGGGGTAGAGGGGGCCATGGTACCAGACGATGGGGTAGACCAGCAGGTTCTGTCCGGAGTGACGCGCGTACGCAGCCATGCGGTCAATCCATTCCGCATTCGACATTGCCCCCACGCTGGCACACGTGCCGCAGGGATCTTCGAACTGGATGCCTAACGCGCGCCGGGAACCGTCACCCGGATCCCCGGGTACGTCAAGGGGCGCCAAACCGTCCATCTCATAGATTTTGATGTCCGCCACGGCCGCCGGCTCGCCGTCGCTCCATGTCATGAAGACGATGCTGCAATCGGTCCACCTCGGCCAGAAGATCCGCCGGATCTCGAGCATCTTGCCGCTCAGGGGGTTCTCGAAGCCGGTGTACACGCCCGTCGTCAAATCATAACATGTCCCGTCCATGACGCACATGAAGCGGCGCTTGTCGTCGGGATACCGTATGACAGCCAAATGCGGACGCCCGGTATTCTCGACCTTGAACCGGTAGCCGAACCGCGAAAGCGGCCTGCCTTCTGCCTCGCGGTAGGGTCCGATGCTTGACGCAACGACGGAAACGGCCCCATGACCAAAATAGGCTTCCGGGGGGTATTCCTTTGTACAATCGAACTCGGCCACAAGCCGGAGTTCCTGACCGTTCTCGGCCGCCGTGGAGGGCCCTGCTGCCATCAAGTAAACCGCAACCATTCCGATATGCGCGCAAATCATAGTCAGAACCACCTTTGACTTGTCCGTGCTCTGGCGGATGTCGAAGTACCGCCTGTAACTCCCCGTTTCCATGATGACGGCCGGTAATTGTTATTTGACCAGAAGCCCCCGCTGCTCTTCAATCTCCGAGATGATCAAGGCAGTGTCACACTGGCACGTTGCCCGCATCATTGACGCCAGCCGGGGGTTCTGGTCAAATGGCGGTCAGAGGAAAGGGCGGCCAGGGCCAAACAGAGGCCGCATAGTCATCGCACACCGGGAGGCGAAAATGGGTAAACAGGTTTTCCCGTTATGTCCGTGGATTGAGGTTCTGGCGGTTGTCTTGAGCGTTCTGGCAGTCTCGCCGGCTTGTGCGGAAGACGCGGTCGCGACTGTTCTCACTCCGCCGAAGTTTGAGATCGCCAACAGCCGCGTGTCCGTCTGGTATGACGCGGAACGCGGCTTGTGGGGGATGGCGTCTCGCGATGGCTCCATCCTGCTCACGAACGGCGCGCCCGGCGTCCAGTTGGGCGGCCAGGGTATCCGCCTTCCGGAGTCGTCCGCGTGTTCCGCCCAGCGTGAAGAGGGCCGCGACGATTTGGGGGATTATGTGCGGCTCAAGGTTGCGTTCATGGGCCTTCCCTCTTTAGAGGAACTTGTATGGTCGGCCACCCTCCGGCCGGATACGCCACATGCGGTGTTTGCGGTGTCGGCCCGTGCCAAACCCGGCGCGCCGGGTCCTTTGCAGAGCATCCAGGTCCTCACGCCTTTCGAAGAACCGCCGTTTCAATTTGGGGCCGAACGGGACCGTTGGGTGTGCTTCTGCGACTCCGGCCACCAGGGCGGGACGAGGGTCACGCCGTGTTTCGACGGCGAGCAGGCAAGCTATTCTTCGCCGGCAACGCTCATGGTGCACGATCCGCCAGCCGGACAGTCTCTTCTCTTGGGATGGCTCTCGTGGGCCGGTTCGAATCCCAGTGTGCAGCTGACGGCAACCAGAGCACACGGGCTGACAAGTCTATCGGCGCAATGTTCCTACTACGCCGACGGTCTCGATGGCGCCGTGAGCGAGCCGCTCCTCGTGAGCATCGAGCCCGACCCTCTCGCGGCACTAGAGCGATACGCCCAGGAGGTGCGCGTGGCCAACAATCCGCCCATCCGGCAGGATACCGTGATGGGCTGGCTCTCCTGGTATTGTTCGCGCCTGGCCATGACGGAAGAATTCGTGCTCGGCAACGCAAAGGTTGTCGCAGAGCGGTTTCGTCCGTACGGAGTCGACACGATGCAGGTCGACCACGGATGGGAATACCGGGACGTGGTGGGTCATTGGGTCGCCAACGACCGCTTCCCACACGGCATGAACTGGCTCAGCGATGAATTGAGAAACCTCGATCTCAAGCTGGGGATTTGGATAGCCGCGAGCTGCGTCTCCGAGTTCACGCCGTTCTACGCCGAGCATCCTGAAGCCCTCGTCCGCAATGCCGACGGGACCCCCAAAGTGTTCATTGAGAAATGGCATTGGGCGCCTCACGGCCGCGTGTTCAGCCTTGACCCGACCGACCCCGGCGCACAGCAACACTACCGCGAATCGCTCCAGCCACTGGTGGATGCCGGGGTCCGTTATTACAAGGTGGACTTCATCGGCAGCGCAGGCAACACGGACGGTGTTTTTCGCGATCCCAAGCAGCTGCGCGGCTATCCCATGCTGCGTTATGAAATGCAAGAGATCCGCGATGTGGTGGGCGCTGACTCGTGGCTTCGGTACTGTTCCGCTCCCACGAACGCGTATTGCGGAATCGTTAACATCGGCGGGGCGACCGTGGATATCGGGAATGCCTCCGGAAACTGGGATCATCTCCGGGGCTACCACCAGCAACTCTCGACATGCTGGTACAAGCACCGTACGTTCTGGCACAACGAGCCCGATGCCTTGATCGTCGGCGAGGGAGGCGAGAACGAGGCTCGACTGCGTTGCGCGTGGCTGGCATTGAGCGGAGGCGTGGTAGCCTTGGGCGACGATTTGACCAAGATCGCTCCCGAACGCATGGCCATGATTCCATTCTGCCTGCCGTCGTACGACGTTGCCGCACGGCCACTCGACTTGTTCGAGCAGTCGCCCGCCCGAATCTGGGACCTGACCGTGCGCAGACCGTGGGACACGTATCACGTGGTAGGCCTGTTTAACCTCACTCCTGAGGAAGTCTCGGTTCAAATTCCCCTGGCACGGCTGGGCTTCGGAAACGTGCCCGTACTGGGCTGGGAGTTCTGGACGCAGTCGCCGGCCGCTGCCGGAGACGGGAAACTGGCCGTGACCATTCCCGCTTTCGACAGCCGCGTGATTTCAGTGCACCAAGCCCAAGAACGTCCCTGCGTCCTTGCCACGGACATGCATCTGACCATGGGCGGCGCCGAATTGTCGGATGTGGCGTGGAACGCAAGCGAACACACCCTCTCCGGCGTGGCTGTACGTGCCCCCGGAGCGAAGGGCACGGTGTTTGTTCACGTGCCCGAGGGCTACGAGCCCATCGACAAGGGGGCCGTGCGCTCTGACCGGATACTCACTATTCCACTCGAGTTTACGAGCCGGGAAGCCGCCTGGTCTGTAGCATTCCGCGCCAGCGATAGTGTTCCTGCGCCTTAAGATGCGAAGCCAAACAAGAACAAGGAAAGCCTGAGCGGTTCTTAATCCTCATGGGACTAAGTCGCTCTCGAGGAAACTCACCCGCACCATGCCCTGCATCGTCGTAAGCCAGACGACTCCTGGGGCCGGCTCGAAGACATACGGATAGGACAGCCATTTCCCCGGCTGCCGTGCGATGACGGGCTGCGTCCATGTCTTTCCGTCGTCTTCCGAGAACGCCAGGGACAACTCCTCGCGATGGTTGCTCACGGGCACTTCCGACCATTCGTTGTCCCCGCCGGTCAATGGGTATTCGCTTTTGCCTTCGGGGTATGGCCTGTTCCAGGCCAACAACAAGCGGCCGCTCGCCAGACGCGCCAATTGCCCCGGCGCGCTGCTCGCCTCGTTCGGCCTGGGCGGGTTGGTGTTCGGGCTGACCGAGGGTCCGGCCGGCGGCTGGACCCCGCCGGTGGTCGCGATCACCGTGGCCGGCGTGCTGCTGCTGGGCCTGTTCCTGCTGGTGGAGAGCCGGACCGCGGAGCCGCTGCTGCCGTTGGGCCTGTTCGCCGACCGGCAGTTCAGCGCCGCCAATCTGGTCAC
>ENA-UPSM01001042-UPSM01001042.1-activated-sludge-metagenome-genome-assembly--contig:-NODE-1042-length-38083-cov-51.961397_pt1 | contig 38083 bp, 33 predicted proteins | sample MGYA00238181_ERZ773283 | MGnify/ENA primary metagenome ERZ773283 (study PRJEB29023, sample SAMN05720199) | activated sludge metagenome | isolation source: Anaerobic digester | place: Japan... | reverse complement strand
TGGACGTGACCGGGGAGAGCATGGCACCGGCTGTGTCGGCGTCAGTCTCAGGCTCAGCGTCGGCGTCGGGCGACGAGTCGTCGCTGTGCGAGGTGATGGCCGAGGTCATCGCTGCGGCGGCCTGCTGAGCCCTCGCCAACGCGGCGTGAGTGGCCTTGGCGACGATGCCCTCCGCGGGCCCGGTGGCCGATGCAGCCTCTTCGGAGAACCGATAGACGTTCCACACGGGGACGTCGTCGTCGGCAGACTCGGTCTCCAGGGGCTCCGGCGGCGTGAACGGGTTCTGTGCCGACCAGATGAGGTAGGCCTTCTCGGCGACAGGGAGCGTCGGGAAGAGCATGTCGGTGCCGATGAGCTCCATGAGCCCGGCCCGCTGCAGGGGGAGCAGGAGGTCCTGCTTGACACGTGCCAAGCCCAAGCGCACGCCCCGCTCGGCGAGGTCACGCTGCAACTCGGCCAGCCCGTCCGCGGCGGTGAGGTCGACCTCGACGTTGGCCTCGACGTTGAGGATGAACCAGCGCGCGGGGCTCTGGGGGAAGGCCTTGTTCTCCTGGTCGACGACCATGGTGGCCCGACGGCGCAGGTCGCCGACGTTGGCGAAGAACAAGGGTGCGTCGTAGCGGTAGACGATCAGGCCCGGGAGCGTTTGAGCGGTCGGGTAGTCGGCGACGTCGTGCATGCCGGGCAGGCCCGGGACGCGCCCGAGCACACCGTCGTGGGGGCGGGCCAGACGCTGGGTCATCTCCAGGACGCTGAGGGCGATGGCGATGCCGATCCCCGTGACGACGCCGAAGAAGACGGTCCCGACGGTGGCAGCCATCGCCAGCAGCAACTCCTGCTTGCGGAAGCGAGCCAGCCGCTTGATCTCCTTGACGTTGATCAGCTTGCTGGCGGCATAGAAGACCACGGCGGCCAGGGCAGCCTGTGGAAGGTTGGCGATCAACGGTCCGGCGACGAACAGGACGATGATCAGCATGAACGCCGCGACCACCGAATACATTTGGGTGCGTGCGCCGGACGCCACCGCGAGCGCTGTGCGGGAGCCCGAGGACGAGACGGGGAAACCACCGAGCAGGCCCACAACGACGTGGCAGCCGCCCAGCGCGATCAGTTCTTGCTGGGGATCGAGTTGGTTGACGGCGCGGTCCTCGTCGGGGTCGATGGGGGCGGGGAAGCCGCGGGCCACCAGGGTGTTGTCGCCGTAGGCGACGATCGCCACTCCGACACCGGCTGCCAACAGAGCCTCGATCTCTGACCAGGACACCGCCGGGATGGACGGGAGAGGCAGACCGGTGGGAACCGTGCCCAGCACCGCGACGCCTTGGTTCTTGAGTTGGAAGACGGTGCACACGACGGTCGCTACAGCCACCGCGATGAGCGTGGCTGGCCAGCGATGCCTCACCCAGTGGATGAGCATGAGGAAGACGAACGTCCCGATCCCGACCCAGAGGGTGAACAGGTGCGTTCCGCTGGCCACTCCGAGGAAGGATTGGACCTGCTCAACGATGCTCTCGCCGTGGACCTTCGTGCCGGTCATCTTGCCGAGTTGGCCGACGACCATGAGGACGGCCGCGCCCGCGAGATAGCCCACGAGCAGCGGCTGGGAGAGCAACTCGGCGACGATGCCCAGGCGCAGCATCCGAGCGACGAAGCACCAGCCCGCGACGATGAGCGAGAGGGCCGCTCCCAAGGTGGTGGCCTTCACCGGGTCACCGTTGGCGAACGGCGCGATTGCCACGCCGGCGATGAGGGCGACGGTCGACTCCGGGCCCACGGAAAGCATCCGTGACTGGCCCATCACGGCATACACGATGAGGGCGCCGAGCGCGGTCGAGAGGCCGACCTCCGGGGGCACCCCCACGATGGCGGAGTAGGCCATGCACTGGGGAATCATGTAGGCGACGACGGCCACGCCCGCGAAGATGTCCGAGCGCAACCAGTGCCGGCGATAGTGCTGCAGGGTCCGCAGGCCGGGGGTCCCGGCGAGCAGGGCCTTGGTCATCAGGCTCGGGCCCGTGGTCGACGTGTGGTACTCGATGGAGGGACGGCGGGCGAGGAAGTCCTCGGGATCCGGGTCACCCCCCGCCTGCACCAGGGCCGCAGCCGCCATCTCGCGCTTGCGCAGTCGCTTGAGGTGACGAGCGGCCTGCTTGGCGGCTTCCTGATCGCGTTGCTCCTGGTCCACCTCGACGGGGGATTCCGGCAGTGCTCTGCTCGCGTTGTCACCATCTCCAGATTTGGACATGGGATCACCCCCACACGTTGTCAGATGGCCGGCTGGTGAACATGGGATGACCGGCCGGAAGAGTCGCGCCCAATCTAGGGGAACCAACGACCGCGCGCACCCCCTTGCCCAGCGCGACGGCATACCGGCTGGGTATGCCGCGTCGCCGCCGCAACGGCGCACCCCGCGACCCGCTTCGCTCAGGGGTGCGCGACGCGCCGGGCCGGATCCCGCCCGGCGGCGCGGTGGGCGCTTACCGTCGGAGCACGTGCAGATCGCCAAGGAGGGGTGCGTGGCTGCTTCTCGGACGTCCGCGAACGGTGCTGCGGGTCGAAAGACCTACGTTCTGGACACGTCGGTCCTGTTGTCCGATCCGCGAGCGATAACGAGGTTCGCCGAACACGAGGTGGTGCTCCCGGTCGTCGTCGTCACCGAGTTGGAGGCCAAACGCCACCACCCGGAGTTGGGCTACTTCGCCCGGACGGCGCTGCGGATGCTCGATGACTTGCGGGTGGCGCACGGTCGGTTGGATTGCGCCCTGCCGATCGGCGACCTCGGCGGCACGGTGCGCGTCGAGCTCAACCACTCGAACCCTGACGTCCTGCCCGCGGGACTTCGGCTGGGCGACAACGACACCCGGATCCTCGCGGTGGCCAAGAACCTCGCCGCCGACGGCAACGACGTCACCGTCGTCAGCAAGGACCTGCCGATGCGGGTCAAGGCCTCGGCGGTGGGACTGGACGCGCAGGAGTATCGGGCTGAGCTCGCCGTCGACTCCGGCTGGACGGGGATGGCCGACCTCGACATGACGGTCGAAGACATGGCTGAGCTCTACGAGCACGGTCGAGTCGAGCACGCGGCGGCTGCGGAGTTGCCGTGCCACACCGGGCTGGTGCTGCACTCGCCGCGCGGCAGTGGCCTGGGTCGGGTCGGCGCCGACAAGCAGGTGCGCCTGGTCCGTGGGGACCGCGACGCCTTCGGGCTGCACGGCCGGTCGGCCGAGCAACGCATTGCCCTGGACCTCTTGCTCGACCCCGACGTCGGGATCATCTCTCTCGGCGGCCGGGCGGGGACCGGCAAGTCCGCACTCGCCCTGTGCGCGGGGCTCGAGGCCGTCCTCGAACGGCGCCAGCACCGCAAGGTGGTCGTCTTCCGGCCGTTGTATGCCGTCGGCGGCCAGGAACTGGGCTACCTGCCGGGCACCGAGGCCGAGAAGATGGGTCCGTGGGGGCAGGCCGTCTTCGACACCCTCGGCGCGTTGCTCTCCACGGAAGTGGTGGAAGAGATCCTCGACCGGGGGATGCTGGAAGTCCTGCCGCTCACCCACATCCGCGGCCGCTCGCTGCACGACGCGTTCGTCATCGTCGACGAGGCCCAGTCGTTGGAGCGCAACGTCCTACTGACGGTGCTCTCCCGGGTCGGGCAGAACTCCCGGGTCGTCCTCACGCACGACGTCGCCCAGCGCGACAACCTGCGGGTCGGGCGCCATGACGGGGTGGCGGCCGTCATCGAGACCCTCAAGGGCCACCCGCTCTTCGCCCATGTGACGTTGACCCGCAGCGAGCGCAGCCCGATCGCTGCTCTGGTGACCGACCTGCTCGAACGCCTGGACCTCTGACCCTGCCGCTCTCGATGCCGGGGTGGAGATTTGTCCGTTCGGCTGATCTCTGGCACTCTATGACGAAGATCTCGACTTGGTAACGCCGTGACGGAATCCGTCGTGCGTTCCGTCTAGAGATGTGGGAGAGCACGGCCAGATGCGACATCGACCAACGATGCCGCGCGTCGAAAGGATGATCGTGGCGGAGCGTTATGTCGGTCGGCACCGCCGAGCCGAACTCGCGCTCGCTGCGGCGACCGCGGGATCGGCACCCAAGGGCCTCGCGTTCCGGCCGCTGCTGCACGCCGGGGCCTCTGTCGCGTTGGCCACGGCCGCCGTCGGCGGTTACCTCACGGCCGGTGGCGCAGCGGACACCAACGGCGTCACCCTCGCCGACCCGGCCTTCGCATCAGCGAATGCCGCGGCGTCCCTGAGCCGGACCCTCGCCGATGCCCCCGTCGCCCTCACCGCGTTCGACGCGACTGCTGCCGACGCCGAGATCGCCCAGGCCAACCGCGAGCGGGTCAGCCGGGTCGTGAGCGTGACGACCGCCAACGAGATCGCCGCGCAAGCGGCCGCCGCTGAGGCCGCCCGACTGGACGTCGAACGGCAGGCCGCCGCCGAGCGGGCCACACGTGACGCCCAACGGGCCAGCATCCTGGCCAACGCCCAGCGCGATCCCAAGGCGGTCGCCGCCGTGCTGGTGGCCGACCGTGGCTGGAGCACCGCGCAGTTCGGCTGCTTGGTCAAGTTGTGGACCAAGGAGAGCAACTGGCGCTGGAACGCCGACAACCCGACGTCGAGCGCCTACGGCATCCCGCAGTCTCTGCCGGGGTCGAAGATGGCGTCCGCGGGTGCCGACTGGCGCACCAACCCGGTCACCCAGATCAAGTGGGGGCTGGGTTACATCGCCAGCCGCTACGGCTCGCCGTGCAGCGCGTGGAGCCACTCGGTCAACCACAACTGGTACTGACCGCCGGGTCGAGCGCAGCCAGATCAGGCACTGACCGATCAGAGTTTGCGCAGTCGGACCTTCTGCACCGAGTGATCCTCGCCCTTGACGATGACCAGCGTGGCACGCTGGCGGGTCGGGAGGATGTTCTCGACGAGGTTTGGGCCGTTGATCGTCTCCCAGATCGTCAGCGCCGTCGCCACGGCCTCCTCATCGGACAACGCGGCATACCGGTGGAAGTAGGCGTTGGGGTTGGCGAAGGCGGTCGCGCGCAGGGTGAGGAACCGGTCGACGTACCAGCGTTCAATGTGTGACACCCGAGCGTCGACATAGACCGAGAAGTCGAAGTAGTCGCTCACTGCCATCCCGGTGCCGCCCATCGGGCGAACCGGCGGCGCGCCGAGGACGTTGAGCCCCTCGACGATGAGCACGTCGGGCTGACGCACGACGATCCGCTCACCCGGGACGATGTCGTAGGACAGGTGTGAGTAGACCGGCACCGACACCTCGGGCCGTCCGCCCTTGACCTCTGCGAGGAACCGCAACAACGCTCGGCGGTCGTAAGACTCGGGAAAACCCTTGCGGTGCATGAGTCCTCGCCGACGAAGCTCGGCGTTCGGCAGGAGGAAACCGTCGGTCGTGACGAGCTCGACGTTGGGGGTGGACGGCCAGCGCGACAGCAGTTCCCGCAGGATGCGCGAGGTCGTTGATTTCCCGACGGCCACCGATCCGGCAACGCCGATGACGAAGGGCGTGCGCTGGCGGCGCTCCATGAGGAAGTCGCTGGTCACGCCGTGCAACTGCTCGACGGCCTCGCAATAGAAGGTCAGGAGCCGTGAGAGCGGCAGGTAGACCTCTTGGACCTCGCCCAGGTTCAGCGGGTGGTCGAGGCCGCGCAGCCGGGTGAGGTCGTCCGCCGTGATCTCGAGCGGGTGGTTCTTGGCCAGCCGAGACCACGCCGACCGGTCCAGTTCCACGAAGGGTGTGGGAAAACTCCCGTTGCTCTCACGGCGCTGGGTCACGCGCCACATTCTTGCGTATGCCGGGCGGGACAGGGCCGCAGGTGGGGGCAACTACGCTGGTGGCCATGTGTGGAATCGTGGGTTACGTTGGTCAAGCGTCGGACGGGACGGCCTTGGACGTCGTCATGGAGGGGTTGGCCCGGTTGGAGTACCGGGGCTACGACTCCGCCGGTGTGGCCGTCATCGACGGAGACCACGTCGCCTTCCGCAAGCGTTCGGGGAAGCTCGTCAACCTTCAGGACGCCATCGCCGCCGAGCCGTTGCCGCAGACGGCGACGGCCATCGGCCATACCCGTTGGGCCACTCACGGTGGCCCCACCGACGACAACGCCCACCCCCACCTCGGCGGGTCCCACGGCCGGCTGGCCCTCATCCACAACGGGATCATCGAGAACTTCCACGCGCTCAAGACCGAGTTGCTCGAGCAGGGCGTTGCGTTCGCCTCCGAGACCGACACTGAGGTTGCTGCCCATCTGGTCTCGGCGGCCTACGACCGCACGCACGACCTCACGGCCGCCATGCTCGAGGCGGTCGCCCGCCTGGACGGCGCCTTCACCCTGTTGGCGATTCACGCCGACCAGCCCGGTGTCGTGGTGGGTGCCCGGCGCAACAGCCCCCTGGTGGTCGGCCTCGGGACGGGAGCCAACTACCTCGGCTCCGACGTCGCGGCCTTCATCGGGCACACCCGTGAGGCGCTTGAGCTCGGCCAGGACCAGATCGTGACGATCACCCCCGACTCGGTGACGGTCCTCGGGTTCGACGGAACCCCGGCCGAGGGTCGCCGCTATCACGTCGACTGGGACGCCGCCGCAGCCGAGAAGGGCGGCTACTCGTCGTTCATGGCCAAGGAGATCGACGAGCAGCCGCACGCCGTCGCCGACACCCTGTTGGGCCGGACCAAGGAGAACGGGGAGTTGGTCCTCGACGAACTGCGCGTCTCCGAGGACGCCCTGCGCGCCGTCGACAAGATCGTCATCGTTGCGTGCGGCACGGCCGCCTATGCCGGGATGGTCGCGAAATATGCCATCGAGCACTGGACCCGGATCCCGTGCGAGGTCGAGCTGGCCCACGAGTTCCGCTATCGCGACCCGGTCGTGGACGGCAACACGCTCGTCGTGTCGGTGAGCCAGTCCGGCGAGACGATGGACACCCTCATGGCCGTCAAACACGCCCGCGAGCTGGGGGCCCTCACCGTCTCGATCTGCAACACCCACGGCTCGACCATCCCGCGTGAGTCCGACGCGGTGATCTACACCCACGCCGGGCCGGAGATCGCGGTCGCCTCGACCAAGGCCTTCCTCGCGCAGATCACCGCCTGCTACCTGCTGGGCCTCTACCTCGCCCAACTGCGCGGAGGTGCGTTCGCCGACGAGGCGCGTGCCGTCATGCGCGACCTGCGCGAGATGCCCGACAAGATCCAGACCGTGCTCGACCGACTGGGTCGGGTCCGCGAGATCGCCCGGTTCATGGCCGACACCCGATCGGTGTTGTTCCTCGGTCGCCACGTCGGCTTCCCAGTGGCCCTCGAAGGCGCTCTCAAGCTCAAGGAGATCGCCTACATCCACGCGGAGGGTTTCGCGGCGGGCGAGCTCAAGCACGGGCCGATCGCCCTCATCGAGCCTGGCCAACCGGTATTCGTCATCGTCCCCGGACCGGATGCCCCGCACGATTTGCATGCCAAGGTCGTCTCGAACATCCAGGAGATCCGGGCCCGTGGCGCCCGCACGTTGGTCGTCGCCCAGGACGGCGACGAGGCGGTCGTGCCGTTCGCCGACGAGATCATCCGGGTCCCGGCCACGGCGCCGCTGCTGCAGCCGTTGCTCACCGTCGTTCCCCTCCAGGTCTTTGCCTGCGAGTTGGCGACGGCCAAGGGGCTGGACGTCGACCAGCCGCGTAACCTCGCCAAGTCCGTGACGGTGGAGTGATTCGGTGATCCTCGGCGTAGGCATCGACGTCGTCGACATCGACCGGTTCGGCGCCTCGCTGGAGCGCACACCGGCCTTGCGCCAGCGGCTGTTCACCGAGAGCGAGCGGGGGTTGCCGTTGCGATCGCTGGCCGCCCGCTTCGCCGCCAAGGAGGCGTTGGCCAAGGCGCTCGGCTCGCCGGTCGGCCTGTCGTGGTCCGACGCCACCGTGTTGCGGGGTGAGGACGGCCGCCCGGAGTTGGATGTGCGCGGGAGCGTCCTGGCCCGGACCAAGGAGTTGGGCATCCAGACGCTGCACGTGTCGCTGTCCCACGACGCGGGGATCGCCTCCGCCGTCGTCGTCGCCGAAGGAGAGCCGTGATCCAGGCGTATGCCGTGGCCGACGTTCGCGCCGTCGAGGCGGCCCTGATGGAGCACCTGCCCGAGGGTGAGCTCATGGCCCGAGCCGCGAACGGGCTCGCCGAGGTCGTCCGGGCCCGGCTCGCCGAACGTGGTGGACACCGGGTCGTCGCTCTCGTGGGTGGCGGCAACAACGGCGGGGATGCCCTGTATGCCGCGGCGCTCCTCGCCCAGGCGGGGTTCGCCGTGGGTGCCGTGTGCACGGCATACGGGAGCGTCCACCCGGGCGGGCGCGACGCGGCGCTGGCGGCGGGTGTGGTCGTGACCGGCGGGGACGGCCCCGACTGGGAGGCCGTGCTGGCCGAGGCTGACATCGTCGTCGACGGGATCACCGGGATCGGCGGGCGGCCCGGGTTGAGTGTCGAGGCCCAAGGCTGGGTCGGGGCGGTCCCCGAGACGGCCTACGTCGTCGCGGTCGACCTGCCCAGCGGCCTCGACCCGGCTGGCGTGGAAGGCACCGCCGAGTGCGTGTTCGCTGACGAGACGGTGACCTTCGGGGTCGCCAAGCCCTGCCATCTGCTGCCCGCGACCGAGGCTGCCGTGGGCCGGCTCACCGTGGTCGACATTGGGCTGGACTTCGCCGGTTGCACGCCGGTCGTCGAGCGCCTGCTTGGTGCCGACGTGGCGGCGGCCTGGCCGGTGCCGACGGCCGCATCGGACAAATACTCGCGGGGTGTGGTCGGCGTCGTCGCCGGTTCCGCGGCCTACCCGGGTGCGGGTGTCCTCTGCGTCCTGGGCGCGCTCGGCACCGGGCCGGGGATGGTGCGCTACCTCGGGCCGACGTCGGTCGCCGCCCTCGTGCATGGCCACGCCCCCGAGGCGGTGACCGCCACCGGTCGGGTCCAGGCCTGGGTGCTCGGCTCGGGCGTCGACCCCGAGGACACCGACGACGAGGACCAGTTGCGGTGGATCCGCCAGGCCCTCGACAGCGACCTGCCGTGCGTCGTCGATGCCGGGGCGCTCGCCCTGCTCGGCCCGCGCTCGGCGCCCACGCTCATCACCCCTCACGCCGGCGAGTTGGCGCGCCTGCTCACCCGGCTGGCCGGGGCGGGGGAGGCCGAGGTCACCCGCGAGGACGTCTTGGGCCGTCCCATCGACCACGCTCAGGCCGCTGCCGATGCCTTGGGCGCCGTCGTCCTGCTCAAGGGCGCCACAACCCTCGTCGTGTCTCCCACCGCCGCCGGGAGGGCGATCCGCAGCCAGGCCGACGCCCCGCCGTGGCTGGCCACGGCCGGAGCGGGCGACGTGTTGGCCGGCATCCTCGGCACCCTCGTGGCCGCCGGACTCGATCTCGTGAATGCGGCGTCCGTGGGGGCGTTCGTCCATGGGGTGGCCGCCGATCGAGCCAACCCGGGCGGCCCGGTACGTGCGCTCGCGGTGGCTCGCAAGGTTCCCGGTGTCGTCGCCGCCGTGCTCACCGCCTAACTCCTCGCACCGACGACCCCGCGTGCCCTGGCACACTGTCCCGCGATGACTTCCCCACTGCCCCCAGCCCGCCCCGGGAGCCAGGCGACGGCCTACGTCGACCTGGGTGCCGTCGAGGGCAACGTGCGGGCCCTGCGCGGGCATGCGGGGCCGGCGGCGCTCATGGCGGTCGTCAAGGCCGACGCTTATGGTCACGGGCTCGTCCCGGTGGCTCGGGCCGCCATTCGCGGCGGTGCCACCTGGCTGGGGACGGCCCGGTTGTCCGAGGCGATCACGTTGCGGGATAACGGGATCCCAGGTCGGTTGATGGCCTGGCAGGCGGTTCCGGGGGCCGACTTCGCGGCCTGCCTGGAGCGCGAGATCGACCTCGGGGTCTCCGCGCCGTGGGCGTTGGACGAGATCGTGGCGGCGGCGCGGCATACCGGGATCACTGCTCGTGTGCACCTCAAGGTGGACACGGGGCTGGGACGGGCCGGGGCGTATGCCGCGGACTTCACCGCCCTGCTCGACGCAGCCGTGGCCGCGGCCCAGGAGGGGACGGTGCGGGTCGTCGGGGTGTGGTCGCACCTGGCCTGCGCCGACGAGCCTGGGCACCCGTCGATCCGGGCCCAACAGCTGGTGTTCGAGGCCGCGGTGGCCGAGGCAGCGCGGGCCGGCTGCGAGCTCGAGGTCCGACACCTAGCCAATTCGGCTGCGACAGTGACCGATCCGAGCTTGCACTATGACCTCGTGCGCACCGGGATTGCGATCTACGGCCTGTCGCCGGTGCCCGCGCTCGGTGACTCCGCGGCATACGGGCTGACGCCGGCGATGACCCTCGTAGCGCGACTGGCCCTCGTCAAGGACGTGCCCGCCGGTCAGGGGGTTTCCTACGGCCACCTCTACACGACGACCGAGGCAACCCGGCTGGGTCTCGTCCCGCTGGGTTACGCCGACGGGATCCCGCGCAACGCAAGCAATGTCGGCCCGCTGGCCGTCGGCGGAGTCCGCCACCGCATCGCCGGACGGGTCTGCATGGACCAGGTCGTCGTCGACCTCGGGGCCGGGTCGAACGCCCGCGCCGGGGATGATGTGGTGATCTTCGGCACGGGGGGTGCGGGGGAGCCCACCGCGCAGGAGTGGGCGGTGTCGACCGGGACGATCTCATATGAGATCGTGACGAGGTTGGGACCGCGGGTGGAGCGGGAATACGTCGGTGTGGAGGAGGTCGGCTAGTGGCGAGAGGTCGCCCCAACCTCGTCGGCCTGGGTGTCAGCCTTGGCGCCGCCGGTGCTGCTGGTGCGCTGGGTGCTGCCGGGCTCATCGCCGACCGGATCCGCCGGCGCGAGGACGCCCAACTGCCGGAGTACTCCAGCCTCATCGAGGCACCGTCCAGCGAACTCACGGTGATCGCCGACGACGGGGTGACCCTCTACGTCGCCATCGACGAGGCCACCGGCCCGACGAAGACCGCGGCCGGGCACCCGAAGCCGACGGTCGTTCTCTCGCATGGCTACTGCCTCACCAGCGAGTGTTGGGTGCTGCAGCGTCGCGCGCTGCGCCGGGCCGGCTACCGCGTGGTCACCTGGGACCAGCGCGGACACGGCCGCTCCGGCATGGGCCCGAAGGTCGGCTACCACATCGACCAACTCGGCAGGGACCTGTATGCCGTGCTCCAGGCGGCCGCTCCCACCGGCGACCTCGCGCTGATCGGCCACTCGATGGGCGGCATGACGATCATGGCGCTCGCCGAGAGCCACCCCGACGTGATCCGCGACCGCACCATCGCCTTCGGTGCCATCGCCACCTCACCCGGCAGCCTGCCCCTGGCCAACGGCGGCTTCGTCGCCGCCACCGGCAAGCAGGTGCTCGAACGGCTCGGCCCGAGCGTCTTCACTGGGCTGTCCAAGCGCCCCGAGTTGCTCGGCACCCTGCTCAAGGCCAACCGCGACCTGGAGGAGTTCCTCGTCGAGCGCTACTCCTTCGCCTCCCCGGTGCCGCGCAGCGTCGTCCGACTCACGGCGCGGATGCTCATGGGCACCGACCTCGCCGTCATGTCTGACTTCGTCCCGACCTTCGACGCCTACAACAAGATCCCTGCGTTGGCGCACTTCGCGCACATCGAGACCCTCGTCTTCAACGGCACCCAGGACGTGCTCACCCCGCCGGCCCACAGCGAGTTGATCGTCAGGGGTATCCCCGGCTCCGAACACGTCCTCATCCGCGACGCCGGGCACGTCATCATGCTCGAACACCCCGACCTGCTCAACGATCAGATCCTCGCGTTGCTGGACCGGGCCGAGTTGGGCCGCGCCAAGCACCTCGACCCGGCCGAGAAGCCGCACGTCACGCTCCACGTCACGCCGGTCGGCAAGGCGCGCCGGGTGCGCGACGGGCTGCGCAACAGCCGCAAGCGAGAGCATGTCTCCTAGCTCGGGACCGCTCACGATCCGGCTCCCGGATGCCGACGCGGCGCGAGCGTTTGGGCTGGCGCTGGCGACCGTCCTTCGGGCCGGTGACGTGCTCGTGCTCACCGGCGACTTGGGAGCTGGGAAGACCACGCTCACCCAGGGTCTCGGTGAGGGTTTGGGCGTGCGAGGGCCGATCACCTCGCCGACCTTCGTCATCGCGCGGGTGCACCCGTCGCTGGTCGGAGGCCCGGCGCTGGTCCACGTCGATGCCTATCGGCTCGGCGGCGCCGTCGAGTTGGACGACCTCGATCTCGACGCCGATCTCGACGCCTCGGTTGTTGTCGTCGAATGGGGTCACGGGGTGGCTGAGCAGTTGAGCGCCGACCGACTCGAGGTCGTCCTGCAGGTCGTCGGGCCGGGCGAGACGAGGCAGGCAACCGTGTGGGCGACCGGTGAGCGCTGGGCCGACCCGACCGCTCGGGCCGCCCTCGCCGCGCTCGCGTCAGGTGCCCCACTCGCCGACGACTAGCCTTGACCGGTGCTCCTGCTCGCTCTCGACACCTCAACCAGCGCCATCACCGTCGCGCTGCACGACGGCGACCGAGTGCTGGCTCAGGCGACCACCCTCGATGCCCGCGCCCACGGCGAACGGCTCGCACCCGGCATACAGCAGGTGCTCGCGCAGGCCGGGGCCACGCCGACTGAACTGACCCACGTGGTCTGCGGGCTCGGCCCCGGGCCGTTCACCGGGCTGCGGGTCGGCATCGTCACCGCCCGCGTGCTCGCCTTCACCACGGGCGCGGCACTGCACGGCATGTGCTCGCTCGACGCGCTCGCCGCCGACGGACCCACAGGCGAGATCCTCGTCGCGACCGACGCCAGGCGCAAAGAGGTCTACTGGGCGCGGTATGCCGTCTCGCCGGGTTCCGTGCGCGCCCTCACCCCCGCGGCTGTCGACCGTCCCGCAGACCTGCCTGAGCAGGTGCGGGCGCTTCCGACGCTCGGCCGAGGGCCGCTGCTCTATCCCGAGTTGTTCCCCGCTCCCGTCGGGATCCTCGACGTGTCGGCAGCGGCGCTGGCCGGCCTGGCCGTGCGCCGGCTCGCCGCCGGTGCGCCCTTGTCCGATCACGAGCCCCTCTATCTGCGCCGCCCGGACGCAGCCCCGCACATCGTCACGAAGTCGGCCCTCGGATGAGTGCTCGTGAAGTGACGATGCGCGAGTTGCGCTGGAGCGACATCCCCGCGTTGGCCCAGGCTGAGCGCGAGTTGTTCGCCGACGATGCCTGGACCGAACCGACGTGGTGGGCCGAGTTGGCGGGGCGACCTCGACGCGACTACGTCGTCGCGGCAGCGTCGGACGGCACGATCGCCGGCTACGCGGGGGTGGACTGCGCCGGAGACACCGCCGACGTCATGACGATCGCGGTCGACACGGCATACCGAGGGACGGGTCTGGGGGACCGCCTCCTGGGTGACCTGCTGGGGCGCGCCTCGGCCGCGGGAGCGCAGTCCGTGCTGCTGGAGGTGCGTGCCGACAACGCGCCGGCGCTCGGGCTCTATGGACGGCACGGGTTCGAGCAGGTGTCGGTGCGCCGGCGCTACTACCAACCGGGCGATGTCGACGCCCTTGTCCTGCGTCGGAGGCTGCCGTGAACGACGAGCCGCTCGTCCTGGGGATCGAGACGTCCTGCGACGAGACCGGGATCGGGATCGTCCGGGGGAGCACCCTGCTGGTCGACGCCGTGGCCAGTTCGGTCGACGAGCATGCCCGCTTTGGCGGGGTCGTCCCCGAGGTCGCCTCGCGGGCTCACCTTGAGGCCATGGTTCCCACGCTCGAGCGCGCCTGCCGCGATGCGGGAGTGGCCCTGCGCGACATCGATGCTGTCGCTGTGACTGCAGGCCCGGGCCTGGCCGGGGCCTTGCTCGTCGGCGTTGCCGCGGCGAAGGCGCTGGCCGTCGGGCTGGGCAAGCCGATCTATGGCGTCAACCACCTGGCCGCCCACGTGGCCGTCGACGTGATCGAGCACGGGCCCCTGCCGGAGCCGACGGTGGCGCTGCTGGTGTCCGGTGGGCACTCGTCGCTGCTGTTGGTGCCTGACGTCACCGGCGATGTCCGGCCGCTCGGGGCGACCATCGACGACGCGGCCGGGGAGGCCTTCGACAAGGTGGCTCGGGTGTTGGGGCTGCCGTTCCCCGGAGGCCCGCACATCGACCGGGTCGCCCGCGAGGGTGACCGGGTGGCGATCGACTTCCCGCGGGGTCTGACGACCGGGCGCGACCTCGACCGCTATCGCTTCGACTTCTCCTTCTCGGGCCTCAAGACGGCCGTCTCACGCTGGGTGCAGGTGCGGCGGGCCGCGGGGGAGTCGGTGCCCGTGGCAGACGTCGCGGCCAGCTTCCAGGAGGCCGTGGTCGACGTGCTCACCCGCAAGGCCGTCGCGGCCTGCCGGGACCAAGGGGTCGATGACCTGCTCATCGGCGGTGGGGTGGCGGCCAACTCGCGGCTGCGCGCGCTGGCGCAGGAGCGGTGCGACCGGGCCGGGATCCGGTTGCGGGTGCCTCGGCCGGGGCTGTGCACCGACAACGGCGCCATGGTGGCAGCGCTCGGCGCGCAGTTCGTCGCGCGGGGCCGGACGCCGTCGCTGCTCGACCTCCCGACCGATTCGTCGATGCCGGTGACCTCGGTCCAGGCCTGAGCCGGCGCCGCTCGGCCCGGGTGGCTAGCCGCCGCAGCGCAATAGGCCGAACCTGGTCTTGAGGGCCAGGACCCGACGGACCGACTGCTCGATGTCGGCAGCGAAGGTGGGGTCATTGGCAGCGCGGGCCTTGATGGCAGCGATCATGCTCGGCACTTGCGCGGCGCTGGCGGTGAGCACCAAATCGCCACCCGCAGCGAGGAATCGCACCGCCCGATCGGGCACCGGGATCGCGGCGACGGCCTTGGCGGCGCCGACGTCATCGGTGACGATGACGCCGTCGAAGCCCAGGCTTGTGCGCAGCAGGTCGGTGACGATCGCCCGGGAGAACATCGCCGGGTTGGCGTCGTCGAGCATCGGGTAACGGGCCGAGGACACCATGACCATGCCGGTGCCGGCAGCGATCCCGGCTCGGAAAGGCTCGAGGTAGGGGTCGTCCACCGTCGCCTGCGAGTCGGTGATCCCCACGGCGGTGACGTCGGTGTTGCCGGTGATCCGGCCCAGACCGGGGAAGTGCTTGATCGTCGCGACGACCCTGCCCGCCTGCACCGCGGTGACCAGCACCGGCACGGCGGCGGCCACGACGGCCGGGTCGTTCCCCAACTCCCGCCGGTACTTCCCGATCGGCGCATTGGTCTGGACCATCGACGGCGGCACGGTGTCGGCGACCGGTGCGAGGTTGACGTTGACGCCCGCGCTGCGCAACTCCGCCGCCAGGGTGGTGCCGAGCGCCGTCAACTCGCTCGGCGGCAGTTTGCCTTGGTCAAGCGCCGCCGGCAGGACGGTGAAGCCCTTGCCCTTGAGTTGTTGGACCGCTCCGCCCTCCTGGTCGGCGGCGATGAACAGGTCGGCAGGGCCGGCCGCCACCTGCTGCAGGTGATCGGAGGTCGCCCGCACCGTGCCGGCCCCGGACCAGCCACCGAGATAGATCACCGACCCCACGTGCGAGGCGCGGATCGTCGCGTCGATGCCGCCAGGGGCCTGCGCGGGTTGGATCCCCACCATGATCAACTGCCCCCAGCGTTGCGCCTGGGTCATGCCGTTCGCGACCTCGGCAGCGCAGGACGCCCCGGCCGTTGCGGTGGGGCTCGTGGTGCCACTGCTCGTCGGGTATGCCGTCCCGCCGGGCTGGGTGCCCGTCGCGCCGCTCGCGGTGGTCCCACCGGCACTGCCCCCCGTCGATGCTGCCCCGGTCGAACCGGTCGAACCGGTCGGTGTCGTCGAACCTGCGGTGCAGGCGGCGGCGAGCAGGGCCGCGAGAGCCAGGCCCGCGGCATACCTGGTGTTGGAGAGGGACCGCATGAGTGGCGAGGCTACCCGCGACCGAAGAGGAGGGACTCCCCGATCGCCACCTGGTAGGTGAAGAACGCTTCGTGGTTGGCGATGGTCTGCGGCCCGAACTGCTCGAAGACCTCGGAACTCACGGCGCCGACGAGCATCGCCCAGGTGGCCAGACCGTTGGCCAGGGTGACGGCGGACATGCCGGAGGACGTGACGTCGGGCTCGCTGATGAGGTTCGCGGTCGCGGCGGCGGCGAGGTCGGCGGCTCGCGTGGCGGGGCCGAAGGGGGCTGAACCGGCGACACCGCGCAGCGCGGCGTCGCGGCCGATCGCCAGGAGGAGCCGCGACACCCGGGTGCCCGGATCGGTGGTCTGCTCCGACGGAGCCTGGTAGGTCGGCACCGGCGAGCCGAACAGGAGGGCCCACTCGTGCGGGTTGGCCAGCGCCCAGGCCCGCATCGACGTGGCCAGTGCGGCCCATCGGCCGTGCAGGTCGGCCGGGTCAACGGCGTCATGGGCCTCGTCGACGGCGTCAGCGAGGGAGGTGTAGGCCTCGACGATGAGCAAGGTGAGCAACTCGTCGCGGCCCGAGACGTAACGGAACAACGCCGAGGGGACCATGCCCATGTCGCGGGCGACCGCGCGCAAGGACAGGGCCGCCGGGCCGACCTCGGCCAGTTGGCGTCGGGCGGCGGCTCGCAGCTCGGCCTCGATGCCGGCCCGGTTGCGGGCCCGGATGCCGTCGGCACGACCGGGGGTGGGGCGGGGGCTCGCGGGTTCGGTCACGGTCCGAGTGTAGGCCAACGAGAGCGCCGATCCGTGTAGTGAATGATGTTCTTGACATTGAGTAGTGACTTGTGATCCAATCAGAGAACGTTGATCGCAACTCAGGACTTACCGGCGGCTTGAGGCCGTCGGAAGCCCCAACCAGAAGGAGCTTCACATGTCCCGTCACGTCGTCGTCGGAGCCGGAGGCATCGGCCGGGCCACGTCCCTGGCACTCGCCGAGGCCGGTCATGAGGTGGTTCTCGCCTCGAAGTCGGGCGTTGGCCGGGAACTGCCCGGGGTCAAGCGGGTCGCCGTGGACGCCACCGATCGCCGGGCCCTCACGGCTCTCGCCGAAGGCGCGGCCAGCCTGGTCAACGCGGTCAACCCGCCCACCTACACCCACTGGGACCGGGACTGGCCCCCGATGGCGGCCGCCTTCCTCACCGCGGCGCAGGCGTCCGGTGCTGGCCTGGTCACCATCGGCAACCTCTATGGCTACGGTCCGGTCGACGGGCCCATCCACCCCGGGCTGCCGCTCGCCGCGACCGGCGTCAAGAGCCGGGTGCGGGCCCAGATGTGGGCTGACGCCCTCGCCGCGCACCAAGCCGGCCGGGTGAAGGCCACCGAGGTTCGGGCGTCGGACTACTTCGGCCCCGACATCCAACCCCAGGCAAGCGTCCTGCAGCGTTTCGTCTTCGGTCCCGCCGCCGCCGGAAAGGCCGTGCGGCCCTTCGACGGATCGCCGGACGCGCCGCACTCGTGGAGCTACGTCCCCGACATCGGCGCGGTGGCTGCGGCCTTGGCCACCAGCGACCTCGGTTGGGGCCGCGCATGGCACGTCCCCTCAGGTATGCCGCGCAGCCTCGCCCAGGCGGCCGCCGACGCGGCAGCCTTCGCCGGTCACCCGGCCCCTTCGATCCGACCGGTTGCGCCCTGGGTTCGCGGACTGCTGGGCACGTTCGTGCCGGTGATTCGGGAACTGGACGAGACGGCATACCAGCGCGAGCGGGCGTTCGTCATCGAGGCGGCGGAGACGGAGTCGACCTTCGGTGTGACGGCCACCCCCTGGCAGGACGCTTTGGCGGCGACGCTCACCGCGATGGGCGTCGTCCCGGCAGTTGCGTCGTCGCGAGTGTGATCGTGCGGCATACGCTGCGGACGTGAAGCGGATCGTCGGAGGTGGTCGCTGATGGGCCGGGTGCTTGTGCTCGGGTCGCTCAACGTCGATGTGGTGGCGAGGGTCGACCGGTTGCCCAGCCCGGGGGAGACCGTGTCGGCTGTGGCGCCGATCCAGCGCCTGGCCGGCGGCAAGGGCGGCAACCAGGCGGTGGCCGCAGCCGCTGCCGGCGCGCGCGTCGTCATGGTCGGCGCGGTCGGAGACGACGAGCCGGGCCGGGCCTACACCGTGCGGTTGGCCGGGCGCGGCATCTTCCCGCGCCTGGCGATCGCCTTCGGTGTCCCGACCGGAACCGCCTATGTCTGGGTGGACGAGGACGGCGAGAACTCCATCGTTGTCGCCCCTGGAGCCAACGCCCTCGCGCGGGCCGAGGTCGCCGACCTCACCCCGGAGGACGTCCTGCTCTGCCAGCTCGAGGTGCCGGTCGACGTCGTCGCCGATGCGGTCCGCACGGCCGCCCGGCTCGGTGCCCGCGTGGTCCTCAACGCCGCTCCGTATGCCGCCCTCCCGGACGATGTCCTCGCCGTTGCCGATCCTTTGGTCGTCAACGAGCACGAGGCCGGGCTGCTGGCCGACTCGGGAGCGGCCGTCGGATCGCTGCTGGTGACCTTCGGGGCGGCAGGGGCGCAGTGGGACGGGGAGCGGGTGGACGGCATACCCGTGCCTGCCGATGAGGTGCTCGACTCGACCGGTGCCGGCGACGCGTTCTGTGGGGCTTTGGCGGCGCGCCTGGCCGAGGGCGATGACCGCCGGTCGGCGCTCGCGTGGGCCGTGCGAGCCGGGGCCGATGCGGTGCGTCGCGAAGGCGCCCAATCGGATCCGGAGCTCTAGCGGGTGGCGGGGTCGACGACGATCGCTACTGGGTGGCCGGCAACGGAGGTGACGACCAACGTCGCGTGGCCTTCGGCGCGGGTCGTCAACTCGCGGCGCAGCGACTCTGGGTCAACCGAAGCCCCACGCTTCTTCACGGTGACCCGACCGATCCCTCGCGCCCGCAGCCAGGCCCGAACCGCCTTGACCCGCAGCGGCATCGCCTCGGCGACGGCATACTGTCGGGCCCACGGCAGGTCGATCGGTTCGGAACCCGTCGCATAGCCCACGCCCGCAGCCAGCTCCCGCCCAGGCAGGGCCCCTGACAGCCCCGCGCGCACGACGGCCCGGTCCGCTTCGTAGAACCAGGCGCCCACCTCGTCGAGCCTGCCGATGACCGGCACATCGCGGACGTCTGCCTCGGTGACGATCGCGGGGGAGGCGCCGGGGCGGCATACCGCGGCGGTCCGGCCGGGCACCTGGGCGAGTGGCCCCCACCAGATCGCGCACTCCAACACCTCGCCCCGCCACGACGTCCACTGCGCCTCGGTGCCGGGCGGGGTCGCCGCGTGCGGGAAGGCCGGCGACAGCTTCGCCCCGGTCGCGGGCACCTGCGCGGCCCAGGCGAGCACCTGCGGCCACGGCGGCGAGATGGCCTCCAGCGAGAACACTCGTCGGGCCCGGCCCGCCGAGTCGCGCACGCCGCTCACCCGCCGCCCCGGGTCGACCCAGACGCCGGTATGCCGTCCGCCAGCCTCCCGCGCGCCCCTCAGTTTCGCGAGGTCGACCGTCTCGGCGGACCCCTCCGACACGTGGGCGTTCGGCCACTCGGCGAGGTTCGCGCGGGCCACGGCGGCCGTCACCGGATCGACCTCCACGGCCTCCACTGACAAGCCCGAAGCCGCGAAAGCCCTTGCGTCCGAACCGATCCCGCATCCCAGGTCAACGACGTGATCCACCCCCGCCGCGACGAACCTCGACGCATGCCGCGACGCCAACTCCGGCCGGGTGGCCTGCTCCAACCCATCGGCCGTGAACAGCATCCCGCCTGCAGCAGCTCCAAACTTCTCGACGGCCAGCCCTCGCAACCGGGCCTGGGCCAGCACCGCGGTCACCAGCTCCGGCTCGTGCCCGGCCGCCCGCAGCCGGGTCGAGAGCGCGAGCGCCGAGTCCGCGGCATACCCCTCGAGCGAGTCGAGCAACGCGCGACCCGGGCCGGACGCGAGGCGGGCGAGCACGGCGGGGTCCATTCCCCCATCTTCCCGGACCGCGGCGGACGGACACGGGGCCGGACCTAGGCTGACGTCATGACGGCCCCTCTGGAGGGCTTGCTGGTCGCCGACTTCAGTCGCGTCCTGGCCGGCCCCTTCGCGACGATGTACCTCGCCGATCTGGGCGCGACCGTCGTCAAGGTCGAGCGGCCCGGGTCTGGCGACGACACGCGGGCCTGGGGGCCGCCGTGGACCGAGCACACGAGTTCCTACTTCGAGTCGGTCAACCGCTCCAAACTCGGGCTCACCCTCGACCTCAGCGCCCCCGATGACCTGACGCTGGCCCGCGAGCTCGCCCGCCGCGCGGACATCCTCGTCGAGAACTTCCGCCCCGGCACCCTCGATCGGATGGGGCTCGGTTACGAGCAGGTCCGCGACGGCGACCCGGCCACCGGTCGGCCGGGCAACCGGGGCATCGTCTACGCCTCGATCACCGGCTATGGCTCGGGGGCAGGGGCGTCGATCCCGGGCTACGACTTCGTCGTCCAGGCCGTCGGCGGGCTGATGAGCATCACCGGCGAGCCCGACGCCCCGGCCCAGAAGGTCGGCGTGGCCCTCGTGGACGTCCTCACCGGCAAGGACGCGGTCATCGGGATCCTCGCCGGGATCGCCGCCCGCGCGCGCTCCGGCGAGGGCGTCCGCGTCGAGGTCGACCTGCTCTCCAGCCTGCTCGGGGCGCTCGTCAACCAGGCCTCCGGCTATCTCGCCACCGGCACGCCGCCGCAACGGATGGGCAACCGACACCCGTCCATCGCCCCTTACGAAACGCTGGCCTGCGCCGATGGGCAGCTCGCCGTCGCCTGCGGCAACGACGGGCAGTTCCGCCGGCTCGCGGCCGCGGTGGGGCTCGCGCACCTCGCCGACGACGCGGCATACGCGACGAACAGCGCCCGCGTCGCCCACCGGGACGCGCTCGCGATCGCCCTGGAGGGGCGGCTGCGCGCGCAGCCGGTCGCCCACTGGGACGGCGTGCTGCGGGGAGTCGGAGTGCCGGCCGGGCCGGTCGGGGACATCGGGTCCGCCTTCGCCCTCGCGCGGGACCTCGGCCTCGAGCCGACGTATGCCGCCCACCCCGGTCACGTGGCCCAGGTGCGCAACCCGGTCCGCCTCTCGGGCCACGACCCAGGCCCAGGTATGCCGCCTCCGCGCCTCGGTGAGCACGACGCCGTGGTGCGTGGCTGGCTCTCCGGCGGAGATCCCAGCCTGGCTCGGCTGGCACTCGACTTGACCGAGTGCTAATGAGATACCTAGATTTGCGTTAGCACTCTCCCCTGGAGAGTGCTGATCGCACGGCCAGCGTCGAGCCCCGCGACGGCGAGGCCGGCCGAGCGACCACAGTCATGACATCCATCGACTTCCGAAAGGACACCGACGTGTCGGTTTCCATCCAGCCGCTCGAGGACCGCATCCTGGTCAAGTCCCTCGAGGCCGAGACCACCACCGCATCCGGGCTGGTCATCCCGGACACCGCCAAGGAAAAGCCGCAGGAGGGCGAGGTTCTCGCCGTCGGCCCCGGGCGGATGACTGACAAGGGCGTCCGCGTCGCCATGGACATCAAGGTCGGCGACCGGGTCATCTACAGCAAGTACGGCGGCACCGAGATCAAGCACGGCGGCCAGGAGTTCCTCCTGCTGTCGGCCCGCGACGTCCTCGCCATCGTCGGCTGAGGCGGGTAGCTCGTGGCAAAAACGCTGGAGTTCGACGACGCCGCCCGCAAGTCCCTTGAACGGGGCGTCGACGCACTCGCCAACGCCGTCAAGGTGACGCTTGGCCCGAAGGGCCGCAACGTCGTCATCGACAAGAAGTGGGGCGCCCCCACGATCACCAACGACGGGGTGACCATCGCGCGCGAGATCGAGCTCGAGGACCCCTACGAGAACCTCGGCGCTCAGCTGGCCAAGGAGGTCGCCACCAAGACCAACGACATCGCCGGAGACGGGACGACGACCGCGACGGTCCTCGCCCAGGCGATGGTCAAGGAGGGTCTGCGCAACGTCGCTGCCGGGGCTGCCCCGTCGGCGCTCAAGCGCGGCATGGACAAGGCCGTCGAGGCGCTCAACGACCGTCTGCTGGCCAACGCCCGCCCGGTCGACGGCACCGAGGAGATCGGCCAGGTCGCTGCTCTCTCGGCCCAGGACGAGGCCATCGGCGCCACCATCGCCGAAGCGTTCGACAAGGTCGGCAAGGACGGCGTCATCTCGGTCGAGGAGTCCTCGTCGACGGCGACCGAGCTGGAGTTCACCGAGGGCATGCAGTTCGACAAGGGCTACATCTCGGCCTACTTCGTCACCGACGCCGAGCGCATGGAGGCCGTCCTCGAGGACGCCTACATCCTCATCAACCAGGGCAAGATCTCCTCGATCCAGGACCTGCTCCCGGTGCTCGAGAAGGTCGTCCAGACCGGCAAGCCGCTGGTCGTCGTGGCCGAGGACGTCGACGGGGAGGCTCTCTCCACGCTCGTCGTCAACAAGATCCGCGGCACCTTCACGGTCGTCGCGGTCAAGGCACCCGGGTTCGGCGACCGCCGCAAGGCGATGCTGCAGGACCTGGCCATCCTCACTGGCGGTCAGGTCATCTCCGAGGAGGTCGGGCTCAAGCTCGACCAGGCCGGTCTCGACGTGCTCGGGCAGGCCCGCCGGGTCGTCGTCACCAAGGACACCACGACCGTCATCGACGGTCAGGGTGGCAAGGACGACGTCGACGGCCGGGTCGCTCAGATCAAGAAGGAGATCGAGCGCACCGACTCCGACTGGGACCGCGAGAAGCTGCAGGAGCGTCTGGCCAAGCTGGCCGGCGGGGTCTGCGTCATCAAGGTCGGTGCCCACACCGAGGTTGAGCTCAAAGAAAAGAAGCACCGCATCGAGGACGCCATCTCGGCGACCCGCGCGGCGATCGAGGAGGGCATCGTCGCCGGAGGCGGCACCGCTCTCATCCACGCTGCGACGGCCATCGACGAGCTGACCCTCACCGGTGACGAGGCGACGGGTGCGGCGATCGTCCGCAAGGCCGCCTCCGAGCCGCTGCGGTGGATCGCCGAGAACGCCGGGCTCCAGGGCTACGTCGTGACGACCAAGGTGGCCGAGCTGCCGATTGGGCAGGGCCTCAACGCCGCCACCGGCGACTACGAGGACCTGGTCAAGGCCGGCGTCATCGACCCGGTCAAGGTCACCCGGTCCGCGCTGCGCAACGCCGCGTCGATCGCCTCGATGATCCTCACGACCGACACCCTGGTCGTGGAGAAGAAGGAAGAGGAGCCCGCTCCCGCCGCTGGTGGGCACGGGCACGGCCACGGGCACTGAGCCCCACGGCATACCTGCTGGCGCGTGAGCCGCGCCGAACGGGCCGCGATCCCCCCGAGGGAGCGCGGCCCGTTCGGCGTTTCACCACTCGGTCCGGGAGTGGTCACATGGGGACGTCCCGCATCAAGCGGGGATCGGCAGGACTCCTGCGTAGACGGCGAGCCGTTCCTCCTCGGTCAGGCCGCCCCACACGCCGTAGGGCTCACGCACGGTGAGGGCGTGCTCGCGGCACTGCCGAAGAACCGGGCACGATCCGCACACCGACTTGGCCGCTGAGGCACGCTTGCGACGGGCCGGACCTCGTTCACCCTCTGGGTGGAAGAACGCGTCCGGGCCCAAGTCACGGCAGGAGCCGGTCTGCTGCCAGGTCCAGGCGTGCTCCAGCGGCCCTGGCAATCGCGAAATCTCCGTCACCGTAACTCCCCACTGTGCGCGACGTCGTGACGACTCCCGAACGACTCCGCCCGTATGCCGTCCGGTGTTCGGAACGCTAACCCGAAGCACGCCGGAGGTGGTCACGGTGTGAGTCAAGGCTTGTTAAAGAATGGGTAAGGGTTCGGCGAAAGAAGTACAGCCGTAAACTACTCATGCGACCTTGGTGTCGCGTACGCTCATCGACGGTGAGCCGTTGACGTCGATCAATCGGGGAAACAGTGGTGTGGTCTACGGGTGCTGCACGTCGGCGCGACGTTCCGGTCGCCGTAACGCCGCAACCGCTTTCTGCGATAGAAGAGCCAGGCGCGCCGCTCTCGCTGCGCGAACTCGCCATCGTGGCACGCTCGACGCCCGGTTCGGCCACTGAGGCCCTCCTGGGACAGGTTCGGACGATGGCCCTGCGCTATGCCAGGGCTCGGCTGGGTCGGTATGGCGTCGAGGATGCCGCGCAGGATGTCGCCCAGGAGGTGTGCGTGGCTGTTCTCACAGCTCTGCCGACCTTTGACGACCGCGGTCTGCCCTTCGAGGCGTTTGTCTACTCCATCGCCGCTCGCAAGGTGGCCGACGCGCAACGCCGGGTCATGCGTTCGGCGGCCCCGATGGCGAACGTGCCCGAGCACGCCGACGAACAAGCCAGTCCCGAGGACCTGGCCCTGTTGCGCGACGACGCTGGCCAGGTCATAGCCCTGCTGGCCAGTCTCCCTCCTGCCCAGCGCGAGATCATCATCCTCCGCGTGGCCATGGGCATGTCGACCGAGGAGACCGCGGCCGCCCTGGGCATGACGGCCGGTGCGGTCCGAGTCGCCCAGCACCGGGCTCTCACCAAGCTGAGATCGCACTATGCCGGTATCGACGATGGGGACGGGGAACGGTCATGACCGAACCACTTCGCATCGACGAGCTCGGGGCCGATGACCGGCTCCTTGACGCTTTGGCGGCACGCACGTATGACGGCGCCGACCCGATCGGCGGGCTGTTGCTGTCCTTCGCCCGGGCCTGCGACAAGCCATCGCCGACGGCGCTGACGCGCAAGCGGCGTTCCGGCCGACGGATCGTCGTCAGCACGTTCGCCACGGCCGTGTTCCTTGCCTCAGGTGCGAGCGTGGCCGCTGCGGTCAGCGGCTACGAGCCCGATCGCGACGACGCCTGGGCGTCCAGCATCGAGCAGTGGTGGAGCACCCTCCCCGGGCTATCAGGGGGCCAGGGTGAGGTGGTCGCGGTGCCGGCTCGGGCGACCTCCGCAAGTTCCTCAACGTCGACCACCTCTCTGTGGGCTCATGACGCCCCGACCCGGGTCGTGCCGCCCACCCCAACGCCCGCCGTGATCGTCGTGCCCGCTGAGACATCGGCCGACGCCTCCGCCTCGTCCACCGAGTCCTCGTCGTCGGCGGCCCCGACGGGCGAGGTGGAGACACCGACGCCCCCAACGACCCCAACGGCCCCAACCGAGCCGACGCCAACGCCAACGCCGAGCACCCCCTCGTCGGCGAGCCCCGGCTCCACCGACGGTTCGTCGCACCCCGCCGGGCCCCCCGCGGGTAAGTCGGGCAGCACCCCCGGGCAGAACGCCAACCCGGGCGGTCCGGCCATGGCTCCGGAGCCCCAACCCGGTGGCCGACCGACGGGCGGCCACAATGTCCCTGCCGCGATGCTCGAGGCCTTGGACCTCGCTCCGGCCGCAAGTTGAGCCGAGGGGCGGGGCGCCTCGGCCCCGGTAGACTCGGGCGATGATCGACTCGTCCGGTTCTGACAGCGCGCCGTTCGCTCCCCTGGGGCTCACCTATGACGACGTTCTGCTGTTGCCGGGCGAGACCGATGTCGTGCCCAGCGAGGTCGACACCACCGCGCGGCTAACCCGCGAGATCTCGATCCGGCTCCCGCTGTTGTCCTCAGCGATGGACACTGTCACCGAGTCACGGATGGCCATTGCCATGGCTCGTCAGGGCGGCCTCGGCATCCTGCACCGCAACCTCTCGATCGTTGACCAGGCCTACCAGGTCGATGTCGTCAAGCGCACCCAGACCGGGATGATCACCAACCCGATCACCATCGGGCAGGACGCCACGCTCGAAGACCTCGACGAGATCTGCGGGCAGTACCGCGTGTCGGGGCTGCCGGTCGTCGACGCCACCAACCACCTGCTCGGCATCATCACCAACCGCGACCTGCGCTTCACTCCGGTGGCCGAATGGGGCACGACCCTGGTCCGCGACGTCATGACGCCCATGCCGCTCATCACCGCGCCCGAAGGCATCTCCCGCGACGCGGCGACCCTCCTGCTGCGCCAGCACAAGCGCGAGCGACTGCCGCTGATCGACGACGAGGGGCGCCTTGCCGGGCTTATCACCGTCAAAGACTTCGTCAAGTCCGAGCAGTTCCCGCATGCCTCCAAAGACGCCCAGGGTCGACTCATGGTCGGCGCGGCGATCGGGTACTTCGGCGAGGCCTGGGAGCGCGCTGGCACGCTCGTCGAGGCCGGCGTCGACGTGCTCGTCGTCGACACGGCCCACGGTCACGCCCGGCTCCTGCTGGAGATGGTCCGTCGGCTCAAGAAGGACCCGGCGACCGCGCACGTCCAGGTCATCGGCGGCAACATCGCTACCCGAGCGGGCGCCCAGGCCCTCGTTGACGCCGGTGCCGACGCGGTCAAGGTGGGGGTCGGGCCAGGCTCGATCTGCACGACCCGCATCGTCGCCGGAGTCGGCGTCCCCCAGGTGACTGCAGTCCACGAGGCGGCCAAGGCGGCTCGCCCGGCGGGGATCCCCGTCATCGCCGACGGTGGCCTGCAGTATTCCGGCGACATCGCCAAGGCCCTCGTCGCCGGGGCCGACACCGTCATGGTGGGGTCGCTGCTCGCTGGGTGCGAGGAGAGCCCGGGTGAGCTCATCTTCGTCAACGGCAAGCAGTTCAAGTCCTACCGGGGTATGGGGTCGCTCGCGGCGATGTCCAGCCGCGGCAAGAAGTCCTACTCCAAGGACCGCTACTTCCAGGCCGACGTCACCAGCGACGACAAGATCATCCCCGAGGGCATCGAGGGGCAGGTCCTCTATCGCGGCCCGGTCGGCTCGGTCGTCCACCAACTCGTCGGTGGCCTGCACCAGTCGATGTTCTATGTCGGCGCCCAGACCATCCCGCAGTTGCAGGAGCGCGGCCGGTTCGTCCGGATCACCCCGGCAGGGCTCAAGGAGAGCCACCCGCACGACGTGCAGATGACCGTCGAGGCTCCCAACTACACCTCGCGCTCGTAGCCCGTCAGGGTGTGCTCCCGGGGCACCACCCGGTCCCGAACCCGCCTGAGATCGCTACCTGACCGTGATGTGTTCGGTTGTGGGAGAGGGGGTTTGGGGCGGGGGGTCGGTCGGTGGTCTCTGTCGCCGGGAACGTCAGCGTCCCGGTCACCCTGACGGTGGTGACCGAGTTCGCCGGGTTGAAGCCGCGTCTGCGTGAGGAAGCCGCCCCGACGGTGCTGAAGGGTTTGTTGGACATGGGCATCGCTGACGGGCCGAAGGGTGTCCGGGTCCGTCCGGCCAGCCCTGTTGGCGGCGCACGGTGCGGATGGTGAGTTCCAACGGGACTTCCTGTCGCGACACAGTCGACAGATCACCTGTCACGGCGCAACCGAGCGAGACGGCATACCCCTGGGTGTGCCGCCGCGCAGGGGAGGCGACCTCCCGCCCGGTAGCCTGGGTGGGTGACCGAGATCGAGATCGGCCGTGGCAAACGCGGTCGCCGGGCCTACTCCTTCGACGAGATTGCCGTGGTGCCCTCGCGGCGCACCCGCGACCCCGAGGACGTCTCGGTCGCGTGGCAGATCGACGCTTACCACTTCGACATCCCCGTCATGGGGGCGCCGATGGACTCGGTGATGTCGCCATCGACCGCCATCGCGCTCGGTCGCCTCGGCGGGCTGCCGGTCCTGGACCTCGAGGGGCTCTGGACCCGCTACGACGACCCCGAGCCACTCCTGGACGAGATCGCCCAACTCGACGCGGCCCACGCCACGTCCCGGATGCAGCAGATCTACGCCGAGCCGATTCGCCCTGAGCTCATCACCGAGCGGCTCCGGGAACTGCGCGACGCAGGCGTCACCGTCGCCGGAGCGCTCAGCCCGAAGCACACCCAAGCCCACTGGCGCACCGTGCTCGACGCCGGTGTCGACCTGTTCGTCATCCGCGGGACGACCGTCTCGGCCGAGCATGTCGGCACCCGGGCCGAACCCCTCAACCTCAAGCGCTTCATCTACGAGCTCGACGTCCCCGTCATCGTCGGCGGCGCGTCCACCTACACCGCCGCCCTGCACCTCATGCGGACGGGCGCGGCCGGCGTTCTCGTCGGCTTCGGGGGAGGCGCCGCGCACACCACCCGTCGCACCCTGGGCATCCACGCTCCCATGGCCTCGGCCATCGCCGACGTCGCCGCCGCACGGCGCGACTATCTCGACGAGTCCGGCGGCCGCTACGTCCACGTCATCGCCGACGGAGGCGTGGGCACGTCGGGCGACATCGTCCGGGCGATCGCCTGCGGCTCCGACGCGGTGATGCTCGGTGCCGCGTTGGCCAGGGCCGCCGAAGCCCCGGGCACCGGATTCCACTGGGGCCCCGAGGCACACCACCAGTCGCTGCCTCGCGGTGAGCGGGTGCAAGTCGGGGTCCGCGCCAGCCTCGCCGAGATCCTCTTCGGCCCTGGTCGCAGCGCCGACGGCACGACGAACATCATCGGAGCGCTCCGTCGGGCCATGGCCACGACGGGCTACTCCGACGTCAAGGAGTTCCAGCGCGTCGAGGTCGTCGTCGCCCCTCACAGTCACGCCTGACGATGACCGCCTCACCGGCCCAGTCCGTCGCGGCCCCCACCACCCAGCCGGGCGGCATACCCCAGTCGTATGCCGTCCCGGCACCGCTCGTGGCCGCGCTCACTCGGCGGTTGATCACCGGCGGTCGCCCCGAGTTGCGCACCGTGGTGACCCCGATGACCGGGCAGGCTCTCTATGAGCTGCCGTGCTCGTCGCGGGCCGACGTCGAGGTGGCCATCGACCATGCGCGCGGTGCGCAGCGGGCGTGGTCGCGACTGCCGATCGAGCACCGCGCTCGCATCATCATGCGGGTCCACGACCTCGTGCTGGATCGTCAGGTGCAGTTGCTCGACCTCATGCAACTGGAGTCCGGGAAGACTCGGCTGCAGGCCTTCGAGGAGATCGCCGACGTCGCCCTCGTGGCGCGGCACTACGCCCGGGCCGGCGGCAGCGATCTGGCCAGCAAGCGAGCGTGGGGGGCCTATCCGGTCCTCACGAGGGCTGAAACGATCCGCCAGCCCTACGGCGTCGTGGGGATCGTCAGCCCGTGGAACTACCCGTTCACGCTGCCGATCGGCGACAGCCTGCCCGCCTTGCTCGCCGGCAACGCCGTGGTGCTTCGGCCCGACCCGCAGACGACGTTGACGGCCCTGTTCGGAGCCCAGATGCTCGCCGACGCCGGGCTGCCTGACGGCGTGCTGCAGGTCGTCTCGGGCGAGGGGCCGACCGTGGGTCAAGCGGTCGTCGACCTGGCCGACTATGTCTGTTACACCGGCTCGACCGAAGTCGGCCGCGCGGTCGCCCAGACCGCTGCGCGTCGGTTGGTGCCCTCGTCGCTGGAACTCGGCGGCAAGAACACCCTCTACGTGCGGTCTGATGCCGACCTGCGCCGGGCGGTCCCCGGCGCCGTCCGGGCCAGCTTCGGCTCGGCCGGACAGTTGTGCGTGCACGCCGAGCGCGTGGTGCTGCACGAGTCGATCGCCGACGCGTTCCTCGCCGACTTCGTGCCGGCGGTCGCCGCGATGCGGCTGGGCCCGGCGCTGGAATACGGCGTCGACATGGGCACCCTCGTGTCGCAACGCCAACTCGACCGGGTCCAGGCCCACGTCGCCGACGCGGTCGCCAAGGGCGCCCAGGTGCTCGTCGGCGGGCACGCTCGACCCGACCTGGGGCCGTTCTTCCACGAGCCGACCGTGTTGGCCGGCGTCACGCCCGACATGGCCTGCCGCAACGACGAGACCTTCGGCCCGGTGGTGTCCATTTACCGGGTGCGCTCGGACGAGGACGCGATCGCCCTCGCCAACGACACGGCATACGGGCTCAATGCGTCGATCTGGAGCCGCGACGTCCGCGCCGCGCGCGCCCTGGCCCGCCGGATCCGCGCGGGCACCGTCAACATCAATGATGGGTATGCCGCGGCCTGGGGCGCGTCCGGCGCTCCCATGGGCGGGATGGGGCAGTCCGGGCTTGGGCGTCGGCATGGGCCCGAAGGGATCACGAAGTACACCGAGAGCCAGACCATCGCCGCTCAGCACCTCGTGCCGATCGCGCCGTTCGGCGGTCTGGACGATCGGCAGTTCGCCACTGCGTTGACCGCGGGCCTCAAACTCCTGCGGCGCGCCGGGCTGCGGTGACCGTGCCGAACGCCGAGGAACCGCAGTCGGGGTCCTCGGGCGCTGATCCACAGACAGCGCCACCGGTCGAAACCCGACGCAGTCGGCGCGAGAGTGGCCGTGGGAACGGTCGCGGTGCCCCCGGCAGCGGTGGGTCGGTCGCCCGGAACAGCGCCTCGATGGCGCTCGGCACGCTCGGCTCTCGGGTCCTGGGGTTCATTCGCACGGCGATGCTCACTGCGGTGATCGGCGGCGCCCTCGCCGCAGACTCGTTCACCGTCGCGAACTCGCTGCCGACGCAGGTCTACGTCCTCATCAACGGCGGTCTGCTCTCTGCGCTCATCGTCCCGCAGATCACCAAGGCGATGGCCAGGCAGGACGGGTCGCAGGACTTCACCGACCGGTTGCTCACGTTGGCGTTCCTCGTCCTGGCCGGGGTCACGGCCATCTGCCTGCCGGCGGCGCCCTGGATCATCGACCTGCTCAGTGCCAACAAAAGCCCGGACTTCTTATCGCTGACGACGGCGCTCGCCTATATCTGCATGCCCCAGGTGTTCTTCTACGGGCTCTATTCGGTGCTCGGGCAGGTCCTCAACGCCTACGGGCGGTTCTCGGCGTATGCGTGGGCACCGGCCTGGGCCAACGTCATCCAGATTGCCGGGCTCGCCTATTTCATCCGGGAATGGGGACAACAACCGACTCTGACCACGTGGACGCCCACCATGGTGTGGGTGCTGGCCGGGACGACCACCCTGGGCATCGTCGTGCAAGGGCTCTGCCTGATCGTTCCGCTGATGCGCAGCGGGTTCCGCTACCGGCCACGATTCGGTTGGCGCGGTTACGGTTTCGGGGACCTGTCCCGGATGGCGGGGTGGACGATCGCGGCGCTCACGGTGTCGCAACTCGGGGGGCTGGTGACGACTCGGGCGATGACCGTCGGTGCCAGCCAAGCCCCGAACGTGGCCGGCAACGGCATCCAGCAGTACGCCTACAGCCTCTACACCCTGCCGCACTCACTCATCACGGTCTCGATCGTCACGGCGCTGTTCCCCGCCATGTCGCGGGCCTTCCAGGAGGGCGACCTCGCGGGCCTGCGACGGTGGGTGGTCACGGGGCTGACCGCTCCCGCGGTGCTCGTCATCCCGGCGGCCACCGTGCTCATCGCCCTGGGGCGCCCGATGGTGTCCGCCCTTTTCCCTGGGCTGCGAGTCGTCCCTGCGCTCGGCGTGGACGAGCCCGGCAACGTGGCCCTGGTGCTGGCCCTCATGTCCATCGGCATCCTGCCGTTCGGCATCACTGCCCTCAAACAGCGCTACTGCTTCGCGCGCGGCGACGGCTGGCTCAACTTCTGGCAGGTCGGGGTGATGACCCTCGGCAACCTCATCACCGCAGTGGTCGCCATGGTGGCCACGCCGCCCGAGTATGTCGTCGCCGTCGTGGCCGCCGGTGGCACCATCTCGAACATCGTCGGTGCGGGGCTGTTCCTGCTGGTGGCCCGGCGACAACTCGACGGGCTCGCCCTGCGGGGGGTCTGGTTCCTCTGGCTGCGGCTGACGGTTGCGTCGGGTGTCGCGGGCCTCGCAGCGTGGGCGGCGGCGTCCTACATCGCGGCGCCCACGAGTCGATGGCTCCTGCAGGCCATCGCCCTGATGGTCGGCGGCGTCCTCTTCGTCCTGGCCTTCGTGGTGGCCTCGCGCCTGCTGCGCATCGGCGAGGTCACCGAGGTCCTCACCCGTTTGACCTCCCGAATCACCGGCCGGCTCGGAGCCCGTTCTGCGCGGTGACTGAGCCGATCAGGCGGGTGCGGTGCCGCGCTCGACGAGGGCTCGCCCGGCCTTGAGGATCGTCGCCTCGGCGAGGGTCCGCAGCGAGTCGACGACGTCTACGCGCTCGGACAGGCCCTCGCGGTCATAGACCACGGACAGTTCGGTGCAGCCGAAGATGACGTGCGAGCAACCGGCCTCTCGGGCGACGTCGATGCTGGCATGCAGCGCGCCTAGGTCGACCGGCCGACCGGCCTTGACCTGGTCATAGATGATCGCGGAGATCGTGGCCTGCAGCGGGCGTGGGGGAGTCCACGCGATCCCCCCGCCACGCGTGATGGCCTCGTGGTAGGTGCCGGCGTGGATCGTCCCCTCGGTGGCGAAGACGGCGATGGGCCCGTCAGCCAGGGCCAGGGCGACCCTGGCGGTCTCCTGCACGATGGACAGCAACTCGATGCCGATGGCGCGTTCCACCGGCTCGGTGAAGATGTTCGCCGAGTTGCACGGCAGGACCAAGAAGTCGGCGCCCATCCGCTCCAACCGCTGGGCGTCGGCGACCAACGCCGGCGTCGGGTCCGGGGCGGTTGGGTCGAGCAGGGCCGCCGTGCGGTCGGGTGTCGTGGCGTGCTGCAGGACGATGGCGTCGATGTGGTCCTGATCGCGGTCGGCCTTCGTCAGCCGGACGAGCAGGTCGAGGAACGAGACCGTCGCCGCGGGGCCAAGGCCACCCATCACCCCGACGATGGGGCTGGACCAGCCCTCAGCGCTCACGTGCCGCTTCCGATCTCTCCGAGCGGGTCGTAGTAACGGTGGAACTTGCGGTCGTAGCTGAGGCCGCCGAGGGCGACCTTGACCCATCGCCGCGGGTCCTTCTCGGCCCGGTAGTGCAGCGGGTTGCGCAGACCCCCGGCCTGGATGACCTCGTGGACCTTCTCCCACAACTCGGGGTGACCCTGCAGCGCCCACTTGATGGTGCGGACCGGGACGACCGAATAGATGGTCTCAGCGGTGGACTCGAGGACGGGGCCGACGGGGCCGAGGGTGTCGCGGATGTACTCGTCGACGTAGTAGGACACCGCGTTGTGGCCGGTCCCCGTGACGTAGTAGTTCGACCGGCCCAACCGGGGGTTGAGCTCGAAGAACTTCACCGAGCCGTCGCGCGGGTCGTACTTGAGGTCGAAGTTCGCATAGCCGACCCACCGCAACTCCGCCAACAACCGCGTCGCCTGGGCGACCACCTCGCTGTTGACGCCGGTGAGAATGGCTGCAGGGACGCCCAACTGGCCGGGGGAGTGCTCCTCGATGAGGGTCTGCCCCCAGGACGCGAACCGCACGTTGGAGTCGCGGTCGCAGTAGCACGTGAGGATCCGCATGCCCGTGTCGTCGCCGGGGATCCGGTCCTGCAGGACCAGCTTGTCGCGGTACCCGGCCGCGTGGATGCGCGCCACCAACTCCTGCAACTCGGCCTCGGAGGCCACCTCGTGCACCTTGGCCTGGCCCTCGAAACTCACCCCATGCCACGCCGTCGGCGCGGTCGCCTTAAGGATTAGCGGGAACGGGCCGGGTGCCTGAACCTCGTGCCAGTCATCGCCCCCCAGGTCGATGATGGCGGTCGCCGGCGTGCTGACCCCGGCCTTCTGGGCCACCTCGTCGAACGTGTGCTTGCGGGTGGCCCGCTCCAACACCTCGACGCCGACGTAGGGCACCCGGAACCCGGGGCCCACCCGATCAGCGACGGCGACGACCTTCTCCACGAGGGTGTCCGAGGTCGCGAGCAGCAACATCGGAACGGTGATGTCCGTGAACGGCGCCCCCGTGAGGGTGCGCACAAGGGTGTCCTCGTCGAGCAGGTCGGGGCAGTGGACCTTCTCCATGATGGTGGAGTGGTCCGTGACCCAGGTGTCGCCGCCGGTGACGACGAGCGACCGCACCCCATAACCCTCGTGGAAGGCCCGAGCCAGCGAATAGGCGCCGACGTGGCCACCAAGGATGACGGGGACGAACTCGGGAGCGGACCCGCCGCCGGGTTCAGCGATTCTTGTAAACACGGACCAACGCCTCCACGAGCCGACCTGCCAGCGGTCGCAGCCGCAGGGTGAACTCCCCGGCGTACTCCAACCGCTGCGGGTTCCATTGCCGTTTGAACTCTTCCAGACCCTCGGACGCGTCGATGCCACCGAAGTCGAAGGTCGCGACGCCCGCGGCGCTCGCGCGCTTCATCAACTCCCACACCATGAGGTAGTTGGGCCGCAGGTTGCGGTAGTCGTTGGACGACGCGGCATACAGGTAACTGCCGCGCGAGCCACACGTGGCGAAGACCGACCCCGCGAGGTAGGGCCCGCGCGGGGTGACGGCCTCGATCGCGTCCATCTCGGCCACGAGCGCCGCGCAGTTGGCGACGCTCTGCTCGAGCGTCTCGATCTGGCGGTCCTGCTTCTCCGAATGGGGTTTGCTGCGCAGCTTGCCCAGCTGGCTGGTCGACTCGGCCGCCAACTTCTGCGCGGCCGCCCGCGCCAGAGCGGGGTCGAGGCGCACCAGCGAGATGGTGATGTTGTCGGTGGGGGACAGCAGGTCGTAGAGCCCGGTGAAGTAGCCCTTGCTGCGGACCCCGAAATCGTCGCGCTCGCCGGTCGTGCGCAGCAGGTCGTGGAAGGCGTCGATGCCCTCGCGTCCGGCCGACTCATAGACCAGACCAGACTTCTCTGCCTTGCGGATGCTCCAGCGGGTGCCCTGGGGGAGTTCCTTGAGCAACCCGTCGAGGTCGCCGATCCCGGTCACCATCCGCATGGCGGGCTGGGCGAGGGCCTTCGCCGCGTCGTCGCCCGGGTCGGTGCGCGTGAAGCCGCGCGAGCGCAGCGCCGGCGCAACGAAGTCGTTGTCGATCGGAACCGCCGGGTCGATCCGCAGGGTCACCGCCGAGTTGGCCTTGGCCACCCGGGTCACCTCGTGCAGGAGCGCGTTGACGCTCTCGGTGTCGGCCCAGTCCACCACGAAGCCGCGCGGGCAGTAGCACAGGGCCAACGGCAGGACCGGGGTGCGCCGGAAGAGCAGCAGCGCCGCTCCCGTGACCTCGGGTCCCTCAGGGGTATGCCGTCCCACCGCCACCCGCTGCCAGGTCCAGCCCGTGGGTTCCTTGACCTTGCCCCACGCCACGGTCTGCATGAGATGGCCGTGGCGGTGGTCGCGGACGAAGTCGTCATGCTCGCGGTCGGTGAGGTGCAGCACCGTCACAGTCACGAGGCACTCCTTCGCCCTGGTGCGATCCGATCGCAGGGCACCGTCCAGGTCATCCGGGAGAGTCTACCGTCGCGCTCGCACCTCACTCGCGACCATGGGCGCCGGGACGCCGGGGCGCAACTGTCGCCAGGCCGAGCGGATGTGGTCCTCGACCAGCGACTCAGCGGCATCGGCGTCGCCGCGTTCGATCGCGGCATACAGGCGCCGGTGGTCGGCGCGCAGGGTCTCGATGAGGTCCTCCCAGCCGGCGACGTCGCGAATCGCGTCGAGCAAGGGGCCCCGGATGGACTCCCGAATGGCTCCCGTGAAGTCGGCGGCCAACCGGTTGCCGGCGGCCTCGGCGATCGCCAGGTGCAGGGCCGTGTCGGCGTCGTTGAAGCGCGACTTGTCGATCTCCGGATCGTCCATGACGGCGATGGCTCGGCGCATCTCGGCCAGGTCGGAGGCCCGGGCGTTGCGGCAGGCCAAGCGAATACTCAACCGCTCCATAGCGATCCGAGCCTCGATGACGTCGTCGACGGCGAAGTTCGCCAGCGCCACGTGCAACCGCAACAGCCGGGTGAGGGCGTGGGCAGGGACCGCGGTGACGGTGGTCCCTCCGGTGCCGCCGGCACCTACCGCGGAGCGGACGACGCCTTGGGCCTGCAAGGTCCGCACGGCCTCACGGACCGCGGCCCGGCTCACCTCAAGTTGCTTGGCCAACTCACGCTCCGGGGGAAGTTGGTCACCGACACACAACTCACCGGCGAGGATCCGGCTCTCGACCCAGGCGAGGACCACCTCGAACGCCCGCATCCCGTCGCGGTGCGCCGGGTCGGTGACCCGAGGTCCGTCGGACTTGGTCATACCCGTGCCTCCTGCCTGCGAGCACCCGTCCCGCGACTGGGCCCTTGACGTCCTAATGGTCAGACCTTACCCTAGGGACAACCCTAATTGGTCAGACCACCCTCCAGCGTGACTCGAGAATGGTCAGACCACTTGGTCGACCGAGCCGGTGTCGTCCCGATCGAACCCAGTCAGAGGAGATCGCCCGCATGATCCCCGCCCTCGCCATCACCACGGATGCCTATCAACCCGACCTCGCTCCGCTGGGGGGAAGCCTCGTCGGCTCCGCCCTCATCGCCCTCATTCCGTTGTTGACCGTCTTCGTCACCCTGGGGTGGCTGCGGTGGAAGGCGCACGTGGCCGGGCTCACCGCCGTGGCCGTCGCCATCCTCGTGGCCGTTCTCGTCTATCGGATGCCGCCGGGCCTCGCCGTGCTCTCGGCCACCGAAGGCGCCGTCTTCGGCCTCTTCCCCATCATGTGGATCGTCTTCACCGCGATCGTCCTCTACCAGATCACCGTGGTCAGCGGCCGGTTCGAGGACCTCCGGGCCACCTTCCACCTCATCTCCGACGACCCACGGATCCAAGCGATCATCATCGCCTTCTGCTTCGGCGGCCTCCTTGAGGCCCTCGCTGGCTTCGGCGCCCCGGTCGCCATCACCGGCGTCATGCTCATGGCCCTGGGCTTCAGTCCACTGCGCGCCGCGGCCGTCGTCCTGCTCGCCAACACCGCACCCGTGGCCTTCGGCGCCATCGGCACCCCGATCATCACCGCGGGCGCCCTGACCAAGATCCCCTACACCGAGATCGGCGCCTATGTCGGACACCAGACCCCGTTCATCGCCGCGTTCGTCCCGCTGCTGCTCGTCCTCATGGTCGACGGGAGGCGGGGAGTGCGCCAGACCTGGCCGGTCGCCGTGGTCGTCGGCGTCGCCTTCGCCGTGGCTCAGTGGATCAGCGCCACCTACATCTCAGTCGAACTCACCGACATCATCGCCTCGCTCGTCGGCCTCGCGGTCGCCGTCGTGTTCTTGCGGTTCTGGCAGCCGGTCGGCAAGGAGGCCGCCCACGCGACCCTGGCCGTGGAGCGGGAGCGCGACCTCGTGCTCGCCGCTGCCGGTTCGGTCGCCACCGCGACCGGGAAGGGCGGCGGTCCCAGCGGCGCCAAGAGTGCGACCGCTGCGTATGCCGTGTCCGCTCAGGAGTTGGAGACCCGCGCTCGCGGCCTGACCAAGGGCCGGATCGTCATGGCGCTCTTCCCCTACCTCATCGTCATCGCCGTCTTCTCGATCGCCAAGCTCGTCGCTCCGGTCAAGGCCTGGCTGGCCAGCACCGACCTCAAGATCCCCTGGCCAGGCCTGGACGGCAACGTCCTCACGGCCACCGGAGCCAAGAACACCTCGACGGTCTACACGCTGCCTTGGCTCTCGGGCCCCGGCACGAGCCTGCTGATCTGTTCGCTCATCACCGCCGTCGTTTATGGCGTGACCATGGCGGCCTGGGGCAAGGAACTCAAGGAGACGGCATACAAGATGCGGTTTGCGTTCCTCACTGTGTCCTCGGTCCTCGCCCTCGCCTACGTGATGAACCTGTCCGGTCAGACGATCACCGTCGGCACGTGGATCGCCGGGACCGGGGCCGCTTTCGCCTTCTTCTCGCCAGTCCTCGGGTGGATCGGCACCGCGGTCACGGGCTCGGACACGAGCGCCAACGCGCTGTTCGCCACCCTCCAACAGACGGCCGCCAAGGGTGCCGGCCTCGACCCGACCCTGCTTGTCGCCGCCAATACCTCAGGCGGTGTCGTGGGCAAGATGATCAGCCCACAGAACCTCACCATCGCAGCAACCGCGGTCGGCCTGGTCGGCCGCGAGTCCGACATCTTCCGCAAAGTCATCCTGTGGAGTGTCGGGCTGATCATCGTCATGTGTCTTCTCGTCGGCCTGCAATCAACCGTGCTGGCCTGGATGCTCCCGGAGTTCGTCAAATGACCGCGTCATCAATCACCCCCACCGTCACCCCGGCCGTCACTCCGACGGTCGCCAAGGGTCTCAAGGTCGCCCTCTTCGCCGCGTGTTACAACGACACGATGTGGCCGGGCACCCCGATCGCCGTGGTCAAGCTTCTTGAGCGGCTGGGGTGCCGAGTGGAGTTCCCGCAGCGGCAGACCTGCTGCGGTCAGA
>ENA-UPSM01001039-UPSM01001039.1-activated-sludge-metagenome-genome-assembly--contig:-NODE-1039-length-38131-cov-7.444269_pt1 | contig 38131 bp, 30 predicted proteins | sample MGYA00238181_ERZ773283 | MGnify/ENA primary metagenome ERZ773283 (study PRJEB29023, sample SAMN05720199) | activated sludge metagenome | isolation source: Anaerobic digester | place: Japan... | reverse complement strand
AGCCCCCTGCGCGTCTGGCCACGCACTCTTCCCACCGTGCGCGGCGGGCCGGGTGATCACGGGGCGCCGGCCCGCCGGCGCTCCCGGAAAGGAGACGGAGACATGGCGAGGACGTACGGAGCGCAGGGTATGGTCGGCCGCTTGCGCCGGGTCGTCGTGCGGCGGCCCGACGAAGCGATGGCCGCCGCCGACCCGGCGCGCTGGCACTACACGGCGCCGATCGACCTCGAGGCGGCGCGGGCGGCCCATGACCAGTTCGTCGCCGCCCTCAGGGCCTGGGACGTCGAGGTGATCTTCCACGACGAGCCGCTGCCGGAGCACGCCGACGCCGTCTTCGTCTTCGACCCGGCCCTCGTCACCGATGCCGGCGCCGTGCTCCTCAGCATGGGCAAAGCGCTGCGCCGCGGCGAGGAAGAAGCGCTCGGCCGCTGTCTGGAGCGGAACGGAGTGCCGGTGGTCGGGAGGGTCACGGGCGAGGGCCGCGTCGAAGGCGGCGACACGCTGTGGCTCGACCACGACACGCTTGCCGTCGGTCGCGGCTTCCGCACCAACCTCGAGGGTGTGCGCCAGCTCCGGGCGCTGCTCGGGCCGATGGGCGTCACCGTCCTCGACTACGACCTCCCCTACTTCACCGGCCCGGAGGCCTGCCTCCACCTGCTCAGCCTGATCAGCCCCGTCGACGTCGGCCTCGCCGTCGCTTACCCACGGCTCATGCCGACCGCTTTCTGGGCGGAGCTCCAGCGGCGTGGGGTGCGGCTTCTGGAGGCGCCGGAGGACGAGTTCCTGCGCACGCAGGCGACCAACGTCCTCGCGGTCGCCCCGCGGAAGGTCGTCATGCTGGACGGCAACCCGGTCACTCGCCGTCTGCTCGAGGAGGCCGGATGTGAGGTCGCGGTCTTTCCCGGCGAGGCCCTTTCGTTCAAGGCCGAGGGCGGGCCGACGTGCCTGACGCGGCCGGTCCTGCGCGACCCGGAATGACGCCGGAGGCGGGACCGCGAGCCGGGGACGAAGCGCACGTCCCGGCGCGCGATCTTTGGGACGCCGAGCGCGCCGCCGCGGCCGCGGTCGACGAACGCGACCTCGTCGCCTTCCTGCGTGAGCTCGTCGCCGTCCCGAGTCTGGACGGCGAAGAGACGGCGGCGCAGCGGACCGTCGCCGAGTGGATGACCGCCGAGGGTCTCGCCACGGACGTCTGGGAGATCGACCTCGCGAGCCTCACCGAGCATCCGGAGTTCTCCTGCGAGGTCGAGAGGGATGGCGCCCTCGGAGTCGTCGGCTGGGTCGGGAAGAACGCGAGTGACGAGGGCGGCCGCGACCTGCTCTTCGACGGCCACATCGATGTGGTCCCGGCTGGTGAGGCGGCGGCATGGACGGTCGACCCCTGGCGCGGAGCGCTGCGCGACGGGCGGGTCTACGGGCGCGGCGCCTGCGACATGAAGGGAGGGCTTTGCGCGGCGCTGTTCGCCGCCAAGGCGCTCCACGACGCGCAGGTCCCGCTGCGCGGCCGCGTCCTGGTGGCGAGCGTGGCCGGCGAGGAGGACGGTGGCCTGGGCACGCTCGCCACCTTGTTGCGCGGGCACGGCGCCGACGGGGCGATCGTCACCGAGCCGACCAGCCTGCAGATCGTGACCGCGGGGGCCGGTTCCCTGATGTTCCGCATCACCGTGTGGGGCAGGTCGGCGCACGCGTCGGTGCGCGAGGCGGGCGTCAGCGCGGTCGAGAAGTTCATCCCGGTGTTCACCGCGATCCGTGAGGTCGAGGCGCGGCGCAACGCGGCCGGCGGCGGCGAGCTTTTCGCCGCGCATCGCCTGCCGTGGCCGATCGAGGTCGGCACGCTGCGCGCCGGCGAATGGGCCTCGAGCGTCCCGGAACGGCTCGTCTGCGAGGGCCGCTTCGGGCTCGCGCCGGGGGAGGACGAGGCGAGCGCGAGACGCGAATTCGAAGACGCGCTCGCCGCCGTCGCCGCCGGCGACGCCTGGCTGCGCGCACACCCGCCGCTGGTCGAGTGGTGGGGCGGGCGCTTCGCGCCGGCCGTCACCGACCCCGATGACCCGCTCGTGCGGACCCTTGCCGCCGCCACGGAAGCTGTGCTGGGGCGCCGTGCCCCGCTCGCCGGAGTGACTTACGGCTCGGACATGAGACTCCTCGTCAACGTCGGCCGCATGCCGACCGTGCTGTTCGGCCCCGGGGACGTCCGCGAATGCCACATGCCCGACGAGTCCGTCCCCGTCGCCGAGGTCGCTGGCGCCGCGCGCACGCTCGCGGTCACCGCGGTGCGCTACTGCGGCGTACGGTGACCCGGCTTGCGGGGCCGGGGTCGTCCGTGCCTGCGAGGGGACGTCGACTCACTCTCGCTGCGGAGTAGCTGCATGGGGTCGGCAGGGGCGGAGAGGGTGTAAGAGGCTGGCGCGAAGGACCTGCGCCGAAGGGTGCTGACCGACCGACGGGGGCGGGGGCGGCGCTGCGCGCCGCCCCCGCCCCCGTCGGTCTTCCTCAGGCGATGTGCGCCGTGTCGGTCCTCGTGATCGGCATGTCGCGCTTCACGCACTCGGCACAGAAGGCGTCTTGGACACTCCGCGGCAGCACCTCCGGGCAGAGGAGGCCTGTGTCGGTGATCCTGTCCTCGACAATGAACTCGGCATAGATGCTCGCCGGGGTACTCGTGCCGTAGCTCACGCAGGTGGCGCCGGGGATGCGGCTGTTCACCCACTTGATGTCGGGCGGGAAGATGTTGAAGGTGACGCTCGCCGGCTTGCCGCCTTTCTCACCGATGCAGTCAACGGTGACCACGCCGTAGTCGGTGATCTCGCCGGCGAGGGCGAGTTTGGCGATCTCCTCCATGGGCGGGTTCGGTGGCAGCGTGGCGACGAAGACGTCGATCGGCCGCACCTCGGTGCCGTCCTTGAGCTTGACGGGGTACTTGCTCGTCATGCCTGAGCTCACGAGCGCGTAGTCGGCGTCGATGCTGGCTTCGTCCGTCCCCATCTTGAACTCGACATGGCGGAGCCCCTTGTCGCCCCATCTCTTCGGCAGCAGCCGCGGCAGCGTCACGACCTCCTCGTGGTCGTGGCAGATGACGGTGCCGAGACCGAAAGGCTCGGGGAACATGTGCTTCTCGCGGCGGCCGAAGATCTCGACACGCTTGAACTGACCGTCCTCGTAGATCAACGGGGGCTGCGCGCAGTCCATGTAGTAGGTCTCCTGACTCCAGACCTGCAGCGGGACCGGGCTGTCGAAGAGCGCGTAGTCTTTGATGCGGATCTCGAAGCACGTGTCGAGATCCTGATAGCCCATCGAGGCGAAAGTGTTGGTGACGCCCGGGTCCATCCCGGTGTTGAGCAGGGCGGTGATGCCGGCCTTGGCGAAGTCGTCAGCCAGCGTCGTCTGCTCAAGGTAGGCGTCGTCGATGGTCTTGGTGCTGGTCTGGCCCGAGGCCATGTCGAGATACGCGGCCCCGCACTTGAGGCAGGCGCGCATGATCGCCATGTTGTACTCGGGGATCACGGCGTTGACGATGAGCTTCGCGCCCTCGCCGGCCTTCGCGACGCCGTCCGTGTCCGACGCGTCGATGAAGGCGCCGGTCGCCTTGCCGTTGCCCACTCGGTCGGCGATGAACTTCGCCCGGTCCTCGTCGTAATCGGCGACAAGGATCTCCGAGACGGCCGGGTTGCGGCCCAGGTTCCAGGTGATCACATGGCCCTGCATGCCGGCGCCGACGATGACTACCTTCATGAGCTGCCTCCTCTTCGATGGCCCGGGTCGGCCGTGGGTACGAGCACCACGATGCCGCCTCCCGGCTGGCGGCACGGTCTCGGCCATGCCGCAAGGTCGTGTGCGGTGCTCGGGTTGTATCAGACGCGAGGCTGCCCCACAACCGTGCATTCTGACGATTCTCGTCGTTTGATGGGCAAGATGGGTCCGTTTCTCGTCGAGCGACGTTGCAAAGCCTCCGAGTTTCGCGGCCTAGTGCCTCCGGATCCGGCGACGCCGAGCCGTCGACCCGGGGTATCATTGACCAGTCAGGCGCGGGCGCGCGACGGGCAGGCCCTGACGGTGCCGCCAGGAAGGACCTGCTGCCGCCAGGAAGGACCTGCTGCCGCGTGAAGGAGGCGAAGCGTGCACGAACTCGGCATCACGCAGGGCATCATCGACCGCGCACGCGACGTCGCGGTCGCCAACGAGGCGGGCAAGGTGACCGACCTCTATCTCGCGATGACCCCGGCGGCCGACTTCACATTCGAGTCGATCGAGATGTACTTCGAGATGCTGACCGAGGACGACGAGCTGTTCCGGGGAGCGGCCCTCCATCTCGAGTGGCTGCCGGTGGCGGCGACGTGTCTCCGCTGCGGCAGCGAGTTCTCGACCGACGTGCCCCACCCCCTTTGCCCGCAGTGCGGGTCGACGGCGGTGCGACCAGACCCGACCGCGCCGATGGTCCAGCTCACTGACGTCGGCGTCGACGAGGGCGACTAAGACCGGCTGAGCGACTCCCGCGGCGTCAAGGCACCGGCTTGCGTCCGACAAGAAGGAACTGGCGTGCCCAATAGTCCCGGAACACGTAGAGCGAGAGCACCAGGGCGAGGGCTGCGAGGCTGCGGTACCGAGTGAAGTAGGGCCGGACCTCGATGACGTCGAGGCCGGCTTCGCGCAGCAGGGCGACCATGTCCTTCTTGGCGAAGAAGCGCAGATGCGTGCGGTCGAAGATGCCGCTGTCCTTCTGCGGCCAGCGTTTGGCGAGCAGGTTGGCCATGACCCAGACGTGGGCCACATTGGGGATGCAGGCGACCAGCGCGCCTCCGGGGCGAAGCATGGTGACCAGTCTTGCGAGCGCCGCGCGAGGGTCCGGGAGATGCTCGAGCACGTCGATCGCGAGGATGGCGTCGAACGGCTCGCCCCCGAGGGCCTCAAGCGTGACGGTCGCGAGGTCGCCGGTGACGACGCCGTCCAGGCGGCCGCGGGCTTCGTCCGCGGCCGCCTGGTCCAGTTCGACGCCCCACACCTCACGCGCCCCGGCGTGCTTGAGGAGTTCGCCGTTGCCGCCCGACGCGCAACCGGCATCGAGGATCCGCAGCCCCGTGGGGTCGACGAGGTCGAGAAGGACGGGCTTGACGTCGCGATAGTAACCTGCGGGGGTCATGGGTCCCGGCTGCTGCGCGCGCCGTCTCGACGGCACGGCTGTTGCTCGTGCAGATCGCTTTTGCACGGCCCGCCTCGGTGCCGCTCGCTCACGCGCCGCTCGCGCCCGCGGCGAGACGCCGCCGACGCAGGCGGGTGACGACGAAGGAGGATGGTGGAGCATAGCGGAATCGAACCGCTGACCTCCTGGGTGCGATCCAGGCGCTCTCCCAGCTGAGCTAATGCCCCACCGAAGGTCGTCCCCGCGCTCGGGGACGTCTCCTTATACGGCATTCCCGCCTCCCGGGCAAGCCATGCGCGAGCCAAGGGTCGCGCGTCCACGCCTTGGATCCTTCCCGCCGTCCTGCGGCGGCCGGCAGGCGCGGACGCCCGCGGTCGCGCGCACGGCCGGCATCGCTGCCGGCGCCGCCGTCCCCCTACTATACGGCTCTCAGCTTACCGGGGAGGACGGGTGTCCGTCACGTGGTCCGCCGCGTCGCACCTCCTCGGTCCTGAGTCGCAGAGATGCCCTTTGTGGCGCGCGCCTGTAGACGCCCGTTCCATGGACCCGGCGTGTGTACGGACCCAGTCTGTGCGTGGATCATCTGAGCGGCGAGGTGGCGCCGTGACGCGCAAAGAGAGACAGGTCGTCATCGAGAGATTGCTGGCCCGCTACGACGACGTGGGCACGATGGTCGTCGGCGACGACCAGTCGCTTTGCCGGCTTCTCAGCGTGATGCATCACGCTTCAGCCGACGACACGGTCGGCGCGTACGTCTGCGCCTATCTGGGCGTCTGATCCTGTGGCAGACCCGTGCCGGCGACGGCGGCGTGCGGCACGCCTCCTTCTGCGTCTCTCGGGTGTCGGGTGGATGTTGCCGAGCGGCGGACGTGGTCATCAGGATCGTGCCGTGAGCTGCGACACGAGTCGCGCATGACGCATCGCTCCGGCGATGATCTGACCCGCCGAGCGGAAGAAGTCGAGGTGCTCGCCGTAGTCGCGCGGGCGCGTGTCGAACACGTCGAGGACGCCAAGGACGTCGTCTCCTGAGCACAGGGGGATCGTGACGAAGCTTTGGAAGCCCCATTCCGCGTAGTCCTCGCGCTCCTCGTCCCTGACCCGGGGGTCGTCGAGACTGGCGACGACCATGGCCTCGCGCGTGTGCACGGCGAGCTCGGACACCGTGAACCGGGATACGCCGAACGTGCGGCCCGTCGCTTCCTCGTCCAGGCCGCGTTCGTCCACGCTCACGATGCAGTGGAGCTTGTCGCCCGTCAACGCGTACACATCGCAGTCTGCGACCCCGGCGGTGGCGCGCACCCGTTCGGCGATGGCGGCCAGGAGCTCGGGGAGCTCGCCGCCTTGGGCGGCGAGCTCCCCGAGCCCTACGACCTCGCGCAGCACCGCCGTCCTGTGCTCTAGCTGCTGCAGGAGGAGCGCCGAGGTGAACGCCCCGGCCAGGCTCGCTCCGAGGCTGCGAAGGAAGGTGAGGTATTCGCTGTACTGTCGTCGGCGCGTGTCGTAGACGTCGATGAGCCCGAATGGGGCGTCGTTGACGATGAGCGGCACGCAGACCTCGCTGTTGAAGCCGAACTCCCGGTAGACCTGACGCTCACGCTCGTTCAGCTGGGGGTCGTCGGGGCCGGTGATCACGAGCACCTCTCCGGTGGAGACCGCGCGCGCGACGGTAGGATACGTGGCGACGTCCAGGAGCTTGCCGACGGCTGCCTCGTCGAAGCCGCTGCGGTCGAAGCTCGCCACGCAGCGTAGACCGCCGTCCGAGACTCGATAGACGTCGCAGGCGGCGGCGTCGAGCGTGCGCAACAGGCGCTCGGCCACGTGACGAAAGACGGTGTCGAAGTCACGGCAGGACGAGGCGAAGGCGCCGATCTCGACGAGCTCGTTCAGCACGCGACTCCGGCGCGCCGCCTGTTCGAACAGCCGCGCGTTCTCAAGCGCCCGCGCGGCGACGCGGCCGAGGTCGTGGATGAGCTCGAGGTCCTCGGCGAAGTCCCGCGGCGTGTAGTCGGACAGCTCGATGAGGCCGATCACGCGACCTCCGGCGATGAGCGGCATCGACAATTGGGACTGATAGCCCCAGCGCTCGAGCGAGAAACGCCCGTCTTCCCCAAGGATCTCGTCGTCGAGGCTGGCGGCGACGACGGTCTCTCCGGTCTCGATGGCGCGGCGGCTGCACGGGTAGCGCGCGATGGGGATGACGACCCCATTCCACTCGGGGTCGACGCGCCCCGCGTCGTACCCGATAAGGGCGCGCAGCGTGCCGCCTTCGACTGCATAGACGTCCACGACGGGACTCCGTGTCAGCTCGGAGAACCGCTTGATGATCGAAAGGAGCACCTCATCGGTGCTGAGGCTCGAGATGTCCTCGATGCCCGCCTCGACCACGGTCTCGAGGTCGTCGGCCCGACGTTCGAGCGCGCCGGCGGTCGCGCGCGCCGACAGGGTCGCGCCGAGCAGGCGAGCCGCAGGGTCGAGTATCTGAGCGGCGCGCAGCAGCGTCTGCGACGACGCCCCCCGGAGCTCGGCGACGCCCACGGTGGAGGCGCCGGCGCAGAGCGGAAGCAGGCAGACGGTCACTGCGTCGCGGGTGGTCAGACGGGGCTGCCCTTCGGCGATCGCGGCCGCGAGGTCGGGATCGTCGGCGATCGGGATCGCGGCTGCGCTCCCCCCCTCCACCGGGGCCAGCTCTCGGGCAAGGCCGCCGGACAAGGCGAAGACCGTGACGCTGACGTCATTCGACACACCGTGGACGAGCTGCGCGAACGCCTGCAGGCCGTCGAGGACATCGCACTCACTCGCACACGAGGGCGCGCGGGTGATGTGACCGTCCAGCTTGGCGAGGCGCCGCGCGAGGGTGGAGTCGCCTTCCCAGGCGTGGCCGGAGACCGTCGCGGCTTCGGCGCCGGGGGAGGTGTCGTCGCCCTCGGGGAGCGGCGCCCGATCGCGGGTCGGAGCGGCGTCGCCGGTCACGACGTCGGCGATGATGCCTGCGGCCTGCCTGGCGACGAACTCCGCGAACGCGACGTTGGCGCCGCTGAACCTCCGTGGCGTACGGTGCTCGACGAGCTGCATCACGCCGAACAGGCGTCCCGAGACCGTCAGAGGAAGGGCGAGGACCGCCTTCTCGCCGCGCATGTGGCACCCACTGACTTCGTTGGGTGTGAGCACGTTGCCTGTGGCCACGTCGGCGACGATCATGCGTCGACCTGTGTTTCGGACTTCGTCCGCGGCAGGCGCGCTCTCACGAGTGAGTCGCGCCCCCGGCGCTGGGACACCGTGGTCGGTGGTACTGTCGTAAGAGGCCACGACCTGCGACGTCCCGTCGCTGTCGACGGCGATCAGGCAGGACGTCACGCCGATGCCCTCGGCGGCGGCCCGCGTCAGCGCGTCGAGTGCCGGGAACACTGCCGCAAGCGGATCGGCGGCGCCAGTGTCTGGCGACGGTCCCGCGCTGTGACGCTCGTCCAGTGCCGTATGGGCGGATGACTGCGTGTGGAGTAGCGCCTCGATGTCGGCGCGTCGGTAACGCCGGTGACCGCCCGGGCTGCGATAGCAGGCCAGTCTGCCCGCATCGCTCCATCGACGAAGGGTATTGGGGCTGACACCGAGCAAGCGCGTCGTCTCACTGAGGCGCAGCCACGCTTCGCCGTCGGCCTTCCCTGCCTTCATCTCCCCTGCCCCATGGTCGCCTCGTCGTGAAGCTACCCAATCCTACCTGCGGAAGCGGCGGTGAGTCGACCCGGCACGCGGGGGCATACGCGGACCCGTCGACCCGGCGGGCCAAGCGGGCAAGTCGACGAAGGGGATTGGTCGGGGCTTCAGGCAGGGCGGGCAGGCGGACACGCCCGGGAGGGGCGTCAGCCGGGTGTGTCCGCCTGCCCGCCCTGCCCGGAAAGGGCGGCGGCTGCGTCGTCCGTGGGACGAAACACGGCCACGCGGTCGCGGCCATGGCGCTTGGCGAGGTACATAGCCCAGTCAGCCTTGTCGAGAAGCTCCTCCGCGGAAGATGCGTCGCGTGGGAAGGCAGAGACGCCGATGCTGATCGTGAGCTTGCGAGTGGGGTCGCCCAGATCGAGCGAGGCGACGCTTGCGCGGACGCGTTCTGCGATCTCCGCCGCGCGTTGCGTCGTGGTGTCGATGAGAACCAGGGTGAACTCCTCGCCTCCGTACCGCGCCGCAAGATCGATCTGGCGCACGGAGCGCAAGAGCACGTCGGCGACCGCGCGCAGGGCCTCGTCACCGGCGGTGTGGCCGAAGCGGTCGTTGTAGCCTTTGAAGCAGTCGAGATCACAGAACAGGAGCGCGAGGGAGCGTCCCTGGTCGGTGGCGCGCTTCACCTCCTCCGCAAGGCGCCGCTTGAAGTAGCGGTGGTTGTACAGACCGGTCATGCCGTCCGTGACGGCGTCGACGCGCGCTCTGCCGAGCCTTGCCGTCGCCGAGGCCACGACCGACGAGAAGGCGCCTCCAGACTTCCCGAAGTCGAGGCCGAGGTCGCTGGGCCAGTCGTCGTCCGGGGCGATGTCCGCGCAGATGAGGCCGACGCGTTCGCCGTGCTCGTCGAGGAGGTCGACGGACGACGTCAGCCAAAGTCCGTAGTCGTCCAGGCTGAGCACGTTCCGGAGCGCGTCGTCGGCGACCTCGCCGGGGATGGCGGCGCCCTCGATACGCGCCCCGATGGCTGACTTGAACGCCGGGTCCTCCTCGGGATCGACGAGCATCGTCCAGCCGTCATGCGCCGGAGCGAGGGCGGTGAGGAAGCGCACGGGCGGGTGCGCGTCGCGTACCTCACGGAGGATCTCCGCCGTCTGCGCATATGCAGGATCGTCTTCCCTTCCCGCGTCGGCGATGTGCTTCAGCGCGGCGGCGTCGACCCGCGGTGCGGCCGCCTCGGCTGCCGCGCGGGCGACGTCGCGGCGCGCCTCGAGCTTCTCGAGTACGCGCAGGAACGCCTCGACGTGGCTTGGGTCGAATTGATGTCCAGCGCACCGCTTCAGCTCTGCGATGCACTCCCTGTAGGTCAAGGCCATACGGTACGGGCGCTGGCAGGACATGGCATCGTAGGAGTCGACCACGCAGAGGGCGCGCGCGATCTCGGGGATCTGCTCGCCGGCGAGGCCGTCGGGATATCCTTTCCCGTCCCAACGTTCGTGGTGGTGGCGCACAGCTCGCGTCAGATCCTCGCCGAAGAGCGGCTGGATGATGCCGGCGCTCACTACAGGGTGCTGGCGCACCTCGGCCATCTCGCTCTCGCTGAGGCGTCCGGGCTTGAACAGCACTTCGTCGGCGACGCCGATGCGACCGACGTCGTGCAGGAACGCGGCTTCGACGATCTCGGACATGCGCTCGTCGTGCCAGCCGAGGTCGCGCCCCAGCAAGTACAGGTAACCGGCGACGCGGGCGGCGTGGCCGACCGCGTACGAGTCGTGTGCGTTCATCGCCGAGATGAGCGCCTTGAGGTGACCGACGTGCATGGCTTTGACCGTCTGGTATAGGCGTGCGTTGCGGAACGCGAGCGCCAGTTGGGAACCGACGCGCGTCAGCAGGTGGCGGTCGGCGCTCGTGAAGGCGTCGTCGTCTCGTGAAGCGAGAACGATGGCGCCACTGAGGCCCTCGTCGAACCAGAGGCCGACGACGAGCGCCGAGCGCAGGTCCCGCGTCGCTCCACCGGCGCCGTCCAGTATCGGCTCGCGCTCGAGATCGACGAGCAACGCGCCCTTCGTCTGCAGCCGCTCCAGCATGTCCGGCGCGCCGAGGTCGTCCATCGTCCGGGCCAGCGCTTGGGTATCCGGCAGAGAGCTGTAGGGGACACGCCACTCGTCGCCGCCGTCGAGGATGACGCACACGTCGTCGAACGGGATCAGGCCGGCGATGGCAGCGACGGCGGCAGTCGCGATGTCGCCTGTGTCGAGACTCGACGCGGTGATCGCCGCCATGTGGTTGAGCAGTTCGGCCTCGCGACTCCGGAGCTCGAGATCGGCGTAGAGCTCGGCGTTGGAGATCGCCAGGGCGGCGATGTGGCAGAGCGCCTCGATGCTGTGGACGATCTGTTCGTCGAAGCGACCGTCCGGTGCCTGCGCGACGAGCTCAGCGATGCCGATGACCTTCTTCTCGGTCACCAGTGGGACGATAAGGGCGGGACGGGCGCCGAGGGACTCGTCGTCGACCGTCGCCGCGATGCGGGGATCGTCGGCGCCGACGATGGTGACGGCCGACTGTGACTCCGCCGCAAGACGAGCGGCGCGCCAGTCGGCCAAGCGTACGCGGCGCCCCATCCAGTCGGCGTCGGGGGCGCCTTCGCGGACGCTCGCCGCGCAGGCGAGGGCGCCCTCCTCGACCATGTAGATATCGCAGGTCGCGGCGTTGGCCAGGTCGGCGAGACGTCGCGCCGCCGCGCTCAGTACGCGGTCCGCGTCGAGCGACGCGGCGAGTTCGACGCTCGCCTCGTTGACGAGGGTCGTCCGGCGTGCGCTCTCGTCGAGCTGTCGGTGGATGCGGGCGTTGGCGATCGCCTGCCCCGCGATCTGGCTGAGGCCGAGCAGCAGGTCTCGCCGCGCGAAGTCGCCCGGCTCCTTGCCGAAGACGACGGCGACACCGACCACCTCGTCGCGATGGAGCAGCGGGAAGTCCAGCATCGAATGATAGCCCCACTTGAGGTCCTCCTGCCGTTCCCGTTCGCCGACCCGCGGGTCCCTGGTGATGTCGGACACGGCGACCGTCTCGCGGGCTTCGATAGCGCTCGAGACCAGAGGGAAGTCGGCCAGGTTCCAGGTGCTGCCGGGAAAGCGCTCGTCGATGAGGTCACCGTCGGCGCTCGCGAGGCCGCGGAGCATGGCGCCTTCCACGGCGTAGATGTCGCATGTAGACGCTCTGGCGGCCAGACACATGCGTACGGCGACGGAACGAAGGACGGAGTCGAGGTCGAGCGAGCTACCGAACTCGAGGCCCGCGTCGACCATCGCGCGAAGCTCCGCGTTGCTCTCGTTGAGCTGGTCGAGAAGCAGGGCGCCGGAGAAGGCGCCGGCCACGAGCTGCCCCACGCTGCGCGCGAAATCGGCGTGGTCGGAGTAGTCCCTCGGCTTGTCGTCGTAGATCTCGATCAAGCCGACGAGCTGGTCCTCGTCGAGAAGTGGGATAGAGATCTGGCTCTGGAAGCCCCATCTGTCATAGATAGCGCGTTCGTGCTCCGTGAGGCGTGGGTCGTCGGGGCTCTCGATGATGAGGATGTCGTGCTGACGGGCGGCTGCCATGGCCGCCGGGTAGTCAGCGACGTCGAGGTCCTTGGTGGCGTCGGGGTCCTGGTGGTCCGGCCTGGTATCCTCGCTGACGAGGACGCGCAACCCCGTGCTCTCCGTCTTTGCGATCTCACAGCACACGGCCCCAGTCACTGCCAACAGCCTGGTGGCGACGTACTCGGCCAGAGCCACCGGGTCCTGGGTATGGCTCACGTGCGTCCCCAGATCGAGCAGCTCGCTCATCGCGCGGTTGCGAGCCTCCAACGCCTCGACGAGCAACGACCGGTCGAGGGTGTGGCTCGCCACTTCGGCGAGGAAGGCCGCGGTCTCGGCGACGTCGGCGAAGTCGCGAGGTTCGCGGTCGTAGACTTCGGCCACCCCGATGACCGACCCATGCGCCACGAGCGGCAACGCGAGCACCGACCTGACGTTCCAGGCCTTCATCTGCGCGACCGCGGCAGCGTCGAGGCGGGGGTCGTCGAGATCGTGCAGGGTCTCGACGCGGGCGCCGTGCACTGCCGCCGCCGTCACCGGCCAGAGGCTGAGGGGATACTCCGCCCCTTCGACGGTGTGGTCGAAGGTCCCAGCGCTCCAACTGACGACCGTGCGCAGCCGATCACGCGAGATCGCGGAGATGTCGACCAGTGGCGTGTGACACAGGTCGGCGAGCCGCCGCGCGATCACCCGAAGGACCTGCTCTGAGCCGGCTGCGCGACTCTGCGCCTCGATATCCGCGTCGAGGATGAGGGCGAGGTCCGTCGCGCGCCGCTCCGCCGCCGCGACGCGTTCCCGCTGGAACACGAGGTCGGTCACGAGCAGCAAGATGGTGTCGAGCTCCCCAAGCTTCGTCGTCAAGTCGTGCGGGCGATGGTCGGCGAGCTCGAGGAGTCCGACGACCGTGTCGTCGCAGAGCAGTGGGACGACCGCTACGCTGGCGATGCCACCGTCACCATAGCGTGGCGAGTGTTGACCGAGGCTGAGGCGGGGGTCGTCCGAGCCGGTCACCGAGACCGGGCGGCGTGTCGCCGTCGCCTGAAGGGCGAGCAGGACGTCCTCTACCCTCCACCGTGTGCCCGCCGCTCGTACCGGGGGGCCGGCGCGCGCGTACGTGGCAAGGACCTCGGCCTCGGCTCCGTGGATGGCGCTGATCGAGCAGCGCGCCGCGTGCGCCCGCCGGCAGAACTCTGCCGCCGCGAGTTCGAGCGCCAGGCGTGTCGCACGATCGCCGGCGTCGGCCGGCGGCGCCAGTCGTGCCGTAGTCAGGGAGGTCCGCATACCGTCCTCATCGGCAGGAAGACCCCTACGCTCAACTTATCCTGGCGCCGGCGAAGCGCGCGGAGCCGGCGCCGCAGTCGTCCCGGAGGCTGGTTATGGCTCTTGTAGTACTGTCAGGCTGATCTCGGCGGTCTCAGTCACCGGTTTCCGTCGTCTCCCCGGTAAGCGCGCGGGCGATGTCGTGGAACACGCGCCCGACCGGCGAGTCGGCGTCGAGCGCGGCGGGGCGGCCGGCGTCACCACCTTGCCGCGTGCCCTCGTCGAGGGGGATCCTCCCCAGAAGGCGTGTCTGCATCAGGCGGGCGATCTCGAACGCTCCTCCGCGACCGAAAATGTAGTGCCTCGTGCCGCAGTGAGGACAATCGAAGTAAGCCATGTTCTCGATGACCCCGGTCAGGGTGTGTCGCGTCATCTCCGCCATCTTGGCGGCCTTGATCGCGGTCCGTGACGCCGCTTCCTGGGGCGTGGTGACGATGACGATCTCGGCCTCGGGGATCATCTGCGTGACGGTGAGGGCGATGTCGCCCGTGCCCGGAGGCAGGTCGACGAGCAGGAAGTCCGGGCTGCCCCACAGTACGTCGCCGAGAAACTGCTCGATGGCGCGACTGAGCAGAGGACCTCGCCAGATGACAGGTTCGTCCCCGTCGAGGAAGAAGCCCATCGAAACGACCTGGACCCCGTGTGCGGTGAGAGGGACGAGCTTGCCGTCGTGGGCCTCGGGGCGGGAGTTCGCGAGGCCCAGCATGAGGGGCATCGTCGGACCGTAGATGTCGGCGTCGATGAGGGCCACGGCGTGCCCCTGCTGGGCCAGCGCCACAGCGAGATTGGCCGTCACCGTGGACTTTCCCACGCCGCCCTTGCCGCTGGCGACGGCGATCGTGCGCGTCGCGGAGCCCGGCCCGAAGAGGGACGCGACGAGCTGGTCCTTCGACGCAAGACGTTGCGTCATCGCGTCGCGCTCCTCGCTCGTCATCGTCTCCAGTTTGACCTCGACGCGCCGCCCGCCGGCGATCGCCGCGAGCGCCTGCTCGGCGTCGGCGCGGATCCTGTTTCGTAGCGGACAGCCCCCCGTGGTGAGCACGATTGTCACGCCGACGCGTTCGTCGTCGACAAGGATGTCGCGCACCATGCCCAGGTCGACGATGTCCCGCTTGAGTTCCGGGTCCTGTACGGCCGTCAGGGCCTGCCGCACATCGTCCTCGATCACGTGAACCTCCGGAGGGTCGTGTGTCGATCATGTTCCGTCAGCGACGGAAGAGAGGTCCGATTGTAGCAGTCGCTGCTGCAGGTGAGGGGGTCACAGCGGCGCCGCATGATCCACGGAAGCGCTTCAGAAGCCCCTCGACGCGCCGAGTGTGGACGATGCCCGGTCGTGGGCGTGTCGCTGGCGCGATGAGTCGCGAGATGAGTGGGCGGTGAGGTGGCGTCGCGATCGGGTGTACGCGCCGCGAAAGGTGATCTGGCGACGCTGCTCGGCGGCCATGTTCCACGTGAAACGCGGCCTTTGCGCCGACGCGTACGTCGGCTGAGGGACACGCTCCGGGCTTGGATGCCGGCCCTCACCTGGTACCGCCGCCGCGCTCAAGGCGCGAAGCGCGCCGAAGGGAAGGGGGGCGGGGACTCCGCCGGAGTCCCCGCCCCCCTTCCGAGGGCTTCGCCCTGCCCGTCGCGCCCGGCTTCCGTCGGTCGGAGACCGCCAGGGCGGACGTCAGACCTCGGAGGCCTTGATGCCCACCGGCTCGGGATGCCCCGCGCCGGTCGCGTACGTCTCCTTGAAGATCTCCATGAGGACCGGGCTCTCACGGATGGTGTTGAGCGCGATCGCGGCGTGACCCTTGGTGTAGCCGTTGCCGATGATCATGGTCGTGTCGGCGCCGATGCCCTCCGCGCCGAGAGCCGCGGCGGTGAAGCTCGTGGCCATCGAGAAGAAGTAGACCAGGCCGTCGTCCTTAGTGGCGAGGATCGACGACATCTCAGTGTTCGGGATGTCGACACAGTTGATCGTGAGGTCGCACATCTTGCCGCCGGTGATCCTGGCGATCTCGTCGTAGACGAAGAGCTGGTCCGTGGCCGAGCCCTGGAAGATCACGTCGGCGAGTCCGGCGCGCTCGAGGCGCTTCTTGCCCGCGTCGCCGTGCACGAGTCCGATGACCTTGCCCGTGATGCCGACGCGCTTGTGGGCCTCGTATGCGCACAGCAGGCCGCTCTTGCCCCCGGCGCCCACGATGAAGACGGTCTGGCCGGGCCTTGTGAGCTTGGCGGCCTGGGCCGGGGCGCCCGCGACGTCGAGCACCGCCAACGCGAGGGCTTCGTCCATGTCGGCCGGCATCTTCGCGTAGATCCCGCTCTCGAAGAGGATCGCCTGGCCCCTGACCTTGACCTGGCAGGTCTCCTTGTTGATGGAGATGACCTCGTCGACCTTGAGTGGAGTCAACGACAGCGATACCAGCGTCGCGATCCGGTCGCCGACCTTCAGGTCGCGGTCCTTCAGCTTGGGGCCGATCTCGGCCACGGTGCCCAGCAGCATCCCCCCCGAACCGGTGTCGGGATTGTGGTGCTTACCGCGCTCCGCGATGATGCGCAGGCTGTGGCGGGCCATCTTCTTGACGTCGCCGCCTTCAGCCTGCTCGATCTGCGTGAAGCTGGCCGCATCGATGTTGAGTGTGTCGACGTCGATGAGGATCTCGTTGTCGTAGATCTCCATCGTGTTGTCGACCTTCCAGGCAGGCTGGGGCAGGACGCCCTTCGGCTCGATGACCCGGTGCGCGCCGTACTTGTTGCCTTCCTTCATGGACGTTCTCCCTTTCCTTGGGTGACTGTCCGAGCTCCCCTTGCGACGTGTCGGTAGCCCCTCAGCCCTCTGCCTTGATCACGGCGCCGGCGCCTTGGCCGCCACCGACACAGGCAGCGGTGAGGCCGATCTCCCGACCGCGTTTCTTGAGCTCGTGGATGAGGGTGACGACGAGGCGCGTCCCCGTGTTCCCGAGCGGGTGGCCAAGCGCCACTGCACCACCGTTGACGTTGACGATGTCGGGGTCCAGACCGAGCTCGCGCCGGGCCAGGGCCATCACGCAGGCGAAGGCCTCGTTCAGCTCGGCGAGCTGCACGTCCTTGCCCGTCAGGCCGGCCTTCGCGAGAGCCATGCGGCCGGCCTTGGTCTCACCGTAACCCATGATGGCCGGATCCACCGCGGCGGTGGCATAGCTGATCAACTGGGCGATGGGCTTGAGGCCGAGTTCCTTGGCCTTCTTGCGCGAACTCACGACGAGCGCGCTGGCGCCGTCGGAGATGGCCGACGAGTTGCCGGCGGTCACGACGCCGTCCTTCTTGAACACCGGCTTGAGGTTGGCGAGAGCCTCCGGCGTCGTCTCGCGCGGGCACTCGTCAGTGTCGACGATCTTGGGTTCGCCCTTGCGCTGCGGGACGGCGACGGGGACGATCTCGTCCTTGAACCTGCCGGACTTGATCGCTGCGAGGGCGCGCGCCTGGCTCTGGTAGGCGACGTCGTTCTGCTCTTCTTTGGTGACGCCGTAGCGCTCGCTGAGCGTCTCAGCGGTGAGGCCCATGTGCGTGTTCCCGATCGCGCACCAGAGCCCGTCGAGCACCATCGCGTCAAAGATCTGGTCTGACGGCATGCCCATGCGGTAACCCTTGCGGCCGTTCTGCAGCAGCCAGGGGGCGCGGGTCATGTTCTCGGTGCCGCCGACGAGGTAGAGATCGCCGTCACCGGCCTTGATCGCCGTCGCGGCCATGGCCATGGCGGCCGCGCTCGACACGCAGACGCGGTTCACCGTGATGGCCGGGACCTCCTGAGGGATGCCCGCCTTGAGCTCCGCCTGGCGGGCGACGTTCTGGCCGAGGCCTGCCTGGATCACGTTCCCGAAGATGACCTCGTCAAGCTGGTCACCCTTCACACCGGCCCGGTCCAAAGCCTCCTTCATCACGATCGCTCCGAGCTCCTGAGCCGGGGTATCGCTGAGTCCGCCCTGAAACCTGCCTTGCGCGGTCCGTACCGCAGAGAGAATGACGATGTCGTTGTCGGACACTTGTTCCTCCTCGTGAGTGTCGTGGGCGGCTGCAGTCCCCACCGCGCGCACTACGCGCTGCGCCGCAGTGTGATGAACCTAGTACTACTGTGGCGATTGCCTTGTCTCACGCTTTCCCGGCGCGGCGGACGACCTCCTGGGCGAGGAAGGACGCCACCTCGAGCGGCGTCGTGCGCGGGCCGAAGCCAGCGTCGTAGCCGAGTTCCTTCGCGAACGCGTTGTTGATGCGTGGGCCGCCGACGACCAGCACGAAGCGCTCGCGCACGCCTTCGGCTTCGAGGAGCTCGATGAGCTGGGTCAAATGCTGGACGTGGATGTTCCTCTGGGTGACGACCTGCGAGACCAGGATCGCGTCCGCGTTGCGCTCGAGCGCCGTCTTGAGGAGCTGGGTGCAGGGGACCTGCGAGCCCATGTTGAGAGCGTCGATCTGCGGATACCGCTCGAGGCCGTAGTGGCCGGCGAAGCCCTTCATGTTCATGATCGCGTCGATGCCGACCGTATGGGCGTCGGTCTCGATGGCGGCGCCGACGACGACCAGCTTGCGTCCGAGCTTCTCCTTGATGAAGTCGTTGACGGCGTAGAAGTCCATCACCTCGACTTCGAGGTAGTCGCCCTTCACCTCGTCGGGGTCGATGCCCTGGTCGGTGCGCGCGTAGGCGACGTAGAAGGTGAACCGGGGGTCGATGCCCGTGCATTCGGCAATGGCGACATCGTGGAAACCCAGCTTCTCGAGGAACTGTTTGCCGACGTCGGCGGCCTTGGGCGAGTGGGTGATCGGCAGCGTGAAGGAGAACTGGATCACGCCGTCGTCGCGCGTGTCTCCGTAGGGCCTCACGATCATGACGGCCTCCCCTCCCCGGCCGCCGTTCGTGTGCCGGGCGCGGGCCCGACGGGCGGGCCGCTCATGCGGCCGTCACGGAGGGCGGCGAAGACGGGGTTGAAGTAGTCCGCCGCCCTCTTGAAGACGCCCTCCGCTCCGCGGCCGCCTTCGGGGTCGCGCTCGACGTCCGCGAACTCGCCCTTTTCGAGGGCCGCGAACAGCCCGACCTCACGCACGTGCTCGAGCTGGTCCACTGCCCTCGAGAGCAGATCGCCGGCGCGTTTCTCGATGATCCCTCCGGACTTGAACCGGACCTCATCACGCAGGTGACGGCAGCTCTCGAAGACGTACTTAGCGTTCTTGATCGAAAGGTACCGGTCCTGCAGCAAGGGTGTGTGGAGCGCCTCGGTGAGCATGCCCAACAGCATGATGTCCTGGCCGGTGAAGATGCCGGTGAAGTTGAACATGGCATCGATGATGTGGCCCTGGAAGATGTCACCCGGCATGTACTTGGTGGGCGGCATGTACTTCGGCGAGGCCTCAGGGAAGAGTTGACGTACCAGTTGTGCGTCGGCGACCTGGTAGACGACCTGGTCAGGCGTCGCCGGGTTGATCTCGAACGCATGCCCAAGGCCCATCTGCCACTTCTCAAGACCGGCGCGCTCGGCGAACGCCTCGTTGATGAAGTCCGAGGCGATGACCGTGTATCCCTTCTCGAAGGCGTCCGCCGTCGTCAGGTAGTTGTCCTCGCCGGTGTTGATGATGATGCCCGCCCGGGCGTTCAAGAGACGGGCGAGGTACTGGTCGACGAACGTACGCCGCATGTTGATGTTGCGGAAGATTATGCCGTACATCGAGTCGTTGAGCATCATGTCGAGGCGCTCGACAGAACCCATGTAGGCGATCTCCGGCATGCAGAGGCCGCTGGCGTAGTTGCAGAGGCGGATGTAGCGGCCGAGCTCGGTGCCGACCTCGTCGAGGGCGGCACGCATGAGACGGAAGTTCTCCTGGGTCGCATAGGTGCCGCCGAACCCCTCGGTCGTCTCGCCGTAGGGCACGTAGTCGAGCAGACTCTGGGCCGTCGTGCGGATGACGGCGATCACATCGGCGCCGGCCCGGGCTGCCGCTTGCGCCTGGACGGCGTCCTCGTGGATGTTGCCGGTGGCGACGATGACGTACACGTAAGGGCGCAGGGGCTCGCCGATCTCGGCGACGAGCGCGTTACGCCGCTCGCGCACGCCGTCGATGCGCGCCACCCCCTCGCGAGCGAGCTCGGTGGCGCGCGCCTCGGCGGCAGCGCGGCGCTCGGCCGGCACCTCGGCGAGCGCGAGCTCGCCGCGGGCGATGGCCTCGGCGGCCTCCTGGGCGCTCTTGCCCTTCTGCATCATGAGGTCGACGAAGGGCCGTATCACGCCCCCGGGCAGCAGCGCGCGTGCATGCTCTACGACCACGTTGACGAGCGGCACGTCGATCTCGTTCACGCCGGTGACGCCCAGCAGGCGCAGTGTCGCGCGCTCGGTCGAATCGGTCGTGTGCGCGTCGATGTGCCGCTGGATGTCGTCGGCGATGTCGGCGGCCGCGGTGCGCGCTCGATCGACGAGTGACTGGTCGATGGTGATGGCGTCTGTCATTGGACCACCCTCTTTGGTCAGGCGTCAGGCGGGATCGGAGCTGTCGCTCGCGCCCTCGACTCGGGCAACGATGCGAGACCATTCACGACGTCGAACACCGGCAGGCGTGAGCCGACGGCATCGACGAGGGCTTTGAAGAAGACCTTGGGGTGATACGGCTGCGGCACGCGGAACGGGTTCACCGTCAGGGCGAGGACGCGCAGCGGCTGCAAGACCTCGAGGGCGATCCCACGACGCGTGAACAGCGAGACCGTCGTCGGTGGCAGCACCAGCACGGTGGCGTCGCGCACGACGACGCGGAGCTTGCGGCGTGGCGGCAGGACGCGGGTGAAGTCCTCGGCGAAGTCCCGCGTCAAGGCGCCGCCGATGAACAGAGTGTGCGCGTCGAGGCGCTCGACCTCACGGGCGACGGTGACGCCTTCGCCGATGACCGTGTCCAGCCGGAGCGGCGCTGGTCCGCCGCAGCCGTCCACGGCGACCGCGCGTGCCGACGCGAGCATGTCGTCGTCGACCAGCCCCCGGGTCGCGGGCGACACTTCGGGGAGGGTCAGGAGGTCGAGTGTGGCGACGGTCGTCTGTATGACCTCGTCCAGTGTGTCGCCCACCATGCCGCCGGTCGCCACGACGACGCCGTCGGAGACGCGCGGCGACGCGCTCCCAAGCCGGTTGATGGCGCCGTCGACGAGTACCTGCTCGGCGCCGTGAGCCTGCAGCCGCTGCACGGTGACGCGAAGCTCGGCGAGCGTCGTCGGCCCGCTGACCTCGACGTGTCCGTCCTCGCCGGCACGGCCGATGACCACGTTCCCCAACGGGGTGTGGAACGGCAGTTCCTCGAGGACCTCCATCGCGTAACGTGAACGCTCGAGTGAGCCGCGCGTCGTCGCTACCAGCGTACCTGGCGGCGGGGCGACGCTGGGCTTGGCGAGGCCGGTGAGGTGATCGACCCTCTCGCCGTCGAGACCCAACGACGTCAGACCGAACACCCGGGCGCAGGCGGACATGAGGGAGTTGACGACGGTCGTCTTGCCGGCGTTCTTGACGAGGCCGATCACGGCGAGCGCGCGGACGTCCGAGTCGGCGATGATCCGATACAGGGAAGCGACGGTCGGGGCGTCCGCCGTCCGCTCGCCGAAGGCCGTGCCTTGACCGCAGGTCATCGTTTCTCTCCACGCCGAGTGGCGGCGTGCGGGCCGCGGGCGGCGGCGTCCCCGCCTGCGGTGCGCGCGCCGCCGGTCGGGCGACGGATCTCCTTCAGGTAGCTGAAGATCGTGTAGCGCGAGAGGTCCAGGGCCTCGGCGACCTGCTCGGCCGAGCGCTTGACGAGGAAAGCGCCGCGCTCTTCGAGCCGCTTGACGACCTCCATCTTCTCGTCGCGCGACATCGCCGCCGGCGTCTTCCCCATCTCCTTGAGGATCTTGGCCACCATGCCGGCGACGACGTCGCGGATGTCGTCGGCGAAGATCTCCTCGGTCTCGGGGACGGCGTCGCCGCCTGGGCGGCCGACCGCTGCGAGACTCGCAAGGGTCCGCTGCGCCTGGACGACCCCCGAGACGTCGTAGTTGAGGCCCAGGATGCCGAAGACCTCGCCGTCATTGTCCCGGAGACTGACGGCGAGTGACTTGAGTACCTTGCCGTCGCTCGACGTGACGTACACGCGGACGTCCGACCCGCCCTCCGAGGCGGCGCGCAACGACCGCAGCATGAGGTCGGTGGGGACGTTGCCGACGTCACGTCCGGTGACGGCGCCGTTCTCGATGGCGACGATGGAGCGAGGCAGCCGGCCGACGTCATGCAGGACGACCTCGCAGTCGGGGCCGAACATCTCTGCCAGGCCCCGGACGACCGGCAAGAACGGCTTCAGGCGCGGGTCCAACGCTTGCTTGCCCATAGCGACGCTCCAGACGGGTCCGACTTGACTCCAGGGCCGCTTGGCCCTGGGGCCCATGTTGTACCCCAAGCCGGGTGCGCTTGTCAAAAAGTGTCGGGTCTGTACCGTGTTGAGTGGGGGTCCGTGCCGCTCATGCGGAGGGCTGCGCCCGCGGCGTCTCGCGGGGTGTGCGCGGCGACCGAGCCGGACGGCGCGGCAGCCGCACCGTGAAGGCGGCGCCGTCGCCGGGCGGCGAGGCGGCGGTCACCGTGCCGCCCATCAGCTCGGTGAGCTCGCGGGCGATCGAGAGGCCGAGTCCCGATCCGGGCGACGTCGCGCGTTCCTGGCGGCCGCGGTGGAAGCGCTCGAACACGCGCGGGAGGTCCTCTTCGGGGATCCCGGGGCCGGTGTCGTGCACGGTGACAAGCGCCGTCTCTTCGTCGGTGACGACGGCGATGGTGACGGATGCGCCGTCGGGCGAGAACTTGACGGCGTTGTCGACGAGGGCGCGGAGCACCTGGGCGACACGCTCCTCGTCGCACCACGCCGTCACGGGTCCGTCCGTGCTCTCGACGACTACCGCCAGACCCTTCGCTTGCGTCTGCGTCTGGAACTCGTCGAGGACCGAGCGCGCTACGGCGGCGAGGTCGACGTCGGACGGGGTGAGCTCGATCGACTCGGCCTCGACGCGGGAAAGGTCGAGCATGCTCACAGCGAGGGTGCGCAGGCGGTCCACCTGCTGGCGCATCAGTTGGAGGAACTCGTGCTGCTCTTCGGGCGACAGGCTCCCTTCGTCGAGGATCTCGAGGAAGCCTGCGAGTGAGAAGAGCGGTGTCTTGAACTCGTGCGAAGCGTTGGCGATGAAGTCGCGCCGCGCGCGCTCGAGCTTCGCCTGGGCGGTGACGTCGCGCAGGACGATGATGAAGGTGAAGTCGGCCTCGTCTCCCGCCGGGTACGTCACGGCCTGAAGCGTGCGCTCACCCTGGACGAAGACCACGTCCTGGACCTCGCCGCTCTGCCGCGACGCGTACCAGATGTCGGCGACGTCGAAGGGGAAGGCGCGACCGAGCTCGGCGCCGACCGGCAGGTCGCGTCCGAGGAGAGTCGCCGTTGCGGGGTTGGTGATGGTGACACGGCCCTCGGCCGAGATGCCGATGACACCCTCGCTCAGGTCGTTCAGCAGGATCTCGATGCGGTCCTTCTCGAACTCGACCTGGGAGAATGCGTCGCGCAGACGCTCGGCCATGACGTTGAACGAACGGGCGAGCTGCCCTATCTCATCTTCGAGACCGACAGGCACCGTCACGCTGAGGTCGCCTCCGGCGACCGTCTCGGCGCTCGCCTCGATCCGTTTGAGACGGCCGGCGATGAAGGTCGACACGAGCAGGCTGGCGGCCAGGCTGACGAGCAACGCCAGAGCGGCAGCAAGGAGGAGTTGGTTCTTGACACTGGCCACCGCCTGGTCGACGTCGTCCAGTGGGGCGAGTAGCAGGACGGCGCCGGCGACCCTGCGGGGGGTGAGGTCGACGGGAAGCGGCACCGCCGTCGCCGCGAACCGCCCGTACGACGTCGTCGTCAACCCCTGACGGACATCACCGCTCCCGATCGCCTTCGCGATCAACGCGAAGTCCCGGACCCGGAACGGGTCCTCACCGCCGGAGTCGGCGACCGGGACCGCATCGCGGGAGAGCACGATCACACGCGCGTTGACGCGCATCGCGATGCGCCCGATCACCTGTTCGAGGGCGGGCTGGTCCTCGACCGTGAGCTTGCCAGTGGCCTCGTCGAAGCGCGTGAACTCCCCTACCGTCGAGCTCACGAGCCCCCCGTTCTTGCGCATGCCGGTGAGTTTCTGGCGCTCGAGCCGTGAGCCGAGGGGTGGGACGACGTACAACCACGCGACAAGCATCGAAAGCGCGACGAGTCCGACGACGAGAAGGGTGAGCCAGTTCTTGACCGAGCGCAGAAGGACCATGACCGCCCGGGCGGGCTTGACCCCGTCCTGCCTCAGAGCTCGCGGAACCGGTACCCGATGTTGCGCACCGTGAAGATGTACTCGGGCTCTTTGGAGTCGGTCTCCATCTTCTCGCGCAGGTGGCGGATGTGGACGTCGACCGTGCGCGCGTCGCGATAGTCGGAGTCGCCCCAGACGAGCTGGAGCAGTAACGGCCGGCTGTAAACGCGGCCGGGGTGCGACACGAGTGTCCGGAGGATCTCGAACTCGATGTACGTGAGGTCGACGCGCCGGCCACGGACGAAGACGCTGCGCTTGAGGAGGTCGACCTCGAGGTCGTCGATCTTGACGACGTCGCGGCGCGCCGCCTCAGCGCTGCGCGCCATCTCGGCGCGCCGCAACTGCGCACGCACGCGGCTACGGAACTCGCGCAGGCTGAAGCGGTCCTTGGTGATGTAGTCGTCGGCCCCGATCTCGAGCCCGAGGACCTTGTCGAACTCGTCCGACTTCGCGGTGAGCATGATGATGGGGACGATGCTCTGCGCGCGGAGCCGTCGACACACCTCTACGCCGTCGATCCGTGGCAACATGAGGTCGAGGATGACGAGGTCGAAGCGCTCGCCGGAGAACGCCTCCAGAGCCTCCTCGCCGTCGCGCGCGGTCACGACCTGGTACCCCTCCTTCTCGAGCGGGAAGCGAAGGAGTTTGAGGATAGCCTCCTCGTCGTCGACCAGCATGATGCGCGCTCCCGTACCGTTCATCCCTCGCCTCCTTCGGTCCCGACACCGCCCCCGGCGACGACCGCATCCCCGGCGGCGACTGTGCCTCCGGCGTCGCTCGCGTCCTCGGCGTCGCCGTGCGCCTGCAAGGGTCGCGCCAGCGCTCTGGCGCGGAACCGCGCTCCGATCTTCGCGGCGATGGCTGCGCAGCCTGCGAGGTCCACGCCGGGATACTCGACCGCGGTCAGCGTCGTGTCGATGTCGCGCTCGATGCACTGTTCGGCAAAACGGATGACCGCCCTGTGCGTCTTGGCGAAGGTCGGTCGGCAGAGAAGGTCGTACGTCTCGGGGTCGGCCGCGTTGAGGCTCACGGAGACGGCGTCGAGCCCGGCGGTCGCGAGAGCGGCGGCGACGTCGATGTCGGGGTTCAGGAGCTGGCCGTGGCCGTTCGTGTCGAGCCGCGAGGAAAGGCGGCGGAGGCGAAGCCACTCGGTCACGCCGAGGACCACGTCGAGGCGCATAGTCGGCTCGCCGAAGCCGCAGAAGACGACCTCGCCGGCAAGGCCATCGCGGAACTCCCGCTCGATGCCCTGGACGACGTCCTCCACTTCCGGCTCCTGCGGCAGCGAGAGCGTCTCGCCGTACACCCCGTCGGTGAAGTCGCGCAGGCAGAAGACGCACCTGCAAGAGCAGCGATGCGTGACGTCGAGATAGATGTTCCCCTTGCCCCGGTAGACGATTTTTCCCTGCTCAATCACGTCTCGAGTATAGCAGGGAGTACAATGGCCCCAGTTGTCGGACTCGGTGCCGCTCGGGCCGCCCGGTGCGGCGCACGGGCCTGCGGAGGCGCCGCTCCATGGGCGGCCAGGCGGCGTGTCGCCGCCTGTGCGACGACGAAGGGCTTTGTGTGGACGTCATCACGGAGCAGATGATCGACCTTTGCGCCGGGCTGCGCGCCGTCGTGTGGCCGTTTCTCGGCTCGCGCGCCGCGCGCGACCATGCCGGCGTCGCGGTCGGCGGGGACGTCACCTTCGGTATCGACGAGCAGGCGGAGCGATACCTCGTCGACCACATGCGCGAGCGCCTGCCGGGATGGGGGTTCTACTCCGAGGACGGTGGCTTGCAGGGCGCCGACGACCCCGAGGTCGTCCTCATCGTCGACCCCGTGGACGGGACGCGGCCGGCGGCGGCAGGGTTCGAGATGGCCTGCGTCAGCGTCGCCGCGGTCCCCGGCGACGGCGCGCCGACGATGGGCGACGTGGTCGCCGGCGTCGTCCAGGAGATCAAGTCCGGCGACCTGTTCGTCGCCGAGAAGGGCGGGGGCTTCTTCACGCGGCGCGCGTCGGGCGGCGAGCTGCCGTTCCGTCCCGCGCGGCACGCCGACCTCGAGGACCTCTTCTGGACCCTCGGCTTTCGCGGCCGTCCCGCCGTGGTGCTCGCCGGTGTCCTCGCCGAACTCATCGACACCTCATCGGTCGGCGGCGCCGTCTTCGACATCGGCTCCGCCACGTACTCCGTGACGCGTATCCTGACGGGACAGCTCGACGCTTACGTCGACATCGGCCCGGCGATCATCGCCGCGCACCCTGCCGTGGAGGCTGAGTTCCGCCGCGTCGGGCGTGGCCATGTGCTCTGCAACTCACCCTACGATCTCGCCGCCGTGCACCTGCTCTGCCGCGAGGCCGGCATCCCTGTCGGCGACGCCGACGGCACGCCGCTCGACGACCGGCTGGTCCTGGGCTCGGACGCGAGCTACCAGATGGCCTGCATCGCGGCGGCCAACGAAGAGCTGCAGCATCGCTTGGTCGAGGTCGTCCAGCGCGGTATCCGCGCGTACGAGCCGGCGCGGGTGGCGCCATGACCAGCCTGGAGTTGCATGAAGCGATGCTCTACGAGCGCCGCGAGCACGGCGCGGTGCAATGCCACGTCTGCCCGCGCCGCTGTGTCATCACGGAGGGCAAGAGCGGGGTCTGCCGCGCCCGTCTGAACCGCGGCGGCGCGCTGTACACGCTCATCTACGGACGCGTGTGCAGTGTCGCCGCCGACCCGATCGAGAAGAAGCCCCTGTTCCACTTCTTCCCGGGGTCCACGGTGCTCTCGCTGGGCACGGTCGGCTGCAACTTCATGTGCCGGCACTGTCAGAACTGGCAGATCGCCCACGCCGACGCGACCTTGGCCGCTCGGGACCTGCGCGCGTTGCCCGTGCGCAACCTGCCCGTCCTCGCCGAACATAACGGCTGTCAAGGCGTCGCCTGGACCTACAACGAACCGACGATCTGGCTCGAGTACATCCTCGACGGCGCGCAGGTGGCGCACGAGCACGGCTTGTATACCGTCATGGTCACCAACGGCTACATCACTGACGAGGCGCTCGAGGTGCTGGCCCCCCACATCGATGCGTACAGGGTCGACGTCAAGGGTTTCAGCCCCGAGGCGTACTACGAGCTGTGCCGCATCAGGGACTTCCAGCCGGTGCTTCGCGCCGCCGTCAGAGCGAAACGCGAGTTCGACTGTCACGTCGAGATCGTCACGAACGTCATCCCCACGGTCAACGACGACGAGACGACACTGCGCGCGATCGCGCGCTGGATCGGGCAGGAACTGGGCCCGGAGACGCCGTGGCACGTGACGCGCTTCATGCCCTATCTTGAGCTCTCCCATCTGCCGCCCACTCCCATCCAGACCCTGGAGCGGGCGCTCGAGATCGGGGCCGAAGAGGGCCTGTCTTTCGTCTACATCGGGAACGTGCCCGGCCATGCAGGTGAGAACACGGTGTGCCCGAGCTGCAAACGGTTGTTGGTGCGGCGCACGGGTTACGAGATTGAGGACGTCGCGCTCAGGGGAACATTCTGTGCGATGTGCGGAGAGAACGTGAACATCCGGACGAGGATCAAGTGAGGTCCGGGTGGCTCCCTGAGGGGCGAGAGCGGTAGGATTCGGGCCCGTGGAAGAGCTCGTCAACCTCGATATTCCGGCACAAGCCGAGTACGTCGTGCTCGGGCGGCTCGCGTTGGCGGGGCTGTTGCGGCGGCGTCGCTTCTCCGACGACGCGGTCGCCGATCTCAAGTTGGCCATCACCGAGGCGTGCTCGAACTCCGTCCGCCACGCCTACGACCACGACGGCGGCCAGGTCCACCTCTCGTTCATGCTGCAGGACGACCGCGTGGTGATCCGCATCCGCGACGAGGGCGCCGGGTTCCACGAGGACGACGTGGATTGCCCGGAGTGCCGGGCGATCCCCGAGATCAAGCTCGGCGAGGGGGGCATGGGCATCTCCATCATCCGCGCCGTGGTGGACGAGTTCAGCCTCGAGAAGCCGTCCGAGGGCGGCACCGTCATCGTCCTCACCAAGCGCTGCGACGCCTGAGCGGCGTCGCCGGCGGGGTGTCGAGCACGCCGCGGGCGCAGTGGTGGCAGCGTTCGAGACACTCATGACCGGTTTCGGCCTCGGCGCCGACCAGACCTTGGCGTTGGGCCGCTACCTGGACCTGCTTCTGGACTGGCGCCGGGCCAACGTCACCGCCGTGCGCACGCGCGACGAAGCGGCCGACCGGCTGGTCGGCGACTCCCTTGCGCTGCTCGACGTCCCGGAGCTCGAGACGGCCGGTCGTCGCTGGCTCGACCTTGGGGCGGGCGCCGGCATCCCCGGCATCCCGCTGGCTTTGGCGCGCCCCGACGTGCGCCTCACGCTGCTCGATGCGGTGGGCAAGAAGTGCGCCTTCCTCGAGGCGGCGGTCGAGGTCACCGGCCTGGAGACGCGCGCCGAGGTCGTGTGCGCGCGCAGCGAGGCGCTGGCGTCCCGCGCCGGCGGACCCGCAGCGCCGGCCGCGGCTTCCGGCGGCGGTCGATCGACAACGACAGTGACGGAGCCGACGGCGGGCGGCTCGTCCGGCGCGCGCGGCGATCGCCGCCGGGACCGCGATCGTGAGGCGTTCGACGTGGTCCTGGTCCGCGCCGTCGGGGCGCTCGCCACCGTGGTCGAGTTCGCGGCGCCGCTGCTGGCCCCGGGCGGCAGTCTGGTTGCGGTGAAGACGGCGGCGGGCGCCGCGAAGGAAGGCGCCGCGGGCGACGCGGCGGCCGCTCTCTGCGGCCTGTCGGCGGGCGCCGTGAGGCCCCTGTGTCGGTCGCCGCTGGCGGACTCCGTCTGCGTCGTCTACGCGAAGGTGGCGCCGGCGCCGCAATGGCTGCCGCGGCGGGTGGGGCTTGCCGCGAGGAGGCCCCTGGCGTCCTGATCTCTCGCTGTGCCGCGTTCGCTGGCGGGCGGCGCGACGCGTCAGTATCATCGCCGGCATGGGAGCCCGCTCGTGACGCGCATCGTCGCCGTGACCAACCAGAAGGGCGGCGTCGGCAAGACGACCACCGCGATCAACCTCGCCGCCTGTCTGGCCGAGGCCGGCGTGTCCGTCCTCCTTGTCGACCTCGACCCCCAGGCGAACGCTTCGGCAGGGTTGGGCGTGCGCGCTGCGGAAGCGCGATGCACGACGTACGGCGTCCTGGCCGGCGAGGCGGGGATCGGTGAGGTCGCCGTGCCGACCGTGGTGCAGGGGCTCGACCTTGTCCCGGCCTGCGCCGACCTTGCCGGCGCGGTCGCTGAACTCGCCGGGATCGACGGCGGCGACCAAGTGCTCGCGCAGGCGCTCGACGGGCGGCTCGCGGCGTACGACTTCGTGTTCATCGACTGTCCCCCGTCGCTCGGCGTCCTGACTGTGAACGCGCTCGTCGCCGCCCGCGAGGTCCTCATCCCGGTGCAGGCCGAGTACTACGCTCTCGAAGGGCTGGCCCAGCTCCTGGACACGATCACGCTGGTGCGCGAGCGGTTGAACCCCGACCTGCGGGTCCTCGGCGTCCTCGTGACGATGCTCGACGCGCGCACGCGTATCTCCCGCGAGGTCGCGGCTGAGGTGAGGCAGCACCTTCCGACCTACGTGTTCGACGTCGTCGTCCCGCGCAACGTCCGTCTTGCCGAGGCCCCCAGCCATGGGCTGCCGATCTCGCGGTACGACGCCGGTTGTGCGGGCAGCGACGCCTACTTCGACCTGGCCAAGGAGGTCGTGTCCCGTGGCTGATACGACGCCGTCCCCCGGCAAGAAGCGCGCCCTGGGGCGCGGTCTCGGCGCTCTGATCGGGGAGGGCTCGGCGGCCCTCGCCCGGGGCGGCGCGACGCCGGGTGAGGGCCGCCTGCGTGACCTGCCGCTCGACGCGATCGTGGTCAATCCGCGGCAACCGCGGCGAGTGTTCGCCGCCGACGAGCTCGCCGAACTCGCCGCCTCGATCAAGGCGCTCGGCATCGTGCAGCCCGTCGTCGTCCGCCCGCTTCCCGGCGCCGACGCCGTGGCTTCGCCTGTCGGCGGGCGCGCGCCGGCAGGCGGTGCGCCAGGGCGCACGGGCGCCGCCCCCGAAGGGCCTCGCTACGAGCTCGTCGCCGGGGAGCGCCGCTTGCGCGCCGCGCGCCTGGCCGGTCTCGACACCGTGCCCGCCCTGGTGCGCCCGGCCGACGAGGCGGCCGCCCTCGAGATCGCCTTGGCCGAGAACGTCGCCCGCGAGGACCTGAACGCCATCGAGGAGGCTCAGGCCTACGCGGCGCTGGTCGACGAGTTCGGACTCACGCACGAGCGTATCGGGGAGCTCGTGGGGCGCAGCCGGGTGGCCGTGACCAACACGCTGCGCCTTCTCGAGCTCCCCGACGACGTGCAGCGCATGATCGAGGGTGGTGTCTTGACTGAGGGACACGGGCGCGCGCTGCTGGGGCTGGCCGACCACGGCCGCCGCCGCAGCGTCGCGGCCGTGGTCGTGGAGCGGGGCTTGAACGTGCGCGAGACCGAGGCTCTAGTGCGCAAGATGTCGGCGCCTGACAAGGAGACGGTCACGCACCATGCGGCCGGGGACGAGTTCGCCGGCCTCGTCGACGAACTGTACGGCGTGTTCGAGGCCCCAGTGTCGATCCGCGCTGGCAAGCGTGGGGGTAAGATCGAGATCGCCTATCGCGACCAGGCGGAGTTCGAACGCTTGGTCGCACTGCTCCGCTCGCTCGCCCGGTAGCGGCTGCAGGCCGCCGGCGACGGGAGTCTCAGCCGCCCTTCTTGCCCGGCTGCACCGCGGGCGCTGCCGCCGGAGCGCCGACGGTCGAGCCGGCGGCGCCAGACTCGCCGCCCGTGGCGCCAGACTCACCGCCCGTGCCCGTCGCCGGACCTGTCTGGCCGGGGGCGGGCATGGCAGGCGCCGTCGGTGTGGCCGCCGGCGTCGGCGACGCCGTTGCCTCGGGCAACGGCGTCGCCCCGGCCGGCGCCGCCTCGGCGGCAGGCACGTAGACCGTGGAGCCGTCCGAGAGGCGATAGAACGAACCGATCAGCGTGCCCACGCCGGTGACCTGTTCGCCGGCCTCGACGTCGAAGCGTTCGATCGTCTCGCCGGACTTGACGATCATCTGCATCTTGTCGGTGCCCGGGTTCGTGACGACGGTCATGTCCCCGCCGGTGAGCACGTCGGTCATGCCGAGCCCCGTCAGGGCCGAGAGAAGGAACCCGACGGCGAGCACGATCGCCACGTCGAAAAGGTTGATGACGCCGTCGAGTGGGTCGCCGTTGCGATCTTCGCGGACCGTGCGGCGGCGCTTCATGTAGCGCAGCCCCATGCCGGCGCCGGGCTCTTCCAGCACCGTCGGCAGGAAGCGGATCTCGCTGTCGTCGTCCTCGTACGTCATGCTCGTGAGTGATGCGACCTCGGGCGGTTCGTCAGCCGCGGTCCTCGGGCTCGTCGACCGGGCCCAGCGCCGCGAACGGGTCGGCGTCGGCGCTCCAGTCGGTGTGCCCGGGGCCGCCGGTCGGCGCGTCGCCGTTCCAGTCGGTGTGCCCGGGGCCGCCGGTCGGCGCGTCGCCGTAGTGGTCGCCCGCGAGCGCGTCGGCGGGGTGGCCTGCCGTGGTCGCGGGCGCCGTCGCCGTCGACGGGGAGGCCGCCGGCGCCGCCCCGAAGGCGACGGTGGCGGCGGCCTCATCAGGCTCGTCCGCCGCCTCGGCCGCCACGGGCTCGAGCTCGTCGACCCAGCGGCCGTCGGCGTCCTTGCGGCGGCCGGCGCGCAAGCGCTTGGGGCCGCCCTCGAGCAGTTCGAGAAGGTACTCGAGGTCGGAGATGTCCTGCGAGTAGATACGGTCGCGGATGATGCTGACGGTGAACGCGAGGCCGCCGATGAGCAGACCGATGACCGTCACCGAGAAGGCGATACGCAGCTTGGCGGCCAAGGTCTGCGTGTCACCGTTTGCCAGGGCGACGAGCGCCGGCGACAACGGGATGAGGGTACCCATGAGGCCGAGCATCGGCCCGAGGCGGACGAGCACCCTCGTCCGTTCAAGACGCTTGACCGTGTAGAACTCATACTCCTGCAAGAGCTTGAGCGGCTTCACGGCGAGGCGTTGGGTCTGGTAGTTCCGGATGAGGTCGAAGAGGAAGCGCGCCACGACGAGGGAGTAGTTGTTCTCCTGCAGGTAGCGATAGGCGCGCCTCGGCCTGCCTTCGGCGAACGCCTGGCGGGCGCGCAATGTGCGGATCTCGAGCGCCTCGAGGTCACGATAGCGGAAGCGCAAGTACAGTTCGTAGACGAGCCAGCCGAGCTCGATGAGTACCCAGATGAGGCAGACGACCGCGGCGATGAGCACCGGGTAGAAGAGCAGCTCGGCGGCGTCGAAGATCGCCTGCTGCAGGTCGTCCGCCAAGGCGGCGATGATCGGCATGGCCCCCTGTCACTCCTTCACTGAAGCGCTCGCGAGACGCCCGGCAGTCGCTCCTTGAAGCGTTGCCACGGCGTCCCTCCTCCGGCCAGAAGCCTACCCTGGCCCGCGTTCGCCAGCGCCGCCGCGTGACGGCGGTGGATCCAGTACGACAACCCCGCCCCGAGCGGCAGCATGAGCAGCAGCGTAGCACCGAGGACGCCGCCGGAACCACCGGACGAGCTGCCCGTCGAGGCTGCCGCCGCCGGCGATCCGCTCGCCGACGGCAGCGGTGACGGCTGTGGCGTCAGGACGGTGCCCGTGACGGATCCCTCGCCGGTCGACGGGGTCGTCGAGGTCGCCGCCGGCGTGCTCGCCGTCGTGGGCGTGAACGTCCTGCTCGGCTTCACGGTGATGCCGGAGTTCCAGGTGGATGACGTGCTCCCCGACGTGCTCGTGGAACCACCGCTCGACGACGTGCCCGAGCTTGGGGCATAGCTCACGGTGATCGTGTGGGTGCTCGTGCGCCTGTTCCCCGCCCTGTCGGCGATGCGCATCTCGATGGTGTGTTGCCCGTACGTGAGGTCCACGAGCTTGAGGGACAGCCTCGACGAGGACACCTTGGCCTTGCTCGTCTTGTTCGCCCCGTCGACGAGGATGCGCACGGCGTCGGCGTTGATGCCGGTCCCTCCCTTCGGGTCCACGTAGGCGACGTCGACGAGGACGTCGTTCGTGGACGAGAACACCGCCCCGTTGCCGGGCTTGAACGACGAGAACGACGGCAGGTGCTTGGGCGCGTAGATCTTGCCGCCGAGTGAGAACGGGAAGGCCTTGCCGGCCAGAGCCATCGTGGCCTGGGTCGTCGTCGTCATGCTGTTCGCCACCACGAGGCCCTTGCGATGCTCGAACACGCCGCTCGCGCGCTGCAGGCCGCGTAAGTACTGGGCAGGGGTGTGCCCGTTCTTCGTCCAGGTGGCCTGGTCCACGCCCGCCGCTTTGAGGGCCTGCATCGTCCAGGCGGTCGACTCGGCGTTGCTGCGTGTCGCTGAGGGCGCGTCCGGAAAGCCGCCGTCGCTCTTCTGGGCGCCGTGCAGGTAGGTGAGCGCGTTCTGGATCGTCGCCGACGACGCGCTCACGCCGGCCGCGCGCAGCGCCTGCACGGCGGCGGCGGTCGTGTCGACCCCGCTCCCGGTACCTGTCTGCATCGGCCAGCCTCCGTCGGCGTTCTGGGCGTCCTGCAGCCAGGCGCTCGCGGCGGATACGTTTCCGTCACTTTGTCCGGCGGCGCGCAAGGCGAGGAGCGCCCACGTCGTCGTCGTGACATCCCAGAGACCCTTGTCGCCCGAGGTCGCCGGCGAGAAGTGACCATCGTCGTCGGCGTAGGTGAGCAGCTTGGCGAGCAGGTCGATGCGCGGCGTGCCGGCATGGTAGATGAGCTCCGGTTGGTCGACCGCTGCGTAGGCGAGGATCAGGATGGAGTAGTACTGAGGGACGTTCGTCGGTGTGCCGTCGGACGGTACGGCCGCGCGCTCCAGGTTGATGGACTGAAGATAGTCGAACAGCGGGTCCTTGCCGCTCTGGACCCACTTGGCGGGGTTCTCCTGGCCCGCCACGATGGCGAGCATCGCCCAGGGGGTCGTCCGCGCGCTGTCGGTCGCGCTGGCGTTGGCGAAACCACCAGTCGAGAGCTGCCTCGCGTGGATGAAGTCAAGCCCCTTCGTCACGGACGTCGCACGGGCGGCGAAGACCTCTGCCGGCAGTGCGGCGCCGGCCAGCATGGCGGCCAAGAGAACAAAGGCCAGCAGCAGGGCCGGCCGGGATGTCTTCGTCATGGTGTGTCCTCCAGTCCCACGAACGTGACGCGGGTCCGGACACGGAACCGGGCCACAATGGTAACAGCCTGCACCCCGAAAAGACCAGCAAAGAGGCCGGTCGCGGCGACGTGGGCCAGGTCGAACGGCAGACCCTGGGCGTAGACGGCGATGAACGCCGGCCACGTCCGGGCGGTGTAGGCCAGGAACATCCACAAGGTGACGAACCAGTCGAACGCGAGCGCCAACACACAACCGACGACGACGAGCTCCCAGCGGCGCGGCACGCGGCCGCCGAGGCCGAGCAGGCCGCCGGCGGCCCCGACCGCGCCCCAGGCGAGCATCTGCCACGGCGTCCAGGGGCCCTGGCCGAAGAACAGGTTCGAGACGAGCGCTGTGGTGGCTCCGACCATGAATCCGGGCCCGGAGCCGAGCGCGGCCCCAGAGACGAGCACGACGAACGTGACGGGCTTGACGTTCGGCAGCGAGGCGAAGAGGACGCGGCTCGCCGTGGCGAGGGCGGCGAGGGCGGCGATGAGCGAAAGCTCGGTCGCCGCCCTCGCCCGCACGCCGTAGGCGGCGACGCCGATGCCGACGAGGGCGAGGACCATCACGAAACTGAGCGTGCCCCAGTCGACCGCCCCGGGGTCGAGGGCCGCCCAGGCGGCGAGAGCCGCAGCGAGCGCGACGAGGCCGGCGAGTACGAGGCGGGAGGCATCGAGCCGGAGGGCCCTCACTGGAGGGACACCCCCCACACGACCTCGTCCTCGTACAGGATGCCGGGCAGCGCGTGCCGCAACAAGCGGTTGACCTGGGTCGAGAAGAAGAGGGCGCCGTTGAGCACGTCGGCGGTCGTCCCGTCGGCGAGGACGCCGCCGTCGCCGAGCACGACGACCCGCGAGGCGCAACGTGCGGCGAACTCGACGTCGTGAGTGACGACGACGACGCAGCGACCGGCGGCGGCCCAGCGCCTCAGGGTCGCCGTGAGAGCGAGCTTGTGGGCCGGGTCCATGCCGCGCGTGGGTTCGTCGAGCACGATCACGGGAGGATCGCCGCAGGTCACGGCGGCGAGGGCGACGCGCGTGCGCTCGCCGCCGGACAGGGAGCGCGGGTCCCGGTCCAGCAGCCCGGCGAGGTCGAGCTCGGCGATGATGCGCGCCGCGAGCGCATTACGCCGGGCGCCGTCAAGACCGAGCTGGGCGAGCGTGTAGTCGATCTCCTCGGCGACCGTGTCGCGGACGAAGTAGTCGCCGGGGTTCTGGCCGAGGAGCGCGCACGAGCGCGCCGCCTCAGCTACCGAGAGTCCGGCCACGTCGCGCCCGAGAAGGGTCACGCGGCCGCGCCGCGGGGTGAGGAGGCCGTTGAAGTGGCGCACGAGGGTCGACTTCCCGACCCCGTTCTCGCCCATGAAGGCGACGAGCTCACCGCGGCGCAGACGGAGGACGACGTCCTCGAGGAGGGGCGTCTCCCCGTCGTACCCGACCGTGAGACGCTCCGTCTCGAGCACGATCTCGTCAGCAGTCGCGGAAGCGTGCGCTTCCGCGACCGCCTCGTCGTTCGCGCGTCGCGTCGGTTTTTCTGCGTCCAGAGCATCCAACATGTGGCGGGCGTCCTTGACGGTCAAGGGCAAGTGCCCGCTGCGGGCATGCGCCTCTGCTCGGCCGTTGAGCCTGCCGGCGAAGAGACGCGCGACCGGGGGCAGGAGTTCGCGGTGGCCGTGCAGCGCCCAGGCGGCGAACTCCTGCGGCGGCGCGTCGATCGCGACGGCGCCGTCCTCCATGTAGAGCACGCGGGTCGCGAGGTGCAGGCAACGCTCCACGCGGTGCTCGGCGAGGACGATGGTGGCGCCTGTGTCCTCCGAGAGTCGGCGCACGGCGGCGAGCAGCTCCTCGGAGCTCACGGGGTCGAGCTGCGAGGTGGGCTCGTCGAGGAGCAGAAGGTGCGGCTGCGTGGCGATGACTCCGGCGAGGGCGACCTTCTGGAGCTCGCCTCCGGAGAGTTCCGCCAGCGGGGCGTGGCGCAGGCGCGAAAGGCCGAGGGAGATGAGCGCCTCCTCGACGAGGCGGGTGATGGCGTCGCTGTCGACGCCGAGGTTCTCGAGGCCGAAGGCGATCTCGCGCTCGACGGTGGTCATGACGGCCTGGTCTTCGGGGTCCTGGAAGACCAGGCCCACCCGGCGGGCGAGGTCGTGTGGCCGCGCCGTGCGCGTGTCGAACTCGTCCACGGTGACGCGTCCGGCGAACGTGCCCCCGTAGAAGTGCGGGACCAGACCGTTCAGGGCGCGCAGCAACGTCGACTTGCCGCTGCCGGAGCCGCCGAGCACGAGGATCACCTCGGCGGGCTCGATGTTCAGGGACACGTCGTGCAGGGCGGGACGCTGCGCCCCGGGGTAGGTGTAGGTCACCTGCTCGAAGCGTGCGATCGCGGTCATCGGCGCGACCCTCCCAGCGCCGTCCCCACCGGCAGGACGAGGGCGACGACGAGGACGAGCCACCACATGTCCAACAACTGGACCCACGGGTCGTCGATCAGGGGGAAGAAGTCGTAGGCGGCGTGTCCGGTGACAAGGCCGGCGAGCAGGGCGAGCGCGGCCGCGGCGGCGCCGGCCGCGAGGGCCATGTCGGCGGCCCACCAGGGCCGCCGGTGGACCCAGCGCGAGCGGCGGGCGCCGCCGTAGCCGCGCGCCTCCATCGCCGCGGCGACGTCGACCGCGCGCTCGAGACTGCGCGTCAGCAGGGAACGGAGCAGCGGTACGCGCGCGGCGACGCGTTGGCGCCGTGTGCCGCGGTCGAGCTCGACGCCGCGCGAGCGTTGAGCGTCGGCGATGCGGGCGGCGTCACGGGAGAGAACGGGAAAGAGGCGCGACGCGAGGGAAAGGACGAGGCCGGAACGGAACGAGACCGCGCTCATGAGCCCGAGCTGGTCGTCCGGGTCGAGGGCGACCGTGAACAGGGCGAAGGCGAGGATGACGGCCGTCAGGCGCATAGCCGTGACCACCCCGTAGACGAGGCTCTGCGTCGTCACGGTGACCGACAGCGGACCCAGATCGGCCGTCCACAGCACGTCGAGGCCTCCGCCGCTGAACAGGGGGTTGAGCACCGCGAGGAAGAGACCGACGGCGAGCGCGACGCGGGCGTACGGCAGGCTCGCGCGCAGGCGCCCGCACAGGGCCAGCACGGTGAGGACGAGGGCGAGGACGGCGGCGACCTGGATCGGGTTGGACACGGCGAGGGCGGCGAAGGCGAGCGCGCCGACGTAGGCGGCCGCGGCCGCCGGCCGGCGCGCGGCCAAGCCGCGCGTGGCCGGCGCGCCGCGCGGGCCGTCGCGGCGCACCGACACGGCCGCCCTCGCCGCGCGCGACGGCGCGTCCACCGGGACGACGGCCGTCCTCCCGGCGGCGGGCGCCGCCGGCGCCTCGACCGGGTCCGGGCCGGGCGATGTCGTCGGTGCGCTCACTCGCCCTGCCAGGGGAGGTGGACGAGGTCGCCGTCGACGAGGGCGACGGCGACCGCGGCGTTGAGGTTCTCGGGAGTGAGCTGCGGCACGAACGAGACGAGGTCGGCCGTGGTCGCGCCGACCACGACGAGGTAGGGCCGTGCCGGGTCGTCGGGGTTGCTGACCGGGATGGCCGCCGCCGCAGCGGCGGGGCCGACGTCGCCGGCGGTCGACGAGAGGCGCAGTCCGTCCTTCGTGATGCGGACCATTTCGACCCCGGCGCGTGATGCGCTGACGAGCTCGAGGACCCAGGGCGTCGCCGCCGCTTCACTGGCGGTGACGAGGACCAGACCCCCAGAGGGCGCGTGCCGGGTGAGCGGCCGGCGGGCGGCCAGCCCGAGGCCATTGGCCGCGGCCCAGTCGCCGAGCCCGGCGACGTCGGCCGCGGCCGTCACCGCGAGTGGCCGCCCTGTGTACGGGCGCGGGAACGCATGGAGGGCGAGC
>ENA-UPSM01001032-UPSM01001032.1-activated-sludge-metagenome-genome-assembly--contig:-NODE-1032-length-38232-cov-10.119863_pt1 | contig 38232 bp, 35 predicted proteins | sample MGYA00238181_ERZ773283 | MGnify/ENA primary metagenome ERZ773283 (study PRJEB29023, sample SAMN05720199) | activated sludge metagenome | isolation source: Anaerobic digester | place: Japan... | reverse complement strand
GGCGACCGACGTCATTGCGGCGTCTGGCCCTCGACGCGCCCGGGCAGCAGGCGGACGCGCTCCAGCGTCCTGACCGACTGTCCGGCGCGGAAGCCGATGAAGTCGGGGCCCACGAACCGGTAGGGCCCCTCCCATTCCGGGAGTGGCTGACCGTCCTTGAGCTTGGCGATCACCCAGTCGTCCCTGCCGACGATGGTCCGGCTGTCGACCATCCATGTGTAGCCGTCGGTGGCGACCAGCTCGATCCCGTAGCCGCGCTCCGCCTCGGCCACGTTGAAGGTGCCGGGGTCGTCGTCGTCGACGAGCCCGACCAGCTGGTACAGCGGCTCGCCGCGGTACAGAGCCCGGAGCTCCTCGTGGCGGTTGTCGGGATCCTCGCGACCGTCATAGGTGCCGGTCGTCCCGACATCGGCCCACGGGACGCGCCTGGTCAGCTCTCCCTGCAGGACCAGGGGGGGCCGGTCCGACGCCGGCGCCGGTGTGGCATCCGGACGGATGACGTGCGTCCTCGCGAGCACCATGCTCGCCGTCAGAGCGACCGCAGCGATCACGGCGAGGAGGACCACGCTGCGCCGACGCAGCCCTGGTCTCCTCTCACTCACGTCCGCCTCCCGATGGACACGTCGTCTCCAGCTGGGGCTACTTGGGCGCGGTCACCCTCCGCACCATGCGCAGGCTCGACCAGCCGACCTGCACATAGCCGGGCTTGACCCACTTCCTGTAGGCCCACCAGAAGCGCAACGGCCCGACGCCCTTGTTCCCGTCTTTGGCGTAGGTGCTGGTGTAGGCACGCCACGGGTTGGAGTCGTTGATGCGCGCGCCGACCTTCTTGTCCTGATAGGCGAGGATGGCGGTGAGGCGATTGGCGCGCGGCACGGTGACCACGGGGTACTGGGGCGATTTGGCCTTGTACATCGTCACGTCCCGGCCGCGGACCTGCTTGGACGAGTACTGCAGCCCATAGCCGTCGGCCGCCGTCAGGGTCACGGCGCCCTTCTTGTAGCCCACCTTCGCGAGCAGGTCGATGAGACGGACGCCCTTGACCGGGTGCGGCCTCTCCATGCCGACGAAGCCGGTCTTGACGTACCCGGCGTAGCCTTTGTAGACGGGGAACCGGGTCTTGAGCTGCTTGAGGGTGTAGCTCCGGGTGGCCTTCGGGCCCTTCACCGTGAGCACGACGTCGGCGGCATGCGCCGCCGGTGGAAGCCCAGCGGCGAGCGCCAGGGTCGCCAGCAGAGCCGCCGGCCATACCCGTCCGAACCCGGAGGCGTGGCCTCGTCTTGCCATGTATCTCTCCTCCCTCCGTCGGCCCCTGCCGGACTGCCGCGCAGGGCCGTGTCGCTCGTATCGAGCGGATGACCGCTCGACGCCGGGCCGGCCCGACCCCATCTCCGCGCCGCGCACAGGGCGTTATCCTCGTCGGAGTATAACGCTTGCAGACGAGGGTGAAAAGGCGTCGCGGTCGGCGCCGTGAGGCCGCTCGGACTGCCTGGCCGCACCGCGGCTCGGCCGGAGACCCGGCCACTCGGGAGGCGACTCCGAGGGGGCGGAGAGAGAGGAGGGCCGGGGCGCCTCTTGCGCCCCGGCCCTCCGGGTCTCGCTCCTCCGCCGCGTCCCGACGGCGCGGCTGCGCTTATCTGGCGGCTGCTCCGCCGCGGACCTCCATGCCCGCCGGCTCTCTCTCCATCCGGACGGCACACACCTTGAACTCCGCCGTCATCGTCACCGGGTCGCCCTCGGCGTTGGTGAGCTCGTTGACCGGGGACTCCGCGTAGTGGAACGTCATGAAGACCACGCCCGGCGGCACCTTCTCGGTGACCGTCACCCGCGTGGTGATCGAGCCGCGCCTCGAGGTGACCCGCACCACGTCGCCCTCGTCGACCCCGAGCCGCGCCGCGTCCGCGGGGTTGACCTCGGCCAGCTCGTGCGGCCGCAGCATGTCGAGCGACTCGGAGATACGGGTCGAGATGTTGTACTGGTAGAGCATGCGACCGGTGGTGAGGAGCATGGGGTAGTCCTCGTCGACCAGCTCGGCCGCCTTCTGGTACGGGATGCCCTGCAGGAGCCCCTTGCCGCGCGTGAACCGGCCCTTGTGCAGGTACTGCGTGCCGGGGTGATCCTCGGTGGGGCACGGCCACTGCAGTCCCTGAGTGCCGAGCCGCCCGTAGGTCATGCCGGCGTACTGCGGCACGGCCTTGCGGACCTCCTCGAAGATCTCCTCCGGCGAGTCGTAGTGCCAGGGGATGCCCATCCGTTTGCCGAGGTCCTGGATGATCTCCCAGTCCGCCCGCGTATCGCCGGGCGGGTCGATCGCCTTGCGCACGCGCTGCACGCGCCGCTCGGTGTTGGTGAAGGTGCCGTCCTTCTCGGCGTACAGCGCCGCCGGCAGGAACACGTCGGCGTACTTGGCGGTCTCGGTCATGAAGATGTTCTGGACGGCGAGGAACTCGAGGTTCTCGAGCGCCCTCCGCACGTGGTTGGCGTCGGCGTCGGTGAGCGCCGGGTCTTCGCCCATGATGAACATGCCTTTGAGCGTGCCCTCGACCGCGAGGTCGAACATCTCGGGGATCCGCAGGCCCATGTCCTGCGGCATCTGCACGCCGTAGAGCTCAGAGAACTTCTTCTGTGCCTCGAAGTCGAGCACGCTCGGGTAGCCGGGGTACGAGTTGGGCAGGGCGCCCATGTCGCACGAACCCTGCACGTTGTTCTGGCCGCGCAGAGGGTTGACGCCGGCGTTGGGGAACCCGATGTGCCCGGTGATCATGCCGAGGTTGGCCAGGTTCATCACGTTGGCCGTGCCCACGGTGTGCTCGGTGATGCCGAGCGTGTAGTAGATGCCGGCCTTGGGCGTCGTCGCGTAGAGCTTCGCCGCCGCGACGATGGTCTCGGCCGGCACCCCGCTGATCTCCGCGGCGCGCTCGACCGGCCAGTCCTTGACCGTCTCCCAGAGCGCGTCGAAGCCCTCGGTGCGCTCCTCGATGTAGGCCTTGTCGTGCCAGTCGTTGGTGATGATCGCATGCAGGATGCCGTTGATGAGCGCGTTGTCGGTGCCCGGCCTGAGCTGCAGCCACAGGTGGGCGTGCTCGGCCAGCTCGGTCCGCCGTGGGTCCACGACGATGAGCTTGGAGCCGTGCAGGTGCGCCTGCTTCATCTTGTTGCCGATGATCGGGTGCGCCTCGGTGGCGTTGGACCCGATGATGAACAGGACGTCGTTGCCGACGATCTCGTTGATCGAGTTGGTCATCGCGCCCGAGCCCAGCGTGGTCGCCAGACCGGCGACCGTGGGAGCGTGTCAGGTGCGGGCGCAGTGGTCTATCGAGTTGGTGTTCAGGCCCGCCCGTGTGAGGCGCTGCAGCAGGTAGTTCTCCTCGTTGGTGCAGCGGGCCGAGCTCATGACGCCGACGGCGAGGCTGCCCTCGCCGCGGATCTCGAGCAGGCGGCGGGCGACCAGGTCGAGGGCCTCGTCCCAGGTCGTGTCCTCCCACACGCCGTCCCTCTTGATCATCGGCGTGGTGATGCGCTCGGGGCTGTAGATGAGATCGGTGTGGAAGCGGCCCTTGACGCACAACGACCCCTGGTTCGCCGGCGCGTCGTAGGCGGCGGTGACCCCGACGACCTCGCCGTCGGCCACGTTGAGGTCGAAGCTGCAGCCCACGCCGCAGAAGGGGCAGGTGGTGCGGACCTTCTTGCGGTCCCAGGGGTCCGCCCGGTTGAGCTGCCGGTTGGTGAGGGCCCCGGTGGGGCACATGTCGACGCACTGGCCGCAGAAGCGGCAGAACGAGATGTCCAACTGCTTGTCGAACGAGGTGGACATCTTCGCGTCGAACCCGCGCTCGGTGAAGTCGATCGCCTCGGTGACCTGCACGTCGCGGCAGACGCCGACGCACTTGCCGCAGAGGATGCAGCGTTTGGGGTCGTAGGCGATCAGCGGCTGCTCGTCGAACCACTCGTAGTCGCGGGACTCGGTCCCCTGGAAGGGGTTGGAGAAGACCTCGTACTCGATACCGTAACGCTGCAGTTCGCAGTCGCCGTGCGCCTCGCAGACGCACTGCAGGCACAGCTTGGCGCCGCGTACCGCCTCGTCCTCCTCGAAGCCGAGCTCGATCTGGTCGAAGTTGGTCTTGCGCTCCCCGGGCTCGAGCTTGGGCATGTGGGCCGGAGGGCGCTTCTCGTGGATGCCGGTGTTGATGTCGATGAACGCCGGCGGGATCTCGGCGAGCCGCCGGATATGGCGCTCCACGTCGCCCTTGGCCTCGAGCGCCTCCAGGAACGGCGTGTGACGCAGTTCACGGAGCTGCGCCGAGACAGACGCCATGTCGTCGCCGTGCAAATAGGCGTCCATGCTCCAGGCGGCCTTCTTGCCCTGGGCGATCGCCTGGATCACCGTCTGGGCGCCGAGCACGACGTCGCCGCCGGCGAACACCTGCGGGTCGCGGGTCTGCAGCGTCCAGTCATCGACCTCGATCGTGCGCCAGCGGGTGTGCGCGATGCCCTGCTCCTCGCCGGCGCCGTCCAGCTTGGGGTACTGGCCGATGGCGGCGATGACCTGGTCGCACTCGACGACGAACTCGGAGCCCTCGACCGGCACCGGGCGGCGGCGGCCGGAGGCGTCCGGCTCGCCCAGCTCCATGCGGGTCATCTCGATACCGCGCACCTGGCCGCCGTCGTCGGTGAGGACGCGCAGCGGGGCGCAGAGCAGCTCGAGCTTGACGCCCTCCTCCTCGGCCTCGTCGACCTCGGTGTGGTGGGCCGGCATCTCCTTGCGCGAGCGACGGTAGAGGCAGGTGACCTCTTCGGCGCCGAGGCGCACGGCGGTGCGGCAGGCGTCCATGGCGGTGAAGCCGCCGCCGATGACGGTGACCTTCTTGCCGGTGTGCACCGCGCCGTCGCGCTCGAAGTCCCCGAGGTAGTCGACCGCGGTGACCACACCGGAAGCGTCCTCACCGGCGATGTTCATGAGGTTCGAGTTGAAGGCGCCGAGGGCGAGGAAGACGGCGTCGTACTCGGCCTTGAGCTGCTCGAGCTGGAAGTCGACGCCCAGCCGCACGCCGGTCTCGAGCTCCACGCCCATCCGCCAGAGGATGTTGATCTCCTCCTCGAGGATGTCGCGGGGCAGGCGGTAGCTGGGGATGCCGTAGCGGAGCATGCCGCCCGGCTTGGGCTGCGCCTCGAAGATCTTGACGGCGTGGCCCTCCAGGCGCGCATAGAAGGCGGCGGCGAGGCCGGCCGGCCCGGCCCCGACGATGGCGATCCTCTTGCCCGAGTCGGGCTTGGGCTCGGACGGCAGCAGCAGCTCGCCCTCGAGTTCGCCGGCCCGCGTCTCGTCGGCCATGAAGCGATGCAGCTGGCAGATGGTGATCGGGTCGTCGATGAACTGCCGTCGGCACGGGCCTTCGCAGGGCCGCGGGCACACGCGGCCCAGGATGCCGGGGAACGGCAGGTCCTCGCGCAGCACCCGCATGCCGCCCGCGTAATCGCGTTCCGCGATGCGCTCCAGGAAACCGGGGATCTTGATGTGGGTGGGGCACCCGTCACGACACGGCGGGGTGCAGTACGACATGTGGTCGCTGAAGACCAGCTCCAGGTTGAACTGACGGATGGCGCGCAGTTCGGGGGACTGTGTGGTCACGACCATGCCGTCGGCCGCGGGGGTGTCGCAGGCCGTGACGGGATCTTTGCGGCCTTCGACCTCGACGATGCACAGACGACAGGCCGAGCCCACCGGCAGCGTCTCGTGGAAGCAGAGGGTGGGGATCGTGACCCCCACCTCCCTGGCGGCCGTGAGGATGCTGGAGCCCTCCGGCACGACGGCCCGACGGCCGTCGATCGTCAGCGCGACCGTGGCGATCGCGTCTGAGGCTGCGGACTCAGTCACACCAACTCCAATCGCTCGCTCGACTTCGGTTCAAGGAGCGCCCTGCGGCGGTCCGTGTTCTCCAGGGAGAAGGTCGCCGCGCGGGTGTCTTCCGGCGCGGCGAGGTCCGTCTCCACGGACGGGGACTCCCCGCGCCGAGCACTCAGCCAGGGAGCCGCTGATAAATGTACCATCCTCTTGACGGCACGCGAACCGGAGGCAGTCCGGGGCCGCTTCACGCACCGGCGTCCGTGAGCTCGTCGACGACGGCGGCGAGGGCGTCGGCCACGACTTCGGCGCCTGTCTCGGTGAAGTGCACACCGTCGATGGTGAAGGGGCCGCGTCCTTCCCTTGAGGCGGCTGCGAAGCCGGGACGCAGGTCGACGATGCGACGGATGCCTCGCCGGGCGGCGACCGCCGCGATCGTCGCGGCGGTCTCGGCGGCGCGCTCCTCCCACGGCGTGCCCTCGGCCTCGAGTACAAGCGGGAGGACGACCACGATGCGCCGGGCGCGCGCCTCCGTCCACCGCAGGAGCGCCTCATAGTCGGCGGCAAGGCGTGTGGGTCGTGTCGGCGGGCCGTGGGCGCGTTGCGGTCGCGGGGCGTCCCGCGCGTCTGCGAGCGCATCGTTCACCCCGACCCAGACGAAGGCGGCGTCCACGGGCGCAAGGCCGTCACGGCGCAGCCGTGCCAGAAGAGTCGACACCGTGTCGCCTGCGCGCCCGCGGTTGAGCAGGGCGTGCCGGGCGACGCGACGCTCGAGCAGCGGGAAGAAGGCGGCGCCGGGCCACCCCTCCGTCAAGCTGTCCCCGAGAAAGGCGATCAGCATGGCGGCCAGTCTACCGCGCGGGCCGCGTCGCTGAGGTAGGGTCTGGTGGGCGACGGATCGCCGCCGGCGTGTCCTCCGGCGGGTGGCCGGACAGAGAGGAGCTGCGATGGCCGGAGGCTGCGGATCGCCGACTGATGCGCCGGAGCCGGGCCGCCTGGAGGCGGCCTGGCAACGGCTGGTCGCGAACCGTGTTCTGAGCCCGTTGTACCGTCGCTACGTCGAGGAGATGGGTCTGCGCGGTGACGAGCGCGTGCTTGATTACGGCAGCGGAGCCGGGGCGGCGGCGCGTCACCTCGCGCCGCGACTGGCCCGCGGCGGCGGTCGCCTCACCTGCATGGACGTCTCGACGCGCTGGCAGGCGGAGGCGCGCAAGACGCTGCGGGCGTACCCCGAGGTCGAGTTCCGCCTGGGCGACGTGCGCGCCATGGGTCTGCCGGACGGCCTCTTCGACGTCGTGCTGGTCCACTGGATGCTGCACGACGTGGCGCCGGCGGACCGGCGGTCGATCGTGGCGGAGCTCGCGCGGCTGGTGCGTCCGGGTGGACGACTGTTCTCGCGCGAGCCCACCCGCGCGAGCCATGGGATGCCCGCGGCCGAGGTGCGGGAGGTGCTCTGCGCCGCCGGACTCCGCGAGGTGTCGGCCACGCAGGGCAAGGCGCTCATCCTGGGCGAGTTCTACCGCAGCGTGTGGAGCAAGCCGATGGATTGACTCGGCGTGGTCCGCCCAGGCGGCAGGCCGGCCCCAGGTGATATGGTCAACGCCATGAGCGACGATCGTCGGGCGAGATGGTCCGGGCGTGCGGGTGTGGCCGCCGCGCGTCGGTTCATGCTCGCGCTCTGCGCCTTGGCGCTGGTCGTCGCGACGGCCGGTCTGGCGGCCAGTCCTGCCGCGGCCAAGGACGTCGCCGTCACCAGGATCCGCGTCGACGCCACCGTCAAGCCGAACGGCGATCTGCGCGTCACCGACACCCGCACGCTGCGGTTCTCGGGCGGCTTCCACTACGTGTACTGGGACCTTGCGACCAAGGGGTCCGAGGGGATCAAGGTTCTGGGCGCGTCGGGCCCTGCGGCGGGCGACCCGGGGCGGAACGTGCCGTACGAACGCTCCGGGGATCCCACCGTGCACAGCTGGAACGGGGAGGTCGGTACCTACGCCTCCGTCGAGGAGAGCGGCGTGGTCACCGTGCAGCTGAACTTCGACGTCGCGGATACGACCGCCTCCTTCACGGTCGAGTATGTGGCCAAGGCGGCAGCGAAGCGCTGGAGCGACACCGCGGAGCTGTACTGGCAGTTCATCGGTGCGGAGACGGAGATGGATTCCGGGGACGTCAGCGTGACCGTCCATCTGCCGCGCGGTGTGACCAGGGACCAGGTCAGAGCTTGGGCGCACGGGCCGCTGTGGGGGACGGTGACCATCCGGCCCGACGCCGCCGTGGCCCTCCAGGTCGACCCCCTGCCCTCCGGCACGTTCGTCGAAAGCCGCGTCCTCTTCCCCGCCGCGGCGCTCGCCAAGGCCAAGGCGGACGCGACGCCGCGACTGCAGCGGGTACTGGCCGAGGAGCAGCGCTGGGCCGACGAGGCCAACCGCGCCCGTCTGTGGGCGCGCCTCAAGGTGGTCCTGTGGTTCATACTGGGCGCCGGCGCTCCGCTGGCCGCCCTGGTGATCGTCGTCGTGCTGTATCTGCGCTACGGACGTGAGCCGAAGACCCGGTTCCGGGCGCAGTACCTGCGTGACCTTCCCGAGCCACACCTGCCGCCCGCTCTGGTCGCCCTCATCTGGCGGATGGCTTCGGTGGGCAGCGACGAAGTGACCGCCACTCTCCTCGACCTCGTGAACCGCAAGGTGATCGACCTTGAGCCCGTGATGGTCGCCAAGGGCGGTCTGCTGAGGCGCGGCGAGAAGGCCACGTACAAGCTCACGTTGCACGACGAACGACTCGGTGATCTGCTCGACTACGAGCGTCGGCTCTGCACATTCCTCTTCCACAAGATGGCCGGCGGCGACGAACTGGTGCTCAGCGAGCTCAAGGGCATCGCCCGCTCCAAACGCTCGGCGTTCGCCGAGGGCTTCCAGAGGTGGAGGAAGGAGGTCGCGCAGGAGGGCAAGAGACGCGGTTTCCTCGACCCGGCGGCCGACCGCATGGCGCTCGTCGCCAAAGGGCTGGCATACGGAGCCCTGGCCGCATCCGTGCTGGCCGCCATTTACAGCGGCTCCCTGCTCTTCCTGCTCGGCGTCCCCGTCGGTATCGTGCTCACGTTCGTCGCCAGGGCGGTCAAACGACGTTCCCAGGAGGCGGCGGAACTGCACGCCCAGTACGCGGCCCTCGAACGCTACCTCAAGGATTTCGGCCGGCTCCAGGAGAAGCCGCCGGACGCGGTCGTGCTCTGGGAGCAGTTCCTCATCTACGCGGTCGTGTTCGGCATCGCCGACCGGGTGACCAAGGCGATGACGGTGAAGGTCCCCGAGGTCGTCGACGACCCGGCCTTCCAGACCTCGCACGCCCTGTGGTGGGGGATGCCGGGCCGGCCGGCCGGCGGACTCACGGCATTCAGTGAGATCCACCAGAGCTTCAGCCAGGCGGTCTCTGTGGCCACCTCCTCGTCGTCTTCCGGCTCGGGCGGCGGCGGTGGGTTCTCGGGCGGCGGCGGCGGGGGCGGCGGCGGCGGCGGTTTCGGCGCCGGCTGACCGCTTCTCACTGCGAACGCAGGGTTTTCCTCGCGCCCCGGAGGGGAAGGACTCCGACGCAGGCGACGAAAGCCCCACGGCATGTCAAGCTCGATGGGGAGTACCGCAGGAGGGTGCAGATGGCACGCCCCGTCCCGGCTGAACTTGGCGAGAAGGTCCGTCGAGTCCTCAGGGCGGCCGAGGTCGCCCGTGGCGCTGACCGGCGTCATTTCGATTTCACGGGCGAGGTGGAGGCCGGCGTCCGGCTCGTCCTCAGTGAGGCGGGAGACGTGCCTCTGGCCTTCTCTCTCTGGAGCCGTCCCCAGGACATCGCCGCGCTGTGCGCCGACGCGAGCGTGCCCGCCACCGCCGCGTTGCTGGCGACGGACGCGGCGCAGGCGCGCGAGGCGAACACGGCGGGCGTGGCGGTGGACCTCGCCCAGTTCACGCGCAGCCAGTCTCATCCGGACGTCTATTACGTCCTCTTCGACTTCGCGAGCCCGGACCGTCTGCACGCGGTCCTCCACCGGCTCGTCCCGGCACTGACGACACATGCGGACGCGGCCTGAGGCGGGTCGCGCCTCGCCGAGAGGGCGCTCGTGCGGGTCGAACGCTCCCCGGGGGCACTCCGCTCCCCTCCCGCGATCTTCCTCGCCGGCACGGCCCGATGACGGGCCTGCCGGTGCACTGATATCATAAAGGGTCTTGCGATCGACCCCGGAGAACCCGGGCGCCGCTCCCGCCGCGCCCTCGTCAAAGGAGGAGCACGACACGATGACCGAACCCTTCAAGAACACCCCGCCCGCCCCGGAGAGCAAGGGCGAGATGACCGCGGCCAACGTCGCCGCCGCGCTCGCCGGGGAGAGTCAGGCCTCGCAGAAGTATCTCGCGTTCGCCGACGTGGCCGACGCGGAGGGATATCCGAACGCGGCGCGGCTGTTCCGCGCCGTCGCCTTCGCCGAGAGCACCCACGCCCGCAACCACCTGAGCGTGCTCGGCCAGATCGGGTCGACGGAGGAGAACCTCAAGGCGGCCTGGAGCGGCGAGACGTTCGAGATCGATGAGATGTACGCCGCGTACAACGCGGTCGCCAAGCTGCAGGAGAACAAGTCCGCGCAGACCACCTTCCGGTACGCGGAGGCGGCCGAGAGAGACCACCAGTTCATCTACGACACCGCCCACAAGCAGGTGAAGGGTGGTCAGGACTTCGGGCCCGAGTCCGTGTGGGTGTGTCCGGTGTGCGGCCACACGGTCATCGGCACCGTGCCGGACTACTGCGTCCAGTGCGGCACCACCAAAGAGTACTTCAAGGAGTTCTGATGACCGACACGATCGCCACGGGCGAGGCTTTCGAGAAACGCCTCCCGAAGCCGGAAGAGCTCAACCCGATGACGAAGGAGAGCCTCGCGGCCGCCTTCGCCGGTGAGAGTCAGGCGGCCGAGAAGTACCTCGTCTGGGCCGAGCAGGCCGAGGCGGAGGACTACCCGAACGTCGGCAGGCTGTTCCGCGCCATCTCGTTCGCCGAGACCCGTCACGCGCGCAACCACCTGCGCGTCATGGGCGGCATCAACAGCACGGCCGAGAATCTGCAGGCGGCGTTCGAGGGCGAGAGCTTCGAGGTGAAGGAGATGTATCCGGCCTACGAGGAGATCGCCAAGCTCCAGGGCAACCGGCAGGCGGGCCGCAGCATCAGCTACGCCCTCAAGGCCGAGGCGGACCACATGGGCCAGTACACCGAGGCGCGCGAGGCCGTGCTCGCCGGCAAGGACATCGACGACCAGCCCGTCAACGTGTGTCTCGTGTGCGGCCACACCGTCATCGGCGACGCTCCCGACAAATGTCCGTACTGCGCCGCCGGCAAGGAGATGTACAAGACGTTCTGAGGTCGGGGCACGGCCCCATCGAGCGGCTGGGCGCCGGCGCCTCACGGCGCAGGCGCCCGCCATACGCAGGGACGGAGCGGGCCCACGCTACGGCGGGCCCGCTCCGTCCCTTCTCGACCGTCGCGTCCCGAGCGCCGGCCCGCTGCGTCGGCGGCGCTCCATCCGTCTCCCGGGAGTCTCCACTCCGAAGGGTCCCGCGCACGCCATCTTTGCTACACTCTCGCCTGACACCGTGCGGGCCACGCCCGCGACACCGTCAGGAGGTTCCTCTCGTGGGCTACGACTTCGGCGTCGGCCGTGAAGCGCCGACCTTCACTCTCAACGCCGTCGACGGCAACGAGATCGGGCTCAGCCAGTATCGCGGTGACTGGTTCCCCGTGCTGGTCTTCCTTCCCGCGCGGGCGCCGGGCGCGGCCGATGTGCTGGCGACCCTCAGCGCGGCGGCGGGGGAACTCTGGGGGTTGCGCGGCCAGCTCGTCGGCGTCTGCGAGGCCGGCCGCGACGAGTGCCTGAAGCTCGCCGCCGCCGTGCCCGGATTGGCCTTCCCGCTGCTGCCTGACGGCGGCGGCGTGGCGCGGCAGTTCGGCGCGCTGCGTGACGACGGCGCCCTGCGTCCGATGGCGTTCATCATCGACCGCGCCGGCAAGATCGTCTGGACCGGCGAGGGCGCCGCGGCGCTCACGCCCGAGGCCCTGCTCGCCGCCTTCCGTCGCGTCGTACGCTGATCCGGGGCGCGGTGACGCGCCGCAGGCGGGTGCGTCGCCGTCCTCTCGTTGCCGTCCCGCGTCGTTGCTTTCGGCCGTGCCCGGGTACAAGACGTGTGCACGGTATCTTCAGGGAGCGGACACGATGGTGATCGGCCAGACCATGTTCAGCGTGCGTCACGGCACGGAGCACCGCGTCGAGAGGGCGCTGCAGGAGCTCGCCGCCCTCCTCCGCGAGGCTGACGGCCACATCGGCCACCGCGTGCTCCGTTCGTTCGGCATGTCGCCGCTGGGCAGCGCCCTGTGTGGCGAAGGACGCGAGGCCGGTCTCGGGGAGATCCACTTCGTGTTCGAGACCGAGTGGACGTCGCTCGAGGCTCACGACGCGTTCTACCAGGGCGCGCAGGTGCGCCGGATCTACGGCACCCTGCAGTCGATCCTGACCGGCGGGCCGTTCGAGGTGCTCTACGACGCACTCGTGGAGGAGCCGCAGCGCGACGGCGCCGCCGTCTGAGCGCCGCTCGTGATGTGGCCCTTCCGAGGCAGGTCGCGGGGAGGCGCGGCCGTCGCAGTGCCGACGGTCGACGTGGGTCAGGCGTACGCGCGGACCAAACGTGGAGCCACCCTGGTCGACGTGCGGTCTCCGCGTGAGTTCGCGTACGCAGGGCGTCCGCGAGGCGCCGTGAACGTCCCGCCTCGGCTCATCAAAGAGGACCGGACGGGGCTGCGGCGTGACGAGGAGATCCTCGTGATCTGCCTCAGCGGCCACCGCAGCGTGCGGCAGGCCAGGCGTCTCGTCGAAATGGGGTTCACGGATGTGACCGACGTGCGCGGCGGCCTCCTGGCCTGGAGAAGGGCCGGCCTGCCGACACAGCGGCAGGGCTGACGGAGCGGGGCGCGCCACGCGCGCCCGTCAGATGCCTCAGCCCCCACCGGCGGCGACGCGCACCTCGCCGGTCTCCTCCACGAGCACAGGGACGACGGTCATGCCGCCGGTGATCTCCGCGAGGCGCTCGCGGGCGCCGGGGGTCGTGTACACGTCGATCTCGACGTACTCGATGCCGCGGGCCTCGAGGTCCTGCTTGGCGGCCGCGCAGCACGGACAACCCGGCTCGGTGTAGATCGTCACGGACATGGTCCCTCCATCAGCGACGCTGCAGGCGCAGCCCGTTCCCCGTCACGAGGAGGGAGGTCCCCATGTCGGCGAAGACGGCCAGCCAGAGGCTGATCAGCCCGAGCGGCGCGAGGACGAGGAACACCGCCTTCACGACGATCGAGAAGACGATGTTCTGCCAGATGACACGATTGGCGCGGCGGGCGAGGCGGACCGTCTCCGGCACCGCCTCGAGGTCGTCGCCCATCAGGGCGATGTCGGCGGTCTCGAGGGCGGCGTCCGTGCCGGCGGCGCCCATGGCGATGCCGAGAGACGCCGCCGCCAGTGCGGGCGCGTCGTTGACGCCGTCGCCGACCATCGCGACCGCCCCGACACGGTCGCGCAGCTCGACGACGGCGTCGACCTTCTCGGCCGGCAGGAGGCCGGCGCGCACGTCGGTGATGCCGACCTGACCGGCGACCGCAGCCGCCGTCTCCGGGTTGTCGCCGGTGAGCAGGGCGAGGTGGGAGACGCCCAGCGCGCGCAGCTCCGTCAGCGCCTCACGGGCCCCGGGGCGGAGCGGGTCGCTCACGGCGATCACGCCCAGCGCGCCGTCCTCTCCGCCGGCCACGACGGTCGTCTTCCCTTCGCGCTCGAGGCGCTCCACCACAGCGGTCAGCTCGGGGTCGTCAGCGTGCCGGCCGAGGAGCTGCGGCCGGCCCACGAAGTGCAGCCGGCCGTCGATCTCGGCCCGTACGCCACGTCCCGGGACGGCGCGGAACCGTGTCACGTCGGGCTGCGTCGCCGTTTCTTCACCGGGACCGCGGACGCCCATCTCATCCGCGTGCCGGCTGACGGCACGTGCCAGTGGGTGCTCACTGTAGCGCTCGAGCGCCGCCGCCACCGTCAGCAGGCGCTCCTCGGAGGTTTCCCCCAGCGCCACGACGTCGGTGACCCGCGGCCTGCCCTCCGTCAGGGTGCCGGTCTTGTCGAACGCGACGGCCTCCAGCCCCGCCATCTGCTCAAGGTACGCCCCACCCTTGATCAGCACGCCGTTCTTCGTCGCGCGGGAGAGCGCGGCGAGGATGCTGACCGGGGTCGAGATGACGAGCGAACAGGGACAGCTGATGATGAGCAAGGCGAGCCCGCGGTAGAACCAGACGCCGAAAGAGGCGCCGAGGAGCGGCGGCAGGAAGGCGACCGCCGCGGCGAGGCTCACCACGACCGGGGTGTACCGGCTCGCGAAGCGGTCGACGATACTCTCGGCGGGCGCGCGCTGCGCTTGCGCCTCCTCGACCATGTGGACGATCTTGGCGATCGTCGTATCCGCGGCGGCGGCGGTGGCGCGCACGCGCAGCGTGCCGCCCTCGACGATCGAGCCGGCGAACACGTGGTCGCCGGGCCCCTTGGCCACGGGCGTGGACTCCCCAGTCACCGGCGCCTGGTCGGCGGCGGCCGTGCCGTCGACCACCACGCCGTCGACCGGAGCGCGCTCGCCGGGACGGATCACGGCGACGTCCCCGGGGACGAGGGCAGCGATGTCGACCACGGTCTCCTCGAGCTTCCCGTCGCCGGGGCACGGACGCAGCACGGTCGCCGTCGGTGGAGCGAGTGTCATGAGTGCGCCGACGGCGCGCCGTGTGCGCTCGAGAGTGGCGGCCTGCAGCACGTTGCCGAGACTGAAGAGGAAGGCGACGAGCGCCGCCTCGGCCCACTGGCCGATGGCTGCCGCTCCGATCATGGCCAGCGTCATGAGGACGTTCATGTCGACCTGGCGGCCACGCAGGCTGAAGAGGGCCGCACGGACCACGTGGACGGCGCCGCTGACGGCGGCGGCGGCGAACAGCCAGGGGGCCGCCGCGGGGAGTGCGAAGCTCGCGCCGAAGCCGGCTGCGGTGAAGGCTCCGGAGACGATCGTGGCGACGGCGCGGGGCTCCGAGAGCCAGAACCCGCGTCCCGCCCGCGCTCCCGCCGCACTCGCGCGTGGCTCCTGCTCCGTGCGCCGCTCGACCGTGTCGTAGCCGAGGCGGCGGACGGCGCGGTACACGTCGGGCAGCGCCGTCACCCGCGGGTCGATCGCGATGGCCAGGGTCGCGGCCCCGAAGTTGACGTCGGCGCTGCGCACGCCCTGCTCGCGGCGCAGCGCCCCCTGCAGCTTCACGGCGCAGTCGGCGCAGTCCATGCCGGTCACGTGCAGGACGCGTCGCTCCTCGCCGTCCTCGCCCGGGAGCGGCCGGTGGAGGTCGAGTGGTCCGTGCTCATGCACGGCGACCGGGCAGTGATCCTCGCAGTGCGCCTGGGCGCCGGCGCGACGGGCGAAGGTCTCGACGTCGGTGCCGGTCAGCGCCGTCTCGTCGAAGCTCACGTCGATGAGCCCGCGGGCGACATCCGCACGGGTGTCGTGGATCCCGTCGAGGCGGAGCAGCTCGCGGCCGACTTCGTGCACACAGCCGCCGCACTCGGCGGCGCGGGGCAGGAGCAGCGACAGCTCGATCGTCCTGACGCTCATGCCCGCCCTCCCCGGGATCGTCCTTCTCCGTGCTGCACGTGTTCGCGGGTGATCTCCAGCAGGACGCGGACGTGGGCGTCGTCGGGGGAGTAGAAGACCATCTTGCCGGCGCGTCGCGCGCGGACGAGACCGTGGGCACGCAGGACGCGCAGGTGATGGCTCACGTTGCTTTCGCTCATCCCCACGGTGGCGGCGAGATCGCAGACGCAGAGCTCGCCCGCCTCGATGATCGCCGCCATCAGACGACAACGGCTCTGGTCGGCCAGCACTTTGAACAGCGCGGCCATCCGGCCCGCGACGTCCAGCGGGACCAGCCGCGCCCGCACCGCGACCACGCGCGCAGGGTCGACGGCGTGCACGTCACAGTGCCCGAGGGCGCCCTCCCCACGGCGGCCGCAGACGATCGCATCCCGCGGCGGCGCCTGTCGTACGCGGCCCGACATCGCGGTCAGTCCTCCTGAACATATGAATACATGTTCAGATGATACCCACGGCGACTCGCCTGCACGCGTTCTCGGGTGTCAGACGATCTCGCGACCGGCCGTCTCGGGGTCCTGCCGCGATCCGCCCACCACGGCAGGCGTCTCCTCGGCCTCTCCCGTGGCCAGGTCCTCACGACCGGCAGCTTCCCGCGCCTCCGCGTCCGGTCCGGCCCCGCGCGTCAGCAGCAGCGAGACGATCACGGCCGCGCCGACCGCGACGACGATCACTCCCAGCGAGACGAGGATCGGGATGTGCACCCAGTGGCTGATCAGCATCTTGACGCCGACGAACGCGAGCACGACGGCGAGTCCCCAGCTGAGGTACTCGAACCGCTGCAGGCTGCCGGCCAGGGCGAAGTACAGCGAACGCAGCCCGAGGATCGCGGCGATGTTGCTCGTGAAGACGACGAAGGTGATGTTCGAGATCGCCAGCACCGCCGGCACGGAGTCGACAGCGAACACGATATCCGCCGACTCGACCGCGACCAGGGCGATCGCCAGGGGCGTGATGAAGACCTTGCCGGCGCGGCGGACGTGGAAGTTGTGGCCGCGGTAGTCGGCGGCGACGGGGAAGAGCCGTCGCGCGAAGCGGACCATGGGGTTCTTCTCGGGATCGACGTGCACGCCGTGGGAGCGCACCAGCCGGTAGGCGGTGTACACGAGCAACGCCCCGAAGAAGTAGACGATCCACTCGAAACGGGTGATGAGGCCGACCCCGGCGACGATGAAGCCGCCGCGCATCACGATCGCCCCCAGGATGCCCCAGAAGAGTACCTTGCGCTGGTGGTTGAGTGCGATGCCGAGCGAGCCGAAGACGAGCAGGAAGACGAAGAGGTTGTCGATGCTGAGGGACTCCTCGATGAGGTAGCCGGCGAGGTACTGCTGCGCCGCCTCGCCTCCGTACCACAGGTAGACGAGCCCCGAGAAACTCAAGCCCAGGGAGACCCAGACGGCGCTCCAGGCGTAGGCCGTGCGCGTGCTCACCACCCCGTCCTTGCGTCCGACGAACCCAAGATCGACGGCGAGGGCGGCCGCCACCACCGAGAAGAAGACGATCCAGTGCAGTGCCTCGCTCTCGCCGGTCACACGCCGCTCCTCACGTCGTCTGTCTCGCCGGCAAGCAAAAAGACCTCCGGCACGCCCAGTGCCGAAGGTCTTGCCGTTCGCCGGCGTGGCCGGGGCCCGCGGGCCCGTGATGACGACCACGCCACTCGCCCTCAGCGGACGAGCCGGCTACTCCCCAACGGGCCACGAGACTACTTCCCGCCGGCCCCGCGGTCAAACCGCGGGGCGTCGCGCCCCTCGCGTCCCCGCCGGCGCCGGCGTCCTCCCGATCCGATCCGGTCAGTGTCCGTCGTCGCCGTCGCGGTGGTCTCCGTCGTGCGACCCGGAGGCGCGTGAGCCGGCCTTGCCGGGGCTCGGAGCGGTGTGGTGGCCGGAGTCCCGGGGCTTCGTGTGTCGAGGCTCCGCGTCGTGGGCGGCGGCGGCAGAGCGACCGGTGTGGTCCCGGTGCGTCTCCGGGCTCGAATGACGTCCGGACTCACGGGGATGATCGCCCTTCTCCCCCGCGTGCCCGTCGCCCGCGTGCGCCGCGATCGCGTGGCGGTGCCGGCTCCAGTCGCCGGTCCTCGCATCTCCTGCGTGGCGCCCGGACGAGGCATGGTGGGTGAGAGCCGCACGATCCGAGGAACCGGCCGGAGCGTGATGCGCGTCTCCGGCCAGCTTGATCGCGGCGGTGCCGCCGCCGGCCGCCAGTGCGGCTCCGGCGGCGACCACCGCCGCCTTGGTCGTGGCCGCAGCGCCGATCTTGGCGAGGAGGCCGCCGGCCGGGGCCGCTGCGGCTGCTCCGCCCCCGGTGGCCGCCGCCAGCGGCCCGGCGGAGATGGGCGCCGGGTGTCCCGCCGCCGACGGGTCGAGCACGGACGGCGGACCCGCCGGCAGCGGGAGCGGCAGCGCCTGCAGCGTGGCCGGCACGGGGAGCGCCGGCAGGGCCAGGACGAGGCTGGCCGGCACGACGGCGTCCTCGCCGGCCAGGGCGACGAACGCCCGCCGGAAGGCCGCCCGCGCCCTGTGGACGAGTACGTCCGCGGCGGGGCGCGACACCTCCAGCACCTCCGCCAGTTCGCGGGTCTCCAGTCCCTGCAGGTCTTTCAGGACGAGCGTCGCCCGGTAACGTTCGTTGACGTTCGCCAGGCTGGCCTCTATGAGGCTCGCGGTGCGGGCGCGCTCGAAGGGGTCGTCCACCGCGGCGACCTGATCGGCTTCGGCGGGCTCCGTCGTGCGCCGGCTGCGCAGCCGGTTGAGACAGGCGTTGGTCGCCACCCGGAAGAGCCAGGGCCGGAGACGGACGTCGTCCCTGGGCGCGGGCGGCTTCTCGAACGCCGTGAGGAACACGTCCTGGGTCACGTCTTTCGCCTCCTCGCGGTCGCCGAGGATGCGGGCGCACAGGTTATAGACGGCCGCACGGTACTCGCCGTACACACGGGAGAAAGCCTCCCGGTCCTGCTTGTGCAGGCCGCGGACGAGATCGAGGTCGGTGGGGGGAGGGGAGATCATCGGCTCACTCCCGTTCAGCGTACCCGTGACCTGTGCGCCCGTCACCCACGCTCAGTGGTGTCCGTCGCCGTGATGGTGTCCGGCGCCCTGACTGGTGCCTCCGTGATGTGTGCGGTGACGGCGCGTGGTCTCCCGGTGTCTGTCCGTGTGATGCCCGTTCGCGTGGTGCGTCACGCCGTGCGTCCGCGCGCTGGACCTGGCCCCGGAGTGCGACGCTTCCGCGTGGTGGCGGGCGTGATGACGCGTGGCCTTCGTCTTCGCCCGGACCTGCGCGCGGCTTCCGTCACAACGCGGCGCGGCGTCGCGGCGCGAGCCGGCCCGCTGCGCCTGAGCGAGTCCCACGAGGCCGGCCTTCGGCGCGCTGCCCTGCGGGGCGCACACGGCGACCTGCGTGGTGGTCGGCTGCGGCGGCGTCGCCCCGGCGTCGGGACTGGTCACTCGCTGGCCGCCGGCCACCGCGACGGCGGTGACCGCGAGCGCGGCGGTCGTGGTGATCAAGGCGGTTCTGAGCGCTTTCATCGTGCCTCCTGCGGTGTGTCGGACTCTGCCTTCATCTGTACGACACACGGACGGGGGCGTTTCTTACAGGGTGGGTCTGTGCCGTGTCCTCGGCGACCACGCGCCCTGGCTCTACGAGCGTCTTCGGCTTATACTGCCCGTGGGGGGTGAAGTGCAGAGTCGGGCGCACCTCGCGCAGTGTGCCGACTCCGGCATCGAAAGGAGAGCTGTGAGAGCTGTCCGGGGGAGTCTCCGTGAGTCGTCGCGACGCCTCGCTGTCGTCGTGGTGCTCGGGGCCTTGTCCGTTCTGCCGGCCGTCGCCGACGTCCGGGCGGCGAAGCCCGGCGAGTTGCTCTACGCCAAACGCATCGGCAGTCGCCAGGCCTCCGCTCTCGGCTGTGCCGTCGCCGGCGGGCCGGGAGGGGCGACCGCGGTCGCCGGCACGCAGGCCCTGCGCGGCGCCGGTCGACCGATGGTGGCCAAGTACTCCAACACCGGTAAACGCGTGTGGCGGAGACGCTACGCGAGGGTCGCCGAGGGGGAGGTCGCAGACGTCGCCTTCGACCGTACGGGCGACATCTACGCGGCGGCGAGCTTCCGTGCCCGGTCGGGCCGGGACGGCATCCTGATCCTCAAGTACGGCCCCCGCGGCGGCCTCCGTTGGGCGAGGAGTCACCGCGCCGGCTTCGGTCAGACGTACGAAGCTGCGAAGTTGGTGGTCGACCGGCGCGGCGGGGTGATCGTACTCGGTACAAGCGAGGGCGGATGGGACGGGCCGAGCGGCGTCGTCGTGCTCAAGTACAGGAAGAACGGCGAACGGGTCTGGGGACCGGTGCGATGCGATCTCGACCCCGGTTACAACAGGTCGTCAGCCGACCTCGCTCTCGCCGTCGACCACGCCGGGGACATCTATGTGGCGGGGTCGGCGTGGGCCGCCGGGCGCGAGAACGCCGTGATCCTGAAGATCGACGGTGCGGACGGGACGGAGCGGATCCGTCGGCTCTACGAGCCTCGCAACGGCGACTCCTCCTCGTTCCACCACCTGACGGTCCACGGATCCGGCCTCGCTGCGACCGGTTCGGTCTGGACGGAGGACTCGGCGACCTCCGAGGGCGGCCTCATCGTCAAGTTCGATCTGGACCTGCAGGAGGAGTGCCGCAGGGAGTGGGGCGCCGGCAACGCGACCGAAGAGGCGGTCACCGGTCTCGTGGTCGACCGTGGGGGCGACGTCTTCGTCACCGGTGCCCGGTGGCGGGCCGAGGGGCCGGGCAGAGTCGTGATCATGAGGCTGAACGGGGGGCTCTCGAAAGTGCTCTGGAAGAGGATCTACCGCCCGGCACGGGGCGGCGCGGGGGGCTGGCACCTGGTGCGTGACCGCTCCGGCGACCTCTGGGTCGGCGGCCTCGCCTCCGGCGCAGGCGCACCCGATCGGTTCATCGTGCTGAAGTATTCGCCCTCGGGAGCGCTCCGGTGGGTGAGGACGTGGTCCGGGGGCGGCGACGTATACCCGGTCGGCCTTCTGGTGGGCACCAGGGGTGGCGTCTACATCGGCGGCTCGGTCAAGGACGGGCGCGGCGTCTCGCGCGCCGTGCTCCTCAAGTACAGGCGCTGAACGCGACGGCTCCGTTGCTCCGGTCGCGGCCCACGCTGGCCGAGGCGCAGTCTTCACGGTATCTTTGATGGTCGGGCGCCTCCCACCGGGCGTCCGACGTCCGACGGACTGACGAGGAGGAGCGGCCGCATGAGCGAGAACACACGGTACGAGGGTCACGTCGCGCCATCCGGGGCGCAACCCCGCTCCCTCTCGCTCGACACCCAGGCGGTCTGGGCCGGTGAGGAGGAGTCGCTCGTCCAGGGCGCGACCCAGGTGCCGGTGGTCTACAGCGCGGCGTACGGGTATCCGGACGTGGACGCGTGGCTGGACGTCGCCCACGGGCGCACTCCGGGGCACATCTACAGCCGCGACTCGAACCCGACGGTCCACGCCTTCGAGGAGAAGATCAGGCAGCTCGAGGAGGCCGACGCGGCGACCAGCTTCGCCACCGGTATGGCGGCCGTGAGCTGCGTCCTCTTCGGTCTGCTCTCGCCCGGCGACCGGGTGGTCTCGGTGAAGGACTCCTACGGCGGCACCAACCGCATCTTCCTCGACTTCCTGCCCCGGTTCGGCATCGGGGTCGAGCTCTGCGACACCACCGATCACGAGCAGATCGAGGCCGCGGTCTCCAGGGGTTGTTCGGTGCTCTACCTGGAGACGCCGACCAATCCCACGCTCAAGGTGGTCGACATCGCGCGCCTGGCCGCCGCCGGCCACGCCGTCGGCGCGACGGTCGTCGTCGACAACACGTTCGCGACGCCCGTCAACCAGAGCCCTCTCGCCCTGGGCGCCGACATCGTCCTGCACAGCGCGACGAAGTACCTGGGCGGTCATGCCGACGTGCTCGGCGGAGTGGTCTGCGGCCCGGCCGACCTCGTGCAGAAGGTCCACCATTACCGGCAGATCGTCGGCTCCTCCCTCGACCCGATGGTCGCCTACCTCCTCATCCGCAGCGTGAAGACGCTGGCCCTGCGCATCGGCCGTCAGAACGAGAGCGCGCTGCGCATCGCCCGGTGGCTCGAGGAACAGCCGGTCGTCTCGGTCGTCAACTATCCGGGACTGCCGTCCCACCCCGGTCACGAGATCGCGGTCCGTCAGATGCGCGGCTACGGCGGCATGCTCAGCTTCGGCCTCGAGGGCGGTTTCGAGGCGGTCAAACGTGTGTTGCCGCGGCTCAAGCTCGCCCATCGCGCCGCCAACCTCGGCGCCGTGGAGACGGTGGCCGGCCCGCCGGCGACGACCAGTCACGTGGAGTGCACGCCCGAGGAGCGCGCGGCGATGGGGATCCCCGAGGGATTGATCCGCTACTCGGTCGGCATCGAGGACACCGACGACCTGATCGCCGACCTCGAGCAGGCGCTCGCCGTCGCGTAGGCTTTTCGGCCCGTTCGGGGAATCACTGACCGGACGGCAGTGATCGGGCGGCACGGACGGACGAGCCAAGGGGGACGATCGTGGCGGACGCAGACGACTCACGACAGGCCGGCGCGCTGGCGCCGGACGAGCGGACGAGCGTGACCCGGGCCGTCCCCGCCGGCGAGGAGACGACCGCTGTCGTGGACGCCGGGGAGGAGACGACCGCCGTACGACCGGCTCCGGCGCACCGCCCCAGCCGCCTGCGTGGCGCGCTGCTCGTCGTCCTCATCGCCCTGTCCTGCCTGGCGGTCGTGGTGACCGGTCTCACCTGGTGGGGCCACCACACGCTCATGGACGCGGACGGCTTCATGCAGGTCGTCGCCCCCATCGGCAAGGACCCGGAGAAGATCCGGAGCCTGAGCGCGTACGTCAGCGACCAGGTCGTCCAGGCGACCGCCCTGGAGCAGCGGCTGGCGGAGGCCCTGCCCACCAGGCTGCGGGTGCTGGCCGGGCCCATCGCGGGCTATGCCGAGGACGTGATCGCCAAGGGGACCGTCAAGGTGCTCAGCTCCCCTGAGGCGTATGGCCTGTGGCTGAAGGTTGTGGAGGCCGGCCACCAGCAGGTCGTGGCGATGCTGCGGGGGGAGAGCACCGCCGCCTACATCCGGGGGAGCGACGTCAAGCTGAACACCCTGCCGCTGGTCAGCCGGGTCCTGCTCTGGGTGAGCGAGCGTCTGCCCGATGTCCTCTCGGATCGCGTGAACCCGCCCGTGATCGAGCCGGGCACGGACCCTCAGGCGGGCATCCAGGAGCTGGCCAACTGGTCGGGCAGGCCGCTGCCGTCCGACTTCGGGCAGATCACCCTGCTCCAGTCGGACGCGCTGGGGCCGCTCCAGGTGGCGGTCAAGTGGTTCGACCGCCTCGTCTGGATCCTGCCGCTCGTGACGGCGACGCTCATCGCCACGACCGTCTGGCTGTCGCGCCGTCGGACGCGGACGGCGATGGCGATCGGCGTCGGGGCGGCGATCGCCATCTTCGTCACTCGCGTCATCGTCGCCCGCCTGTCGGAGTACCTGACGACACGGCTCGAGCAGGGGACTGTCGCCGACCTCGTCCGGGACATCGTGGACCGCTCCCTCCGTCCGCTGACGACGCTGACCATCTGGATCTGTGTGGTCGGCCTGGTGGCGGCCGTGCTCGTCTGGCTGCTCGGCCGCCGCGACGTGCGCGCCGGGCTCGTCGCCGCGGGCAAGCGCGCGACCGGGCAGGCGGTCGAGGTGCGCATCCCGGACTCCCCGGTCACGCCGTGGATCGTCGACCACGCGCCGGTCGTGCGCTGGGGCGTCCTGGTCGTGGGCCTGATCGTGCTGGCGCTGACGGCCTCCTCGTGGCTCGGCATCATCCTGACCATCGTCGTCGTGCTGCTGCTGCAGGGCGTGCTCAGCCTGATCGTGGGACAGTGGCCGTTCGCGGGGCCGGAGGACGGCGGGACTACACGGGCGTGAGACGGATCCGCCGCGGCAGCCCTACCGCTACGCGCGCGCGGTCGCGAGGTGGAACGCCTGCGCCATGAGCGCGCACGACGACAGCCGTGTCGGGGAGGAGGACGGGGCCGGCAGGGCGGCGCCTGACCCGGCCCTCGCGTCACCCGGCGTCGTAGAGCCGCCCGCCGAGCTGGAGGCAGACTCACGTCCGCTCGGCGCGGCGGACTTCGTCCGCGACCTCTTCTCCCGTGAGCTGCTGCGCTACCTCGGCCCCGGGTTCATCGTCACGATCGGCTTCATCGACCCGGGCAACTGGGCGACCAACATCGCGGGCGGCTCGCAGTTCGGCTACGCGCTGCTGTGGGTCGTCTCACTGAGCACGCTGATGCTCATCTTCCTGCAGCATCTCTCCGCCAAGCTGGGCATCGTGACCGGCCGCTCGCTCGCCGCCAACGTGCGCGAGCGGCTCCCCGCACCCGTCGTCTGGCTCGCCGGCGTCACCATCGTCCTCGCGTGTATCGCCACCGATCTGGCCGAGTACCTGGGGGCGGCGCTCGGCTTCTACCTCCTCTTCGGCCTGCCGCTGTGGCTCGGGGCGCCGCTGACCGTCGGCCTCGTCTTCCTCGCCATCCTCGGCCAGCAGTACCACAAGCTGGAGCGCATGATCGTCGCCTTCCTCGCCGTGATCGCCGGCTGCTACATCGTCGAGCTCTTCCTCGTGGGCCCGAACTGGGCGGCGGCGGCGCCGCGCTGGGTGGTCCCGTCGCTGGACGGGGCCAGCATCCTGGTCGCGCTCGGCATGCTGGGCGCCATCGTGATGCCGCACAACATCTACGTGCACTCCAACGTCATCCTGTCGCGCGACTGGGACCTGGCCCCGGAGCGCCGTCGCCGGCTCATGAACTTCGAGCTCATCGACACCAGTCTGGCCATGGGCATGGGCTGGCTGGTGAACTCCGCGATGATCATCGTCGCGGCGGCCGTCTTCTTCTCCGCCGGAGTGGACGTCTCCAGCATCGAACAGGCGTCGGAGACGCTGGAGCCGCTCGTCGGCCCGTTGGCGCGGTTCCTCTTCGGTCTCGCCCTGCTGGTGGCCGGCCTGGCCTCCTCCATCACGTCGTCGCTGGCAGAGGCGAACGTGGTCACGGGCTACCTGGGCAGACCGGAGGATCCGCGCAGCCGGGCGTACCGGATCGGCCTGGTGGTCACCTCACTGCCGGCGATGATCGTCATCGTCCTGGGCGTGGACTCGTACATGGCGCTCATCGTCAGTCAGGTCCTGCTGAGCGTGCAGTTGCCGTTCACCATCGTCCCGCTGCTCTGGCTCTCACGCAGCAGGCGGGTGATGGGCGGGTACCGTATGGGTGCTGTCCAACTGGTCGTCGGCGTGCTGATCGCGACGATCGTCGTCGGCTTGAACGTGTTCCTCCTCTACCAGCTCTTCTCCGGAGGCTGACCGGTGAGCATCTACAACCGCATCCTTGTCCCCATCGAAGGGACCGAGACCGATGCCCCGGTGCTCGAGCACGTCGGCAGGCTGGCCGCCTTGTGCGCCGCCGAGGTGGTCCTGCTGCGCGTGGCGCATTACCACACGCGCGACCAGCGGGTCTGCGAGGTCGAGGACGCCGAGCGCGACCTCGCGCGGGCCGCGGAGCAGCTCCGCCGCCGCGGCCTCGAGGTGCGGACTCTGCTGCGCTCGGGAGAGCCCCAGCATGTGATCGTGCAGCAGGCCGAGGAGCTCGTCCCGGACCTGATCGCCATGGCGACGCACGGGCACGGCTGGGCGAAGCGCATGGTGCTCGGCAGTGTGGCCGACCACGTGCGCCACAACACGGACGTGCCGCTGCTTCTGCTCAAGGGCAGAGGCGGCCGCGAGTGAGCAGGGCCGATATACTGACCCGGACATGCCCCGCCGCCTCGTCCTCTTCGATATCGACTGTACCCTGATCGACGCCCACGGCTCCGGCGGGCGCGCGATGCTCAGGGCCATCAAGGACGTGTACGGGGTCGAAGGCGAGCTGGGCGACTACTCGTTCCACGGCCGCACCGATCCCGGCATCATCCGCGACCTCGCCGAGCTGTGGGGCGCGGACGGGTCCGGAGGCGGCGACGACGGCCATCCGCGGGAGGTCGCACAGGCGCCGGGCGCCGGCCGGTCAGGCGCCTCGTCCGAGGACCCGGTCGGCGACCGCGTGGCCGAGTGCATCGCGCACTACGTCGGTCTTCTGCGGGACGAGATCGCGGCCGCGGACGTCGAGACCCTGCCCGGCGTCCGTGAGCTGGTGACGGCGCTCGTCGCCGACCGCCGGGCGGTCGTCGGGCTGCTCACCGGCAACGTCGAGCAGGGCGCCCGGCTCAAGCTCGAACCGACGGGACTGTTGTCGCACTTCAAGGTCGGCGCCTACGGGTCCGACTCCGCCTTGCGCACCGACCTGCCCGCCGTGGCCGTGTCCCGCGCCGAGGCGCTCACGGGGCGGCGCTTCGTCGGCAAGGACGTCGTCGTGGTCGGCGACACGCCGGCCGACGTCGAGTGCGGCGCCTCCCTGGGCGTCACGGCGGTGGCCGTCGCCACGGGACGTCACAGCGTCGACCAGCTGGCGGCCTGCGAGCCGGACCACCTCTTCGCCGACCTCTCCGACTGGCCCACGGCCTACGCCGCCATCATGGGCGACGACGACGCCCGACGCTGAGGGCGCGTCGCGTCGTCGTCCGTCTATCTCCAGCGGCGCGCCGAGAGCGGGGAGAGGTCGATCGACGGCTGCTTCCCCCCGGCGAGCTCCGCGACCAGGCGGCCGGTGATCGGCGCCAGCGAAAGACCGAGCATGCAATGTCCGGTCGCGAGGATGACCCGTTCTCTGCCGGGGACCCGGGCGATCACCGGCAGACCGTCCGGGGTCAGCGGTCGGGGGCCGCGCCACAACTGACGCACCGGACCGTCCGCCGGGATGCCGATCGCACGCCCGGCGGCCTCGCGAAGACGCGCCACGCGCCGCGGGCGAACGCGCATGTCCCAGCCGGACAGCTCGAGCGTACTGCCGAGGCGCAGAGCGTCGTCGAGCGGGGTCAGCACGACCTGCGCGTCGCCGAGGTACAGCGGCGTCTCCGGGAAGTCGGTCGGTCTGTCCACGTCGACGCTGTAGCCTTTGGCCGGCTCGATCGGCAGACGGAGCCCCAGGCTGTTCGTGAGGAACGGGGTCCAGGCGCCGGCCGCCAGCACCACCTGGTCGGCATCGAACGTCCCCTGCGTGGTCTGGACGCGTACGGCGCCGCCGTGCAGTCCCAGAGAGAGGGCCTCGGCGCGGGCCCTCACCTCGGCTCCCGCCTCGGTCGCGAGCCGGGCGACCGACCGCACGAAGCGGCGTGGGTCGAGATGGCCGTCCTCGGGGAAGAAGAGGGCGCCGGCGAGGTCGCAGCGCAGCGAGGGGAAGAGCCGGCGGGCGTGCTCCCCGCCCATCTCCTCCACGCGTATCCCGAAGCCGAGGGAGGCCCCGAGCTCGACGTCCTCACGGGCCGCCTCCAGCGCGGCGGTCGTCGCGAACACACGCAGCTCGCCGGTGTGATGGAAGCCCCAGCGCTCGCCGTCGACGGCGGCGAGGTCGTCATGGAGGCGTGCGCTGGCCACGTGCAGTGCGCGCAGGACGGGGGCGGCCGCCCGCGTCCGCTCGCGTGAGCACGCCGCCCGGAAGAGGAGCAGCCAGCGCATCAAGGCAGGGCTCGGCCGGGGGGCGATGAAGAAGGGGCTCGAGCTGTCGAGCATCCACTTCAGCCCCTGACCGAGCACTCCCGGGGCGGCCAGGGGCGTCGCGTCGCTGGGCGCCAGGAGGCCGCAGTTCGCGTAGGCTCCGCTGACCGGCGGGCAGACCTCCGGCTCGCGCTCGAGGAGCGTGACGCGGGCCCCGGCCTGTGCCGACTCGAGCGCGCAGCAGACACCGATCGGACCGCCTCCCACCACGATGATGTCCGCACGTTCCGTCGAGGCTTGTCCCCCCGGTCTGGTCGTCGCCGGCTCGGGCCTGGCGTCGGCCGGCACAGCCCGGCGGCACGACGGCGGCGTGCGCCGCCTCAGCGCGTCAGCGCACCGTGATGGTGGTGACCGGCGACTTGGCCTTGCCGCTGGAGAAGTAGTACCTGGTCGTCTGCTTGGGGCTCACCGACGCGGTGTACTGTGAGTAGCGTGCTTTGTAGCCGTCGGGCAGGCTCTCGACCTTGCGCTCAGTGGGCACCGAGCGGCTGCGCCAGCGGCCGTCGTAGAAGAAGTTGAGAGTCACTGTGGCTCCGGCGGAGAGGGCCGGATAGGTGCGCCCGGTCAACGTGACGCGGGAACCGGCCACGATGCTCACCGCGTCGCGCGCCGCCGGGCTGATGCCCATACTCCTGAAGATCGCCCAACTGCTGTTCAAGCCGAGCTTCGTGCGCAGGGAGCTGCCGTCGACGTACCTGGTGCCGCCGCTGCCGATGACCGCCGCCTTGACGATGCGCGGTGAGACGCCGCGCTCGACGGTGTAGACGGCGCGGACCGTGCCGGCGGCGCCGAGCGGGCCCCCGATCTGCGACGGCGTCCGGCGCAGCGGTCCCCAGTTGTGCAGCGTGCCGTAGTAGTCGTAGGGGTCCTTGACGCCCTTGAGGTACGGATGCGAGCCGCCCCACACGTTCTGCACGCTCTCGGTGTGGCCTCCGGAGCAGGAGAAATACGTGGCGACGATGGGCTCCCCGCCGTAAGCGGGGCACACCCCGGCCGTCTCCCGCACGGCGAGGTCAGAGCGCGGGTCCTCGATCGCGACGCCGGCGTACGCCTGGTCCCGCACGTCGCAGTACACGTCCCAGTCCTTGCCGGACTGCCGACTGCGGATCGCGTAGGCGCGCGCCGCGCACGCCTGCGCCTTGACCGCCTCGCGCGGCCAGCTCGGCGAGACCTCGTGCGGCACCACTCCGCGCAGATAGCTCTCCAGCGGGATGTGGTTCACCATCACGAGGCCGCCCCGGTAGATGACCCTGATCGCTCCGCGATACGCGCCTGTACGGCCCAGGTCGGTCTTCGTGAGCACGCGTAGCGTCCCGGCTGTGGGCCTGAACGTCGGCGCCGCCGCGAACGTCCTGCTCGTCGAGCCGGCGACGACGCGGTACTTGCCTCCGACGTACGTGACGGTCGAGGTCGTCCCGCCCGAGATGGTCCAGGCGGCGCCCGTGCCCTGTGCCGTGTAGTCCTTCGGGCAGCTGAGCTTGATCGCCTTCTGGCCGCTGCGCAGATTGACGCGGACGACGACGTTGCCGACCTTGGAGAGGGTGATCCCGGTGTAGTAGTGCTTCAGGATCGCGCCGTACTTCGCGCCGTGCTTGGCGTAGCCGTAGGCCCCCCACTGCGACATGCCCACGCCGTGTCCCCAGCCGTGCCCGGTGATGGTGAACGCATACTGGGTGGAGCGTGCCGAGGCCGGCACGGCGCCGGCAAGCAGGACCAGGGACAGGAGGACGATGACGGTGGCGAGTCGCAGCGCGCCCCGGCGGTCCGGCGTGGGCGCGAACGCCGTCACGCACCGATGCATCACCGATGGGCGTGGGGATCTGGGCTGTGGTGTCGACATGAGCCCTCCTGCCGCGGACACCTGAGAATGGTCAGGATACTCCGGCCGGTGACGACGCCGCAAATCGCTCGCAGCGGTCGTCTCCGTCTCGGAGGCCGGTGTCTGGCCGGCATCCGGGCGTGATAACGTGGACCGCCGCGACAGGTGACGCCGGACCGGTCGTGGTCCCGTGACGGGCCCGCGCGCCGGGCGAGGTCGACTCAAGCACTCCGCCGTCGTGCCGATAGCGATACACGACATGAGCAGCCGCCGTCTTCTGCAAATCCTCCTCATCCTCGCCCTGGTGTCCGTCGCCTCGCTCGGGGTCGTCTCGCCTGCGGGCGCCAAGCGGTACAGCGACGTGAGCAAGAAGCATTGGGCGTATGCGTCCATCTCGTCGGTCACCGACCGCGCGGTCAAGGGGCATCGTCTCCTCGACGACTACCAGTCGCTGTTCCGGCCGGAGCGTCCGATCACGAGAGAGCTTCTGGCGCGCTCCGTCGTGCTGGCATCAGGTCATTACGGCGAGAAGTTCACCCCCGTCGTCATCGCCGACGTCCCGAAAGGTCACCGCTACTACACGGTGATCCAGCTGGCGGTGCGCTACGGCTACATGGGGCTGGACGGCAGCGGCAACTTCAGGCCGGCCCAGAAGATCACCTCGGCCGCCGCGGAGACGGTCATGGTCCGCTGGCTCAAGGAGCGTTATCGCGGGTACGACTGGTCGCTGCTCAAGACGCTCGTCCCGAAGCGCTGGCAGCCGATCCCCGATTGGCTGACCAACGCGCCGTCGTACCTGCCGTCGATCGTCGCCTCGCGACAGCTCGGCCTGCGCTACAACCATCCGAGCGGCGAGGATGATCACGAGACCCTGCCGGGGGGGACCATCGACCGGGCCGAGGTCGCCTACATGTTCGACCGCGCCTACAAGGTGGCCGCTGGCTGGCAGCTCCACGGTCTGGCCGACTTCAAGGCGGTCACCTTTCCGCCGCTGAGCGCCCGGCAGAAGCAGATCGTGAGGTTCTCACTCAAGTACATCGGCTATCCGTATGTATGGGCCGGCGAATACCCCACGAAGGATTCACCGTACGGCTACCAGAAGTCGGGCGGCTTCGATTGCTCAGGCTTCGTCTTCTACGTGATGAAGATGCACTTCGGTTACCCCATCACGGTGAACGAGCGCGGGGCCTCCGACATGGCCGCGCGAGCCAAGCCGCGCATCAAGCGTGGCGGGCTCAAGTGCGGCGACCTCATCTTCTTCGGGCCGAAGGGGCCGGACTCCACCGTCGGCTCCATCTACCACGCCGGGCTGTACCTGGGCAACGGGTGGTTCATCCATTCCACAGGCTCCACGGGGGGTGTCATGCTCGCCTCGCTCGACACCTCCAGCTACTACAAGACCAACTTCGCCTGGGGTCGGCGTGTGCTCACCAAAGAGGAGCTCGTCGTTCCCGCGCCGGAACCCTGATCCTTCTGTATCCACCGCCGCCGACCGCGCCCTTGCCCGACGCGCCGACTGCGCACGAGACGCATCCCGGTCACATGCAGGCGCGAGTGGGTACACTGCCGGCTATGACGTACCGCAGGACTCGCGATCGATCGCCGCAGACGAGCGCCCTGGGCCGGGCGTCCCTCGCCCTGCTCCTGGCTCTCGCGATCGTGGTGGCCGCGACGCTTGTCGCACCGGCCGTCGCCGCTGCCTCCGAGGAGGGGCCCGCCGGGCTGACCGCGGCCGTGACCCCGGCGGCGATCACGTATCCGGGGTCGGCCGTGATCTCCGGCGAGGGCGCGCCTCCCGGGGCGACGCTCCTGTTGTTCGCGCGTCCGGCCGGGCAGCCGGACTGGCCCACCGGGCCGGTCTCCTCGGCGACCGCCACCACCGCCGGCGCCTACCGCTTCAGCAAGGTCAAGCCGTCCGTCACGACCGAGTATCGCGTGGAGGTCCGGGACGGCGACCCGCCGGCCCAGGCCGAGGTGCGCCTGCGTGTGCGGCCGCGCGTGACGGCGTCGTTCCCGGCCGGTCTGTGGCTCGGCGGTTCGGTGAGGCTGAGTGGGCGTGTCGAGCCCGCTCATCCGGGCGGCTCGGTCACCATCGAGCGTCGCGTCGCCGGCGTGTGGGAGCCGCTCGTCACCGGCGTGACGCTGGACGGCGCTTCACGGTTCGCGCATCCGTGGAAGCCCGAGGAGTTCGGCTTCTACCGCCTCCGCGCCCGCATGGAGGCCGACGACGACCACGATGCGGGTGCGTCGGCCTCCAGGCAGGTGGTCGTGAATCGTCCGAACGCGCACCGCGTGCCCATGCGTTTCGCGCACTACATCGTGATCGTCCGTCACGAATACCGCCTGTATTACTACGAGCGGGGCGTCATGGTGAGGCGCTTCGAGGTCGCGCTCGGCCGTCCGGGCTACGCGACGCCGCTCGGACGCTACCGCATCTACGGCAAGCGTAAGCCGGGGGGTGGCGCCCTCGGCGCCTGTGTGATGTTCTACCGACGCAGGGGCGGCATCGCCATCCACGGCACCAACGAGCCGTGGCTCATCCGGCGTCCGGCTCCCCGCAGGTACTCCCACGGCTGTGCCCGCATGCTGAACAGCCAGGCGCTCTGGCTCTACGCGCGCGTGCCTGTGGGCACCCGTGTGCACAATCTGCGCTGATTACGACCCGGGGCGGGGCGTCGGAGTCGCGGGTGTCGTACACTCCCCGGGAGCACACTCGACCGGGAGCCGCCTGTGAACGTCCGCCGCCGACTCATGCCCGTCCTGTCCCTGCTGTTCCTCGCAGCGATCGCCGCGGGAGGTCCAGGCGCAGCCCTGGCCGCCGAACAGCCGTCGCTCGTCCTGACCGCCTCCCCGACCGAGATCACCAGCGGCGCCAGTACGACGCTCACCGTGAGCGGTGCGCCCGCCGGCGCGCTGGTGACCTTGAGTCGCAGGCTCGCCGGCGACACGGACTTCAAGCTGGTCGGCTCCACACGCGCCGACGCGGCCGGCACGGCGGCCTGGACGCGCACACCGCCGCGGTCAGGCGTCTTCCGCGTCGAGTCCGCCGGCGACGACGTCCATGAGGCCGCTTCGGCCGAGGTCTCGGTCGGAGTGCGTCCCCGGATCGTCCTCACCGCGGTCGCACCCAAGCCCCTGGTCCAGGGCCGGTACGTCCGCTACACGGTCCAGGTGCGCCCGCGACATCCCGGGGCACCGGTGTGGCTGGCACGCCGCACCGCGGACGGCTGGGAGCCCTTCAAGAGGTTCAGGCTGAACGGCGAGTCGCGAAGGACCGTCCGCGTCGCCGCCGCCAAACCGGGTCAGCTCGTCGTCCGCGCGGAGATGGCCGCCGACGCCGACCACCTCGCCTGGCACAGCCGGCTCTGGAGGGTGAAGGTCTTCAGCAAGCGGAACCCGTACGGCGTCCCCTCCCGGTATCCGCACCTCATCCTGGTCGACCTGAGCCAGTACAAGCTGTACTACCACGAGCGCGGCAACGTCGTCCGCGTGTTCAAGTGCGTGCTGGGCAGACCGGGGCTCCCGACCCCGCGCGGCCGCTTCCGGATCTACGCGAAGGACCCTCGCATGAGCGGACCATACGGTCCACATCGCATGCGGTACCTGGGCCTGTTCGCGATCCACGGCACCAATGAACCCTGGTTGCTCGACAGGTTCCCGCGCAACTACTCGCACGGCTGCACACGGCTCTCCAATGCGGACATCGTGTGGCTCTACAAGCGCGTGCCGGTCGGGACTCCGGTCTGGAACGTGCCTTGACCGCGACCGACACAGCGGCGCGAGTCTGCTGAGCGCCGGCGGGCGGAGTCCCCGGAGCCGACTCCGGGCGCCTGTTCAGGCCAGGTCGCCGTACTGGCGCTCGTAGTAGGCGCGCCACTCGCCCGACTTGATGGGACGCCACCACTCGGGGTGGGCGACATACCACTCCACCGTGCGCTCGAGCCCCGCCTCGAACGGGATGCGCGGCGCCCAGCCGAGACCGTGCAGCTTCGCACAATCGACGGCGTAACGGCGGTCGTGCCCCGGCCTGTCGGTCACGAACCGGATGAGCCCCTCGTCTTTGCCGAGGAGTCCGAGGATCCGCCGGGTGATGTCGAGGTTCTGGATGTCGTTCCCGCCGCCCACGTTGTACACATGCCCGGGGGCGCCCTCTCGCAGCACGAGGTCGATGCCAGCGCAATTGTCGTCCACGTGCAACCAGTCGCGTACGTTGCGGCCGTCGCCGTACACGGGCAGGGGCTGATCGTCCACGGCGTTCGTGATGAACAGCGGGACGATCTTCTCCGGGTACTGGTACGGTCCGTAGTTGTTGGAACTGCGCGTGATGAGCACCGGGGTGCCGAACGTCCGGTGATAGGCCAGAACGAGGAGATCCGCCCCCGCTTTGCTGGCGGAGTACGGGCTGGACGGGTCCAGGTCGGAGTCCTCGGTGAAGGCGCCGTCCTCGATGCTGCCGTACACCTCGTCGGTGCTGATCTGCAGATAGCGCGGTATCTCGAGCCGCCGCACGGCCTCGAGCAGCGTGTGCGTACCGAGGACGTCGGTGCGGATGAAGTCCTGCGGGCCGCTGATCGAGCGGTCCACGTGGGTCTCGGCGGCGAAGTTGACCACCGCGTCGGCCCCGCGCAGCGTCTCTTCGACGACGACGGCGTCGCAGATGTCGCCCTGGACGAAGCGGTAACGGGGATCGTCCTCGACGTCGCGCAGGTTCTCGAGGTTGCCGGCGTAGGTGAGCTTGTCGAGATTGACGATGCTGACGTCGTCGTGCGTGGCCAGCATGTAGCGTACGAAGTTGGAGCCGATGAACCCGGCGCCCCCGGTGACCACGAGCCTCACGTTGTCCTCCTCCGGATCTGACGGCCCGGGTCCGCGCAGTGGCGGCCCGGACCCGGTCGTCCCCCTATCCGAGCGGGATGAGCCGGTCGACCGCCTCGGCGCAGCCCTCCGCCCAGTGCGGCAGCCGGGGGACGGGCCGTTCGCTGGCGAGCGCTGAGAAGGCCGGTCGGACCGCACGCCGGCCCGCCTCCGCCGTGCTGATGGGTTCGACGTCCACCTCGAGGCCGGCGAGCTGGACGACCTCCCGGGCCAGCTCGAACCACGAGCAGTAGCCGCTGCCGGCCAGATGGTACAGGCCGGGGCGGAGGCCGCCGCGCAGGGCTTCGTCGACCGCGGCCGCGAGGTGTCCCGCGTAGGTGGGTGATCCGACCTGGTCGTCCACGACGCGCAGAGGTTCGCGGGACCCGGCCCGCTGACGTGCCGCGGCGAGGATCGTCTTCACGAAGTTGTGGCCGGTCTCGCTGAACAGCCAGGCGGTCCGGACGACGATGCCGTGCACCCAGGCGAGCACCTCCCCCTCCCCTGCCAGCTTGGTACGGCCATACGTGTTGAGCGGCCGCGTGGGGTCGGTCTCGACGTACGGCTCCGACTTGGCGCCGTCGAACACGTAGTCCGTGCTGAAGTAGACGACGGTGGCGTGCGTGCCCCGCACGGCGTTCACCACGTTCCGCGTGCCGAGCACGTTGACTGCCTCGGCCGTGGCGGGATCGGCCTCGGCGCCGTCGACGTCGGTGTACGCGGCGCAGTGCACCACGTAGTCGGGGCCGTAGCTGTGAACCGCCGTGCGGAGGGCGTCGGCGTCGCGGATGTCGAGCGTCGCCTCGCGGCTCAGGAAGACGTCCCCCTCGAGAGTGCGGGCGAAGGCGGTCGCGAGCTGGCCTCCGGCCCCGGTGACGAACCAGCGCGGCATGCAGCTTCGCCGGCCGCGCTCAGCGCAGCCGGACGCCCCAGTCGTACGGGATCGCCGCCGTGTCGTGCGGCAGCTCGCGCTGGTCGGGGTCGTCGTACCTGTAGACCTCGGTCGGCGCGTTGACCACGTAAGCCTCCTCGCTGCCGACGCACTTCCAGCCGTGCCAGAGTCCGGGCGGCACCCGGACGAGGAGAGGTCGGTGCTCGCCGAGGAAGAACTCGTCGATCCGACCGGCGGTCGGCGAGGGCTCGTGCCCGGGGGCGGCCGCGTCGCCGGCGACCCCGCGGCCGTCGAAGAGCACCAGCTTCAGCATGCCCTTGACGCAGACGATGTTGTCCCATTGCGCGTCGTGCAGGTGCCAGCCCTTGACCACGCCCGGATACGTGGTCGTCATGTACATCTGGCCGAAGCGGATGAAGAGGTCGTCGTCGCAGCGCAGGCACTCCATGAGCCGGCCGCGCTCGTCCGGGATCACTTTGAGCTGCTTGACCATGACGCCGTCGATCATCTTCACGTCTCCTTCCCCACGCAGCGGCGGCCGCGGCTACAGGATGCCGATCCGGGAGCGGTCGCCGACCAGGAAGCGGTAGGCGACTGGCCGGGCCTCGCTGCGCGCGATGACGCACTCCCTTCCGATGAGGCTGTCGGTCATGCGCGCCCCGAGAGACGAGATGCGACTGTTCTCGAGGACGATCGAGTGCTCGAGCTCGGCGTGGTCCACGACGACCCCGTCGCTGATCGAGGTGTAGGGGCCGACGAAGCTGTCGCTGAGCCGGCACCCGGCGCCGATGACGGCGGGGCCGCGGACCGTGCACCGCTCCAGCCGGCTGCCGGGGCCGACCGCCACGGCGCCCTCGAGCGTGGTCTCGAGCAGCTCGCCGCGCACGTCGCCCTCCAGCGTGCTCAGGACCAGCCGGTTCGCCTCCAGCATGTCCTCGAGCTTGCCGGTGTCCTTCCACCAGCCGGTGACGACGTGCGGCTCGACGTTCAGGCCGCGGTCGACCATGTGCTGGATCGCGTCGGTGATCTCGAGCTCGCCGCGCGCGCTGGGCACGATCGCCTTCACGCTCTCGAAGACGGCCGGCGTGAAGAGGTACACGCCGACGAGGGCGAGGTCGCTGCGCGGCTCCGCCGGCTTCTCGACCAGCCGCGCCACGCGGCCGTCGCCGTCCAGCTCGGCGATGCCGTAGCTCTTCGGGTCGGCCACCTTCTGCAACAGGATCAGAGCGTCCGGACGGTCGGCGTCGAAGGCCTCGACGAAGGGCGTGATGCCCTCCTTCAGCAGGTTGTCGCCCAGGTACATGACGAACGGGTCGTCGCCGAGGTAGGCCTCGCTGATGAGGACCGCGTGCGCGAGGCCGAGCGGCGCCTCCTGGGGCAGGTACGTGACCACGAGACCGAACCGGCTGCCGTCGCCGACCGCCGCCTCGATCTCCGCCCGGGTGTCGCCGACGACGATGCCGACCTCGGAGATGCTGGCGGTGCGCATGGCCTCGAGTGCGTAGAAGAGCACCGGCTTGTTGGCCACCGGGACCAGCTGCTTGGCGGCGGTATGCGTGATGGGCCGCAACCGCGTCCCGGCCCCGCCGCTGAGGATCAGGCCTTTCATGCGCACACCCCGGTGGCGGCGGTCAGATGATCTCGTCGCCGGCGAGATCGTCGTCCGACTCGGTCGAGAGCAGATCGAGCACATGGTGCTCGTCGACCGCTTTGCCCACGAAGATGACGTTGGGCCCGGCCCAGAGGGTGACGCGGGCTCCCACCGGCAGCTCGAAGGGGGCGCCGTCCCTGCGGATGTCGGTCAGCGTGGAGCGCTCGATATCGCGGATCACCCTGGCGCCGTCGATACGGAACGGCTCCGCCTCGTCGATCTGCAGGCGCGGTTCTCTGCTCTCGTCGATGATCACGCCGCGGAGTATAGCATCGTGGACTGGCCGCGCCGGGGTGTTCGTGCTTTAGTACGGATGTCGGCACGGACTGACCGTGGGGGGAACGGAAGGAGTGAACGTGGCTGCAGCGTGCACCGTGTCCAGGGGGCGGCTCTTGATCGCGGCGGTGGTCGTCCTGCTCATCGTCGGGCTGTCGTGGGGGATCGGCAGCGCCTTGGCGGCGGACGACACCGCCTCGCCCGCGGCGGACGGGGGCAAGACCGTCCTCCGCCTCGGCTGGACCAACGACCCGGACAACCTCAACCCGTTCATCGGCTACGAATCGTCGAGCTACGAGATCTGGGCGATCAACTACGAGCTGCTCGTGGGGTTCCGCGCCGAGGACTATGCGAACGTCCCGGATGTGGGGCTCGCGACGGGCTGGGAGACCTCGGACGACGGCAAGGTGTGGACGTTCACCATCACGGACCAGAGCAGATGGCAGGACGGCGAGCCGCTCACCGCGCGCGACGTCGCCTTCACCTTCAACTACATCATCGACAACGAACTCGGGATGTTCATCGACTACGTCAAGTTCATCGACAAGGTCGAGGCGCCGGACGACACCACGGTCGTGTTCACCTGCTCGAAGCCGAAGGCGAACATGCTCGCCCTGTGGGTCCCCATCCTCCCCGAGCACATCTGGAGCAAGGTCGACCCCTCCGAGGTCGAGAACAAGTTCAAGAACGAGCCGCCGATCATCGGCTCAGGGCCCTTCCAGACGGTGGAGTGGAAGAAGAGCGAGTTCGTCCGCATGGTCGCCAACAAGGACTACTGGCGCGGCGCCCCCGCGGTCGACGAGATCATCTTCCTGACCTATCAGAACCAGGACACCATGGCGCAGGACCTCAAGGCCGGCCACGTGCAGAGCGCCTGGAACATCCCGGCGGCGCAGTTCAAGCCCCTGAACAACGAGCCCGATCTCGAATCCATCCGTGGTGTGGTGATCGGGCTCGACGAGCTCGGCTTCAACTGCGCCGACAAGAAGAAGTACCCCAAGTCGACGGGTCACCCCGTGCTGCAGGACCCGGCCTTCCGCAGCGCCCTTCAGTACGCGGTCGACAAGGAGAAGATCGTCTCGATCGGCTACAACGACAACGCCAACCCGGGCGACTCCCTCCTGACGCGTGGTTTCTATGATCCCGACGCCGACTTCTACTGGGAGCCGCCGGCCGACAGCGCCTACACGTTCGACCTCGACAAGGCGCGCCAGGCTCTGGACGACGCCGGCTACACCGACGGCGACGGGAACGGCATCCGCGAGTACAAGGGCAAGGACATCCGGCTGCGCCTCTACGCCCGCTCCGAATCACCGGAGAGCCAGAAGTGCGGCAAGCTGATCACCGGCTGGTTCAAAGAGGTCGGGCTCGACATCGACTTCCAGGTCATCGACGACAGTGCCCTCGGCGACAAGCAGTACAACTACGAGCACGGGGAGTTCGCCCCGGACTTCGACATGTTCATCTGGGGCTGGGGCGGCGACGTGGACC
>ENA-UPSM01001031-UPSM01001031.1-activated-sludge-metagenome-genome-assembly--contig:-NODE-1031-length-38245-cov-23.609976_pt1 | contig 38245 bp, 26 predicted proteins | sample MGYA00238181_ERZ773283 | MGnify/ENA primary metagenome ERZ773283 (study PRJEB29023, sample SAMN05720199) | activated sludge metagenome | isolation source: Anaerobic digester | place: Japan... | reverse complement strand
TGGCCGCCGGTGCTATCGGACGTATTACATCCGCAAAAGCTTACTGGAACCAGGATCATGTATGGTTCCGACTAAGAGAGCCTGGATGGAACGACATGGAATATATGATACGTAACTGGAATAATTTTTGCTGGCTTTCAGGCGATCATATACTTGATACCCATGTACATAATATTGATGTGGTAAACTGGTTCACGGGAAAACATCCTGAAAGTGCAATTGGTTACGGAGGAAGACACCGACGTGTTACAGGCGACCAGTATGATTTTTTCAGTATTGATTTTAATTACGGAAACGGTCTGAGTTCCCATAGCATGTGCAGACAAATAGACGGTTGTGCAAACGGCACCGGTGAGATAGTCGTTGGAACCGAAGGATATACTAACTGTCAGAATATTATCTGGGATCTGGATGGAAATATTAAATGGAAATTTGAATATCCCAGAGATGAAAATAATAATCCAACAAATTCATTGAAAATACCTGCCTATGTACAGGAACACATGCATCTGGTATGGGCTATACGTACTGGTAATTACGTTAACGAAGCGGAACAAACTGCAATCTCTACACTGACTGCAATAATGGGAAGAACTGCTGCATATACCGGCAGAATGATCACATGGGATGAAATACTTAAATCAGACATGAACCTGGGCCCCTCAAAAATAGAATTCGGGCCGGTTGATATGAAATTTGAAGTCCCTATTCCCGGATTGCCTGTTCAAATATGAAATTTGATCTGTTGATAATTAAAAAAGTATAAAATGAAAACGAAAACATCAAGAAGGGATTTTTTAAAAAAATCTGCTTCTGCTATAGCCGGAACTTTTGTTATTCCTTACATTATGCCGGCTTCATCTTTAGGTCGTGGAGGCCAAATACCTCCTTCCGACCGTATAGTTATGGGTGTTATCGGAACCGGTTCACAGGGCATGAGCGATATGAGAGACTTTATGAGACTAAAATATCAGACGCGTTTTGTAGCTCTATGTGATGTTGATGCTTCACGACTTGCAGCAGCAAAGGAAACGGTTGATAAAGTTAATAGAAGCAGGGACTGCAGGATTTATGGCGATTTCAGGGAGTTCTTTGATAAGGAAAATCTTGACGCAGTACTCATTGCTCTTCCCGATCATTGGCATGGTGTTATCTATACAGAAGCTGCCATGAAAAAATGGGATGTATATGGCGAAAAACCAATATGCCGTACAATAAACGAAGGAAAGGTTATTGTTAGTGCAGTTAAGAAAAATGGAATTATCTGGCAGACTGGAAGCTGGCAGAGGTCGCAGGAGAATTTCCATCGTGGGGCTGAACTGGTTGCAAATGGAAGAATAGGAAAGATAAAATATATTGAAGTGGGGCTTCCCGACGGTGAAAGAGGGATAGGAACTCCACCAGTACAGGAAGTTCCGAAAGAACTAAACTGGGACATGTGGCTCGGCCCTGCTCTGAGGGTACCATATCGCGGCGTATGTCACTGGAATTGGAGATGGATACTCGATTATTCCGGTGGACAACTCACCGACTGGGCCGGACATCACGTTGATATTGCAAACTGGGGAGCAGGTCTGGAGCACACAGGCCCGGTTGAAATAGAGGGAAAAGGAGTTTACCCGGTTGAGGGAATATACAACGCTCCTGTTGAATATGATATATTATGCAAATATGCTGATGGAATGGAAATGAGAGTGGCCAATGCTTCACGGCTTCCAAAGGGCATGGGTACATGCTGGTATGGCGACCTCGGATGGATACATGTAGACCGCGGAAACAAAATTAGTGCTTCTAACCCGAAAATACTTGAAGAAAAGATAAAAGATGATGAGTTACATCTTTATAAAAGTACTAATCATTACCAGAATTTCATAGATTGCGTTCGCTCACGCAAAGAGACTATTTGCCCGATTGAACCTGCTTACCGGGCAATATCTGTAGCTTTGCTCGGAGAAATTGCAATGACAACCGGACAAAAAATAAAATGGGACCCAGAAAAAGAAGAAATAATTAACAATCAGGCGGCAAGTCGTTTAATGAGCCGACCATTTAGAAAACCATGGACATTACCGACAGTTTAAAACACACATCAATGAAAAAAACAAAAATTTTCGCAATAATGGCATGCATGGTAATGTTAATATCCATAGCATGTCAAAAAAGTATGCAATATAGAGCTCTAATTGTAACCGGACAAAATACGACCAACTGGAAAGTTAGCACCCCGGTCCTTAAACAGATTCTTGAACAAACCGGACTTTTCAGAGTCGATATAGCAATATCACCGGAAAAAGGAGGTGATATGAAGAGTTTTAAGCCTTCTTTTAGCAAATATAATGTAGTGGTACTTAATTATTCCGGTGATTCATGGTCAGAAGATACAAAAAAGGCTTTTGTTAATTACGTCTCTGACGGTGGTGGAGTAGTTGTGTATCATTCAGCCTCATCAGCGTTTCCCGGCTGGAAAGAGTATGAAGAAATATGCGGTTTGACCGGATGGGGAGGGAGATCGGAAATAAACGGGCCATACATTTATTTCAAGGATGGCCGGATGGTTATCGATTCTACACCAGGCCAGGCTGGATGGTACGGCAAAACCAGAGAATTTGAGGTAAGAACACGTAATATGGAGCATCCTGTAATGAAAGGTTTACCAGTAAGATGGATGCATGGCAGCGATCTTCTTTATGCAAGAATGAGGGGACCGGCGAAGAATCTCGAGGTTCTGGCCACAGCTTTCTGTGACACTTCCGGAAATGGAACGGGAAGGCACGAACCTGTTATGATGACGATTAATTACGGAAAAGGAAGAGTGTTTCATACTACACTCGGGTATCCGGAAGGAGAAGAAAGCCCTGCCTTGAAATGTGCAGGTTTTATTACTACTTTCCAACGGGGCACTGAATGGGCTGCATCAGGGAATGTAACACAGAGTATCCCTCCCGATTTCCCAAGTGCTGCAGGCGTTTCTATTAGAAAAGATTATAAATATCTTTCTCTTGAGGAGAATATTGCCGGCCTTGTGAATTATGATATAGGGAAAAGCACAAAATACTATACTGGTCTTCAGGAATATATCAGACGGGCGGCAGGCGATAAGGAAAAACTCCTTGAAATAGAGAAATTGATGACCGGAGTTCTTAATAACAGTTCGGCTACAGTTGAGGCAAAGAAACTTGTTTTGCGTGAGCTCAGCTGGATGGGAACCGATTATTGTATTCCTGCTATCAGAAATCTGCAATCGGTGCCTGAATTAAAAGATGAAGTTAGTTTTGCGCTTGAGCGACTGGGAATTAAATAATTATCACTTCTCTATGCCACTACGTGTCAACTTCGTGTCGCTTATCTTAACTAATTAAATATCAAATAGCATAATAGAAAAGGCACAAAGTGCATAGAGACTAATTTTATTTTGCTGTATGTTATCTGTAGTTATTCCAATATATAATGAGGAAGATGTTCTGGAAGAGCTCATAAGAAGAACAGTCTCTGCAATTGAATCATTTATAGATAATTATGAGATAATATTCGTTGACGACGGTAGTTCCGACAAAAGTCTTGATTTGCTTCTTTCGTTCCGGAATAAAAACCCTCGAATTAAAATCCTTTCTTTATCGAGAAACTTTGGCCATCAAATAGCCTATACTGCTGGCCTCGAACATGCATCCGGTGACATTGTGGCAATGATGGACGGCGACCTTCAAGATCCCCCTGAAATGCTGCCCGAGATGTACAAAAAAATCTATTCGGAAGGATATGATGTAATAAATGGCCGGAAAAAAGCCAGAAAAGAAAATCTGCAGAGAAAGATTTTTATGTCCATATTTCATTTTCTTTTTAAGAAAATTGCCGGATTAAATAATATTGCGAATGCTGGTAATTTTTCAATGATGAGGCGGTGCGCAGTAAATGCTATAATTTCATTCGGAGAAAATATGCGTTATTTGCCGGGAATACGTTCTTATGTTGGTTTCAAACAGGGATTTGTAGATTACGTTAGGGATGAACGATTTACCGGCAAGTCTAAAATGAGTATGAAAAAACTTTTAATACTGGCAGGTGATGCAATTTTCTCATTCTCGAAATTTCCACTACAGGTATGCTATTTTCTTGGAATAATAGGCGTAGTGGTCTTTATGGTTGCTGGTATATATATACTCGTGGCACAAGCTGCACATCTGGCTGTGCCGGGATGGTCATCAACACTTCTTAGTATATATTTCCTCGGTTCGGTTCAACTTATTTTCCTGGGAATAATTGGAGAATACGTTTACCGAAGCTATAAGGAATCACAAAACAGGCCGCTGTATTTCGTAAAGAATTTTTATGGAGGTACATTCGATGCATGATGAGTACAATACGGTATAAGCTTGTTCTATCGGTTCTTTCTTTTGCCCTTCTTGTTGCTATGCTCTATGGAAGCAAACAGGCAGGCGTCAGTTGTGACGAAGTGCTTCATTACAACCAGTCGGTATCGGTTTATAACTATTTTGTAACACATGGTCAGGACAGATCATGTCTCCATACTCCCGGCACTCACCTTAAATATTACGGACAGTCATACGACAATATTACAACTTTTCTTATTAAGCTGTTAGGTGTGGAAGATATTTACGGTTTCCGTCATATTATGGCCACAATGGCCGGGTGGCTCACAATTATTATAACTGTATTTTTTGCGGTTAAGCTTTCAGGGTATGAAGCAGGGATAATAGTAATTCTGCTGTTTGGAATATCTTCCACATTTCTTGGCCATTCTCAGAATAACCTTAAGGATATCCCCTTTGCACTCGGCTATGTATCAGGCGTATTTTTTATCATAAAGTTTTTATCGTCTGAAAAGAAAATTCCAGTTGTAAGTGGTGTATTGCTTGCTCTTAGTATAGCTTTTTGTATGAGTATAAGAGCAAGTGGTATGATTCTTATTTGTTATCTTTTCTTTTTCTTTTTCATAGATGAACTTATAAAATATATTAATGGTAAAGGGGAAAGCATCAATGCATTAGCTGGAAAATTTTTTCTTGTTACAATAATTTCAGCTGCAGGATGGTTTCTAAGTGTTGTTTTATGGCCTTATGGATTACAGAACCCTGTGATCAATCCTGTCAAAGCCCATCTTTTTATGAGCAGATTTCCACTCACTTTCAGGGAAATATTTGAAGGCAGAGTGGAGTGGACCGATTATATGCCATGGTACTACATGCCCAAATATATATTGATTACAATACCTGTTGCTATTACTGCCGGTTTACTTTTGTTTATAATCTTTTCACCAAAGATTTTTCGAAAAGGAAATTTTCTGGCATATTTCATTCTTGTTTTCAGTATTATTTTTCCCCTTTTCTATACTATATTCTCCAGACCAAATATTTACAGCGGGTGGAGGCAATTTATGTTTTTGTATCCGGGAATTGTAATTCTTTCGGCTGTCGGTATTTCTACAATATTCAAATTAAATATTAAAAACTACCTTAAATGGTTTTGTGTGTTCTTACTCTTTGTTCCTTCATTTCATGTTGTAAAATTTCTGGCCGCTAATTACAGGTATGCATATTTATATTTTAATCAGCTTGTTGGCGGTGTTAAAGGAGCAAATGGAAATTATGAAATAGATTATTATTTTATAGGACAACGCGAAGCTTCGGAATGGCTGACTGAATATCTTGAAAGTAAAGGAATTAAAGACAGCATAGTAGTTGCTTCGAATTTTTCGGCTGAATGGTATTTCCGTAATCAGCCGTTTGTTAAAAATATATATATAAGAAATGAAGAAAGAAGTACTTACAACTGGGATTATTATATTTCAACTAACAGATATATATTGCCTTTCAGGTTAAAAGAAGGATTATGGCCTCCTACCGGTGCTCTTAAAGTAGTTTATGCCGGAGAGGCTCCAGTGTGTACGGTAATTGAAAGACAATCGAAAGCTGATTATAATGCATTTAGGGCTTTACAGGAGAATAGATGCGATGATGCAGTAAAACTTTTCCAGAAGGCGATTTTAGAAAATCATTGTGATGAAATGATTTTTTATAATTTTGCAGTTGCGCTTAACAGATTGAGAGATTCACTTAAAGCTGATTCAGTGCTTAATGAATGCTTGAAAATTAATCCGTTCTTTGAACCGGCATTGATGTATGCAGGAATTATTTCAGTTTCCAGAAGTGAATATGATAAAGCTGAGGGATATTTTGAAAAGCTAATTAATTTTAATCGGAAATACTTCGAGGCTTACGTGAAACTGGCTGAAGTAATTAGCAGAAAGGACGTAGAGCGGGCAAGAAAAATATTAAGACAATGTCTGGAAATTAATCCTGTATATAAGCCGGCACTTATGGCACTGGCTGATTCTTACCGAACCTCAAATCCTGATATGGCGCGAAAATATGATGAAATTGTAAGCAGGATTAAATAATATATGTATAACTAATTTAATAAATAGGAAAAACAAGGAAATAATTATGAAAAGAACATTATTGAAATTAGTATTTGTATCTATCCTTATATTTGGCAGTGCATCTTTTTTAAGAGCACAACAAGAACCGCAGCCGAAAAAAGACTCTGTTAATATGGATACGATAATAAAGCCGACTTACTATTATGCGGTTGAAGACGAAACTTCCGAAAGTAATGGTAATAAAGGAGGATCGGCAAGCAGAATTATTATTATAGTTGCTGCGGTAATTATTGTCGGTGGAATTGTTATTTCACTTACAAAGAAGAAATAGCAAGATTCTATTATATTCTTATTAGCTGAAAAAAAAACCTGTGCCGGTTAGCTATCTTGCTTTTCCGGCACAGGGATATTATTCAAAAGGCAGTACGCTTTCTTTTAAGCGAGAATTTTTCTGCAGAATTCAATACACTTTTTTACTTCTTTTACTGAGTCTGAACCCTGAGGTATTGGATATTCAAGTTCAATATCGACATTAATGGGCCATTTTTCTTTTTTCAGAAGGAGGAGCACATCTGCAATAGGTGTTTCGCCTTTTCCCCATTCGGTATTGGTGTTAGGTGGATTGCTTTTTGGCCCGGTTTTATCCTTAATGTGAATACTTGCGATCCTGTCGTGATATTTCTTTATAATTTCATTAGGATGAATTCCTGTTGAGCCGAAGAAATGTCCGGCATCGAAATTCATCATTACGGCAGGTGATACATTAAGGAAGTTGTCGTATGTAAAGCCGGGTGTTGCAAACTGCATGTGATTGTGGAAGATTGCATACGATTTGTTTTTTTCGGCAAACGGAGCCAATTTTTTCACTGCTTCCTCGCCGATCTCCTCCGTAACACCTTTTGCGCCCATAGCTTTTGCAACTCTGAAGGCATAATCAATCTCTTCGTCCGACCAGCGTGCAGGTGAGAATTTGACTATATGCACGCTAATGCCTGCGTTGTTGAATAGCTTCTTAGCCTGTTCCACCTTAGACATTGGCAACGATGTTCTCCAGGCTTTAAGCTCCTGATTATACTTTGTAATAGCGGCTTCCTGTTCAGGGGTACGTTGAGGCCTTTGTCCTCCTGCCGGTGGAGCACCTGCAGGCATATTTGCCGGAGGAGCAGGAGGGTTTGGAGGAGCAGCAGGCCGTTGCCCTGATTGTCTCATCATTGGGTTCTGAGGCGCTCCGAGATACATTTCAAGGTCGTTACTCATCAACTCAATGGAACTGACGCCCGCTTCCTGACAATATTTGATTATGTTCTCGACACCGCCAGGCATATCGCGCCAGCTATAGGTTATAGCACCTATTTGAACGCCTCCGAATTTTGAATTTGGTTTTGAAATTTTCTGTTGTGCAGTATATCCTTCACGCCCGAATAATGAGGGAACGAAAAAGACAGATGAAGCTGCAACAGCTGTAGTCCCCAGAAACTTGCGTCTGGATAAACTTTTCCCATTTTTACTGTTTGTCGTCATTTTATTCAATTTAAAATTAAATGTTAAATTATTTTGAAAATTAAATTCTTTAAAGAACAGTCCATACATTACCCTTTTTATTTGAGTTTACTACTGCATGAATAAATTTCATTCCCCGAACGCCGTCGTAAACAGTTGGAAACTCTCCCGGGATAAATTTTTCTCCTCTTATTGATTTTGCCATGCCCTTGTAAATATTGGCTATTGCTTCATAAATCCCTTCAGGATGTCCGCAAGGCATTGTATGGCTTTTTTCGGCGAATTCGCTATTATATCCATGAGCCGGTTTAAGCACTTTCACAGGCTCTGTGTCGCTCAGAAGAAATAAGTAGTTAGGGTTCTCCTGTCCCCATTTAAGACTCGCTTTTGAACCATAAACGGCAATAGTCAGGTTATTTTCTTCTCCTGTTGCTACCTGACACGATCTAATTACCCCTTTAAGTTTTGGATTTCCGAATCGCAGAAGTACCGTGCCGTCAAGATCGAGTTTAAAGTCTTCCTTAATAGAATTTAAGTCAGAAAGTACCTGTTTTATCTCGAGCCCTGTAGTATATTCGATAAGGTTAAATGCATGAACACCAATATCACCCATACAACTACTTACGCCCGATTGCTCTGGGTCAAATCTCCATACACCAGTAATCCGGCTTTCTGAACCGTGAATAATAGAATTCACCCATCCTTGATAATACTGAGCATCAACTCTCTGTATATTGCCTAAAGCACCCGATTTAATCATTTCACGCATCTGCCTCACCATAGGATAGCCGGTATATGTATGAGTAAGTGCAAAAGTAAGTCCGGTTTCCTTCACAAGCCTTTCCAACTCAATAGCTTCCTCAACGGTCATCGTCATTGGTTTTTCACACATTACATGAAATCCGTTTTTAAGAAGCAACCTTGCAAAGGGAAAATGAAGGTAGTTTGGCGTTACTATTGAAACAGCCTCTATTCTTTCCCCCTCAGGTCTTGCCTTCTCGCTCTTGATCATAACATCAACGTTTTCGTAACATCTGTCGGAGGCTATGCCTTCTTTTACTGCAAACTCTTTGGCCCTCTCATAGTCGGCATCAAAAACTCCTCCGATAAGTTCGAAATCGTTTGATATACGGGCGGCACGACGATGGGCATCTCCAATAAATGCTCCTATACCGCCACCAATCATCCCAAGTTTTATTTTCTTCATGACAAATGCTTTTTAGTTATTATTTGCTGAATAACTTTTTACTTCCCGAACGATTAATAACATTAAAACAGTTATATAATTTGTTTTATAATTAGGTAACATTATCCAGGCAAAACCAAAAGCGAAATCATTTCGGGATATTTTGAGAAATTATCTTTTTTCAAATGCAGCATCAAATGCCATCTCAGAGGGTGGAAAATCTATTTTCTTTACGAAAGCGGCTGCTTCTTTTGCACCAAACTCACGATCCATGCCGCTATCCTCCCATTCAACCGATAATGGTCCGTTATATCCTATTCTATTAAGAGCTCTTATAATTTCTTCGAATTTGATTTTACCTCTTCCAAGACTTCTGAAATCCCAGTATCTTCCTTTGGCTCCAAATTCAGTGTGGCCTCCGAATACTCCTGCATCAGTAGGTATATCTGACCAGTAAACATCTTTCATGTGTACGTGGAAAATCCTGTCGGCAAACGTATAAATAAATTTTACATAATCAACGCCTTGATATCCGAAATGTGAAGGATCGAAGTTGAAACCGAAAGCCGGATGATTATTAATTGCATTAAGGGTTCGCTGAGCTGATGCTATATCGAAAGCAACTTCCGTAGGGTGAGCTTCGAGTGCAAATTTTATTCCAAGCTGTTTGAATCTGTCAAGAATAGGTATCCATTTTGAGGCAAATTCATTATAGCCATCATCAATCATCGATGGTGAGACTGCAGGAAATGAGTATAACAGATGCCATATCGGACTTCCAGTGAAACCGTTAACTACTTCAACTCCAAGACGGGCAGCAGCTTCAGCAGTTTTCATCATTTCCTGTGCAGCTCTCTGATTTATTCTTTCAGGATAACCGTCGCTCCAGATATAATCGGGTAAGATACTTTTATGCCTCTGATCAATGCGGTCACATACTGCCTGTCCGACTAGATGGTTCGAAATAGCATATAGTTTCAATCCGTATTTTGCAAGCAAATCTTTCTTTGCTTTACAGTATGCAGCATCGGCTTTGTTGACTTCAAAATGGTCGCCCCAGCATGCGAGTTCCAGGCCTTCGTATCCGAATTCCTTCGCTTTCTTGCAAAGTTCTTCGAGTTTAATATCGGCCCATTGTCCGGTAAAAAGTGTAACTGGTCTGCTCATATAAAAGTTATTTTAGGTTGTTTCGTTTAAAGTTTATCGTTTTTATTCTACATTAATTATTAATTTTCTTTCAAAGATAATTTTTAAAATTATTTCCTATAACTGTTTCTCTTTTCTTTTGAGTACTTAACATTCTTTAACAATATCATTGATTAATAAAAATAATAAAGAATTACAATTTAAAATGTACGAATTCGCTGGTAATATTTAATTTTAATCTTTTAATCATAATAATATCTGAAGTAAAAATGAAAAAAATTTATTTAAGTATTGGTTTTAGCATGATTGTAGTCTTTGCGTTAACGACTATTTCACTTAATGCACAAAATATTAATCGTGAAGAAATTAATTTCAATTTTGGCTGGAAATTTATCAAGGGTGATTTTCCGGATGCACAAACTCCTGAATTTGATGACTCGGGATGGAGGACGCTCGATATTCCTCACGATTGGAGCATTGAAGGCCCATTCAGCCCAAAATGGGCGAGTTGCACCGGATATCTTCCTGGAGGAATTGGATGGTACCGGAAGACTTTTGATATACCACGTTCGTGGAAAAAAGGGAACGTATTTGTAATGTTCGAAGGAATTTATAATAACAGTGAAATATGGATTAATGGCAACTATCTCGGGAAAAGGCCTAATGGATATATATCCTTTCAATATAATATAACTCCTTTTCTTAAATACGGCAAAACGAATATTATATCTGTTAAGGTAGACCATAGTAAATATGCCGATTCGCGCTGGTATACCGGCTCCGGAATTTATCGGAATGTTAAACTCATTTTTACTCCGGAGATACATATAGGATTGTGGGGTGTAAACTATACAACCAGAGTAATTGATAATGACGAAGCCGAGATAGATCTGCAGGTAAGAGTAATTAATGAAAAAGATAAAAAAGGTGAGATTGAATTAACCACTGTGTTATATGACGGAAATGAGATTATTACTGAGGTTTCATCACCGGTAATTCTCTTGCCGACCAGTGAAACGATAACAGTACAAAAGCTTGTTGTTCAGCGACCTATACTATGGAGTATCGATAATCCTCATCTTTATACACTTGTCACAACGGTTAAAGGCAGGAGATTTAGTGATAAGATTGTTACCAAGGCAGGAATAAGATATTTTAATTTTGATCCTGATAAAGGATTCAGTATCAATGGTATAAATATGAAGCTAAAAGGCGTCTGTCTTCATCACGACGCTGGAGCACTTGGTTCAGCCGTACCGAAGAGCGAGATCGAACGACGTTTGCTTCTACTTAAGGAAATGGGTTCTAATGCTATAAGAACAAGTCATAATCCTTATTCACCTGATTTTCTAAATATTTGTGATAGTATCGGTTTTTTAGTAATAGATGAAGCATTCGACGAATGGGAGCTACCTAAAAAGAAATGGATAGAAGGCTGGAACAAAGGGGTTCCAGGTAAAGACGGTTATGCGGAATATTTTAAAGAGTGGGCTATAAAAGACCTTACAGATTTTGTTCTGCGTGACCGTAACCACCCATCAGTTATCATGTGGAGTATCGGAAATGAAATTGATTATCCGAACGACCCGTATACTCATCCGATACTTAATACTGAGGCAAATCCTCAAACATGGGCAAAATTTGATGAGAGGCTCCATCGTGCGGAGCGTCTTGGCGAAATTGCATCAGAGCTTGCTTCGACCATTAAGAAATTTGATAAAACCCGGCCTGTCACAGCAGGGCTTGCATCTGCACTGATATCGAACGAAGTAGGCTATACCGATGCCCTTGATGTTGTAGGCTATAACTATCAGGAATTCAGATATGAAAGCGATCATAAGAAATACCCTGCCAGGCCACTTTATGGCAGTGAAAACGGAATGAGCCTCGAAGCCTGGAAAGCTGTCGAGCAGAACGATTATGTTGCCGGACAATTTTTATGGACAGGAATTGAATATCTTGGAGAAGCAGGCCAGTACCCTTCACGGCATAGCACTTCGGGACTAATTGACCTTGCAGGTAATAAAAAGCCTGAGTTCTTTTTCAGGCAGAGCTTATGGAGTAACAAACCTATGGTATGGTTGGGAACAACAGACAGGAACACTTATACTGAACCTGAAAACCTGTGGGCACATAAAAGAGTGGAACCGCTATGGAATTACAAAGAAGGTCAGATAATTAGTGTAAATGCATTTACGAACTGCGAAGAGGTAGAACTTTATCTGAATGATAAATCGCTCGGCGTAAAGAAGCTGGCAGATTTTACAAACAGGACAATCTCGTGGGATGTGCCATTCGAACCGGGGGAACTGAAGGCAGTAGCAAAAAATAAAGGGTTAATTACTTCAACATGCACTCTCTATACATACGGAAAACCTGAAAAGATAAAGGCTTTGTGCGATGCTATGACTATTAAAGCAAACAGAACAGATATTTCGAGAATATATATCACCATAACCGACAACAAAGGAAATCCGGTTTATGATGCTTCAAACAAAATAACTTGTGAAATTACAGGACCTCTTAAGCTCCTCGGTATGGAAGATGCAAACCCCCGAAACACAGAAGATTATAAGGATAATATGCAAAATGCCTTTCATGGTAAATTGCTGATTTATCTTCAATCTTCAGATATTCCTGGAAAGGCAAATGTAAAAATTTCAGGTGAGGGTCTTAACAGTCTTACCTTTACAATTGACATTGTGAAATAAGAGTTAATAAATTGTTACGAATTATTATTTTTATGACGATTTTTTATTAACTTTATAATTTTATAGGATTTCATACTATTGCTAACTAATCATTAAACCTGTTAAAATGAAAACAAAAAACGTTTTTGCTTTATTGTTGCTGTCGGTTTTCAGCTTAACTGCGGCATTGACATTTAATTCTTGTACTAAAAAGCCAGAAGGTAAAAATATTGGATTGCAGTTATACTCGATACGCGATTCAATTAACAGAGACGTGCCTGGAGCTATCAAGAAAATAGCGCAAATGGGATATAAATTTGTAGAACCTGCAGGCTATGCGAACGGAAAATTCTATGGCCTGTCCCCTGAAGAGTTTAAGTCTATTTGTGAAAAAAATGGAATTTATGTTCTGAGTTCTCATACAGGCCAGCCAGCACCTGATTCAAAAAATGTGGAGAGTACAATGGCATGGTGGGATACCTGTATTGCCGCTCATGTCGCTGTTGGAGCCAAATATATTGTTCAACCCTCAATGGGTCGCGAAGCTTATGAAAGTCTCGATGGAATAAAAAAATATTGTGATTATTTTAATGCTGTAGGTGAAAAATGCAGTAAAGCCGGTTTAAAGTTTGGATATCACAACCATAGCATGGAGTTCAAAACAGTATTCGACAGTACGATAGTACTTTACGATTATATGTTGCAGAATACCGACCCGTCAAAAGTCTTTTTCGAGATAGATCTTTACTGGTGCGTTGAAGGAGGGGCCGACCCTGTGGAATATTTTAATAAATATCCCGGCCGTTTTGAATTATGGCATATCAAAGATGAAGCAGAAGTAGGAGCAAGCGGGAAAATGGATTTTGCTAAAATATGGGCAGCTTCAGCCATTTCCGGTATGAAATACGGAATAGTGGAAGTTGAAAGATATAATTATGACGAGTTCACAAGCTGCCAGAAGAGCCTCGAATTTCTTAATAATGCCGAATATGTGGTAATGCCTCAATAGAGTATTACATAATTTAAAACATGAAATATATTAAGGTGGTTCGGTTTTTATCGGGCCACTTTATTTTTAATAAAAACAATATTTTATTTTTATAGCACGCGTATTGACGCAGATTGATTACCGCGGATTAACGCCGATTAGTTTGATATAATCCGCGCTTGAAGATCCGCCTAAATCGGCGTTTCATTAAATGTCTTAATAATGTTTTTCTGTTCATTCATAAAATTAATTATGAAATCAAAATAAGAAACTTTAAAATCAGTATTTTTCGGTGTTTTAAATGATATTGATTGGAAATGAAAGCACTTGTTCTCGAGGAATATAATAAGCTTGTATATCGCGACTGGCCTGATCCTGAACCAGGACGCGACGAAGTACTTGTTAAGGTTCATGCTGCCGGTATCTGTGGAAGCGACGTACACGGAATAGATGGCAGTACAGGTCGAAGAATCCCGCCGTTGATAATGGGACACGAGGCCGCAGGCGTAATTGTCGGTAAAGGTCAGGCAGTAACAAAGTGGAATGAAGGAGACAGAGTAACTTTCGATTCGACGATTTATCCGCTCGACGACTGGTACACACTCAAAGGCTTGTACAACCTGAGCGATAACAGAATGGTACTGGGTGTTGCTACTAATGAATACAGGCGGCATGGAGCTTTTGCTGAATTTGTTAATATTCCTCAGCATATCCTTTACAGAATACCTGAGAATGTATCTTTCACTCAGGCAGCTATGGTCGAACCTGCTGCTGTTGCTGCACATGCCGTTAACCTGGCATGCCTCAACTGGGATGATAGCGTTGTTGTTGCAGGCACAGGAATAATAGGCCTTTTTATTATTCAGATTGCAAGGTCGCGAGGATGCGGTAATATTTTCGCAATAGATATTGATGATTTCAAACTTGAAAAAGCTAAAAATCTTGGAGCTGATTTTATCATCAATCCTCGTTCGGAAAACGTCATGGAAAAGATAATGGAAATGACTTCAGGAAGAGGTGCTGATATAGTTTATGAAGCTGCAGGTATTCAGGAAACAGTAAGTATATCAATTGATTCGGCCAGGAAAGGCGGTACAGTTGTACTCGTTGGAAATATCTCTCCGGTTGTAAAAATTCCTTTACAGTCAGTAGTTACCCGGCAGGTCAGGATTCAGGGAAGCTGTGCACTATGCGGCGAGTACTCATCAGTGCTCGACATGATGGCAAGAGGAGAAGTAAATGTTGAATCACTTCTTTCAGCCGAAGCTCCACTGTCGGAAGGGGCCGAATGGTTCAAAAAGTTATATAACAGGGAACCACAATTACTGAAAGTTGTTTTGAAACCATAAATAAAAGCCTGTTGATATGAAAGAAAAACTTAAAACAGCAGTTATAGGTGTAGGCAAGGTTACTCCATTACATGCTGCCGCACTATGGCGACTTCCTGAATCACATTTCACGGCTGTTTGCAGTTCCAAAAAGGAAAAAGCTGATGATTTCGCTTCACGCTATGGTGCAAAGGGATATACAGATGTAAGTGAAATGGTTATTAATGAGAAAATAGATGTGGCTGTGATATGCACTCCGCATCCTTATCATAAAAGGCCCGCTATAGAAGCAATGGAAGCAGGTGCACATGTCCTGATTGAAAAACCTATGGCTTCATCTATTGATGACTGTGATGCAATGCTCGCAACGGCAAAAAAATGTAATAAACAAATAGGTGTGGTTTCACAGCGCCGATGGTATCATCCAGTCCAGAGAGTTAAGAATGCTATTGATTCCGGCAAACTGGGCAAACCTGTTCTGGGTACGGTAACCATGCTTGGATGGAGAGATGAAAATTATTACAGAAGCGATCCATGGAGAGGCTCATGGCTGGGCGAAGGAGGGGGAGTGCTCGTTAATCAAGCTCCTCATCAACTTGATCTTCTTCAATGGTTTATGGGTGAGCCTGTGGAGCTGTTCGGTATCTGGTCGAATTTAAATCACCCATATATTGAAGTTGAAGATACTGCTCTTGCAATAATAAAATTTAAGGACGGTGCTCTGGGCAATATCGTTGTCTCGAATTCCCAGAAGCCCGGGATATACGGAAAGGTTCATGTCCACGGTAAAAATGGTGCTTCTGCAGGCGTTCAGACCGACGGCGGAGCAATGTTTGTGGCTGGAATGTCAAGTATTCTCGAACCACCCGTGAACGATATCTGGACTATCCCGGGAGAAGAAAATATGCTCGGAGAAATGGTTAAGGAAGACAGTGAATTTTTTCTTTCCCTGCCAAACCCAATGGAATACTATCACGAACGCCAAATAGAGGATTTTTTGCGTGCCATACTTAACAATAAAGAACCACTTGTTACCGGTGAAGATGGAAGGGTGACGGTCGAAATTTTTACAGCTATATACAGGTCGGCAAGAGACAATAAACCCGTAAAGTGGCCTATACTGCCAGAAAACAGAAAAGATTTCGATGGCAGGCTAAAAGGTTTTGTTAATTAAATGATATATAAATTATCAATTACGTACGATTCTTGTAAAATTAAGAAATGTTATATTTTTAATGCAAATTATTATTTTTATTTCCTGAATAAGATTTCTAATTATGAAAAGATTATTCTTTATAATTTTATTTGCTGCGATTATTATAACAGGGTGTAAAACAAATTTTTATTTTGAAGATGATTTTGCAAATGTTCCGAAGGTTGATGCCCATGTTCATATTGACAGCGATGATGGTGTTTTTGAGGAACAAGCCGAAGCAGACAATTTTATTCTTTTGACATTGAATGTTGACCATTCCGATTCTGCAGACCTCAGAAAGCAATTAAATTATGCAGTGAACAGTTTCAGGAAACATCCTGGGAAAGTCTTTTTCGGTGTTTCATTTTATTTCGATACTGCCGGATGGGGAACAGAAGAATGGAGCCGTAAAATTATTGCACAACTCGACAGGGATATCTCTGAAGGAGCCGTGACGGTAAAAATTTGGAAAAATATTGGGATGACTCTTCGCGACAGAACCGGAAAGTTCATAATGGTTGATGATCCTGGCCTCGACCCGGTTGTGAATTTTATTAAATCAAAAAATCTTCCGATTACAGGCCATCTGGGTGAACCAAGAAACTGCTGGCTGCCACTCGATAAGATGACAGTTTCGAGCGACAGTAGCTATTTTGCCCGGAATCCTCAATATCACATGTACCTCCATCCCGATTATCCGTCGTATGAAGACCAGATTAACGCACGCGATCATTTTCTCGAAAAAAATCCCGATCTGACGTTTATAGGATGCCATCTCGGGAGCCTTGAATGGAATGTCGACTCACTTGCAAAACGGCTTGATAAATATCCAAATATGGCTGTTGATATGTCGGCACGAATATGTCATTTGCAATATCAGTCCCTTACCGATAGAAAAAAAGTTCGTGACTTCTGTATAAAATATCAGGACAGGCTTTTATATGGAACTGATATTGGTTACAATGGGAGCAGTGATCCCAGGGCTGTTAAAGAGAGAATACATAAAACCTGGACCGACGATTGGAGATATTTCACTACAAGCTTCGAAATGACATCTGATAAATTCAGGGGCAAATTCGCGGGGCTTAAACTCCCACGTAAAGTTGTTGACAAAATATATTATCAAAATGCTGTTAAATGGTATAAACTTAATTTATAAAATATTTCTCTGATTTCAAGTTAATCATAAATACAGTTATGATTATTTATTCTAAGCAATTTCAATGTCTTACTAAAAATAAACTTATCAAATGATTACATTTATTTGCGGCATTGTTATTCTTCTTCTAGGATATTTTTGTTATTCAAAGTTTATTGAAAAAATTTTCGGAGCTGATTCATCACGGACAACACCTGCATATAAAATTAACGATGGTGTGGATTACATACCTATGCCGTGGAGTAAAGCTTTTCTTATACAATTTCTTAATATTGCCGGACTTGGTCCTATATTTGGTGCTATTACCGGTGCGATGTGGGGGCCCGTTGCTTATTTATGGATTATTTTTGGTTCAGTTTTCGCCGGTGCTGTCCACGATTACCTTTCAGGAATGCTTTCGGTATATCATAACGGACTAAGTATCACTGAAATTGTAGGAATATATCTTGGAAACGGCGTTAAACAGTTCATGCGCGTTTTTACGGTTATTCTAATGGTTCTCGTTGGAGCAGTGTTTATTATGGGCCCTTCGGAAATACTTGCCGGAATGACACCCGACTTTTTTTCCATGACTTTCTGGGTCTGGGTTGTGTTCGCTTACTATATATTTGCAACTCTACTTCCAATTGATAAAATAATCGGAAAGATTTATCCATTTTTTGGATTTGTATTAGTTTTTATGGCAGTGGTATTGATTACAGCACTTTTCGTAAAAGGTTATCATATCCCCGAACTAACTCCTGCAAACCTGCACAATTTTCATGTAAACTCTGATAAATTTCCGGTGTTTCCGATGATGTTCATAACCATTGCATGCGGTGCTATTTCAGGATTTCATTCTACACAGTCACCATTAATGGCCCGGTGCATTAAAAATGAAAAACTTGGAAGGAGAGTCTTTTACGGCGCAATGATCGCAGAAGCTATTGTTGCAATGATATGGGCAACTATCGGAATGAGCTTCTGGGGAGGGATTAATGAGCTAAATGATGTGATGACTGTAAATAAAGGAAATGCGGCCATACTTGTAAATCAGGTTTCATATTCTCTTCTCGGAACATTTGGTGGCGTTATTGCTCTTTTAGGCGTTGTGGTTGCGCCGATTACATCAGGCGATACAGCTTTCCGAGGAGCGAGACTCATAGTTGCCGATTTTCTTAAAATCAAACAAGGCCCGATTAAAAATCGGCTTCTGATAAGCTTGCCATTATTTGCTATTGGTTTTCTTATTACAAGATTTGATTTCAGCGTTATATGGCGATATTTTGCATGGTCGAATCAGACTCTTGCTATGATAGTCCTTTGGGCTGAAACAATATATCTTGTAAGGGAGAATAAACTTTACTGGATCACTCTTATCCCTGCAGTATTTATGACAGCCGTTTCAGTAACTTATATACTCTTTGCACCCGAGGGTTTTGCACTTCCAGGTTCTGTGGCTTACCCTGTCGGCTGTCTGACTTCACTAGCAGCTCTAGTATTATTTCTGTTTTATTGTAATGGTTTGAAAAAACCGATTGGTATATTAAAAGATGAAGTGTAATAATATAATTTATTATTATGAACAGCAGACGCAATTTTATAAAAAAAGCGACAGCAGGAAGCTTTATGGCGGCCTGCATCCCGGAAATTTTGTCAGCCTCTATGGCGGAGGTCAAGCCTAAAAAAGTGCCTTTAAAAAAAGGCGATGTTATACTTTTTCAGGGGGATTCAATAACCGATGCTGGAAGAAACAAGCAAAATGAAGGTTTTAATAATCCTTCATCACTTGGTTCAGGTTATGTCTTTATGGCAGGAGCTGATTTGCTCGAGAAATATGCTCAACTCGACTTGAAAATCTATAACAGGGGAATTTCGGGTAATAAAGTCTTTCAGCTTGCTGAAAGATGGGACAAAGATTGCCTCGAGATAAAGCCATCGGTTCTGAGCATTCTAATAGGAGTTAATGATATCTGGCATACACTTAACGGAAACTATAACGGAACTATCGAAAAATACAAAGGCGACTATGATGAGCTTATCCTGAGAACTAAAAAAGCCCTACCTGATGTTAAGCTGATAATATGCGAACCATTCGCTGTTCCGGGTGTAAAAGCTGTAGATGAAAAATGGTATCCAGAGTTTTATGACTACCAGAGAACGGCAAAGGAGTTAGCTTATAAATACAATGCTGTTTTTGTACCATTTCAGAAAGTGTACAATGAAGCACAAAAACGAGCACCTGGTTCATATTGGACTGGCGACGGAGTTCATCCTTCAATAGCCGGTGCCCGACTAATGGCAAAAACATGGTTAGAATTCATTCAATAGTATTATTTCTGAAAAAATATATGTAATTTAGTTATCAAATATTTTAAATTATATTACTAACCAAAAACAATTTCAAAATGACAAAACGGAGGGATTTTATTAAAAAGAGTGTACTGGGGACAGCCGGCATAGCCATAGGAGGATTAGGTTTTAGCCGTAGTTCCTATAATTCTATCGTCGGAGCCAATGATCGTATCACTGTTGCTGTAATTGGTATTCGCGGACAGGGAGGAACCCATATAAATAGTTTTCTGGGAATGAAAGATAGTAAGAATGTAAGATTGAAAACTATTTGCGACGTGGATGAAGCAACATGGGAAGAACGCATCAAAACAATTGTATCACGTACAGGTGAAAATCCTAAGACTGAATGGGATATGCGCAGAGTGTTCGATGATAAAGAGATTGATGCAGTTTCTTTTGCTACCCCTAATTTCTGGCATGCACTTGGGACTATATGGGCTTGCCAGGCAGGTAAACATGTTTACGTTGAAAAGCCCTCAACCCATTGTGTATGGGAAGGCAGGAAAATGGTAGAAGCAGCACGCAAATACAATGTAAGGGTACAAACTGGATTTCAGAATCGTTCTATACCAAATGTGATGCAGGCTATCAAGTTTTTGCACGATGGCGGAATAGGCGACGTTTTTATGGCAAAAGGCCTTTGCTATAAACCTCGCGATTCATTTGGAATTGCTAAAGACAGCGAACCTCCTGCATCATTGCATTACGATATGTGGCTTGGGCCTTGTCAGTGGCAACCATATAATGAAAAGAAAGTGCACTATAACTGGCACTGGCATTGGGCTACAGGTGGCGGCGACACTGCTAATCAGGGTCCTCATCAGTTCGACATCGCCCGCTGGGGTCTTAACAAAAATGAACATCCGGTGCATATCTATTCGACCGGAGGCCTTTTTGGTATAGATCCAAAAGAATGTTCACAGGAAACTCCTAATACCCAGTCGGCTTTATTCAAATATAAAGACGGCAAAGTACTCGAATTTGAAACAAGGGGCAGATATACAAATGCAGAAGGAGAATTGGATATAAGAATAGGTAATATTTTTTATGGAACAGAAGGATATCTCGAAATAAACGGAAGTGAGTGGAAAGCTTTCAGACGCCGCGAAACAAAACCTTTTGCAGGTTCAGATATAGGTGAAAGACCTACCGATTTTATGGCTCCTCCAGGAGGCGGAGGCCACTACGGTAACTTTATCGATGCAATAAGAGAAGGTAAAAACGAGGTTCTCCATTGCGATATATACGAAGGCTATATGTCATCGGTACTTCCTGCCCTTGCAAATATTTCCTATCGTCTCGGACGCGACCTTATTTTCGACGGGGTAAAGGAGAAATTCGTGAAAGATAAAGCAGCCGATCAGATGCTTACAAGAAACTATCGCGAACCTTATGTAGTTCCTAAAGAAGTTTAAATTTCTAATATGAAAACCGAACTTTCACGACGGCAGTTTATTCAGAGAAGCTTCGGAGCAGGAATTTCACTTGCATTTCTCCGGAACTTGCCGGAATGGACTTTAGCAGCAGACACTGGAATGAGGCTTGGGTTTGTAACTTACCAGTGGGGCCGCGATTGGGACCTGCCTACACTTATAGCAAATCTTGAAAAGACAGGCTATTATGGTGTGGAACTTCGTACACAGCATGCCCATAAGGTTGAGACTAATCTTACACCAGCCCAACGCGCAGAAGTGAAAAAACGATTCGCTGATAGCCGCGTAAAATGTCTGGGTTATGGCTCAAATTTTGAATACCATAGCCCCGACCCAAAACAACTTCGCTATAATATAGAGCAAACAAAAGAATATATTAAGCTCTGTTACGATATTGGTGCCACAGGGATTAAAGTGAAACCAAATTATCTGCCGCCTGAAATACCTAAGGAAAAAACAATCGCCCAGATTGCAGCTTCATTGAATGAATGCGGGAAATTTGCACAGGATTATAATCAGCTTGTAAGAGTGGAAGTCCATGGAACCTATACTCAGGAAATACCAAACATGAAGGCTATTTTTGAACAAGTAACCGAAAAGAATGTCGTAATGTGCTGGAACTGCAACGAACAGGACTTATTACCACCAGGTCTCGAAGCTAATTTCAATTCTGTTAAAAAATGGTTAGGCGATACTGTCCATATAAGAGAACTAAATGACGAAAGTTACCCTTATCAGCAATTATTTGATCTGTTAACAGGTATTAATTATAATGGATGGTTATTACTTGAAGCGCGTACCGAACCACCCGACCGTATTGCAGCTATGAAAGAGCAGAAGACACTCTTTGAAAAAATGATAGCAAATTCAAAGAAGCTATAGAGAGTATTTTCGTTGAAGCCCCTCCCGACCTCCCCAAATGGTGAGGAGCAGCAAGGTGCAACAGAAATAAGTCCGCCAGCTGGCGGACTTAGGGGGCAAATAAAAGCAGAGGGGGATTTAGGGAGCAGATTTGATCTGATTAATTCATATACTTCAGATAAGACAAAAGACAAAAGACAAAAGGTTCAGGACATTAAGAAAAACTATCATAAAAATCAACCTTACTGAAAAAGATTGAAAAAGGTTAGCAATTGCCTGACATTTATCTTTTTAATTTTATCTTTTATCTTCTGCATGAATAATGCAGGTTAAATGTAAAGGGACTTACATATATTAAGAAATATCGGAAAAATTACTATTACCATGCCGGAGTGAAATTAATTCCGAAATTACCATTGAAAAGTCCTGCTCTTTTGTTGACAGGAACTGCGTAATACGGTTCAATAACCAGATAACCCGAAAGATTAAATCTTAATGATGCACCATAGCTAACTATCGGAACTCGTTCACCAGGTGCAGGATTATACCAGTCGCTGCCAAGTTTCGAATCTTTGTTCATAGCCAGTCCGCCGTCAAAAAAAAGGCTTAAGTCAGTAAAAAACATTCCCGATTTAATGAGAGATATGTTCTTTGGCCCGCTTACCGGTAGCCTTAGTTCAACATTAGCTATAAACATTTTACTTCCAAAAAAATTCTCAAGACTTATACCTTTCCCGCTGAGCTGAGTGTCACTCCAGTATTGGTCGGTTCTCTCATAACCTCTTACCAGCCATGGATATCCTATATAAAGCGGCGTAATCATTTCGCTTTCTGAGCCTGAGCCAAGTCTTCCGGTATTTAAAGAGCGGAATGCAAGGGTCAATGGCCTTATAAAGAAATATTTTCTGTAATCGAGCAATACATTGTAAAAATCGAGTGTTCCAAAGTATTTTCCTCCTTCTATTCTGTATCTTGTACCTCTTATAGGTCCGTTAACTCCCATAAGGCTGTTGTCGGTTACAAATGCCACACTTGCAGTTTGAAGGCCGAAACCTTCCGGTGCATCCAGCTTCTCACGTCCCGAACCAATGGGAACGCCAAACATGTCATAATATGTTTTGTACTGGTCAAATCTGTAATAGTATCTCGATAATTCTGCTGAGGCCTCAAATCTTCTCGTTTGTGATAAAGGATAATATCCATAAAGACCTAATTTATCCTCGAACATCCTCAGATAATTAAGATCAATAGTATTCACAAGAAAAGCTTCGCCTTTCTTCGTTGTCAACGTGTCAATACCTGAAGTGAGAAAACCATAATAGTTTGGTATATGCGAAAGTGACGCTCCCCATTTGAGCTTTTTTTTCTGGTTCAGGTAAGCCACCTCTCCTCCAAAATCATATATTTCGCCATTAAGTGATAACGAAGTAAACAACTGATTGTCACCAGACATATCACTAAATATTGCACTTATACTTCCCTCCATACCTGTTCCTATAGGACCTCCCGTTGATACTCCTATAGAGCCATTTGTGATATAATCGAGTTTGAATTTTGGACGATAGGGTATAGTTTTATATTCGTCTTTCTTAATATCGGAAAAATAATCATAAGGAGAAAATAGAGAGCTATCCACCAGATTCTGCGCCGCATAAATCATTGGAGGAATTGTGCCTGCAGTGTAATCGATTCTATTTTTTTCGACAGGAATCTCTTTAAACTCATCTGGACGCGCACTGTATATAGTATAACATCGATTGGCATAATATGAATATACAATATCCCCTGTTGATAATGCGACTGAAATGGCAGGCGCATTGACTGTAATTCCTGTTATGCCTCGCATATAATTTGTCATCTGCATTATATTGTCATTTTCAAAACTGTACCTATAAAGGTTTCGGAATCCATCCCTGTCGGAAAGAAAGTAGAGACTCTTTCCATCGGAAGAAAACACAGGATTCATATTCCTTGCCCCTGTAAACATCTCTAAAAGTCTGTCATCAGATGGATTTTCGGTGTTTACAATACCTATGTTATAAAAATCGTGTTGGAATTTGAATATTTGACCTGGGAGAGGTTTGTCTGTTACATAAGCTATATATTTTCCGTCGGGCGACCACGAAGGCTGCATATTCGAATAACTGTCGGTTGTAAGTCTGATAACTCTTTCACTATCTGTCTCGTAAAGGTAAATATCCGATACTCCATCTTTCATGCCAGTTAATGCAATATATTTTCCGTCGGGCGACCATGAAGGATTTGTAATTGATGGTAAACCAGGCAATTCAACTTCTTTTATGACTTTTAACTTTTTCATGTTGAATATTATCAGCTTGTTTTTGCCTTCGGAAAAAACGACAAAGGCAAAATCAGAACCGTCAGGTGACCATGTTCCCGAAGATTCGAGATAACTGAGGGCATCAATTTCATCCTTATGTATCCGGTTGGATAGTTTTTTGATTATTTTTCCTGTGGCGGCATCTGCAAGGAAAAGGTCAAAGTCGTAAACATCCCTTTCGGAAAGAAATACAACATATTTGCCGTCAGGGCTTATTGAAGGTGAAAGATTCATATCGCCTGCATTTTTGCTGAATATTAATTTTTTACCTGTAATTGGGTCGGTTGTATCGGTTAATACTGATTTATAATTGTTTATGAGAGCTATTCTCCAGAGTGTTGAAAATGACTTGTCGTCAACACCAAGAACATCGAGGAAAGCCTTTTCATATCCATGAATAGCCGTTTGCCTGAAAAGCTTAACAATTGATGAATCACCCCATGTTTTCCCGATCATTGCCATGACTGCCTGGCCATATCTATATGGAAAATATTTTGTTCCTTTTGTCAAATCCTTTATTGTCGGAATATCATTTGAAAGAACTGCATCTCTCATCCACATGGCGGTATTTGGATCGATACTTCCAAGAGAGAAATATTCGGCCATTCCCTCCACCAGCCATAGAGGTAAATTGCTGATATTAGAAAGTTTCAAAGAATCGGCTGTTGTAAGCATGTTAAATTGAAAAGCATGAACCATCTCGTGGCCTAATACATGGTCGGTTTGAGGAAACGATGGGAAAAGCGGCATAACGATTCTTCTCTTTAAGGCCTCCGTTACACCTCCCGTGCTCTCACTAATCATCCCTGAAATAACGGTCGTCTGCTGAAATTCAGCATGGTTCTCATAAATAAAGAGCGGATTATATTCTTTGATTGTATCAAGAAACAGAGACTGGTGATGACGATACCATGCCTCTGCCCGACCGGCCATCATATTCAGTACCGAGTCGTTTTTGAGATAATGATAAATATCAAAATGGGGTGTCCGATAAACTTCATAGTTGAAAACCTTATAAGATGGTTTATTCTGGCCAAAATACTGAGCGTTTATATCCATTATTATCATGCCCCATAATCCCACCAGGAAACAAACCTTTAATAATAAGTTTTTCAAATTTTTGCCTGATTCGATCATAACTTGTTTAAATTAATAATCCAATAATATTCTTTTAAGTATTTTATACATTTTAAATATTTTATGACACAATAATCTAATTATAAAAACTTGCAAATTAAACATTGTCAAATTGGCACTCTGACAAATTTTCCTTTGAAAGGTATCAAATTAAATGCCAGATTCGAATGTAGAATCTCTTTAAACTTTAACTATAGAAGAAGTAATTGTTTTCCTGCTTTTTTATTGATTGATTTAACAGTATGGAATTTTTAGTATGTGAACCAGCATAAAAATCGAGTAAAAACCTTTTCACCACATATTGCACGGGTTTGCACGGATATTTCGTGAAGAATAAATCCGTATTACACAGTGCCCTCAGTTGTGAATCATTATTAAATATTTTTATCTCTTTAAATTTGCTGACCTGAGGTTCATAAAAAAGAAAACTGCTTTTTCTGGCTTTGTGTGGAGTGCAAATTCCGGTTTAATATATGATTGCACAAATCCAAATAAGATAAAAAACATAATCCTACAGGGTTTATCACGATCGCAAAAACAGAGTAAGATTTCATTAACAAGGTAAAAATCCAGACAGGAAAATATACCATATTAATTCTTAATGTGGTTTTTGTTTTCTGAAACGTCTTTGTTATGAAAATAAATAGCAAATTCCGGTTCATTCCTTTATTTTAAAAATTCAGGACAAGTCACAGCCGGATATATTCAAGGTTCAAGGTTAACAGGAGGGTTAGGTTAGGGTTAGTAAAGAGGTGAAATGCTGATAGTTAATTGGCATTTCACTTCGTTTATATTGTTTAATTAAGAATACCCCATGTAAGATGAAGGATAATCTGCATTTAACCCCTAAAAATGAAGTGAATTTATGCTCCACTTATCATGAAGATTTGTTAACTTTGATTAACAACAGTAAGAATTAAGATGAAAAATCATTCTTCACTGGTTGAAAAGGTACTTATCTCGAAGCTTAAAACAGGTGATTATTCTGCTTTTTCGTCTGTCTTTTATGCTTATTATAAAGATCTGGTCCGATTTGCTACAAGGTTTACACGCGACACAGATAAATCGGAAGAGATTATACAGGATATTTTTGTCAGGCTATGGGAAGAGCGTGAGTCTTTGACAATAGATATATCATTGAAATCTTACCTGCTCAAACTTACACAGAATAAATGCATTGACTGGCACCGGCATGTGAAAGTCAGGCAGGCTTACAATGATTATATGATGGATAGTCAATCATATTTCGAGTATGATACTGAAAACTATATACTTCATTCGGAGCTTCAGGAACAGATTGAGAAAGCGCTTGGAAATCTGCCGGAACCGATTTCGGATGCTTTCCGGATGAACAGATACAAAGGGTTGAAATATAATGAGATAGCTGAAATTCAGGGTGTTTCTGTTAGAACGATTGAGGTTCGAATAGGAAAAGCGCTGGAATTGCTAAGAAAATATTTAAAAGAGTTTTTTCCGGTAATCTTAAGCTTTGTAACTCTTTTAATAGAAAATCAAATGCACATTATCTAATTGATTGAGATTAACGGATTATTTTTTACTTGTTTTGATTGTGGTTTTCTTTTTTTGAATCGTCTTTACAATAATATGATGAATACTATAGGAATAATAGACCAGGATGACATTCTGCAATTAATCGCAAGGAATCTGGCAGGTAATGCAGATTCTCAGGAAGCTTCCCGGTTAAAAGAGTGGATTGACATTTCAGAAGAAAATAAGCGTTTTTTTGAACAGGTACGGAATATATGGGAAGCATCAGAAAAAAATCCAGGAATAGATAAAATAAACACGGAAGACGCGCTGAAAAAAGTTCAGGCAAGGATAATGAAAGTGCCTTCGAAAAAGATTATATGGTATTACTGGCAAAAGATTGCTGCTGTTATAGTTCTTCCGCTTGCAGTGGGTTTATTGCTGTTAATTAGTATGAATTCACATAAAAAGAGTTCGGTAAATGAAACAGTTTATAATGAAATATTTACTGCTTTTGGAACGCGTTCTTCACTGTTACTTTCAGATTCCACCGTTGTTTATCTTAATTCTGGCAGCAGCTTGAGATATCCGATACAATTCAGTGAGAAGACGCGTCAGGTTTTTTTGAAAGGTGAAGCTTACTTCGAGGTTAAGAGTGATGTATCCAGACCTTTTATTGTTAATACTCCGTCATTGTCCGTAAAAGCTACTGGCACGAAGTTCAATGTCGAGGATTATGGTTTTGACCCTTTAAGCGAAGTAACACTGGTCAGTGGTAAAGTAACTGTAAGCAAAATGGGTAATGAGGCAGGTTCTCAGTTGATATCGGAGTTGAAACCCGAGCAGCATCTGGTTTATAACAATGAAACAGGGACAAAAACAATTTCAAAGACAGACACTTACAGGTATATATCATGGAAAGACGGGAAGCTGATTTTTCGCAATGATCCTCTTCCCGATGTCCTGAAGAAATTAAGTATGATTTTCAATGTTGATATTGAGTTACAGGGCGAAGAGTTGAATTACTACCGGTATCGAGCCACTTTTGAGGAAGAATCGTTGGAGGAAATTCTGAAGCTGCTTAAGCTAAGCGCTCCAATAAACTATACTGAAGTTGAAAGGATTCCATTGCCTGACGGCTCATTTCCGAAGAAGAAAGTGATTGTTTATCCAGCAAAATAATATAATTAAAAATACTGATTATTAACCTTAAAAAGAAGAACTATGGCTGCACCATGAATTATTACGATTTTGACCCTTTGAACAATGAAAAGAGGAAAAGTGCTGCAACACCTTTCCTCATGTTAGGGGTCAGTAGAATGTTTTTTAAAATTTACATTCAGAGTATTAAACCTAACATTACAAAATTATGAAAAAAGTTTTTAAGTACTATGGTTTTTATAAACCAAATATTAAATGGCACAAATTACTCCTGACTATGAGAATAACTTTCTTTCTGTTTTTTGCAGGGATGATAAGCATAATTGCTTCTCCCGGTTATTCGCAGAATACAAGGATCTCAATTAACATGCAGGATGCCACTGTTGAGAGTGTTCTGAACAAAATTGAAGATCTGAGCGAATATTACTTCCTGTTCAATCAGAAACTTATTGATGTCGAGAGAAAAGTAAGCATAAAAGCAAAAGATGAACCCATAAAGGACATTCTGAGTGAGCTTTTCCCAAAGGATGTTAAATTCATTGTAAGCGATCGTCAGATTGTACTGACACCGGTTGTAGAATCCTCGAAACTTGAAGATATATTGCAGCAGCAACAGCAGAGGAGAGTAACTGGTGTTGTAAGAGATGAAAATGGTAATCCACTTGCAGGTGCTACTGTACAGGTTGAAGGTACCTCTATCGGTACCTTAACCGATACAGATGGTAAATTCTCTATAGAGATACCAAACGAAAGTGCATCGCTTAATATATCGTTTGTAGGATACGAATCTCAAAAAATGCCTGTTGCAGGGAAAATAACGATTGAAATTACTTTAAATTTAGCTGTGGAAAGTCTGGATGAGGTTGTGGTTATTGGATATGGTACGCAGAAAAGGAGAGATGTTTCGGGTTCTGTCGCATCCGTATCGAAAGATGTTATTTCAAGCCGGCCGGCAGCGCGACTCGAGCAAGCATTAGCAGGATCAATCGCCGGCTTGGATATCAGGATGACTAGTTCCCAGCCTGGTGCAGAAAGTAAAATGCTCATGCGTGGCAAGCGTTCATTCCAAGCTTCAAATGACCCTTTGCTGATCGTGGATGGGATACCGTTTTACGGCGACCTGAATGATATCAGCCCTTATGACGTTCAGTCTGTCGACGTCCTAAAGGATGCTTCATCAACAGCAATTTATGGATCTCGTGGTGCAAACGGTGTAATAATAATAACTACCAAGCGCGGGCAGATCAATAAACCCACATTTATATGGGACAGTTACGCCGGTCCGGAGTTAAAGTTCGGACGAATACCGTTAGCAAACGCACAGCAGTATGCCCAGTGGGCAAGAGAAGCTTATCGTACTATGGGAGGATATCCCGACCAGGCCACTCCTGATCCAGAATGGGATGCTAAGATATTCGACCCAATCGAGCTTGAAACTATTCGATCTGGAGGTCCTGGAATTGACTACCTAGAGTTACTTACTCAGAATGGTTTTCAGCAAAAGCATCAGTTAAGCGTTAATGGTGGTACAGATCATGTTAAATATAACTTCTCGGGTAACTATTTTGAACAGGAGGGTATAGTGCCTGACGATATATTTACGAGGATTACATTGTCTACCAATATCGACGTTAACTTGAGTCGGAAAGTAACCTCAGGAATCTCTTTACAGACTGGAAAAACCCAACAAACAAGGAAGACTGCCCGCGAGGCCAACTGGGGTGGAGCCTATCAACGTGCGGTAAATGCCACACCATTAGGCCGACTGAAAACACCGGAAGGCGAAGATGAATGGGTGCTGATGAGCGACGCCCTGGAGTATAATCCGTTTACTGATTATATCTGGGATTGTTATAGATTCAGAGAAAACAACTGGAACGCATTGATTAATGCTTATGCCGATTTTAAGATCTTTCCTTCACTGACTTACAGGATAAGCTTTGGTACTACTTTAAGATTTAACAAAAGTCAGGAATTTGCAGGGTATAAATCGCTTGTCCGTCACGGAGGTGCCCCATCAGCTTATAAAAATGATGGCAACAGTACTTTTGTGATCTATGAAAGTATCCTCACATACAATAAAACTTTCAACGATGCCCACAGTCTGACTATCACAGCTGTACATGGAATACAGACATACAGTAATGAAACAAGCTCAATTAATGTGTTAGATTTACCCTACGAAACTGCACTTTATTATAACCTTGGAAGTGCTAATACGATTACCAATGTTGGTTCAGATTTATCAGAATGGGGTTTGCTTTCATACGTGGGCCGTGTTAATTACGGATATAAGAGCCGGTACTTGCTGAGTGCATCAATTCGTGTCGATGGCGCATCACAATTTGCTCCTGGGAAAAAATGGGGATATTTTCCTTCCGCTTCAGCAGCTTGGAGGATCATTGAAGAAGGATTTATGGCAAGTACAAAGAACTGGCTATCGGAATTAAAATTACGCTTAAGCTATGGTGTTACGGGGAACCAGGGCATTAAACCATATCAGGTACAGGGTTCACTTAGTAGGACAACATATGCATGGAGCAATAATAATGCTTTTGGTTACAAGCCGGCAAACTTGGCCAATAAGGAACTTAAATGGGAAAGTACAGCAGTTACCAACTTGGGTTTGGATTTCGGGATGTTAAAGGGAAGGATATCAGGAAACATAGACATTTATAATACCAATACTTTTGACCTGCTTATGTACAGAAAACTGCCGATCCATACAGGGTTCGATCAGGTTCTGGACAACGTGGGGAAAACCAATAACAAAGGATTGGAGATTTCCCTTCATACAGTAAATCATACAATAAAAAATACGAGCAGGGGGGGGTTCTTATGGACATCAGATTTCTCATTTATGACAAATAGAACTCGGATAGTGGAATTGTACAAAGGTAAGGAAGATGACCCCGGAAGTGGATGGTTTATCGGTTATCCGTTAGATGTTTATTACGACTTTGAAAAAATCGGCATATGGCAGCTGGATGAAGCGGAAGAAGCGCTTTCATACGGTGAATATCCTGGTTATATTAAGATCAAAGATCAGAATGGTGATGGTAAGCACAACGATGCAGACCGTGTTATATTGGGAGATAACGAACCTGATTTCATTGCAAACTTAAGCAATAACTTTACCTTCAGAAACTGGGATTTCGGATTCACAGCATATGTACGCTGGGGTGGTATGACATCGGTTGAACTTTTTGCCCCATATGCAAAGAAGCGGTATAACAAAATCATTTTTGATTACTGGACACCTGAAAATCCGACAAACGCTTACCCACGGCCTAATCAGCTATACGAAGGCAGTGGCCTTTACGGAAGCACACTTACCTACCGCGATGCAAGCCAGATATATATTTCGCAGATAAATCTTGGCTATTCACTGCCTCAGCAATTTATCAACAAGCTGAAGGTCACAAAAGCTAGGGTATATACTCTAGCTCAAAATCCATTTTACTGGACCAAATCGGAGCTGAGCAAATTCCATATGAAGGCCGATTTTTCAGGCACTACAGTTCCTACATGGCATGCCACAAGAACAATCGTTCTGGGTGTCACACTTACTTTCTAACCTTATTGAATCAATTATTATGAAAAAGATACTAATAACTTTAATAATAGTAGGTATGAGTGTTTCATACCTGTTCCAGGGATGCACCAAGGTACTAGAAGAGGAAGCTATAAGAGAACCTGTGGCCGATGTGTTTTACAATACTGCGGAGGGTTACGGACAATTGATCAACTCTTGTTATACCTATACACGTACTGTGGTAAATTTTGGCACATGGGCAATATTTGAGTATGGCACGGATCTCTGGACAAACGGATCTGACGGAGCTCAATCTGAATTTAATACATACCTTCCATCCTTGTCGTCTAGGCATGCTACGTTATACAATTTCTGGTCGGGTATGTATATAGGGATAGGAATTTGCAATACTGCAATTTCCCGAGGTAACAAGGATATCAGTGGAATGACAGAAGCTCAGGTAAAGGCCAAGCTTGGAGAAGCCCTGTTTTTACGTGCATGGTTTTATGAGAAACTGGTGATGCAATTTGGCGATATACCACTTGTAACTGAAGAAGTTACTTCTGTTGTCACAACTGCTACACGTACACCAGTACAACAGGTTTATAATCAAATCATATCAGATCTTGAGACTGCCGAATCCTATTTGCCTGTAAGTCAGAGCGATTACGGAAGGGCAAATAAAGCCTGCGCACAAGCATTGCTGGCAAGGATTCATCTTTATCTTAAAAATTATGATAAGGCTGAAACCTATGCAAAAAAAGTGATCAACGATTACGATTATGCTTTGGAGACTACCTGCGAGTTGCTCTGGGATAGGGATAACGAAGAAAACAAAGAGGTTATTTTCCCTATTCAGTACAGCAGAAACGAACGGTTGAATGACCCGAGTGATGGAGGAATGAATCTGGGGCATACTCCACGCTATGATCTTCACCCAGGGATGACACGCTCACTCATTTACAGCCGGCCATATCCCCGTTATATGCCCAATAGGCATTTTATCGACATGCTCAACGAAATACGCGTACATGATTCGAGATATGAAGCACAATTCCTTGACACATGGTTGGCAAATAATCCCAAAACTCTGCCTGCAGGAATGCAAATAGGAGATACAGCGGTAAGAGTTTTGCCTTATGCTGTTTCAGGCACCTATAGAGCATCAAAGATATATAAGATTTATGATGTAAATGACATTTTTATGGGCGAAAACTCATATGGAAGCCTTCAGATGTTTATTTCGATGAATAAGTTTTACGATAAATACAGGAACTCCATTGCTGCAAGCAATACGACACGCGATTATACCGAAATACGGCTTGCAGAGATGTACCTTATTGCCGCAGAAGCACTTATTATGCAGCCTGGGAAAAAAGCACAGGCGCTTCCGTTTATAAATGCTATCCGGTTGCGTGCAGCAAAACCGGGACATGAAAACGCTATGAGGATTACGGATGAGAATGAACTGACAATTGATTTCATTCTGAAGGAACGTGCCCTTGAGCTTTGTGCCGAAAGGCACCGTTGGATAGACCTAAAACGCACCGGTAAGCTGATTGAATACGCCAAGCTTTATAATCCTAACGCCCGTAATCAAATTCAGGAATTCCATCTGGTGAGACCTATACCTACTAATTTCATTGACCGTCTCTCAAATAAAGCTGAATTCCAACAAAACCCGGGTTATTGATGATATATTAATTGACTTTTCATTAATATAAACTTTTTAAATAATGAATAGCACTATTATTACGTAATTGCAATTAAGGGTGTTATTCCAAATATCCTTAATTAATTAAAACAAAATTTTAAGAAGCATGAAAATACCGCAAAATAAGAGTTTAAGAGTACTGTTTCTTATAGCCTTCAGTTGGGCTGTAATATGTTGTCAGACACAAACTTCTTTTGAAAAAATGTCTACGAAAAAAATTGACAAATGGTATAGTGCCGGTGAATGGCTTAAAGGATGCCAGTTAAAGCCACACAACTCTGTCAATAAGAAAGCCTTTGCCAGAGAGTATTTTGCTAAAAAAGAGCTCTGGGACAAATCATTTGAATGGCTCAGAACAAATGATCTTGACACCATTTCACCAGGAAGATACATTATAGATGGAGGAAACGTAACTGCAACTGTGAGTGAAGAACCTGCACCCGAATTTGAGAAAGTAAGATGGGAGAAACATAAGAACTTTAATGACCTTCAGTATATTGTAAAAGGAAAAGCCAGAATGGGATCAGTCCCGGTAACAGAGGCTTCAATAGCAGAGTCCTATGACCCTAAAAGGGATATAGAGTTCTATAATGCTGAAGGTGAATTATATGATGCTGGACCGGGAACGTTCTTCATTTTTACTCCTGATGATGTCCATAGACCAGGAATAAAAGCTGATGATTTTGATGGACCTGTAAAAAAGATTGTGATTAAGATCAGGTCTGCAGATTCAGAATAACTATCTTGTACACTAAATTTTTTAGTCTGACAATATTGAGTTTGTAATATATTAATTTTTATATTTATTTTTTAACAATTTTTACTTTGCTTTATAAAACCAATAATTTTATTTACAAAATGAAAAAGTTAATATTGTTTTCTTTAATGTTTATTTTAGTCACATTTTACACAAATGCACAACAGGTTGTATGGCAGCCTGAAACGATAAAAGCGTTAACACCGGAATGGACAGGTGAACGTTATCCTGATGGCAGACCCAAGGTATCAGATAATCTTCTTGAAAGATTAAAGGCATGTTCTTTTGAAGAAATACAAGGGTATTTACGAAGTAAGGGATACACGAATGTTTTCGAGAATTTTGCCAGTCTTTATGAAAATGGATGGCAGATTATTCATCCAGATAGAGTTATGACTGGTCGTGCAGTCACCGCACAGTTTGTTCCATTTCGTCCTGATTTTAATAATTTCGTACAGGAACAAGCCAAAAAAGAGGGAACCCATACGCCTGTAACTAATTATGCTCCTATTATCGTATTACAAGAGGGTGATATTTATGTTGCTGATGCTTATGGAAAGATGGAAGGCGGAACTCTTATCGGTGATAACCTTGGTAATGCAATTGCCAGGGCTTGCAAGAGAGGTGTTATTTTTAACGGATCGTTAAGAGACATTGAAGGACTTGAAGAGATTGGTGAGACATTTAATGGTTGGATTAGAGGGTATGATCCTTCAGCGATTCAGCAGATGATGATAGCATGGATTAATGCGCCTATACGAATTGGTCGGGTAACAATATTGCCAGGAGATGCAATACTGGCTAAAAAATATGGCATTATTGTCATCCCTCCACACCTTCTTCAGGGAGCCGTAATCTCAAGTGAATTCACATCACTTCGCGATCAGTTCAATTTCTTCTGCATGAAGACAAACAAATTCCCATATATTAACGAAGCATTTGTTGTTGAACCGGAAGTATTTGAAAAAGCTTTTCAGGACTGGCTGAAATCACAAAAATTACCTATGCCAAAATCAGAATTTGACGCTTATTATAAAGATTGGCTTGATGCTCATGCAGCACGCGCTGCTAAAGCCAAAAAAGTTGGAACTGAACTGAATCCCTAAGATGATTCTTAATGGCATCTCTAAAAACCTATTCAATGCTGGGCACTAAATTATAAAACATGTTCTTTGAAATTATGAATTAATCGCACATTTAGCATTTTTTTGTAGCGTGACGATTTGAATTTAAAAGTTGGATTTTTGCTTTGAAAAAAGCATTAATCCGTGAATCAAGGTAAATATATCTTTGCTCAACTTACAGATTTTTTACTTCGCAGAGTATTTGACGGGATCGTTGAAAAATATGAAGGCAACAAGTATGTAAAGTCCTTTAGCTGTTGGAATCAAATGCTTTGCATGGTATTTGGTCAATTAACTGCCAGGGACAGTATGAGAGATTTAATGTTAAGTCTTGAGGCTCACAAACCAAAATATTATCATTTAGGTTTTGGGACAACAGTCACACGCAGAAATTTTGGCAGGGCAAACGAAAGGCGTAATTATAAAATTTTTGAGGAATTTGCCTATGTTCTGATTGAAGCAGCCCGAAAAAGTTGCTATCGTAATGATTTCGAGATTGAAGTTGATGGTAATGTTTATGCCTTGGACTCCACAACAATAGATCTTTGCTTAAACATCTTTTGGTGGGCGAAGTTCAGAAAGCATAAGGGAGGCATAAAGCTCCATACTTTATTTGATATTAAGACTTCTATACCAAGTTTCGTTCATATAACAAATGCTAAAGTTCACGATGTTAATGTTATGGATATTATTCCATACGAAACAGGGAGCTTTTATGTTGCTGACAAAGGATATACAGACTTCCGGAGGTTATATAAAATCCATAAACATGGATCATTCTTTGTAACCCGAGCCAAGAAAAATTTACAATTTAAAAGAATGTATTCCAGAAAAGTAGATGCAACTACCGGCGTTTTGAATGACCAGATTGGAAAATTGGTGGTATATAAATCAAAAAACGAATATCCTGAAAAACTCCGTCGAATAAGATTTTATGACTATGAGCATAATATGTATCTTGTTTTCTTAACAAATAATATGACTTTGGAGGCTTCTGAAATTGCATTTCTTTATAAGAAACGATGGGAAGTAGAAATATTTTTTAGATGGATGAAACAGCACCTTAAAATCAAATCTTTCTGGGGCACTACTATGAATGCTGAAAAATACAAGTATATTGTGCTATAATAGCATACTGCCTGGTAGCATTGGTAGGTAATAAACTAAAAGTTGATAGACCAATCTACGAAATTCTACAGATTTTAAGTATATCTTTGCTTTATAAAACATCTATGAAAGAGATACTTACGAAGTGTGATTACAATAATGTCAAAGAACAAGAATATATACAATTAATAATCAGTGGGTTTTAAGTGCCCACGAATGAAACCTATTTTAAAATAAATGTACATTGAAAGATAAATCATATTTAATAAATTATAAATACTTAAATTATAATTACTATGAAAAAGAGTTTGATCATTACTGGATTATTTCTTACTTGCTGCATGTTCGCGCATGCACAGAGTGTGGGGACTTCCCCCGAATATATAAGAGCTCTGACTTCACAATGGAAAGGTGAGAGGTTCCCGGATGGCCGTCCAAAAGTCGCCGACTCATTTCTTAAACGTCTGGAGAACTGTACTATTGAGCAGATTTGGGGTTATCTTAACGACAAGGGATATCGAAATCAGGTTGAGACCGGATGGTTGGTGCTGAAACCAGGTGAGGTAATGGTGGGACGGGTTGTTACTGCTCAGTTCATGCCTGCCCGTCCAGACCTCGATAGCCTGGTGAAAGTAGTGGGAAAAGCTGAAGGCCGTTCACAGAGCGGAGGTATAAACACATGGCCCATCGATGTCTTAATCAAAGATGATATATATGTTGCTGATGGATTCCTTAAAGTGAAAGACGGAACCCTTATCGGATCAAGCCTTGGAAATTCAATTTTAGGCAGAACAGGTAAAGGTGTTGTTTTTTACGGATCGATACGAGACATGCAGGAACTTAAAGAAACAAAAGGATTTAATGCATGGATAAGAGGACATGATCCATCATTCATAAGAGATATGACCCTCACATCAATAAATGCTCCGATTCGTGTAGGTTCAGTTACAGTGTTCCCCGGCGACATCGTTTTTGCCAACGATTATGGAGTTGCTTTTATACCAGCTCAACTTTGTGAAGGACTTGTCATTGAGTCGGAGATTACATCACTGCGTGATGAATTTGAAAGAGAAATGCTGTTGTCCGGAAAATATCTCACAGGAGAGATTCATGGCATATGGAGCAAAAAAATAAAAGATGAATTCAGGGTCTGGTTCACCAAATACCCAAAAAAGACTGCTGTAACTATTTCTCAGATAGATAACTATCTTAATAACTTACCTTATCAATTTGAAATTGAGAAAAAGTAAATTAGGGTTGAAAAGGTTCCAAAGATTACCAGTGATAATGGATTGCCAGAAAAAATATTGAAAAAATACTTTCATTCAATTATATGATAAAAACAGAGACACAACTAAGCGATTAATTATGTGTATATTATAAACAAGTGCGAAACTTTAGTAAAGTGCTAACGGTTGTGTGCCAAATAAAAATTTACCATAGATGGTAAACAAAGATGGTAAAAATTAATAAGGTAATAAATAACAGTGTTTTTGCCAGATTATTCTGGAATAGATATTGGTTTAATGAATTATCTCTTAAATACACTAATTAAGTGCCACCAACAAATAATAGTAATAAACCTACAAACAACTTCCAGCCTTAGGTAATCTTCATCAGGCAGCCGACTCAAAAAACTGGCCGTCTGGGATCATCTATGCACC